>Ga0210383_10001337_pt1 | contig 22571 bp, 19 predicted proteins | sample IncBWC14OmetaG_FD_160072 | JGI IMG/M metagenome (GOLD analysis project Ga0210383, IMG submission 160072) | Forest soil microbial communities from Barre Woods Harvard Forest LTER site, Petersham, Massachusetts, United States - Inc-BW-C-14-O ... | reverse complement strand
GCCGCGCCCGGCACCGAGCTGGCCCTGGGCCTGATCCGTGACGCCGCGCTCGGTCCCCTCCTGGTCATCAGCGCCGGGGGTGTTTTGATCGAAATTTTTTCCGAACGGAGCGTGGTGCTTCCTCCGGTCACCCGCGCGAGCGCCCGCGTGGTGCTGGGCCGGCTCCGGCTGGCCGCCGTACTGGCCGGGGCCCGCGGCCAGCGGCCCGCCGACCTGGACGCGATCGCCGGCGCCATCACCGGCCTGTCCGACCTCGCCGCTGACCTGGGCGATCTCCTGGACGCGCTGGACATCAACCCGCTCATCTGCGGGCCGTCCGGCGCGGTGGCCGCCGACGTCCTGGCCGTCACCCGGCCCGGTCGCCAGGCTCTTCGGTCGTGAGCCGCAGCTGGCCGAGCATGGCGCTGCCCAGCGGCGTCAGCGAGTGCCGCACCGAGCGCCCCTCGCGGCGCGTATCGATCAGGTTCGCGTCGCGCAGGACCTTCGCGTGCTCGGAGGCGGAGGCCGGGCTGATCCCCACCGTGTGGGCCAGCCCGGCCGTGCCGCGCGGTTCGGCCAGCGCGCTCAGCACGGCGGCCCGCGTGGGGCCGAGCAGAGCGGCCAGGCGGTCGTTTCCGGCCTCGGTCGGCGGGCCCTGGCCCGGATCGGCGGGCTGGCCGTTGGGCTGCGCCGCATAGATCAGGGCGTTCCCGACGCGGACTCCGTCGCCGATCGCGAACACCGGCGGCCCGCTCCAGAACGCGGAAGGAATCAGCAGCAGGCCGGTCCCGCCCAGCTCGAACTCCGAGTCGACGCCCTTCCGGTCCAGCCCGTCCTCACGCCACCGCAACTGCTCGTGCAGCGTGCCGAACAATGCCTGATGGCCGCCGGCCGCGAGCACCGGCATCCGCCGGGCGATATCGGCGTGGAACGAGCTGACCACGCTGTCCCACCGTGGCGTGACAACAGCATCATGGAAGGCCCGCAGGGCGCGCACCACTACGTCCAGCGCCTCGGCGTCACCATCGGCCAGGTTGCGAAGCCAGCCCGGGGGCCGTCCGGGACGGTAGGCCCAGCTGTCGGCCAGCTCCGCACGCAGCTGCGAGCGGGGCGTGGCGCGTACGAAGTCGAGGGCTTCATCCAGGTCCGGAGCGGGCGAATCGAAGAAGGTCGGCCACGGCGGGCGCGGTCCCAGCACGTCGAGCAGCGGCCGAGCGGTCGCTGGGAACATCCGGCGCGCCTCGCGCAGCCAGAGACGAGGGCGGGCCCGCCCGCGCGGGAGACTCGCGCGCCGCAGTTCCAGCCAGGCCAGCTCCGTCTCCACAAGTGGTGCGGGCGCCGCGCTGAAGCGGGTGCGGGCCAGGTCGTCGGCGGTGAAGTTGACCCGTACCAACAGTGCCTCCCGTGGCCCGGCGCCCCGTACGCCGGCCGTGCCAGTCTCCGCTCCAGACGAGGCTTCGGCCGGGCCCGAATTGATTGTCCGGAGCGCGAAAACAGATTTCCCTATATATCCAACAGTTCACTCCAACCATCTATAAAGCCAAAGATCACGAGGGTTACGGGACCGCAACAATTTGACCGATTAATTGATAACAACGACAGTGAGTACCCGACTCCTGTCGACGCCGATATTTCGACGGGGGCCCAATTGTCGGGCTGTTTGTGCTGCCCACGGGAGGAATTCGCCCTGCACGTACAGCACCGATTATGACTAGCCCGCCGACTGAAGACGGTCCGCTCGTACCGGGGCTGGGCGGACCGTCTTCAGCGAGGCGGCGGCCCCGGCCGCGCGGCAGCGGTTAGACGATGGCCGGGAACTCCGCTTACCGCTACGATCATCGCCAGCACGGGCGGGATAGCGGAGGTGGCGTGGATGGGGCGACGTGTGGCGCGGGCGGCGGTGTTCGCCGCCCTGATCGGCTTGACGGCGGCCGGCTGCGGCAGTAGTGGCAGTTCGTCATCCTCGCCCAGCACGAGCCCGGCGACGACGTCCGCGTCCGGCAGGCCCTCCGCTCCCGCCGCCACCACGGTGCCGCCGTTCGCGGCCATCGTCGAGCCGTTCGACCCGGGCCACCCGGCCCAAGCCCGGACCGCCCCGGCCGACTGCGGCAGCCAGCCGAGCACGCTGGCCATCGAGCAGTGCTACGAGTCGGAGACCGAGAACACCGACGCCCAGATCGACACCGTCCAGCAGGGCCTCTACAACAGCGCGTCTCCCTCAGCCAAGTCGACCATCCTGGCTCAGGACAGCGCGTGGCTGGCCGCGCGCGGGCCGGTCTGCCAGGCGGCCTTCAACACCGGCGGCACCATCGACGGGATCAGCATCGCGGCCTGCCTGCTGGACGAGAGCACCGCCCGGCTGGACGCGGTCAAGAACATCGTCCCGCCCGAGGCCAAGCTCAAGTCCACCGACAGCACGGACCCGAACGACCTGTCGTGGTACACCACGCCCGAAGGCTCCCGCATCGCCGAGATCGACACCCAGGGCGACCAGACCGGGGGAGCGGTGATCAGCTGGGTCATCGTGGGCGGCGCCCAGGGGTTCGTGATCAACCCCAAGCAGTTCTTCTTCCAGGACGGATCGTTCACCGACCCCGGCATCATCCAGGGCGCCAACCCGACCTACCACAAGGTCGGGACCGGCGTGATGTACCAGTTCGGCATCGACTACTCCAAGCTGTCCAGCGACCCGAACGCCGCCCAGGGCTCCGGCGGCTACGTTTACGTGCCGGGCAGCCCGGTCGCCATCTGGCAGTAACTCCATCTGGCCGTCACCAAGGACGCTGCTCGAGCAGCCTGCGCGCGTTGCGCATGGCCAGCGCGACGATCGTCTCCATCGGGTTGATGCCGAGCGGGCCCGGGAACAAGCTGGCGTCGGCGACGAACAACCCGTGCACGCCGTGCACCGCGCCGAAGCTGTCGGTGACGCCGTGCCGCGGGTCCTCGCTCATCCGCGCGGTGCCCATCAGGTGGATCGAGTACACCTGCATGGAGGCCTTGGGCACCGGGCGGGCCAGCAGGGTCCGCAGCTCGCCGGGGCTGCGCACCTCGGGCGCGCCGTCGAAGGGCAGCAGCATCCGGCGTGCTCCCGCCGCGAACAGCGCCGCCGCGGTCAGCTCCACCCCGCGGACCAGGCGGGCCGCGTCGGCGTCGGTGAGCCGGTAGAAGACCTGGGTCCCGAGGCCGGGGATGGTCCGTACCCGCCCGGTCCCGGTGTCCTCGACCAGCGGGCCCGCGGTGACGATGCGGTTGTAGTCCGCCATCAGCTCCCCGAGCTCGCGGCCGTAGGCCGGCACGATCGCGGCCAGCATGGGCGGCGGCAGGTTCTGCGCGGTGAGCACGAGGCCCTCGGCCATGAACTCGCGGACCTGGAAGGCCTGGTGTACGCCGTGCCACCCGGTGACGTCGGAGTCGAAGAACGCCACCACCGTGGTGTTCGGGTGCAGGGACAGGTTACGGCCCAGCTGCCCTCGACGCAGCCCGGACCGGGCCAGCAGCGCGGGCGTCTGGATCGCCCCGGCCGCCACGACCACCGCGCCGGCCCGGACGGTCAGCCGCGGGCCCGGACGCCCGCCAGGCCGGACGAAGTGCCCAGTCAGCCCGGTGACCGTACGCCCGGTGCGGGTCACCCGGTCCACCCGGCAGTCGGCGTACAGCCGGGCGCCCAGCGCCAGCGCGCGCGGCACGCTGGTCACCAGCATCGAACGCTTGGCGCCGGTCGGGCAGCCGTTGAGGCAGTTGTTCGTGCCCGCGCAGTGCAGCTGGCCGCGGCGGTTCGGGACCACCGCCCAGCCCTTGGCCACGGCGCCGGCGCGCATCAGCTCCGAGTCCCGCCCGATCGTCTCCGGGTCCTGCAGCCCGACCGAGTGCCGCGCCTCGGCCTTGGCGAACCAGGCTTCCATCTCCCGCTCGCGCAGCCCCAGAACCCCCGCCGCCGACCAGCGTTCCAGTACCCGCTCCGGGGTCCGCCAGGACATTCCCCCGTTGACCACCGTGGACCCGCCCACGCACCGGCCCTCGGCGAACACCACCGACGGCCGGCCCACCGCCATCCCGCCGCCCCCGTCGCGGTACAGCGTCCGCAGCGCCCGCATGCTGTCCGCGTTGAACGACTCGGTCGGATGGTAGCCGCCCTCCTCGATCACCACCACGTTCACGCCCGCCTCGGCCAGCTCCGCCGCCACCGTCGCCCCGCCGGCCCCGGATCCCACGATCACCACATCGCACTCCACGCTCACATCTCCCGTGACCTCAGCCCCGGTGGTGAGCCCCTCCGGAGCCCTCACAGCTTTCCACCTTCACAGCGGCCCCACCCGACTCGCTTCTCGGCGAGCCCGACGCGGCTCCTTTCATGATCGTGGGTCGTTTTGGGCAAATAGCGCCCATTTTGACCCACGATCATGGTTCCTCCCCCGCGGTGACCGCCGCCTCGCCCGCAGCGATCTGCGGCCCGTAGGATTCCAGGCGCCGGCGTGACACGGCCGCGATGTACGGGTCCGGATCGTAGCCGATCTCGCGCTGGACCGGGGGCAGCTCGTAGTAGCACATCACGACCAGCCCGCGCAGGCGCTGCACCAGCTGCGCCGCGACGCCGCCGCGGGCCAGCAGCGCCCGGATGTACGCCTCGGCGGCCTGGTCGTCGAGGCGGGTGAACCGCCGCCCGCGGGCCCGCGGGTACAGTCGGGCGCCGTGGTCGAGGACGACGACCGCGGCGGTCAGGGCCTTCCTGGCCGCCGGGGCCAGCGAGGCGAGCAGGAACTCGAACTCGGCCAGGACCCGGTCCGTCCGGTGGTGCGCCCGCATCCCGGGCGGGCAGACCACCTCGGCGAACCGGCTCGTGACCCGGCGCACCCGGGCGCTCAGCGGCGGGTCAGGCCGGGCCGTCGGCACGGAAGATGGGCCAGCCAATCTCGGTCCTCCATTCCGCCTCGTCCGCCGTGTCGCCGGCGCCGCGCAGGTAGTACTCGCGGAGCGGCCCGTCGATGCTGATCTCGTGCGTGGTGGCGTACGAGCCGAGCTTGGCGTAGCTGAGGTCCGCGTCGGCGAGCGAGCCGTAGTGGCCGATGATAGCGAGTTCGGCCGCCGGGACCACCAGCGACGCTACCCGCCCGATGGGCCGGACGTGTCCCTGGACCGGGATGAACACCGTGGCCTGGCCGCGGTCGCGCTGGAACAGCTCGCTGGCGAACACCCCGCCGGCGGCCCCGGTCGCGTGTAGCCCCTGGGCGCCGACGGTGGCGCGTAGCTCGCCGAGGGCGCCCTGCCACCAGGCCAGCGCGTCGGCGCGATCGACCACCGCCTCGATGGCGGCCGCCGCCGTGGCGGGCACGCTGCGGTGCTCGATCGCCGTCGCGCCGTCCGGCGGTTGCAGCAGGTTGCGCAGCGACTCGACCGCGGCCCGGGTCTGGGCCAGCTCGGCTTCCAGCCGGCCCAGGTGCGCGGCGATGAGGGCGTTGCGGGCAGGCGCGTCCGGCGCGGCCAGCACCGCCTTGACGTCGGCAACCGGCATCTCCAGGTCCCGCAAGCGGCGGATGACCTGAGCGGTCGGGATCTGCACGGCCGAGTAGTACCGGTAGCCGGTGTCCGGGTTCACCGCGGTCGGCTCGAGCAGCCCCACCTGGTGGTAGTGGCGCAGCGTTTTGATGCTGAGATGAGTGGCGCGGGAGAAGTCGCCCACGGTGAGGCCTGCTGCCATCAGGCCATTGTCGACCCTCCCGTTACCGGACAGTCAATCCGCAGTTCCGGCACCGCTGCCCGGGATCCTCGGGGTCGCGGAGGACCAATGCGCGGCACGAGCAAGTCCAGACGCAGTCTTCCAGCCGCGCCAGGGCCGAGAGCCACTGCTCCTCGGTGACGCGGCCCGATGAGGGATCCGACAGCCCCTCGGTGAAGGCCCGCTCGAACAGCGCACGGACGAAGCGCGGATAGATCGGCCACCGCAGGAGAACCTGGTCGCCCGGGACCGGCCGGTTGGAGTCGTCCTTGGGGTCGAACACGAACACCGGCTCCAGCCCGAACGCCCGCAGCGCCACCTCGCTCTCGTCTCCGGCGTCCGGACCGGTGTTGCGGCCGGCCAGCGGATGTCCGTGCATGAACAAGAAGAACAGGAGCACGGCCATACAGTGGCGATCGCTCCGCCACGAGACCGGCGCCTCGCCGCGGACCACTTCGGGAGCCATGAACGGTGAAGTCGACCCGAAGTACCGCTCGCTGTGATCGGGAGCGATGGCGTCGATGTCGACGAGCGCGATCTGACCCTGATCCGCGTCCACCAGGATCGTCCCCAGGCTGATATCGCGGTAGCACATCGCCGCTTCGTGCAGACCCTCGAACGCGCTGACCAGCTGCCGTCCTATCGAGATCAAAACCGGGAACGACGGGCTCTCGGCGCGGGAGAGCAGGTGGCCGAGCGACTCCAGGCCCGGCTCCGGCAGCGGCATGACCAGACCGAATCCCGGCATCTCCTCGCTCATTACCGTGTCGATCGGCCACGTGAACGCCGGGTGCGGAGAGCCGATGTCGACCAGCCAGGTCAGCAGCTTGGCCAGCGACCGGGTGCCCGGCAGGTCGGGGTACCAGCTGACCGCGAGCAGAGCATCGCCCGCCGAGGCCCGGTAGAGCGTGAAGGCGTCTGACTCGCTGACCCGCTCGCCGACCGATACCGGTTTGCCGGCCCGCACCATCCGCAGCGTCCTGCCCTGCAGTGACATGAGGTTATTCTCAACCCTCCCCTTACCGGACAGCCAGGCGCCGCGCCCGCTCTTGACCCTCCGGCGGAGGGAGCACCGAGGGTGGTCATGAGCGAGAACGAAAACCGTAAAAGGAGCCAGCATGACCGAGACCCCCGCCCTTGACCACAAGGTCCTCGGCAACACCACCCTTGACGCCGTAGTGGCCGAGCATCTCGCCGCCGTCAACGCCTGCGACGAAGACGCCATCATGGCCACCTTCGCCGACGACGCCCTGGTCAACGACGCGCACCGGGAGTTCTGGGGTGTCGAGGCCATCCGCCGCTGGGTGGCCAGGGAAATCGTCGGCGACCGGGTGAGCATCGAGGTCACCGAGGTCATCGACCACCACGGCCAGGCCGTCGTCCGCGGCCGCTACAACGGCGACTTCGACCGGACGAACCTGCCGGACGAGATCATCCTGACCAACTACTTCACCGTCCGCGACGGAAAGATCGTCACCCTCATCGTCATCCGGAACACCCCCGCCAGCAACTGAGGGCCCGCGGGCCCCCTGCGTTAAGCTGAACCAGGCCCGCAGGGGGCCTCTCCCCCCTCGGATGGGTAAGTTCGCAGATGTGAGCTTCGATGTCAGCGCGGACGCCTACCTGCGGTTCATGGGCCGGTATTCCGAACCACTCGCGGTCCAGTTCGCTGACCTGGCCGGGGTTCAGCCTGGGCAGCGGGTGCTGGATGTCGGGTGCGGACCGGGCGCGCTGACCGCCGAGCTGGTGCGCCGGACCGGCGCGGAGGAGGTCAGCGCGGTCGAACCGTCCGCGTCGTTCGCCGCCGCGGCGCGCGAGCGGCTGCCGGGGACCGATGTCCGGCGGTCAGCGGCCGAGCAGCTGCCGTTCCCGGACGACACCTTCGACGCCGCGCTGGCCCAGCTGGTGGTCCACTTCATGACCGATCCGGTGCGGGGGCTGCGGGAGATGAGCCGGGTCACCCGGCCCGGCGGGCTGGTCGCCGCCTGCGTGTGGGACCACGCGGGCGGCCACGGACCGCTGACCGCGTTCTGGACCGCGGTGCGCGAGCTGGACCCCGCCGCCGACGACGAGTCGGGCCTGGCCGGCGTCCGCGAAGGCCACCTAGCCCGCCTCTTCGCCCAGGCCGGGCTGGGCCAGGCCCGGGCCACGACGCTGACCGTCCGGGTCCGCTACGACAGCTTCGAGCAGTGGTGGGAGCCGTTCACGCTCGGCGTCGGCCCGGCTGGAACCCACGTGGCCTCGCTGACCCCCGACCAGCGGGCCGAACTGCGCGAGCAATGCCGCCGCCTGCTGCCCGCGGGCCCGTTCGAGATCAGCGCGACCGTATGGGCCGTAACCTGCCCGGTGCCAGCCCCCGCGGCCCGCCCGTGACCATCCGATTGGCTGACCAGGATGACGTGGACGTGCTGCGCGCCACCGCGGCATGATCGCGAGAATCTGGCGCGGCGCGGTCCGGGCCGAAGACGCCGCCGGCTCGGAGTAGCCGAGCCGCGCACTCCCGGCTGCGTCCTATCCGATCTGGCTGGTCTGGCCGGCCCAGTAGGGCGCCCGGAGCTGGCGTTTGAGCAGCTTGCCCGATCCGGTGCGGGGCAGTTCGGTCGCGAAGTCGATTGACCGCGGGACTTTGTAGCTGGCCAGGTGCTCGCGTGCGAACGCGGTGATCTGGTCGCTGGTCAGCGAGGATCCGGGCGACCGCACGACCGTGGCGTGCACAGCCTCGCCCCACTGCTGCGACGGGATCCCGAACACCGCGACGTCGTAGATCCCGGGGTGCTGTTCGAGCGCGGCCTCGATCTCGGCGGGGTAGATGTTCATCCCGCCGGAGATGATCATGTCGGTCTTGCGGTCGCAGATGTACAGGTAGCCCTCGTCGTCCCAGTAGCCGATGTCGCCGACCGTGTGGTAGCCGCCGCGGCTGTTCGACTGATAGCCGGCGTCGTTCTTGTAGTAGGTGTCGAACGTGGCCTTGGACCGTACGAAAACCTCGCCGGCGTTATCCGGCCCGGTACCGGTGACCTCGCTGTCGTCGTCACCGACCAGCATGATCTCGATGCCAGGAGCCGGCGTGCCGCAGGATCCGGGCTTGCGCATCTGGTCCTCGGGCATCAGCACGGTATCCACGCCGAGCTCGGTCGAGCCGTAGACCTCGAACAGCGACTCGGGCGGGAAGTCGGCCACGTACTGCTGCTTGAGCGCGTAACTCCACGGCGCCGCGTTGGCGATCATGATGCGCATCGAGGAGCGGTCGTAGCGATCCTTGACGTGCCTGGGCAACGCGCAGATCATCCGGATCAGCGCAGGCGCGGAGAACGTCGAGGTCACATCGTAGGTATCCACCAGCCGCAGCCAGTCCTCGGCGTCGAACCTGCGCTGCACGATGATCGTCTGGCCGAACAGCAGGCCAGCGCTCATGAAGGCGCTGGGCCCGCTGTGATACAGCGGGCCGGAGGTGAGGTAAATGTCGTCGGGACGGTAACCAAACAGATTCAGCAGGGCGCCGAGCGCTTCCGGATCCGGAGGTCCGCTCCGGACCGCGCCCTTCGGCTTGCCGGTCGTACCGGAGGTGTAGATCATCGTCCCGCCCCCGCCGGTCGCGTCCCCGACGTCGGGCGCGTCAGCCGCCGCGGCCGCTATATCCGCGTCGCCCAGCATCCCCTCCGGGGCCGGTCCGCCGACCGCGATGACGTGCCGCACCTTCTCCAGCTGGCCACCGAACGCGGCGAACATCGGCGCGTACTGGTAGTCCACGTAGGCGACCTCGGCGTCGCTATGGTTGATGACGTACAGCGCCTCGTCCGGCGTCAGCCGGTAGTTCAGCGGCACCGCGACCGCGCCGATCTTCCTGGTGGCGCTCATCACCGCGACCACTTCGGGGGAGTTCGGCCCGCACCACAGCACCTTGGCACCCGGCCCGGCCCCCAGCGACAGCAGCAGGTTGGCCACCCGGTTCGCCTGCGCCCCAAGCTCGGCGTAGGTCCACACGACGACCGTCCCGTCCGGCCTGTCGTCAATGACGCCGGCCTTACCCGGCTGGCTCCGCGCGTAGACCGAAAGAATGTCCTCCGGCATCGCACCTGCCCTTCACGAACACCTCGGCGGCCACCTGCAGCCAATCTACGGAATAGCTACCGATCGGTAAACCTTCACCACCCGGCCATCAGGAGCCAAGCGGTGCGCGTCTCCGCGGAGACGTCTTGTGAATATCTTCACAAACTGGGGTCATGAGGATGCCCTTGACTCTTCCCCTGGGTGAGGGCTGCATGATCGTGTCATGTTCAGCATCGGCGAGTTCGCCCGGCTCGGCGGCGTCTCGGTGCGCACGCTCCGGCACTACGACGAGATCGGGCTGCTGCCCCCGGCCACGGTCGACCCGGATACCGGGTACCGGGGCTACTCGGCACGGCAGCTAACCCAGCTCAACCGGATCCTGGCCCTGAAGGAGCTCGGCCTGTCCTTGACCCAGGCCAGACGGCTGCTCGATGGGGTCACGGTGGAGGAGCTCAGCGGCATGCTCATCCTGCGGCGCGCCCAGCTGGAACACGAACTCGATCAGCACCAGAACCAGTTGCTCGGAGTGGAGGCTCGGCTTCGCTCCATCGCGAGAGAGGATGCCATGCCAGCAGATGACATCATGGCTAAGACGATTCCCGCCATCGGCGTGGTCGTGATCGCCGGGCAGGCTCCGGGGTGGGGCCCGGAGAACATCGTTCCCGTCGTCAACCGGCTGGCCGGCCAGTTCGACCAGCTAGGAATCCATGACCGGGTCAAGGAAGCGGGACCCCGCATGATCTTCTACGACTGGGGACACGACGAGGACATCACGGTTCACCTGGCCCTGCCGGTGACCGAACCTCCGGGCGAGCTGCCTGCGCCGGCCGAGTACCGCGTCCTGCCCGAGATCGAGGCCGCCGCTGCGGTGCGCAGCGGCCCGGCGGCGAGCATCTTCCCGATGGTCTACCAGGATCTGTTCCGCTGGATCGAGGAGCGCGGCTTCCAGGCCGTGCCTGGTCCCGGCCGCGAGGTGTGGGTGAATGAGATAGACGACATCGCCGACGTGGCTCAGCAGGTGTTCGAGATCCAGCTGCCGTTCACCCGTCCAGCAGGCACAGCCGGGACCTGATGGAGTGATCGCTGATGTATGCCATGGAACAGCTGGCCAGCGAGCGAACTCGCACCAATCTGGAAATGGCCAGGCGCTTTCGGCAATCGCGCCAGCAGCACGCGCTACGCCGGGCCCGGCGGATGGAGCAGAAAGCAGAACGCCGCATGATCCGCGCCTGGCGCCGCGCCGCCGAGGTCCGCACCAGAATCGAACCCCTCGACTACTGAATCCCGGGCCACCCAACCCGGCCTATGGCCCTCTCCATGACCGCGAAGGGTTTACTACTCCGGGGCGTAGTAAAGTCTTCGCGATCACGAACTGGCCGCCCACGAAGCGGTAACCGACTACAGCTGGCCCACGTCGGTAATGCGCAGCACGGCCGAGCCCGCCTCGTCGCAGGCGGCCAGGTCGACCACCGCGTTGATGCCCCAGTCATGGTCGCCCGCCGGGTCGTCGAAGATCTGCCGGACGGCCCAGCCGTCGGGACGCTGGTCGATGATCAGCAGCGCGGGACCGCGAGCATCCGGCCCGGTAAGAATCTCGTCGTGCACCTCGAAGTAAGGCTCGACCGCGTCGGCCCACGCGGAAGCATTCCACCCGCTACCCGCATCCAGCGCTCCGAGCGAATCGTAGTCACCAAGCGCGGCCAGCTTGACCCGGTGGAACAGCGCGTTGCGGACCAGGACGCGGAACGCCCGCACGTTCGACGTGACCCCAGCCGGCCGATCATCAGCCCGCTCGCCCGGTTCGGCCGACGGGTTGCGCAGCCGCTCCCACTCATCGAGCAGGCTGGAGTCGACCTGGCGCACGATCTCGCCCAGCCACTCGATGAGATCGGTCAGCTCCTCGGTCTTGGCCTCGTCCGGCACGGTCTGGCGCAGCGCCTTGTAGGCGTCGGCCAGGTAGCGCAGCACCAGTCCCTCGGAGCGGGACAGCCCGTAGAACGCCACGTACTCGGAAAACGTCAGCGCCCGTTCGTACATGTCCCGGACCACCGACTTCGGCGAAAGCGAATAATCCAGGACCCACGGATGCCCGCGCCGGTAGATGTCGTACGCGGCCTCCAGCGTGTCGGCTAGCGGCCGGGGGTAGGTCACGCCGTCAAGCAGTTCCATCCGTTCTTCGTACTCGACGCCGTCCGCCTTCATCTGGGCCACCGCCTCGCCGCGGGCCCGGAACTTCTGGGCGGACAGCACCTGGCGCGGGTCGTCCAGCGTCGACTCGATCACCGACAGCACGTCCAGCGCGTACGACGGCGACTCCACGTCCAGCAGCGAAATAGCGGCCAGCGCGAACGGCGACAGCGGCTGGTTCAGCGCGAAGTCGTACTGCAGGTCCACGGTCAACCGGACCCGCCGCCCCGACTCATCCGGCGCGGGCAGCTGCTCCACGACCCCGCCCGCCAGCAGCGCCCGGTAGATCGCGATGGCCCGCCGGATGTGCTGGAACTGAGCCGCGCGGTCCTCGTGGTTGTCGGTCAGCAGGTGCCGCATCGCGGCGAACGCGTCGCCCGGGCGGGCGATGACGTTCAGCACCATGGCGTGGGTGACCTTGAAGCTGGACGTCAGCGGCTCAGGTTCCGCGGCGACCAGCCGCTCGAAGGTCGGCTTGCCCCAGGAGACGAAGCCCTCCGGCGGCTTCTTCCGCACAACGCGGCGCCGCGCCTTCGGGTCATCGCCCGCCTTGGCCAGCATCCGCTCGTTCTCCACCACGTGCTCGGGGGCCTGCACCACCACTCGTCCGGACACGTCGAATCCCGCCCGCCCGGCGCGCCCGGCGATCTGGTGGAACTCGCGGGCCTGCAGCAGCCGGGTCCGGCTCCCGTCGTACTTGGACAACGCGGTGAACAGCACGGTGCGGATCGGCACGTTGATGCCCACGCCCAGGGTGTCGGTCCCGCAGATGACCTTGAGCAGGCCAGCCTGGGTCAGGGTCTCCACCAGCCGCCGGTACCGCGGGAGCATCCCGGCGTGGTGCACGCCGATGCCGTGCCGGACCAGCCGGGACAGGGTCTTGCCGAAGCCGGCCGAGAACCGGAAGTCGCCGATCAGGTCGGCGATGGCGTCCTTCTCGGCCCGGCTGCAGACGTTGACGCTCATCAGCGCCTGCGCCTGCTCCAGGGCCGCCGCCTGGGTGAAGTGCACCACGTACACCGGAGCCTGCGCCGTGGACAGCAGCTCGCCAAGGGTCTCGTGCAACGGCTCGATCGAGTAGGCAAAGACCAGTGGCACGGGCCGCTCGCTCGACGCGATCACCGCGGTCGGCCGGCCGGTGCGCCGGGTCAGGTCCGCTTCGAACCGCGAGACGTCGCCTAGGGTCGCCGACATCAGCAGGAACTGCGCCCGCGGCAGCTCGAGCAGCGGGACCTGCCAGGCCCAGCCGCGCTCAGGGTCGGCGTAGAAGTGGAACTCATCCATCACGACCTGGCCCACGTCGGCCGCGGCGCCGTCGCGCAGCGCGATGTTGGCCAGCACCTCGGCGGTGCAGCAGATGATGGGGGCCTCCGGGTTGACGCTGGCGTCGCCGGTCATCATGCCGACCTCGGCCGGGCCGAACGCCGCGCACAGGTCGAAGAACTTCTCCGACACCAGCGCCTTGATGGGCGCGCTGTAGAACGTGCGCCGGCCGTCCGCCAGCGCGGCGAAGTGCGCGCCCGCCGCCACCAGCGATTTCCCCGACCCGGTGGGAGTGGACAAGATGACGTTCGCGCCCGACACGATCTCGATGAGCGCTTCCTCCTGATGCGGGTACAACGCCAGCCCGCGCCCCTTGGACCACCCTGCGAAGGCGTCGAAGACCGCATCCGGCTCGGGCGTCTCCGGCAGAAGGTCAATGAGGGTCACAGCTTGCAAACGAAAAATCAAAATCATTTATGCCGAACGGAGCATGGTGCGTCTCCCGGGTCTCCTGCGTGCTCTGCGAAGCTGCGGCCCCAGGCTGCCGGGTCAGCCCGCACGGCACCGGTTCGCTAGGGTCGTGCCGTGCGGACTGTACTCATCACCGGCGCGAGCTCCGGCTTCGGGACCGCGGTCGCCCGCCGGTTCGCGGCCCTTGGGGACCGGGTCATCGCCGCGGCGCGGCGGACCGAGCGGCTCACCGAACTGGTCAAGGAACTCGGCCCGGAGCTCGTGCTCCCGGTGACCCTCGACGTGCGCGACCGCGCCAGCGTCGAGCGGCTCCCGGCCGAACTCCCGCCGGACTTCGCCGCGGTCGACATCCTGGTCAACAACGCGGGTCTGGCCCTCGGGCTGGAGCCGGCCCAGGCGGCCGACGTCGGCCAGTGGGAGCAGATGATCGAGACCAACTGCACCGGACTGGTCTACATGACCCGCGCGTTCCTGCCGCAGATGGTCGCGCGCGGCCGCGGGCACGTGGTCAACCTCGGCTCGATCGCCGGCACCTACCCGTACCCGGGCGGCAACGTCTACGGCGCGACCAAGGCGTTCGTCCACCAGTTCAGCCTGAACCTGCGTTCCGACCTGCACGGTACCGGGGTCAGGGTGACCTCGGTCGAACCGGGGCTGTCCGGCGGGACCGAGTTCTCGCAGGTGCGCTTCGGCGGCGACCGCGAGCGGGCCGCGACCGTCTACGCCGGAACCCAGCCGCTGACCGCCGACGACATCGCCGCCGCGATCGAATGGGCGACCAGCCAGCCCGCGCACGTGAACGTCAACGTCATCGAGCTGATGCCGGTCAGCCAGAGCTTCGCCCCGTTCCAGGTCCACCGCGACGCGTCAGGTTAACTGCGTAAAGTATCGTTTAACGAATCCCCCGGCGCGCGGACCGCGCGCCGGGGGGGCAGGACCTGCGCCAGTAGGATGACGTCCGTGGCCCCACGGATGTTCGCGGAAGAAAACGCACCTCCCGACTCGCTCGACCGCGGCACGCTCATCGGAGCGCGGCTGCGTCACCGCAGGCTCGAGCTCGGCATGACGGCCCGCGAGCTGGCCCGCCGGGTGGACTGCTCGCCCAGCCTCATCTCCCAGGTGGAGCGGGGGAGGGCGGTTCCGTCGGTGAGCACGCTGTGGGCTCTGGTCACCGCCCTGCGGATCTCGATGGACCGGCTCTTCGACCCGGCCCAGGACGGCCCGGCCGACTCCGGCGACACCGCCACGGCCGCCGCCGAGAGTCCGGCAGACGGCCCCGTGCTGCGGCGATACGCCCGGCCGCGGATCACCCTGGAACGTGGCGTGATGTGGGAGCGGCTCACCGCGGCGGCGGAGAAGGACATGGAGTTCCTCGAGGTGTGCTACCCGGTCGGGCAGAGCGTGCCCGAGGCCGAGCACGCCATCCAGCACACCGGGCAGGAGTACGCGGTCATCATCGAGGGCGCCCTGTCCACCCAGATCGGCTTCGAGCAGTACGTCTTGGAGGAGGGCGACTCGCTCACCTTCGATTCGGCGATCCCGCACCGGTTCTGGAACGCGGGAACCGTCCCCGCCCGGGCCATCTGGGTCATCCTCAACCGGTCTCGCTAAGGCCCGGGCTCGCTGCCGAGCCGCGCCGCGAGAACAACGTTACTTACCTGTGCCCTCACAATCGTTTAGTGATCTTGACCACATTGTTCAGTATTACTAAAGTCATGCCTGGCACAGGAGGTGCGGCATGCACCACGTCGGGCACGTCGACTGGGACTTCTCCGAGCCCTCCGCCGGATACGCCGGATCGGCGGCCGGCTACTCGAGCTCCTGCCTGGTCGGCGGCCACACCGGCGCGGTGCATACCGATCTGTCCATCAGCAAGCTCGAGCCAGGCGGCTGGACGGGCCTGCACCTGCACTCCTTCGAGTCCGCCGTCTATGTCCTGGCCGGGGATCCGGTCCTGTCCATCGACGGCCACCAGAACCAGCTACGCACTGGCGACTACGCGTTGCTGCCCATCGGGATGCCGCACGGCTGGGCGAACCCCTCCGGCGGACAGGCCCGGCTGCTCGTCCACAGCACACCCCAGCGCCGGCCGGCCGGCCAGCGCCCAGGCGATACGTTCTTCCTGCCCGCCGATTCGGTGGTCAACGGTCACGCGGCCCCGGTCAGCCGCTATCTCGGTCACTACGCGGGCACGCCGCCGCAGCAGGAGGCGCTGCGCGTGGACGACCGGGTACGGGACCGGGAACCGGCCGGCATGGACACCGCCCTGCTCGCCTACAGCGGGATCTCGGTCAAGATGATGGTCGACCGCGGCCTGGGGGCCGAACTGCTCGTGATGTTCATGGTCGACTACGAGCCGGGGGGCGCCGCGCAGGCCCACGATCATCCCTTCGAGGAGGCGTACTTCTTCCTGGAGGGGGAGATCGACGCCGAAGTCGACGGCCTCGCCTACCAACTGCGGGCCGGAGACGTCCTGTTCGCCGGGGTCGGCTCAACCCACGGCTTCTACAACACCGGCCGGGGGCGGGTGCGCTGGATCGAAACCCAGGCCCCGCAGCCCCCCGGCCGTCATTCCTACCGCTGGACCGGGCCGTGGCAGCGTCTGGAGTCGCAGACGTCTGGCAACACGGGCCGGCCCTGGCTCCATACCTGACCAAGACCAACCGTCAAGGAGTCTGGCCGTGCCACCTATCACCTTCCGGCCGCGGCCCTGGCGCCGCGGCGCAGCCCTGGCCGCCGCCGCGCTCATGCTCGCGGCCTGCAGCTCAAGCTCGTCGTCGTCATCGTCATCCACGTCCTCGACGCAATCCGCGAACGCGTCCAATAGCAAGCACCTGAACATCGCCTATCTCTCGTTCGCCGTGGAGAACAGCTACGACGCCCCGATGCTCGCCGCGGCGCAGGCCGTAGCCAGCGACAACAACGCGACGCTCAAGGTCTTCGACGCGAACAACAGCCCGCAGACGCAGTACTCCCAGCTCCAGGACGTCATCACCTCGGGTCAGTACCAGGGCATCATCCTGCAGCCGATCTTCGGCACCGGCCTGATCTCCCTGGTCCAGCAGGCCATCGCCAAGGGCATCAAGGTCGTGAACATGGACCAGGTCCTCGGCCCGAACTACTCGACCGACGCGCCCCAGGTCGCGGGCCTGGCCGCAAACGTGATGTTCGTGCCGACCGAGATCGGTACCAAGCTCGGCAACATGGTGGTCCAGGCCTGCCAGTCCAAGAACCTCAACCCGTGCAACGTCGGCTACCTGTACGACATCAAGGCGTCCGCGCTGGACGTGGCGATATCCGGAGCGTTCAACAAGGTGATCGCGGCCGCTCCGGGCGTGAAGGTCGTCGCGCAGGGCCAGAGCTTCTTCAGCCCCACCGAAGGGCTCACCGCGGTACAGAACATGCTAGCCGCCAACGCCAGCCTGAACCTGATCGTCGGGTCCGACCAGGGCATCGAGGGCGGCGTCCAGGCCGTGGCGGCCAAGCACCTGACCGGCAAGGTGATCCTGGTCGGTTACGGCGCGAGCGCCGCCGCCCTGGCGGGCGTCGCCTCCGGCGCGTGGTACGGCGACGTGGCTCAGGCGCCGGCCAGCGAGGGTCGCCTCGCGGTGCAGGCGCTGGTCAAGGCCCTGCGCACCGGCCAGGACAGCGGCGGCATCGACCCGGTGGCTCAGCTGCCCGACAACGGCATCGTGACCAAGGCCAACGTGTCCCAGTTCACCGCCGAGTGGCCGGGCTAAGGTGCCCTCGCGGCCCCAGCACGGCCAGGGCCCGCACGTCGAACTTGTGGACATAGGTAAGTCCTTCGGTGGCGTGCGGGCCCTGGACGGCATCAGCCTGACGATCGGCAAGGGGTCGATCCACGCGCTCGTCGGCGAGAACGGCGCGGGGAAGTCGACGCTGGGCAAGATCCTGGCCGGCGTCATCGCCCCCGATCGCGGTCAGCTGCTGATCGGCGGGGAGCCGGTCGCGTTCCGTTCCCCGCGCGAGGCCATCGTCCGCGGGATCGTCCTGATCGCCCAGGAGCTGTCGGTCGCGCCCGCGCTGTCGGTCGCGGAGAACGTCTTCCTCGGCACCGAGCCGCGCCGGGCCGGCTTCGTGGCCCGGCGCGCCCTCCGCCGCCGTTATGACGAGCTCGCCGCCGCGGCGGGCTTCGAGCTCAGCGGCGACCTGCCGGGACGCGGCCTGCGGACCGCCGATCAGCAGAAGGTGGAGATCCTGCGCGCGCTGTGCCGTGACGCCCGGCTGATCGTGATGGACGAGCCGACCGCCGCTCTTCCCCGGTCCGACGCCGACCGGCTGTACCAGGTCGTCCGGCGGCTCGCGGCCGGCGGCACGACCATCGTCCTGGTCTCGCATTTCCTGCGCGAAGTGGCCGAACTCGCCGATGAGGTGACGATCCTGCGCGACGGGCACCTGGTACGCACCGCGCCCGCCGGGGACGAGACCGAGGAGACCATGCTGAGCTCGATGCTGGGCCGGTCCCTGGGTAGCGCGTTCCCGGCCCGGCGGCCGGTCCCCGCGCAGGCGCCGATCGTGCTCCAAGCTCGCGGCCTGAGCGCACCGGGGGTGCACGACGTGTCGCTCGAGGTCCGGGCCGGGGAGATCCTGGGGCTGGCGGGACTGGTGGGCTCGGGCCGCACCGAGCTGGCCCGCGCGCTGTGCCGGGCCCAGCGGGTCACGGCGGGGACGGTGAGCGTGGCCGGCACACCGCTGACCGGCCACGGGCCCTGGGCGGCGCTGCGCGCCGGGCTGGCCATGATTCCCGAGTCCCGCAAAGAGCAAGGCCTGATGCTCGGGCGCCCGATCGCGGAGAACGTGAGCCTGGCCAGCCTGACCCGGCTCAGTGACCTCGGCCTGGTCAGGCGCCGGGCCGAACGGCAGGCCGTGGCCAGGGTGCTCGGCCAGGTCGGCGTCGCGGTGCCGGCGCAGGCGGCGCCGGTCAGCACGCTGTCCGGCGGCAACCAGCAGAAGCTCCTGTTCGCCCGCATCCTGCTGCGCGGTCCGCGGGTCCTGGTCGCCGACGAGCCGACCAGGGGCGTGGACGTCGGCGCCAAGCGCGCCATCTACGAACTGCTGACCTCGCTCGCGGCCGAGGGCCTGGGCGTGCTGCTCATTTCCTCCGACGCCGAGGAGATCCTCGGGCTCGCGCACCGGGTGCTGGTGATGCGGGCCGGCCGGATCGCCGCCGAGCTCCGCGGCGAGGCCATGACCGAAGCGGCGATTCTCGCGGCGGCCTTCGGCGCCCCGGATGCAGGCACGAAAAGAGGTGCGTGATGGACCAGCGGGACCTGACGCGGGCTCGGGCCAGCCGCGCCCTGCCGTCGCTGCGGCCGTCGGCCGCGGTCGCCACCGGGTTGCGCCGGGCCGGGATCCTCTACCCGTTCCTCATCTTGTTCATCGTGCTGTCCGTGTCCAGCGGGCCGTTCTTCACCAAGGTCAACCTGCTCGACATCCTCGACCAGCAGTCCTCGACGCTGATTATCGCCGCGGCCGGCACGCTGGTCCTGATCGCCGGGGGCCTCGACCTGTCGGTCGGCGCCATCTACGCGCTGGCCGGCGTGACCGCGGCCCACCTCGCGCTGTTCACCTCGCCGACCGTCGCCATCGTGGCCGGCATCGCCGTAGGCCTGGGCGTCGGGCTGGTCAACGGCGTGATCGTCACCGCGTTCCGGATCAACGCGCTGATCGCCACGCTCGCCATGTCGTTCGTGGTCAGCGGCCTGGCCAGCCTGGTCACCGCCGGGAACCTGGTCATCGACTACAGCCATCCCGGTTTCGCCGACCTGGCCCGCTCGTCGTTCCTGACCGTCAACACCTCGACCTGGACCATGCTGGCCGTCGTGGTGGCCCTGGGCGTCGTGCTGTCCCGGACCACGCTGGGCCGCTACATCTACGCCAGCGGCAGCAACGCCGAGGCGGCCCGCCTGTCCGGCGTCCGGGTCCAGCTCGTCAAGCTGACCACGTTCGTGATCAGCGGCGGCGCGGCGGCCCTGGGCGGGGTCATCGACACCTCACGGGTGCTCAGCGCCCAGGCCTCCAACGGCGAGACCACCCTCACCTTCACCGTGCTGGCGGGCATCGTGGTCGGCGGGACCAGCATCCTCGGCGGCGAGGGCGCCATGTGGCGGACCGTGGTCGGCGTCCTGTTCATCGCCCTGATCGGCAACGGCTTCGACCTGCTCGGCCTCAACCCGCTCTACGAGCAGATCGCCCTGGGCGGCATCCTGCTCATCGCCGTCGGCTACGACGCCTGGTCCCGCCTCCGCCAGAGCTAACGCTCCTCGTCTTCCTTCAGGCGGCCGCCTTACTCTTCGTCTTCCTTCCAGGCCGCCGCGCCGGTGTAGGTGTACGGGTTGGCCAGCTGCTCGTGCTCGGGGACCTCGGGGTTCATACCCTCGGCCCAGGCCTGCTCGCCGAGTTCGCTGCGCAGGTACGCGGTGGTCTCGTCGATCGCCCGCCGGGCCTTGGCCAGGTCCACGTCGACCAGCTTGTGGTCGAACTTGACCACCCGCCCGTTCACCACCACGGTGTGCACGTCGCCGCGCTGGGCCTGGAAGACCACGTGGCCATAGGGGTGCAGGATCGGGAAGCTGACCGGTGAGTCGTCGTTCTTGATCAGCACCAGGTCGGCCTTCTTGCCTTCCTCCACGCTGCCCACCGAGGAGTCCAGGCCGATCGCCTTGGCCCCGCCGCGGGTGGCCCAGTCCACGACCTGCTCAGCCCGCAGGTGGTGGTTGGTGACGGCTTTGCCCTCGTTGTGATTCTCGAAGTGGTCCATGACCCGGTCCGCGGACAGCGTGGCCCGCATGGCGGAGAAGATGTCGCCGCTCCACCAGACGCTGGTGTCCTGGGACAGCGAAACCGGGATGCCGTACTTGCGCAGCTTCCAGGTGGGCGGGTACCCCTGGCCGGCGCTGCACTCGCTCTCGGTCGAGACCGACACCGAACCGCCGGTAGCGGCGATCATGTGGTAGGAGTCGGGGGACAGCGACGCCGAGTGCACGTAAACCGTCTGCGGGGTGCAGAAGCCGTTCTCGTACATGTGCCGGACGCCCGCGTCGAGGGTGATGCCGTACACCCCCGCGTGCGTGGTGACCGGCACGCCCATCTCCCGGGCCACCTCGAACGTGGCCTTTTCCGGGAACGCCGGGTCGTCGCCGGGGATGTCGAAGGCGATCGCGAACCCCGCCATGTCGCCCTTGCCGTCGAACCGGCGGACGTAGAAGTCCCGGAACTCCGGCGTGGTGCTCCACTCCCACGAGCCCTGCTGGATGTTCCCGTAGGCCAGCACGAACCGTCCGCGCGCCTCCTCCAGGGCGTCGGTGGCGGCGTCGGCGTGCTCAGTCGTCTGCAGCCCGTGCGACCAGTCCACCGTGGTCGTCACGCCGGCGTCGATCGACTCGATGGCCGCCAGCAGGTTCCCGGCGTAGACGTCCTGCGGGCGGAACTTCTTGCCCCAGTTCAGGTAGTACCAGACGAAGTACTGGGTCAGGGTCCAGTCGGCCCCGTAGGCGCGCATGGCCGTCTGCCACATGTGCCGGTGGGTGTCGATCATGCCCGGCATGACGATGCCGCCGGTCGCGTCGATTTCCGCGGTGCCGTCGGGCACCTGCAGGTTCGGGCCGACCGCCGCGATCCGCTCTCCGGTGACCAGCACATCGGCGCCGGCCAGGATCCGGTGCCCGTCGTCCATGGTGAGCACCGTCGCGTTGCGGAAAACCAGCGGCCGTCCCGCTACCAGGTCCGCTGCCGTCGTCATAGGAACCTCCACTATCGGCGCTGAAAGGGCAATCACCAGGCCGCGCTGGCGGACGAGTATCCGTGAACCGGTCACGAGCGGCCTGATCGGAAGCCTGGCCGTTCCTCCCTGAGGCTGTCAATGGTGGGTGACACCAAGATCATGTCGTCCCGTAACGGTGCAGGCACAGACGGGGGAGTACCTGCCGCTGCTGCTGCAGACCGCGGGGCGCGATCAGCGCCGACTGGGCTGCCTGCCAGGTCGCCGCCCAAGATCGTCAAGCCCGGTGGCGGCCGTGTGTCCGCTGAGGGGACCGGTTGACTGTCATCTTCCCGCTGGCGACCCGTAGGCGTCGGCTCTGGCGCACGGCCCGCCCGATGAACCTCGGCGTCACGAAGCCCACCAAGGCCAAATCGGTTACGCCTACCACCAGCCACGGCAGCGAGGACTGGGCGGCCGCGAGCAAGATAAGGTTCGCGGGCAGGATCAGCTGTGCTGCGGTCAGGGTCACCGCGGCCAGCAGTGGCTGCGCGGCCCGGGCTCGGGTGGCGAGCTTGAGACGCTTCGCCGTGGCCATGACGGCGGAGGCCCACAGCCCGGACGCGACCACAAGCGCCGCTGTCGTCGCGACCACGCCGATGCCGTAGGCCCACGAGTGGTTCACCTGGGCTGAGCTCATAGAGCGTGCTGCGAGGAAGAGCCCGGCCAGCCCGCCTCCGGCAGCCACCGTGGCTCCCGCCGCCCACGCGACCTGGCGCCGGATCTGCTGCCACCCTCCATCCCGCAGGAAGGCGATGAACGCCGGGGCGGCCACCAGCCCGCTGGCCAGCACGACGACACCCGTGACGGCGAAGGCGCCGACCAGCGCATCGAGGGCCGCCGTCTTCTGCCACGCCCTGGCCGGGGGCAACGACGTCTTGAGATCCCAGGGCAGGCTGCCGAGGATCATCGCAGCTACTACGGTTATCAGCCATCCGGTGGACGTACGCTTGGCCGCCGCCGTCCCGGCCCGCACCGTCTGGTGGACTCGTTCGCGCAGGCCGGCCCGGACCACGCCGAGCCGCAGCCGCCAGGTCGGCCGCCCGTCGTCCAGGGTGTCCTGGATCAGCGCCAGCAGTTCCTGGCCGTACCGTTCCCGCCACGCCCTGGGATACCAGCGGAGCAGGC
>Ga0210383_10001334_pt1 | contig 22599 bp, 19 predicted proteins | sample IncBWC14OmetaG_FD_160072 | JGI IMG/M metagenome (GOLD analysis project Ga0210383, IMG submission 160072) | Forest soil microbial communities from Barre Woods Harvard Forest LTER site, Petersham, Massachusetts, United States - Inc-BW-C-14-O ... | reverse complement strand
AGACCCAGTAGCCGATGCCGGCGGCGGCGGCGAGAAGCACCAGCACGACAACGAGGATCGGACGTCCCGAGCGACGCACCGGCGCCTTGGCCCGCGCCCCCTCGGCGAACGCTGACATCACCACCGCCTCGGGACCGGGCGGCTGGCGGCGTTCGGAGAGGCCCGGCGGCGGCGGCGCCAGCTGGACCGGGAGCGCCGGCGCCGGTGCGTCGCTCTTCGGGGCCGGGGACGATCGCACGGCGGGGGGCGAGTCCGAAGACTGCAGCGCTCCGTCGAGATCCGTCGCCCAGCTCGACTTGGCAGCGGCCTCGGCCTTGGGCGTGGCGGCTGCGGCGACGGCGACGGGCGGCGCCGGGGCGACCGGCTCGGAGTCGAGCGCATCGCTCGGCAGCTCCGCGATCGCCTGGGCGGTGCTCTGCGCGATGATGATGCCCGGCGCCTCCGGCGCGGGGACTGATCCCGCCGCCAGCTTGAGGAGGTCGAGCGGGGCGACCGGCGTCGGCTCCGGCCCACTGTCGAGCATCGCCGGGTCGGGAACGAACTGCGCCGTCTTCGCCCCCTGGATCGACTCCCACTCTTCCGCCGCCGCCTCCGCCGCCTCATCCTCCACCGTCTCGAGAAACCCGAGCTCCCCGAGGCGGGTGGCGAACTCGTTGATTCCGTCGGCGGTCAGGTCCGCCCCATAGGTCTTCGACGCCCAGTCGGTCACCTGGGCGACCGGTTGCCCGTTGAGCTGCAGCGCGAGCTGGTACTCGAAATCGTAGAGCCGGAAGTTCGCGCCGGTCTTCGGATCGCTCACGTCGACGCAGGCTACGCCGTCAGCTTCGGTCGGGGACACGGTCAGGTCCTGGCGAAAGCGGGGGCTGGCTTCGCTCATCCGAGCCCGAGCTTACAGGTCCGCTTCGGCCCCGAGCAACATATAGTGCCTGCCGCTCGCGCCGGTGATCCTCCGGCCAGCGAGCGATCGTCAATGGCCAACTCGCAGAAAAAGCAAAACGCGTTCCTTTACCGCGCCGGCGTCCGGTTGGCCGGGACGGTCGTGACCTGCGACGCCGCCGCCGGCGGCGATCTGGTCTTTCTTTCGCACGCGGCGGTCCTGGGGGCCCACGGGCGGCGCGCGCTGCCTCAGGTCGGCGGCAGCCGGCGTCAGATTCTTGCCACGGACGCGACGCTCGCCTTGCTGGGACCCGTTGGTCAACGGCTGCGCGCGCAGACGCTGGTGGTGGCGTTCGGACGGCCGTTTGCCCTCGGTGATCTGCGGCTGGAGATCTTTCCGTCCGGCTTCATGCCGGGCGCGGCCTCACTGCTGTGCGAGCGCGACGGGCGGCGGATCGTCTACGCCGGGCCGATCGGCCAGGTCGGCCCTGGCGGTGAGGACGACGGCGGGGCGGAGCTGCGGGCCGCGGACGCGCTTTGCATCGACGCGCGCTTCGCGGCGAGCGAGATTGTGTTTCCGGAACGCGCCACCGCGGAAGAGGCGCTCCGCCGGATCGCTCGCGACAGAGCGGCAGGGGGGGCGCCGCTGTTTTTGATCGAACCGCCCGCGCTGGCGCCGGTCATCGCCCGGATCCTCGGCGCGGCCGGCGTTCCGCTGCGGGCGCACCGGACGATCCTGGATGCGGTGACCGCGTTTCGGCAGGTCGATCCGCGGTCGTCGTACCCCCCGGTGCAGCGCTTTGCGGGCCGGCTTTCCGAGAACGAAGCGCTGCTCTGGCCCGCCGACGCGCGCGCACCGAGCCAGGGGGGGCAGGTGCAGGCGCGTCCGAGCGTGCTCGTCTCCCCGCGGGCTGCGAGCACGGTCGCGCGCACGTGCTGGAGTGGCGCGCATCGGCTGACGTTTCCCCATGGAGCCGACTTCGCCCAGCTCGCCCGCTACGTCGAAGCGACGGGCGCCTCCGAGGTCGCGCTCGTGGGTGCGCCAGACGAAGAGCTGGCCGAGCTCTTGCGTGGGCGGGGCCTCCAGGCCTATCGAATCGGACCGCCCCGGCAGATCGATCTGTTCCGCGCGGCATAAAAACGCGGGCGCGCATTGTTTCTTAGGGGTTGATGGAGTTAAATTTCCAGGGTGTTCAACCTCGGCGCGGGCGAGATCACCGTCATCCTGGTGCTCGCCCTCATCTTTCTCGGCCCCAAGAAGCTCCCGGACCTGGCGACCGGGCTGGGGAAGCTCATTCGCGAGATCCGGAAGGCGACCTCGGACGTCAAGAACGAGATCACGCTCGACGATTCTTTCCGCAAGCCGTTCGAGGAGTTGCGGGACGCCGTCACCTTGCACCCGGACGAGCTGAAGCGGCGCGATCAGATCAGAAAGTCGGTCGAGGAGGCCAAGAAGCGCGCGGAGCAGGCCGAGGCGGAGGCTGCCGCAGCGGCGCAGGCCGCGGCGCTCCCCGAGGCGCCCGCCCAGGCAGCTGAAAGCACGCCCGCGGCCGAGAGCCCCGCTGAAGCTCCTGCGCCGGTTGCCGCGATCGTCCCACCGGTCGTGCCGCCGGTGGGGACCGTGCCTCGGGTCCGTCCGGCGCCCGCCGCCGTCCAAGCCCAGGTGGAGAGCGTCCCCATGTCCGTCCCCTCCCTGGAGGAATCGGCGCCGTTTTCGTCCCCGGCTCGCCCCACCCCGAACGCCGAGATTCTGACCTCGGCGGTGCCGCCGCCGGGGAGCGGGCCGCGGGTGACGCCGCCAGTCTCCAGCCTCGACGGCGGTCGCGCCAACACGACGCAGGCGCTGTCGGAGGCCGACCTGCTGGCCAGCGCGCCCCAGCCGTCGCGGCGACCGCCGACGCCGCCGCCGCTTCCCGGTCTCGACCGACAGCCGCCGCCCGCCAACCGCATGGGCCTGCCGCGGGTGACGCCGCCGGTCTCCAGTCTCGGCGGCGATCGCGCGAACGCCACCCAGAATCTGTCCGAGAGCGATCTGCTGCCGCCGGGCGCGGGCAAGCCGCCGCCGCTGCCGGGGCCCAAGAAGACATAGAGCCGACGCAGAAGCCGACTTGGAACCGAATCGGGACGAAAATCCGTCCGCCAAGCACGAGGCCCCACCCTGACCACCCCCGACGAAAAGGAACGCGCCTCTGTCGAGAGCGCTCGCATGAGCTTCGTCGAGCACCTCGCCGAGCTGCGGCTGCGGCTGCGCAACTCCGCGATCGTCTTTCTGATCGCGATCGGGTTCTCGTTCTACTTCGTCAAAAACTACTTCGATCTCCTGACGCGGCCGGCGCGCGCCGCCTGGGTGATCGCTCTGTCTGGCCAGGAGCCGGTCTTCCGCTTCGCCAGCCCGACGGAGCCGTTCTGGGTCTACACCAAGCTGGCGATGTACGGCGCGCTGCTCGTCGCCAGCCCCTTCATCTTCTGGGAGATCTGGCGGTTCGTGGCGCCCGGGCTCTACAAGCGAGAGAAGCGGATGGCGCTGGTGGTGACCCTGGCGACCGCTGGCTGCTTCGTCGGCGGCGCGCTCTTCGGCTACGGCGTTCTCTGCAAGCCGGCGCTGACCTACATGCTGTCGTTCGCCGAGATCTTCCCCACCGGCACGCTCCACTTCAAGATCGAGCCGGCCGTCATGATGGACGAGGTGGTCGGCTTCATGCTGGCCATGATGATCGGGACCGGCGTGGCCTTCGAGCTGCCGGTGATCCTGGCGGTGATGGGCTGGCTGGGGCTCATCACCTCGAAGACGCTCTGGAAGTTCAATCGGTACGCCCTCATCCTGGCGTTCATCGTGGGCGGCGTGCTGACCCCGGGCCCGGACGTCCTCTCGCAGGTGCTGATGTCGGCGCCGCTGTTCGGCCTCTACAACGTTTCCATCCTGATCGTCTGGATGATCGAGCGCGCCGCCCACAAGCGCTTGGCCGCCCTCGCCCAAGAGACCGGCGCCGATCTCGTCCCCAGCGACGACTAAAAAATTTGACGGCCCGGGGTCCCTGGTGAAGATGGGACAGGTGATCAATGCTGGGCGAATTCTCTGACGGTCGTGCACGTTCTTTGCCGAAGGGCTTCGTGCTCGTTTCGGTCGGTCCCCGTCGGGGAGCGGTAGCGGGTCTGCAGCGAAGGCTGCGGGCGCGCGACACCATCCCCGCCTCGGGACAGATCGTGTTCCGCGCTGCAAGCCAGACGTTGCGCTGAGGCAACCCTGTTGTTCCGACTCTTCAAACTGGGCGTCGCCCTGATCGGGTTCGCCGCGTTCGCCTGGTTCGGCGTCACCGTCAAGCTCGGATCCCAGACCCTGTTCCAGCATCTGCGCGCCATCAGCCAGACCAAGGAGTCGCAGGAGTTGGTCGACGGGACGCGCCAGGCCGCCGGGCCGCTGGCAGACGACGTCCGTCGCAGGTTCCAAGAGGGGACTGCCAGGACTGCCGACAAGCACTCTCCTGATGCGGGCGCCGGTCCTCCCGAGGAGCGTGTCTCGGCCGCCGATCGTCAGGCGCTGCATCACTTGATCAGACGCGTCGATCGCTGATCGCCCCGTCGGGAACCATCGCGTAAGCTTTTCGGCGATGCGCCCGATCGCCGCGATCGCCGTCGGTCTCCTTTCGTTGGACCTCACCGGGCAAGCGGCTTGGGCGCGCGAGCCGCCTCAGGTCTGGAGCGGCGCGCCCCGCCACGTCAAGGGGATGGCGGGCCTCGCCGATCTGGCCGAGCGGGCGCGCGCGGCGGTGGTGCACGTCCGCGGGGAGATGCCCGACGGGAGCTCCGCCGGCGAATCGGACGGTGAAAGCGGCCGAACGTCGATCGGCACCGGGTTCATCATCAACAAGGACGGCTACCTGCTCACCAACGAACACGTGGTGCGCGGGGTGATCGACCTGCGGGTGCGGCTGCTCGACGGGCGGGAGCTGGCGGCCTGCGTGGTGGGGGCCGACATGGCGACCGACCTCGCGCTCCTCAAGGTGACCACCAAGCGGCCGCTTCCGGTGCTGGCGCTGGGCGACTCCGCCGCCGTGCGCGTCGGCGAGCCGGTGATCGCCATCGGCAACCCCTACGGCTTCAACCACAGCGTCACCGCCGGGATCGTCTCGGCCAAGGAGCGGGTCGTCGATCGCGCCAGCCTGCACGAGCAGGGCGCCGAGGATCTCTATTCGTTCTTCATCCAGACCGACGCGTCGATCAACCTCGGGAACTCGGGGGGGCCGCTCATCGATGCCTCGGGCGCGGTGATCGGTGTCAACGCCGCCTTCTGGGCCGGTCACCCGCTGCAGCCGGCGCAGGGGATCGGCTTCGCGATTCCGATCAACATGGCCAAGGCGCTCTTGCCGCGCCTGATGGAGACGGGGACGGCGCGGCGCGCCTATCTCGGCGTCGACGCGCAGCCCATCGATCCGGCGCTGGAGGCGGCGCTGAAGCTGCCGTCGGGGCGCGGGGCGCTCATCGCCAGCATCGAGAAGGGCTCGCCTGCCGAGGCCGCGGGGCTGGAGCCGGGCGACGTGGTGGTCAACTGGAACGGCGCCGACGTCGCCACCAGCGAGGACTTCAAGATCGACGCCCAGCTCAGCACGCCGGGCGCGCGGATCAAGATCGCGCTCCTGCGCGACGGCAGGCGGAGCGACCGCGAGATCATCCCGCGTGCGGCGCCGGCGAAGGAGGTCGCGCCGCCGCATCCCTCGAGCTGTGCGCGGGCGCCCGAGCCGCTGATGGCCAACGTTGACGACTTCGACGTCCAGGAGACGCCGGTGCGCGCCGGACACCCGGGCGGCCCCGGCGTGACCGTCACCCGGGTGACTGACCACAGCGCCGCAGCTCAGGCCGGCCTGCGAACCGGCGACATCGTGCTGCGCATCGGGAAGAGCGGCGTGCGGGTCCCGCCCGACGTGGCGCAGGCGCTGGGGAGCTTCAAGCTCGGCGATCCGGTGCCGATGCTGGTGCGGCGCTCGGGGTTCGATTTCTGGATGGCCTTCACCCGGCGGTAGACCGCCTCGCGGGGTAGATTGTTGGCATGGACGAGAAACGCTACCGGCATCTCCTCGACGAAACCTTCGCGCGCGTCGATCGCGCGTTCGAGACGATCGATCCCGATCTGGCGGAGGTCTCGCTGTCGCAAGGGACGCTGACCATCACCTTCCTCGAGAAGCAGCGGCTGATGCTGACGCCGCAGCCTTCACCGCGGCAGCTGTGGGCGGCCTTTCGCGACCGCGCCTGGCACTTCGACTGGGACGACGCGCGCCAGGCCTGGCTCGACGATCGCGGTCAGGGCGTCGACCTGCTGGCGCTGGTCGAGACCACCACCCGCGAGATGACGAACGCGACCGTCCAGATCGCCCGGCCGTAGGGCCGGGCACCTCGACCCCGCGCTATCGCGCGATTCTCCACACTTTGATTTGGTAAATTCCAACCGCGAGCCGTGGGTGATCCCGCATCATCACGGGATCGGTGCCTCCGTAGAAATTGGTCACCGTCTGTCCCGAAAGCGGCTCGTTCCAGACGCTCTTTGCGACCTGCTCGGCGACGGAGAGCTCGGGATGGATCGAGGATTCCAACATGTTTGGCGGTCCAAAGCCGTTGTTTGCATCCCAGAGCAGCGGAATGACCAGCAAGTCTCCTGGCGCGAGGCTCGAGCGCCCAGAAACGATCGGTCGCATTCCTGCCCTCTCGCAGTAGTAGTGAAATCCCCATTTCGCCAAGCACCACACGGTTGAACCGGCGGGTCGTGCGGCCGTGAGCGCCGTGGCGCGCTCCACGGATACTTTCTCTGAAGACACGTCCACCGTGTCGACGACGGTGACGGCCAAGCCGGTAGCGATTCCGAAGGCAATGATCCAGCCGGCCGGACGGCGGGCGGGGAGCAGCCGCCCGACGCGACTCACGACGTGGGCTGCGAACAAGCCGGCCACCACCACGAGCCCTATCCCCCTTCGAGCGGCCGGGAACGGCGTCAACACGAAGTACGAGGCGAGCTCGATGAGAAGCCACCCCACCAGGAACCGTGCCTCCGGCGACCACGGCTTTCGACGCCGGAGCACGAGGGCCCCCGCGCAGATCGCCAGAGCGACCAATGTCAGCAACCCGAAGGACCGCCAGAACAGCTTGACCGCGAGAGTGTGGGCAGGCGTGGCCGCCGCCCATGCGTGCGGGACGAGAGCGATTCGCACGAATCCCAACGCCCATATGGCGGCTGCCGCGAGCAGCCATCGTCGCGACACCCCGAGGGCCCCGGCTGCCACCAGTCCGATCCCTGCACCGAGGCACCCCAGATGACTGACAAGAGGGGAGATGAGCCGGGCTTTGAGCTGGACCAATCCGCCGAGCGTGCGCTCAGCGGGTTTGGCGTATCGCTGCTGCTGCGCCAGCTGAAAGAACAGATGGGAATGTCCGTACCGCGCCACAAGGAGCAGCTCCCAACCTACGAACCCAGCCCCCGCCACTGTCACGGCCACCGCCGCGAGTCTGAATCTTCGGTGCGTCGCTCCGTACCAGGCAATGGCCGGCGGAATCGCGAACATCGTGTACTTCGTCTGAGCCGCCAGGGCGGCGAGGAGCCCTGCGCCAGCCGCCAGCCGCCAGGAGTCACGATCGGCAGCCCGCGCGAACAGTGACAATGCCGTCAGCCCGAGCGCGAGCGCAGGAACGTCGAGCATCAAGTTCACCGTCGGCAATACCGCTGGGGACAGGACGATGAGGGGCAACAGCCTGGTGCTCCCCCCAGCGAAGCGGCGCAGGAGGTCGCTCAAAGCTGCGGTCAACGCCCAGAGAAACGGGAAGAGCCACAGCTTGAGCAAGAAGGGATGCTCGCCAAAGAGCCGGATCCCGAGCGCAAGCCAATAGGGCAGGACGGGCGGAGCCAGGACTCCGAAGGCGGGTTCGGGCGCCGTGTCCCAAAAAATCGTGAAGCCGTAGGGGTTGAAGGGGTGCGCTGCGATCTGCCGGGCAAAAGCAACGTAGGCCGTGTCGTCAATGACGAGCGGCTTCAGGGCGTTTGCCAGCGTGACCAGGGCCGCGAGAAGCAATGGCGGCGTCCAGTTGCGCCAGTTGCGGACCATCTCGATCACGTCGGGTCGCGGAGCGATCGGCGCGAAGCGACGCCGTCCGGCTGCTCGAGCCCGATCGGCCGATTCAAGACGCGAGCTCGATCATCTTGAGCATCGCCCGCGCGGCGCCGCCGCGGACCTCCTCGGGGACGGTGATGCGCTGGGCGGGCGGCTCGTCGCGCAGCGTGCGGTAGACGCTCTCGAGATCGGTCGCCTTCATGTAGCGGCAGAGGCGGCACGGCTTGTAGAACTGCTTCTCGGGGTGGTCGAGCTCGAGCCGCACGACCAGGCCACACTCGGTGAGGATCGCGTAGCGGGTCTGCTCGGGGTGGCTGTCGACGTACTTCGCCATCTGCGACGTCGAGAGGACGGCGTCTGCCGCGCGCTGCAGCTCGGGGCGGACCTCGCCGTGGACGATCACGGTCGCGCCCGGATCGTCCTTGCGGATGCGCGCGATGTCGTCGACGCTCATCTGATGGTGGACGTGGCAGGCGCCCTCCCAGGCGAAGACGTTTCCAACCAAGCCCTGCTTTTCGCCCTCGCGAATGAGCGGCTCGATCATCTCGGCGTACTCGCGCGGATGGAACTTGTGCGGCTCGGGGGGCGGCAGGTAGGTCCGCTTGGTCTTGAGCGCCACCTGATAGGCGAGGTTCTGATCGGGGACGAACAGCAGGTCGGGTACGCCCAGCCGATCGGCGATGCGCGCCGCGTTCGAGCTGGTGCAGCAGCTGTCGGACAGCGCTTTGACGTCGGCGTAGGTGTTCACGTAGGTCATCGTGGCGAAGCGGCGGCCGGCGGCGCGCAGGAAGTCCTGGCGCTCGGCCACGTCGTCGGCATCGACCTCCGCGAGCGAGCAGAGCGCGTCGAGGCTGGGGAGATAGACGGGGCGTTCGGGCGCCAGCGTGTAACACCCCTCGGCCATGAAGCGGACGCCGCAGAAGACGACCAGCGCGCCCTGCGCGGGATCGAGGTCGCGGGCTTTGACGGCCAGCTCGAAGCTGTCACCGACGAGGTCGGCGATCGCCTGGACCTCGGGCACCTGGTAGTTGTGGGCCGGGATGAAAGCGCGCTTGTCGCGCTTGAGCCGTCGGATCTCGTCCCACAGCCAGGCGACACGGGGGGCCTGCTCCTCGGGCAGATGCCCGCGCCGCACCAGCTGGTCGAGCGCCACGAACGACATCGATGACGTTGTAGCGCGCCGGCCCCCGTCAGTCGATGATAGGGTGACGCAAGCGCATGGAGCGGATGTTCGATCCGGAGGTTTGGCGGGAGGTCACAGGGGGCGAGGTTGCGAACCGGGTCCGGCGGCTGGCGCGCGTGACGCCTCTGGTGCCGGCTCCGTCGCTGGGACGCCGGACCGGCGCCGACATCTGGCTGAAGCTGGAGAACCTGCAGCGCACGGGTTCGTTCAAGCTGCGCGGGGCGGCGGCCCGACTGGCGGCGCTCGCGCTGGCGCCGGGCGTCGGGCGCAAGGTCATCACCGCGTCGGCCGGGAACCACGGCCTCGGCGTGGCGCTGGCGGCGCGCACCTTCGGCGTCGAGGCGACGGTGCTGGTGTCGGCGCAGGCGCCCGAGTTCAAGCGCGCCGGGATCGCCGCGCTCGGCGCCAGGGTCGAGGTGGCCGGCGCGACCTACGACGAGGCCGAGGCCGAGGCGCGCCGGCGCGCCGAAGCCGATCCGGGCCTGGTCTTCGTGTCGGCGTTCGACGACGACTACGTGATCGCCGGCAATGGCGGCCTGCTGGCGCGCGAGATCCTGGCGCAGCTCCCCGACGTGCAGTCGATCGTCGTGCCGGTGGGCGGCGGCGGGCTCGCCGGTGGCATCGGCGTCGAGGTCGTCCCGCGCGGCATCAAGATCCTGGGCGCCTCGCCCGAATCGAACTGCGCCATGCGCCGCTCGCTCGACGAAGGGCGTGCCTACACCAGCTACGACGGCGGGCCGACGCTGGCCGAGGGGCTGGAGGGCGCGGTCAGCGAGCGGACCTTCGCGATGGCGCGCGACTACTTCCCGGAGATCGCGCTTTGCAGCGAGCTCTCCATCCGCAGCGCCATCGTCTACGCCTACCGGACGCTGGGGATTCTTTGCGAGGCATCGGCCGCGCCGGCGATCGCGGCGCTGCTCGACGACGCCAGCGCCGTCCGCGGACGGCGGACGGTGGTGGTGGTCACCGGCGGCAATATCGAGCCCGATCTCCTCGATCAGCTGCTCAGCGGCGCGCCCGTCTCATAGCTTCTGCGCCTCGGCGGCGCCGGCGGCCTTGGCGCGCGCCAGCGCCGCGCTGCGGAGCGCGTGCCCGGTCGGGCCGTCCCCCAGCTTGGCGCGGGCGGCGGCGCCGTGCCCGGCGCCCAGGATGTCGCGGAGGTAGGCCTCGTACTGGAACGTGTCCGAATGCTGCTCCGTGTGGCATCCGACGCAGGTGCTGGCGGGCGCCTCTTTGTGCACGGAGGCCGGCTCCTCGAGGCCTTTTTCGGCAACGTGGATCGATCCCGGGCCGTGGCAGACCTCGCACTGCACGTCGCGCAGGCGGTCGGTATGCCCGAGGCTGGAGCCGCCGACCTGGCCGTAGCCGGTGACGTGGCAGCCGGTGCATTTGTAGTCGTTCTCCTTGCCGACCTCGACCAGCGTCTGCCAGGCCTCCGCGTGAACCGTCCCCTTCCAGAACGCCAGCGCCTCCTTGTGGCAAGGGCCGCACTTCGCGTCACCGACGAAGTAGGCGCGCCCTGGCTCGCGCGGCGCCGGTGGCGGCGCATTCCGGAGGTTGATGGCGGCGACCTGCCCGTCGAGGTGGCGCATCTCGGCGGCGGTCTTCTCGTCGCGCGGCAGGCTGCGGCGCAGCGGGATCAACCGGTTGGTGAAATAGCTGCCCGCAGCCGGCGGCGTAAAGGGTCGTTCGAGACTCTTCTTTTCGTCGTCGAGCTCCGCCCGCTCGCGCCGCTTGGCGGCGATGAAGGCGGGGTCGGCGCTGGCGTTCGACGACGAGGACCAACGCGCGAGCTCTTCGTCGAGGCGCGCCGCCGCGGCATCGATCTCCACCCGCCGCAGCGCCGCCGCGTCCGGCCCGCCCGCGTCGGTCAACGCGCCCGGGCCGCGCAGAACGAAGTCGATCCGGCCGACGCGGGCCAGCTCTTCGGCCGCGGCGACCAGGAACGTGGACCCGACCTGCTCCGCCCGCGCCTGGCCGCTGCCCACCTGCCGTCCGAGGACGATGAGATCGGGCGCCGCCGCGCGCGCCAACCGCCGCGCCGTCGGGCGATCGAGCGGAACCAGCGCGATCACCAGCTCGGCGCCTGCGCCGCGCAGCCGGGCGACCTCGCGCTTGGCGGCCGGAACCGGATCCTCCGCCTGCGCACCCACCCGCGCCGCCAGCGCCGGATCGGCCACGCCGAAAATCCCGACCTTCACGTCGCCGATCGTCTTGAGCTCCGAGGGGACGATGGCCGGCGATTTGGAAAAGTTCACCGCCAGGCGCCGCGGCGTGACCTCGCCGTGTCCGGCGCCGATGTCGTTCTCGGCCAGCCCGGCGGCGAACGGGCCCAGCGCCTGCAGCGTCTTTCCCAGAAACTTGGCGCGCAGATCGTTGGCCGCTTTTTCCTTGGCGCTGGCGCTCTCCGGGAACGACAGCCCACCCCCGTCGACCAGCAGCGTCGGTCCCGAGCGCTCGGCAGCCCGCACCAGCGCGGCGTACCGGGCGACGTCTCCCAAGGGATCGCTGGTGCAGCCGCACGGTTCGAGCGTCCCGCGGACGTCCCCCGAGTAAAACAGCGTCAGCTGCCGGTCGCGGCTCGGTTTGGGCTGACCGCGCACCAACGCCGGGCCCGCGATTGCCACAGCAAGCACCAGTCCGGCGCCGAGCAACGAGGTTCGCATGAGGCACTATGGCAATCGGAGACGCAGGCTGGCAATTCCCGAGTCGCGCGGCTGTTGCGATCGCGTGGGTGGATACCGAGGCTTGACAGGGCCCGCGCTGGCCGGTAGGTTTCGCAGCTCCTTTTTCGAGGACCCACCCAACCATGGCCGTAGTCATTCGTCTCACCCGCGCTGGCGCGAAAAAAGTTCCTTTCTATCGCGTCGTCGCCGCCGATCGGCGCAGCCCGCGCGATGGCCGATTCATCGAGCAGCTGGGGGTCTACGATCCCATTCGCGAGCCGATCGAGTTCCGGGTCGATGAGGAGCGCCTCAAGCACTGGCTGTCGGTCGGTGCGGTCCCCAGCCAAACGATGTCCGAGCTGCTTCGCCGGCAGCGGCGCGCCGCGCCGCCCGCCTCGGCGGCGTAGCCCCAGGGTTCATGAGCGAGGGCGCTCAGAAGCCGGGAGAACCAGCGCTGCGCGAGCTGGTCGACTATCTGGCGCGCGGTCTCGTCGATCGCCCGGAAGAGGTCGAGGTCGAGGAGGTCTCCGAGCCGGACGCGCTGGTGTACGAGCTCAAGGTGGCCGAGGAGGACCTCGGAAAAGTGATCGGCAAGCAGGGCCGGACTGCGAAGGCGCTGCGCACCATCCTTTCGGCCGCGTCGGCGAAGAGCCGGCGCCGCGTGATCCTCGAGATCTTAGAGTAGCGCGACGGACCCCAAGCGCCCTTCCTACGATCCGGACACGCTGGCCGTCGGCGTCTTCGGCCGCCCCCACGGCGTGACGGGCGAGATCTCGCTCCGCCCGTACAACCCGCAGGGTCGAAGCCTGGCCACGCTCCGGCGGATCGTGGTGGTGCGCGCCGGTCGGCGTGAAGAGCGCGAGGTGACCGCCTGCCGCCCCGTCGAGGGGGGATATCTGATGCGGCTCGCCGGGGTCGCCACGCGCGAGGCGGCGGCCGCCTTCACTCTCGGGGAGGTGCGCGTGCTGCGGACATCGCTCCCGCCGCTCGGGCCGGGCGAGTATTACGTAGAGGACGTTCCCGGTTGCGCCGTCGAGGACGAAAGCGGCCGCGCGCTCGGCGTGGCCGTCGGAACGTTCTGGAACGGAGCGCACGATGTCCTCACGGTGGCGGACCAAGAAGGGAAAGAAGGGAAGGAACGTCTGATCCCGTTGGTGCCCGACTTCGTGCTGACCGTCGACGCCCGTGGCCGTAAGATCCTCGTCCGCTGGGACGACGAGGCATGACGGACGACCAGACAGCCTCGCTGACGATCGAGATCGTCACGCTGTTTCCCGAGGTCATGGCCGGGTTCCTCTCGGCGACGGTGATCGGCCGTGCGATCGAGGCCGGCGTGCTCGCGGTTCACTGCACGAACCCGCGCGACTTCGCCCCGGGGCGCCACCGACAGGTGGACGACACCCCCTACGGCGGGGGACCGGGGATGATCCTCAGCGTCGAGCCGATCTCCGCGGCGCTGGAGGCGATCGCCGCCGCGCGGGGCCCCTCGCGCCTTATCCTGCTGACGCCGCGCGGGGCGCTGTTCGACCAGGCGCGCGCCCGCGCGCTGGCGGCCGAGACGCACCTGACCCTCATCTGTGGGCGCTACGAGGGGATCGACGAGCGGGCGACGGCGCTGGTGGACGAGGAGCTCCGGATCGGCGACTTCGTCCTGGCGGGCGGGGAGGTGGCGGCTGCGGCGATCATCGAGGCGGTCGCGCGCCTCGTGCCCGGCGTCCTCGGCTGTGCTCTCTCCACCAGCGACGAGTCGTTCTCGGCGGGGCGCCTCGAATACCCGCAATGGACCCGCCCGGCGACCTGGAAAGGGCAGTCGGTCCCCGGGGTCCTGCTCTCGGGCGACCACCAGGCGATCGCCCGCTGGCGGCACCGCGAGGCGCTGAAGGTGACGGAAGCGCGCCGCCCGGATCTGATCGCGACGCACCCGCTCACCGATGAGGAGCGCCGGCTCCTGGCGGCGTCGCCCGAGGTGCCTCTCGAGGTCTCATCCGACAAGGACACTTGACTCGCGGCCCCTGGCCGTCTAGATCTGCGGGCTTTCCAATGAGCCAGAACCCCCTTTTGCGAGAGATCGAAGCCAGCTTCCGCCGGACGGATGTGCCCGAGTTGCGCTCGGGTGACAGCGTCCGCGTCCATACCCTGATCAAGGAAGGCGACAAGGAGCGGGTGCAGATCTTCGAAGGCGTGGTGATCGGCCAGCATCGCGGCGGCTCGCGCGCCTCCTTCACCGTGCGCAAGATTTCGTACGGCGTGGGCGTCGAGCGCATCTTCCCGCTGCACACCTCGCGCATCGAGAAGATCGAGGTGGTGTCGCAGGGGCAGGTTCGCCGCGCGCGCCTCAACTATCTGCGTGGCCTGCAGGGCAAAGCCGCTCGCATCATCAAGACCGAGCGGAGCGACAGCGAGGAGACCACCTCCGCCGCTGCCGCCGTCGCGCCCGCCGCTCCGGCCGCGTCCTAACCGCGGAAGCCGTCCATGCCCGATCGCCTCGCCGCGCGCGCAGGCCTCGGGCGCCAGGCGGAGAGCCTGGCTGCGGTATATCTCGAGGGCCTGGGCTTTCGAATCGTCGCCCGCAACTGGCGACAGTACGGCGCCGACGCGGGCGAGCTCGACCTCGTCGCCGACGATCGCGGCGCCTGCGTGTTCGTGGAGGTGCGCTCGCGGACGGGGGAGGCGCAGGGGCACCCGCTGGAGGCGATCACGGCTCACAAACGCGCGCGCGTCATCCGGGCGGCACGCCTCTACCTGGCCGCCGAGACCCCCTCAGCCGAGGCGTACCGGTTCGACGTGGTGGCGGTGACGTTCTGGGAGGACGGGCGTCCTCCCGACATCGTCCACGTGCCGAACGCCTTCGAGCTCGGCGCCTGAGCGTCGAGCCTGGCGACAGCCAGCGACCGCTATTGGACGTTCTGGCAGGTGGCGGGACTGGGCCCCGCCGGCGGAGGCATGCAGGTGGTCGGCTCCGGGATGCCCATCGGCGGCACGAACACCAGGTCGTGGCAGACGCACATCTTCTGGCAGCAGAAGGGGCCGCTGGTGGTCGGCCAGGTGCAGATGAAGCCCTTCGTGCACAGCGTGCCCGGGTCCGAGTCGGAGCAGTCGTCGTCCGTCGAGCAGCCGGCGGTGCACATGGCCCCTTCGGCAAGCTGCTGGTCCTTTGAGAGCGTGGATCCCCCCGGGGCTGGCTGGATGCAGATCCGGCTCGGACACTCGAGGCTGGGCGACGTGAGGATGGCGACCGACCCGCCCGAGGCGCCCGCGTCCGCCACGTTGATGTTGCAGGGCCGCCCGATGTGGTTGTCGGTGCAGCCGCCGCCAAACCCTATCGCCAACGCCCCCAACGCCACCAGGAAGTATCCGCGCACCGAACGGCCAGCGCTTGGGATCAGTCGGGAAGCAAACCTCATGAGGACTCCTTGCGTCCGTGGGGGGGAGAGCCTCGGTGCCGCGGTCGGACACGCTCGGGCCCCGTAAGGCCGCGCCATGTTACCTACATGCCCTTGCCTGTCAAGCACCGATCGAGCCACCTGGCCACGTACTCCCACCTAGTCGACCGGAGTCGGCAAAGCAGGTCACTTGGATCGACCGAGTGGGTCGACCGGGGTCCCAATTGTGAGCAGAGAGCGAGCAGGCCGGGCGCAGGGAAGGAGCACGGAACCATCGGAATTGGTGAAGCTAATCCGTGGATTCCTGACGATGAATCGCTTGACAGGTGGAAACGGGCTTTCGTAGGATGGCGCGGTTTTGGGTGTGCTTCTCCACGTGGGTCCACGCCCGTGTGGCGTCGTGCAGGGTAATGTACGGGTGATGTAGTCGCCGCGACTCGTGAACCACTTCCCGTTGTAGCCAGTCTGTCGTAAAACGTTGGCCCATCCCTTCAGCTCCCGTGCTTTCGAGCACAACCAGCGAGGTCTCCGCATGAGCCCCAAGCGCGCGATCGGCATCCTGTTGACGGGTCTGTTGATCCTTTCCGGATCCGTGGCCTCGGCCAAGAAGAAGAAAGCAGCAGCACCCGACGCGGGTGAAGCTCAACCAGAGGGCGACGCGCCGGTCGGCGATCAGCCGTCCAAGGTGCTCGAGCGTGCCTTCAAGCTCTACGACGGCGAGGATTACTACTCGGCGTCGATCGAGCTCAGCAAGGTCGTCGAAGGCGAGTCGGGCGACAGCGAGCCCAACAAGCAGAAGGCCGAGTTCTGGATGGGTAAGGCCCTCTACAACATGAAGTACTACTCGGCGTCGCTGTCGTACTTCGATCGCATCGTCCAGAAGGGTCCCTCGCACGCCTACTACAACGCGACCCTCAAGTGGCTGGCGTCGCTCTCGCGCCAGCTGCCCGACTCGACCGGCATCCTGGAGAAGATCGGCAAGTACAACCGCGCCGAGCTCGATCAGCCCGCGCTCGAGAAGGTGCGCGACGAGCTCTACTTCCTGCTCGGCAAGTTCTACTACCAGAAGGGGAACTTCAAGGAGGCCGTCGACCTGTTCCAGGCCGTTCCGGCCAACAGCGACGCCTACGTCGAGGCCAAGCTGTTCGAGGGCGCGACGCACGTTCGCCAGTACGAGGCCAAGCCGGCCGTCGAGGCCTTCAAGGAGGTCTTGCGGACCGCGGCGCAGAGCGAGGATCCGCGCATCCAGCAGTACGCCGACATCGCGAATCTGTCGCTGGCGCGCACGTTCTATTCGACCGGCCAGTTCGATCTCGCCGTGAAGTACTTCGACCGCGTCTCGCAGGACGCCTACGACTGGGCGAACAGCCTGTTCGAGTCCTCGTGGGCGAACTTCATGCTCAAGGACAAGGGCTACTCGAAGGCGCTGGGAAACATCCACACCATCCAGGCGCCCTACTTCGACGAGTACATCAAGCCGGAGTCGGTCGCCGAGGGGATGACGGTCAAGGCGACCATCTACTTCTACAACTGCCAGTACGATCGCGCCGAGGAGGCCATCGGCGACTTCAATGCGATCTACCCCGACGTGTTCCAGGAGCTGAAGAAGCTGATCACCGGGACGCAGGACAACGGCGACCTCTACGAGGTGGCGGTCAAGATCCGCAAGCAGACCTCGGGGCTGCCGGAGCAGGTCGAGCGCGCCGCGCGCGGCGTTCTCGGCGACTTGACGATCGGCCGCCGGTTCGATTATGTGCGCGAGCTCGACAGCGAGCTCAAGCGCTACGACAAGGCCGACGCCTCCTGGAAGTCGACCAACATCGCACAGAACGTCTTCGCCGATCTGACGCTGCAGCGTTCGCTGGCGGTGAACGAGGCGGGCGATCTGGCCCGCCGCCGCCTCAAGCGTCTCACCGAGGAGCTGTCCCAGCTCATCAAGCGCGTCATCAAGATCGAGTACGAAATCTTGGCCGGCCAGAAGGGTGAGCTGGAAGAAGAGGTCAAGCAGGAGCAGCAGGTCATCCACACCGGCACCGGGCACCACGCCGGCGAGATCCGCGCCGACGACGAGCACGTGATCTGGCCGTTCAACGGCGAGTACTGGCGGGACGAGCTCGGCTACTACCGGGTCAAGATCCGGAACAAGTGCGGCGGTGCGGCGCCCGAAGGCGCGCCCTCCACGGGTGAAACGGCGACGCCGGCGGCTCCGGCGGGCGGCGATACGGGCGGCGGCGCGGACACCGGCGGCGGCGGCGCGGATACCGGCGGCGGCGCCCCTCCTGCGGGCGGCGGCGGCGACGCCCCGTAGCTCAGCGCCAACGGCGCCTTGCTTTCAGCACAGTTTGGTTCGAAGACGTTCTCAACGTTCGGTTGTAGCAGTTGCGAATAGTGGAGAAATCAATGAGTGAGTTCCGGTTCTCGAGGGGAATTTTGGCTCTGGCCGTCACGCTCGTCGTGCCTGCCGTGGCGCGGGCGGGGTCTGACGACGCCGCCAACAGCGGGAAGGCCCGCTACACGAAGCAGGAGACGGAGGTCACGGCGAAGCAGACCAACCTCACCAAGCCGGAAGCGCCGCCGCCCCCCAAGAAGGAGACCGGCCCCGTCCTGACCGTCGACCAGTTCGTCGCGGTGAAGCAGGAAGGGATCATCAAGCTGGTCGACGCGCAGATCAGCAAGATGCGCCGCCTCATCCAGGTCACGGGCGACGACGATCCCCAGAAGCCGGACTTCCTCTTTCGTCTCGGCGAGCTCTACGCCGAGAAGCAGCACTACAACTTCGGCAAGGCGCGCGCGCTCGACCAGAAGATCTACGAGATGCCGCCGAACCAGCGCGGCACCCTGCTGAACGAGCAGAAGCGCTACGAGGCCGAGGAGCAGAGGTGGCTGCTCGAAGCCGTCAAGTCGTACATCGGCGCGACCAAGTTCCGGAAGTACGAGCGAATGGACGAGGTCTTGTTCCGCCTCGCCTTCCTGCTGACCTCGGTGAAGAAGGAAGATCAGGCGCGTGAGTTCTTCCACCGCCTCATCAAGGACTACCCGAACAGCAAATACATCCCGGACGCCTACCTGTCGTTCGCCGAGTACTACTTCGACAAGGGCGAGATGGACAACGCCCTCAAGTTCTACGAGAAGGTCGAGCAGTTCCCCAAGTCCAGCGTCTACCCCTACGCGGTCTATAAAAAGGGTTGGTGCTACGTCAACCAGGGCGATTACAAGACCGCGCTCGAGACCTTCGTCAGCGTGGTCCGCATGTCGACCGAAGGGAAGGTCAACGTCTCCGTTGCGCAGAAGCAGGCGCTCATCAAGGAGGCGAAGAAGGACATCGTCAAGGCCTACGCCCACGTCGGCGGTCCCGAGAAGGCCTGGGAGTTCTTCCAGCGCACGGGCGGCGACTACGCGCCGAAGATGATGGAAGCGCTGGCCGAGCTCTACTGGGAGCAGGGGCAGTTCGTCGACTCGAGCCGCGTCTACAAGAAGGTCATCGCGCAGAACATGGATTCGCCCCGCATCTGCGAGTGGCAAAACAAAATCGTGCGCAACACGCTGTCGGCCGGCAACAAGAAGGACCAGGTCCAGGAGATCGAGCGCCTCGGCGCGGTCTTCGACAAGGTCGGCGACATGAAGGGCGTCAAGAAAGACCAGCTGGAGGAGTGCCGCAACACCTTCCACGACACGACCAAGGAGCTGGCGCTCATCTGGCACAAGGAAGCGCAGAAGACGAAGAACAGCGACACCTACGCGCTCGACAAGTTCGTCTACAAAGTCTTCCTCGACCACTTCCCGAAGGACAAGGACGCCTACGAGATGGGCTACTACTACGGCGAGCTTCTCTGGACGCTGGAGAACTGGAAGGACGCCGCCGAGCAGTACACCAAGGTCGTGGAGATGAAGCCGGACGGCAAGTACGTCAAGGACGCTGCCTACGCGGCGGTCCTGGCCTGGAAGAACGCGCTCAACGTCGACGACCACGAGCACGAGGACCAGGTCAAGCAGGACCAGGACAAGCTCAAGCAGCGCGAGGGACAGGGCGGCAAGAAGATCGAGGCGATGGAGATCCCCGAGTACCAGAAGAAGATGATCGGGGCTTTCGACACCTACATCAAATACGTCCCCGACGCGCCTGAGCTGGTGACCATCAAGTACCGCAAGGCGCGCATCTACTACGAGTACAACCACTTCGACGAGGCCGCCAAGCTGTTCGAGGACATCGTGCGGAAGTACCCGAAGCACGAGCTGTCGATTTACTCCGCGAACTTGCTCCTCGATTCTCTGAACGCTCAGGGGAAGACCAAAGAGGTCGTGAGCTGGGTCGACAAGTTCCTCGAGATGCCGGAGCTCATGAAGGACCCGGAGTTCGGCAAGCAGATGATCTCGCTCAAGAGCGACACCTACGACATGGAAGGGCACCAGTACGAGAAGGACAAGAACTTCAAGGAGTGTGGCCGCTCGATGCTGGCCGCCGCCGAGTCCCTCCCCGATCATCCCAAGCACGCCGAGCGGCTCTGGAACGCCGGCCAGTGCTTCCAGAACGCTCACCTCGTCGGCCAGGCGCTCAAGGCGCGCGTGCAGCTGATCAAGGATCACCCCAAGGATCCGCTGGCGCAGAAGGCGCTGTTCCGCGTCGCGGCCGGCTATCACCAGCTCGCGTACTACAGCAAGGCCGCCGACAACTACGAGGACTTCGCCAGCAAGTTCCCCGGTGAGAAGAAGGCGACCGACGCGCTCGGCAACGCGACCACCTTCCGCATCGGCCTCGGCGAGAGCGACAAGGCGATCGCCGACATGGACTCGTTCGTGAAGTTCTATGGCTCGCGCAAGCCGCAGGACGCCGCCGGCGTCTTCTTCCAGATGGGCGACGTCTACGAGAAAGAGAAGAACTACGACGCGCTCTCCAAGCACCTCGAGGCCTACCTCAAGAAGTGGGGGCCGCAGGGCGGTCCCGATCGCCAGGTGCAGGCGCATTTCCGTCTCGGCGAGATGTCCTGGAAGGCGTCGTGCCCGAAGGCCTCCGAAGACGGCGCCTGCCTCGAGATCAAGCGCGTCGCCGCCACCGGCCGCCAGAAGGTCCTCTACGACCTCAACAAGAAGCTGAAGAAGGGCAAGAAGATCAAAGAGGCGAAGCGGACGCAGTGCGGGCCGCCCACCAGCTCGAAGATCATCGTGTACGACCGGAACAAGCCGGCGGCCGCCAAGGCAGCCGAGCACTTCCAGGCCGTGCTGAAGATCTGGAACAAGGGGGCCGCGGCCTCGAAGATCACGGGCAAGGACGTAGAGACCCGCGCCGGGCTCGCCGCCTCCGCGGTCGCCGGTTCGGCCTTCTACCTGGCCGAGACCCAGTACGAGAGCTTCCTGCGGGTGAAGTTTCCCGACGGACTCGACTTCCAGCAGCCTTCCCAGTACGACACCAAGAAGAAGGCCGAGGCCAAGAAGAAGAAGGCCGAGGAGTCGGGCAAGAAGTTCACCAGCTACCTCGACGAGAAGTCCAAGGGGCTCGGCCGCGCCCGCGACCAGTACCTCGAGGTCTTCAAGATGAAGCAGGCGCAGTGGGCGATCGCCTCCAGCGCCCGCATCGGTCAGCTGTACGCCGACTTCGTCGGTCAGCTCTACACCGCGGAGATCCCCAAGGACTTGAAGGAGCAGGACGAGTGGGGGAACCGCCCGCGCGAAATCTTCTGCGACGCCCTGGTCGACAAGGCGGAGCCGGTCGAGGCCAAGGCGGTCGAAGGGTTCGAGACCTGCCTCAAGGCCGCGACCGACTACTCCTGGTACAACGAGTGGTCGCGTCTGTGCGAGCGGGAGCTCAACCAGATGAAGCCGACCGAGTATCCGCTGGCGTCGGAGATCAAGCCGGAGGCCGGCTACGTCTCCACCTCGATGTCCGAGACACCGGTGATCTCCGATCTGGGCGAAGGGGCGCCGGCAGCATCCAGCTCCTCGTCTTCTTCTTCCTCTTCTTCCTCTTCGAGCGACAAGTGAGGACCAAGGTCATGGCGAAGTACGAAACCAAAATGGGTCCTTTCGAAGGGAACCGGAGCGGTCTCGGCCGCGCGCTGAGGCTGGTCCTCGGCACTGGGCTCGCTCTCTCCGCGATCGGCTGCGGCAGCTCGCCGGCGCCGAAGGCGCGGACGGCCGCCAGCGCGGAGGGGGAAGAGACCGGCACGATGGGGGGCGAGGCGACCGAGCACGACACGATCAGCAAGGCGGGCGCCGCCGAGCTCATCCCCAAGGAGAAGAAGCGCGCGCTCACCGAGGACCAGCGCGCCGACTTCGAGAAGGCAATGCAGCGGTACGAGTCGGCCAAGAAGTCGGGCGGCCTCTCCGGTTCCGAGTGCAGCAGCGTCTCGGAGGCCTTCAAGTCGGTCGCCGACAGCAACCCTGGCCTTCCCGAGGCGCGGTTCAACCAGGGGGCCGTGCTGGCCGAGTGCGGCAAGCAAGAAGAGGCGGAGCGCATCTGGAAGGGGCAGACCTCCTACGGACCGGCCATCGCCAACCGTGGGTACCTCGCCTGGAAGCGGGGCGAGCCGCAGGAGGCGGAGTCGCTTTTCAATCAGGCGATCAAGGACGACCCTCTGCACACCGTCGAGGCGCGCAACAACCTGGCGCAGATTCTGCGCGACAAGGCCCGCCACGCCTCCAGCCCTGATGAGAAGAAGGGGTACGTCTCGCAGGCGGTCAGCAACCTGCGCACCGTCCTCGCGCTCGACAGCAACAACCTGCAGGCGTTCTCGACGCTGGCGTTCATCTACTACGACATGAACATGTTGGAGATGGCGAAGCTGGTCGGGAACCAGGCCGTCGCCAAGGCTGACGAGATCGCGACCGGAAAGTTCGCTGAAGAGAAGGTCGAGGAGGCCGCCGAAGGCAAGGGCGCCAAGGGGAAGAAGGGAAAGAAGGAGAAGAAGGAGAGCGGGGGTGGCGACGACACCGAGGGCGGCAAGCTGGCCAAGGAGGTCAACGTCCACGAAGAGGGGACGGGTGTGACCCCCGAGATGAAGAAAGAGCTGGCGGTCGTCTACAACACACTCGGCCTGGTCGAGCTGAAGAAGAAGAACATCAGCCCCGCCATCGGTCAGTTCAAGAAGGCCGTGGGGATGAACCCCAAGCTGGCGGAGGCGCGCCTCAACCTGGCTGTCTTGTCGCTCAACAACCGCGACTACAACACCGCGGAGGAGAACTTCAAGGCGGTGCTCGATCTGCAGCCGAAGAACTTCGAGGCCGCCATCGGTCTGGGCGTTGCGCTGCGCGGGAACAAGAAGATCGACGAGGCGGAGACCCAGTACAACACCGCCGAGAAGCTCGATCCTTCGAGCCCCTGGAGCTACTTCAACCTCGGGCTGCTCTACCAGGACTACAAGGACGGCCAGAAGCCGGCCCTGCACAAGGCGCAGGACTACTACCGC
>Ga0210383_10001333_pt1 | contig 22602 bp, 20 predicted proteins | sample IncBWC14OmetaG_FD_160072 | JGI IMG/M metagenome (GOLD analysis project Ga0210383, IMG submission 160072) | Forest soil microbial communities from Barre Woods Harvard Forest LTER site, Petersham, Massachusetts, United States - Inc-BW-C-14-O ... | reverse complement strand
CGGTCGCCGACGAGATTCAGAAGCTGGCCGAGAAAGGCCAGCCCGTGTTGGTGGGCACCACGTCGGTGGAAAAATCCGAACGCCTCTCCGAACTGCTGAAGAAGAAAGGTCTCAAGCAACACGTCGTCTTGAACGCCAAGTTTCACGAGCGCGAGGCTGAAATAGTCGCTCAGGCCGGGCGCAAGGGCATGGTCACCATCGCTACAAATATGGCGGGCCGCGGCACTGACATTCTGCTCGGAGGCAATCCCGAATTCATGGCCAAGCAGGAGATGGTGAAGAAGGGAATCGCCCAGCAGTTGCGCGTGGCTCAAGGCAAGATCGAGGGCCCGCAGGAAGACGGCACGATTTCAATCTTCTATTACAACGGCAATGAATACACCGTTCCGACTGACAAATGGACGGAGGCGCTGAGCCGCTATAATGTGCAAACTGATAAAGAGCACGACGAGGTCACCGCTGTCGGCGGCCTCCACATTCTGGGCACCGAACGCCACGAGTCGCGCCGCATCGATAACCAGCTTCGCGGACGCGCCGGCCGCCAGGGCGATCCCGGCTCCTCGCGCTTCTATCTCGCTCTTGAAGATGACCTGATGCGCATCTTCGCCAAAGAGTGGGTTTCGAAGCTGCTCGAACGGCTGGGCATGGAGGAAGGCATTCCCATCGAGTCGAAGCTCATCAGCCGCCGCATCGAAACCGCGCAGAAGGCGGTCGAAGGCCAGCACTTCGAATCGCGCAAACACCTGCTCGAATATGACGATGTCATGAACAAGCAGCGCGAGGCCGTCTACGGCCTGCGCCGCCGCCTGCTAGAGGGCATGGACCAGAAAGACTTGATCCTCGAGGACTATGTCTCAGCCATTCTCGGCGACCTGATGGAAGAGTACTGCCCGCCGAAGGGCCACGCCGACGACTGGAACATCAAAGGATTGAAAGATGCAGTCTTCACCCGCTTTGGCGTCGATTTCATTGCGGAGGGCGTAAAGCCGGAGGCGCTGAACAGGCAGGAACTGGGCGATGCGATTTTCGAGAAGCTGAAAGAGCGCTACGACGCGAAAGAAAAGCTGATTGGCCCTGAAGCCATGCGCCATCACGAACGCATGATCATGCTCAGCGTGCTCGATTCGCAGTGGAAAGACCACCTCCTGAGCATGGATCACCTCAAGGAAGGCATTGGACTGCGCGGCTATGGCCAACACGATCCGCTGGTCGAGTACAAAAAAGAATCGTTTGAGATGTTCGAGGCTATGCTGCAGCGCTTTCAGGAAGACACGGCGCGCTATCTCTACTTGATGCAGATTATCGAGCGCCCGCCCGACGCAGGCCCGGCCGGTCCACGAGGAGACGAACCCGCAGGTCACGGCCCTGAGACCGGAATACCGTCGCAACAGGGAAGTGGCGGGAACGGGCATCGTCCACCGCGCCTGGTCGCAACTTCCGCCGACGACCTGGAAGAAGCGTTCATGCGCCGCAAACGCCGCGAACTCGAACAAGCGCGCATGGCCGGAGCCGGCGACGTGCAGCCAGTGCAGCAAGTGGTTCGTGGACAGGAAAAAGTGGGCCGCAATGATCCCTGCCCCTGCGGCTCCGGCAAGAAATTCAAGAAGTGCCACGGAGCCTAGGTAGATTGTCGCAAACCATGTGGGGACGGGCGCTCTCGCCCGTCCAGCCGAGCGCGGCGCAGAGCTATCACGAACGTCGGCCCGATGGGCTCCGACTGGCCACGGCTTTGAAGGTCATTTCTTCGGCCCGACTCTTCGTCCGAGCCTTCCATTCCAGAAACAATCCTGCATAATTCTTCGTGATGTAATCCGCTTGCCTCACGCCTAGCCTCTTGGCAGTAGCATCAATCCACCGCGGCGCCCCTTCGATCTCACAGAAATTTCCAATAGGCGTCTCGTCCACGACAACCTGCCCCTTCCCATCCGTCCACTCGGCGCGGAACTTCTCGTAGCGGAACGAGGGCGAGTATCCCAATGCGCGAAGAATCAAATCCATCTTCTTCCCGTCGTTGACGCCCGTCTCAAGCTCGACGCGGCTGCTATGCCGCCCAGTCTTCTTCCCGGCTTTATGCGTCAGCGTCCACTCAGAACCGTACTCGCGCAGACGCAAAAGCTCTTTGCGCCCACGTAGCACTTCCCCGGGAAGGTCGTACAGAGTGTTCATCTCGTGCGTTCGCGGCGTCACCAGCCGAAACCCAGCCGTTCGCAGCTTGCGGGCTAGCGCCCGCACGTCCTCGACACGAAACTTAATCTCGATTTCGTTGTGTGAAACCATGCAAGGCAGTATAGAAGGCTCGGCGGAATGCACCTTAGCAAAGCTACCAACGGCTATGAGAACGTCGGCAGCTTCACCAGATCATTCTGCGGCACCGACTCGAGCGGCTCTCCGGCTTTGCGCCAGGCAGTCAATCCGCCGACGATCACGAACGTGTTGAATCCTTTTTCCCGCAGCAGGTGCGCCACCCGGGCGCTAGTCGCTTCGCGCGCTCAAGTGCAGTAAAGATAAATGTCTTTGTCTTTGGGAAGGTTCTTGACTTCTTCCTCGAGATTGTTGGGCTCGATACGGATCGAGCCTTTGATCCGAGCCGACCCTCCGTCGTAATAGCCATGGCTGCGGACGTCGACGATGAGCACGCGGCCTGCATCCTCCGACGCCAGGCGCGCGGCCAGTTCCTGCACTTGAATCCGGGGCACTACGCGATACATCTTGTGTTTGCGGAATTGCACTGCACGGTAGATCGCATAAACGACAAGAGCGGCAAGCACCACGACTTCCACCGCCAGTCCGGCTGCGTGAAAACCACGCAGGAGGGCTGCCAGAAAGTCGCGGGAAACGTATCCCACTGAAAGATAGGTGAGGGAATACACCAAGGCTCCGGCAAAGTCCAATTGCAGAAACTGCGAGAAGCGCATTCTCATGCTGCCGGCCAGCGGCGCCGCCATGGTGTTGACCCCAGGGATAAACTTCGCAATCACCAGCGTGGCTCTGCCGCGTTTGTAGAAGGACTCCGCCGAGCGCAAAATGCAGGTCTCCGGATTGATCGACACCCGGCACAGGAACCCGAGCAGCAGCCAGCCCATATATCGTCCGAGCCAGAACTGCACCGTGTCGCCCAACAGCAGAGCCACGACCGCCGCCAGCAATACATACGGACCCCACAACGCGTGAGCCGCGACTGCAGCCCCCGCCGCCACCAGAGCGATCGCGGCCGGGAAGGGAAGCCCGATCGCTTCGGCCAGCAACAGACCGAAGGTCAAGGCATATCCGTGGCGCGCCATCAGCAAATACAGATCCATAGACAGCTTTGGATAAAGAAAGTCAGGAAAGGGTTCAGTATAAACAAACGGACAGGTTACTTCTCCCTTGCCACCACGAACTCCGGCGCCCACAGCAGCGCCCGCTTGATCTCAGAATCCGGGAAGGTGCAGATCGCCTTCCGCGCCGACTCCGCATAACGCGCGGCTCGTGCGTGGGCCGCTTCCAGCGATCCGTAACGAAGCAGAATCTCCATGATGTGCGCATGAGTCACGCCGTTGAAGGCGCGATCGCGCAGAATCGTCTCAATCTTGCCGCGCTCCTCAGGCGTGCAACGCTCCAGGGCGTGGATCACCGCCATCGTGACCTTGCCCTCGCGCAGATCACTCGCCACCGGTTTCCCCAAAACATCTTCGGACGCGGTCAGGTCGAGCACATCATCAACGATCTGAAAAGCCATGCCGAGATCGTGCCCGTACTGGCCCAGAGCCTTTTCCTGCGCGGGCGTTGCTCCGCCCAGAATCGCTCCCAGCCGCATGCACACCGAAAACAGGCAGGCCGTCTTGCGGTAGATCAAGTCGAAATGCTCATCGAGCGTGATCAGTTGACCGAGTTTTTCCATCTGCAGCAGTTCACCTTCAACCATCTGCTGCGTCAGCTCAATCAAAGTGTCAAGAATACGGAAGTTGCGCTCTTGCACCGCCACCTTAAAGGCCTGCATATAGAGCCAATCCCCCGCCAGCACGCACTTCGAATTGCCCCACTGGGTGTTGGCGGCGGGCCGGCCGCGCCGGGTCTTGGCTTCGTCGATGATGTCGTCGTGCACCAGCGTTGCGGTATGAATGATCTCGACCACCGCGCCCAGTCGCACCGCGCCGCGTCCTTCGTAGTCAAAGAGTTTGGAAGAAAGAAAAAGCAGGGCCGGACGAATTCGCTTGCCGCCGCCGTTCCGCAGATACTCGCCGATCTCCGTGATGGCCTGCACGCCCGAGACAGTATCCTGCCCGAACTCGCCCTCGAGAGCCGCGAGATCATCGTGCAGCAGGTCGAAGACTTCTTTCCCGTTAATGATTGCCGGTGCGCTCACTTAATTCGTCCGATAATTCGTAAACTGCAAATCGATCCCAAAATCATGTCCCCGCAGCATGGCGATTACTTCCTGCAGCGTGTCGCGGTCTTTACTACTGATGCGCACCAGGTCGCCCTGGATCGAGGCTTGCGCTTTTTTCTTCGAGTCCTTGACCAGCTTCACGATCTCCCGCGCCTTTTCGATGGCGATGCCCTGTTGCATCGTAACTTTGCGCTTGGCGGTGCCACCCGCCGCCGATTCCACCGCGCCATAAGTCAATCCCTTCAACGACACGCCGCGCTTGACCAGCTTCTGCTGCAGGATATCGTTCACCGCTTTCAGCTTGTACTCGTCGGCGGAGTGAAGCACGATCGCATCCTTTTCCAATTCGATATTCGACTTCGAATCTTTCAGGTCGAAGCGAGTATGAACTTCCTTCAGCGCCTGCTGGATCGCATTCGACACTTCCTGCAGGTCAATCTTGCTCACGATGTCAAAAGTGTTATCGGGCATCGGATTTCATTTCTTTCTGAAACAATGGAATCTGACCCTTGAGGGTACCAGAAGAAGACCTCCGAAAGGAGGGTTACCCTATCGAAACTTTGCTTTCAGCGGTTTCAGCCAATTTGAAAAAATTGTAAAAATTGCGAGCCGTCTGCTGCCCGATTTCTTCTGCCGTCGATCCCAGTAAATCGCCAAGCTTCCGCGCAGTTTCCCTTACGAACGCCGGCTCGTTGCGTTTGCCGCGATGTGGCACCGGCGCCAGATATGGTGAGTCGGTCTCAATCAGCATGCGCTCCAGCGGAACCTCGAGCGCGGCCTCGCGAATTTGTTGGGCCTTCGGGAAGGTCAAGTTGCCGGCGAATGAAATCATGAACCCCATGTCGAGCGCGCTCTTCGCCTGCGGCCAGTTTCCGGTGAAACAGTGCAGAATGCCTCCCAGCCCGTTCGGCGCCCATTGTTCTCGAATCAACTCGAGGCAATCGTCCCAGGCATTCTCACTCGCTTCCGACGGGCGGCAGTGAATCACGATCGGAAGTTTCGCGGCCGCCGCCAATTCCATCTGCCGCAAAAAAACATCTTTCTGCACCTCGCGTGGAGAGTGATCGTAATAGTAATCGAGCCCGATTTCGCCCCAGGCGATCACTTTAGGATGCTTCGCCAGCCGTTCCATGTTCTGATACGCAGCTTCATTCGCCAGCCGGGCCTCGTGAGGATGAATGCCCAACGTCGCATAGATGAAGTCGTATTTCTCCGCCAATCGAATGCCGGAATCCACATCCTCGGGACCATCGCCATTGCCGATGGCGACGATCGTCTGCACCCCAGCCTCTCGGGCTCGAGCAATCACCTGCTCGCGATCGGAGTCGAACTGCTTGCCGTCAAGATGAGCGTGAGAATCAACAAACATAAATGCTCGAGACAACTCATGTGGGGACAGCCGCCCTTCGACTTCGCTCAGGGCAGGCCCTCGGCTGTCAGCCCAGAGCGAAGCTCGGCCGCTTCTATTTCAATCTCGCCCCCACCGGTACATCCTCCAAAAACCCGGCCAGCACCGGCTTCCCATCGTCAAGTGACGCCGCCACGATCATCCCATTCGATTCCATCCCGCGCAGCTTGCGCGGAGCAAGATTGGCGACGATCACAACTTTCCGCCCAATCAGACTTTCCGGCGCATAGGCTTCGGCGATTCCGGCCAGCACCTGCCGCGTTTCGCTTCCAATATCAACCTCGAGCCGCAGGAGCTTGTCCGCCTTGGGCACTCTCTCAGCGACTTTCACCAGCCCCACGCGCAGCTCGATCTTTGCGAAATCGTCGATCGAAATCTTATCGTTCGCTGCTGCTGCGGCTGTTGGAACTGCCGCAGCCACCGCTGCAACCGGCGCCGCCTGGGGCGCATTCGCCGGTGCGGGCGTCGCAGCTGCAGTCTCCGCCACCGGCGCACTCCTCTGCTCCTCTTCCATCTTCTGCATCCTTTCAACTGCGCTCTTATCAGCGCGCGGAAATACAGGTTGAACCTCGCCGAGCCTTGTGCCTAAAGGCAATTGTCCCCAGGCCAGTTCGGCCAGAGCCAATTTCTTGATATCGCCCAGCCCCAGCTGCAGCCAAATCTTCGCGGCCGCATCCGGCACAACCGGATACGCCAGCGCCGTCGTAATCCGCAGCGCTTCCGCCGCCGTATAGAGCACAGTAGCCAAACGCGAGCGGCTGTCCTCGTCCTGTTTCTCACCCAGCGACCATGGCTCATTCTCGACAATGTATTTGTCCACCGCCGCCACCAGCGCCCACGCCGCCTCAAGCGCCCGGGAAAACTGGAACTGATCAAACAGTGTCCCGAATTCGCGGATCGTCTTCCGCGCCGTCTCCGCAATCGCGTCGTCCGCCGCCGTTTTCGACGCTCCGCGCGATGGATACGGCACTTCACCCTTGAAATAGCGGTTGATCATCGTCAAGGTGCGGCTGGCCAGGTTTCCCAGCCCATTCGCCAGGTCTGAGTTATAACGCTGCACCAGTGCATCGAACGAAAACGATCCGTCCTGGCCGAACACCACTTCGCGCAACAGAAAATAGCGCAGCGCATCCGCGCCCAGCACGTCGAGAATCGTTTCGGTCCGCACGATATTGCCGCGCGACTTCGACATCTTGCTTTCTTCAAACAGCAGCCAGCCGTGGGCCACAATCGCCTTCGGTACCGGCAGTCCCGCCGCCATCAGAAACGCCGGCCAATAAACACAATGGAAGCGGACAATCTCTTTCCCGATCATCTGCACATCAGCCGGCCAGAATTTCTTGAACGCCTCCTGTGCCCCCGGGTGCGAAGAACCGTAGCCAATTGCGGTGATGTAGTTCGCCAGCGCGTCGAGCCAGACGTAAATCACATGCTTGGGATCGTCCGGCACCGGAATGCCCCAGGTAAACGTCGACCGGCTGATCGAGAGATCGCGCAGCCCCGAACGCACAAACGAAACTACTTCGTTACGCCGCGCCTCCGGACGAATGAACTCCGAATCCGCATACAGCGCCAGCAGCTTGTCCTGAAATTCTGAGAGCTTGAAGAAGTAGTTCTCTTCTTTAACGGTCTCCGTAATGCGCCCGCAAGTGGGGCAAGGGTCGCCCGGCTGCGCGCCATCAACATAAAGCTCATCCGACACGCAGTACTGCCCGGTGTAAGTGCCCTTGTAGATGTATCCATTGTCACGAATCTTCCGGAAGAGCTCCTGCACCCGCTTCTTGTGCCGGTCTTCCGTGGTGCGTATGAAATCGTCGTTTGAGATGCCCATCCGCTTCCACAAGCGCCGGAACTCCGCCGAAATCTCGTCTGCATACTGCTGGGGAGTTTTTCCCGCGGCCTGCGCCGCCCGTTCGATCTTTTGTCCGTGCTCGTCGGTGCCCGTAAGAAAAAACGTTTCTGCGCCCAGCAGTCGCTGCCGCCGCGCAATCGTGTCGCACGCGATTGTCGTGTACGCATGCCCGATGTGCGGATGCGCATTCACGTAATAAATCGGCGTCGTAATGTAAAACTTCCGGTTCATTAGGATATCTTGCACTACCCTGCGCGCCTCTATGTCCCCTGTGGTTAGAGATTTTGCTTTTGATTTCCGAGATAAACCTGCGCAGCTTCCTGCATCACAGTCTTCAGCGGTACATGATGCTCCGCCGCGATGCGCCGGCAATCCTCATATTCCGGAGCGTAGTTCGTGACCGTCCCGTTCATACTGGCGATCTTGATCCTCACCTCGCCCCACGGCGTGCCGACGTTCTCCCACCGTCGCGCCAGAGTCTGCCGCATCTCATCGCGCCGCCGCACGCCCAGCGTCGTGGTTTCCGTGAAAATCAGTTGCGCCAGCTTGCCCGCGTCTTCGGGGCGGCACAAAACCGTCAACAGCATTCCCGGACGGTTCTTCTTCATCTGCACCGGCATGCCAAAGGCATCGAGTGCGCCCTCTTCCAGCAATCGATCCATCACATATCCAAACACCTGCGGATTCAAATCGTCGAGATTTGCCTCCAGCACCGTGATCGTCTCCGACGCAGTCTTCGCAGCCAGAGTCGAGGCGGCTTCTCCAACCGTCAGCCGCACCACATTCGGATGCCCGGGAAAATCCTGAGATCCCGCTCCATAACCCGACTTCTCGATCTTCATCTCTGGAAACGCCGCGAAGCGCGACGCCAGCGTCTTCACGATCGCAGCGCCCGTCGGAGTGACCAACTCCGCCTGCAAACCAGACGAATATACAGGCGCGTCTTTTAGCAGCTCCACCGTCGCCGGAGCCGGCACCGGAAACGTTCCATGCGCGCACTTCATCACTCCGCCGCCCACATTCAAAGGTGAACAGATAATCTCATCCACTCCCAGCGCCTCGACCCCAACGGCCGCGCAAACAATATCCACGATCGCATCCACCGCGCCCACTTCATGAAAATGCACGCTCTCGATCGAAGTGTCGTGAATTTTTGCCTCCGCCTGTCCCAGCGCCTCGAAGATAGCGATAGCCGTCTTCTTAGCAGATTCCGAAATCGAAGCCGCCGAAATGATCCGGCAAATCTCACCGAGCCCGCGAGAATGCTCATAAGAGTGTGAATGTGGCGCGGGTGCCCCCGCCCGCGAACTCTCACCAGCATGGGAATGCGAATGCCCCCTGTGCTCATGGGAATGCTGATGTTGCTCCATCCCGTCCCAGTACTCCTCCCGAGGCAAGTCCTTCTCCCCATCAACGTAAACATCCACCTTGGTGGCCGAAATCCCACTGCGCACCACTCGCGAAATCTCTAACTCAGCGCCCACCCTCAGTGCCGCCACCGTTTCCTCGAACACCCGCGCGGGAACTCCGGCATCCACAAGCGCGCCCATAAACATATCGCCGCTCATGCCGGAAAAACACTCTAGGTAAGCAATACGCATAGAAATGAAGCTGATTTTTCATCATAGGGAAGGCTTCCTCCTGCGTCAAACCAGCGTCCCCGCGCGCTCTGCTAGAATCACTATCTTCTTAGACAGCGCAGAGGGAAGCCTTGTATCGTCATCTCGAACATGTTCTAGCCGGACGAATCGTAGAGTTTCTTCGTCGCCGTTATCCGGACGCAACTCTGCCGAACGTGGTCATCGAGCAGCCTCCCAAGGTGGAGCTCGGCGATTTCGCCATCCCTCTCTTTCCCTTCGCCAAGCCGCTGCGCACCGCTCCGCTTAAGCTCGCCGAAGCCATCCGAGCTGAAATCGGGCCGATCGAGGGCATCGCCGGGATGCAGGTCGCGCCTCCCGGCTATCTGAATGTCAGAATCGATCGCGTTTGGATGGCCGCTGCTCTCGCCGCCGACCAGAAGCCGCTCGTCGCAATTCCCGCAGGAAAGATTCTCGTCGAGCACACCAGCATCAACCCCAATAAGGCCGCCCACATCGGCCATCTTCGCAACGCGATTCTTGGCGACACATTCGTGCGCCTGCTGCGTTACGCAGGCAGGGAAGTGGACGTCCAGAACTACATCGATAACACCGGGGTGCAAGTCGCCGACGTGGTCGTGGGTTTCATGAATATCGAGAAAAAGTCCCGCGCAGAAATCGAAGCTCTGAGTCGCCAGCCGCGCTTCGACTACTACTGCTGGGATCTCTACGCCCGGGTTTCGCAGTGGTATGAGCAAGACAAGCAAAATCTGAAAGCGCGCGCCCAGACGCTGCACGCCATAGAAGATGCCAGCAGCGAAACCGCGGCCATCGCCGAACTGATCTCGACTGCCGTCCTGCGCCGCCACCTTGAAACCATGGACCGCCTCGACATTGAATACGATTTCTTGCCCGAGGAGAGTGAAATCCTGCATCTGCACTTTTGGGACGCGGCTTTCGTCAAGCTGAAAGAAGCCGGCGTGCTCACCTACGAGAACGAAGGCAAGAACAAAGGTTGCTGGGTCATGCGCCGTGCTGGCACAGGTCGTGTGGCGCGGGCGCCCTCGCCCGCGACTGCCGACGCCAAGAAAAAAGCTAACGGATCAGACAATGCCGGCGATCTCGATGACACACTCATGGAGATTCCGCTGAAACCCGGCGTCGATATCCGCCCCTCAGACATCTCCGAAGAAGACCAGAAAGTAATCGTCCGTTCCAATGGCACCGTCGGCTACGTCGGCAAAGACATCGCCTACCACATGTGGAAGTTCGGCCTGCTTGGACGCGACTTCGCCTATCGCAGGTTCTACCGCTATCCCGACCGGCATGACTGCTGGATCTCTGCCATGCAAGGCGAGAAAAATCATCCTCACTTCGGCGACGTCGCAGAAATCTACAACGTGATCGACGCGCGCCAGTCCGAAGCCCAAAACACGGTCATCGAAGCCCTGCGCGGACTCGGCCACAACGAGGCCGCTGATCACTACACGCATTTTTCTTATGAGATGGTTGCGCTCACTCCGCGCTGCGCCGCCGAACTCGGCTACACGCTCAGCGAAGAAGATAAGACTCGTTCCTACATCGAGGTCAGCGGCCGCAAAGGGTTCGGAGTAAAAGCCGACGACCTTCTCGACCAGCTCATCGTCTCAGCCAAAAGCGAAGTCGACTCGCGCCATCCCCAGCTCACCGATGGCGACCGCCTCTCCATCGCTACGCAAATCGCAATCGGCGCCCTGCGTTACTTCATGCTGAAGTTCACCAAGCAGTCCGTCATCGCCTTCGACTTCAAAGAAGCCCTCAGCTTCGAGGGCGAGACCGGTCCCTACGCGCAGTACGCCGTAGTTCGAGCCGCCAGCATCTTCAAGAAAGCTGCCATTGATCCCGAAACTTTCTGTAGAGACATTGCCAACAAGGTCTCGGCCGCGGATCTGGGCAAGTTTCTAGAGGGTGAAAAAGGGAATGAATTCTGGGAGCTCTGGCTGGCCGCCTCGAAAACTTCCTACCTGGTCGACCAATGCATCGCTACGACCGAACCCGCCCACCTTGCCAAACATGTTTTCCAACTGGCACAACTGTTCAACACTTTTTATCATCGTAATCCCATCCTGAGCGAGCCGGATGAGAAGCGTAAGTACTTCCTGCTGGCCACAGTAGCGGTAGTCCGTCGTGAACTGATTCGCACGCTCGCGATCATGGGCATCACCGTGCCGCCCGCCATGTAGAATGCCGCAAATGTGGCGCGGGCGCCCCCGCCCGCGTTGCTCGAGCCCAAAACAAGCGCATGCCCGACACGCCGATCCCGTCCACCATTTCCCAATCGTGGCTCAGTCGAGCGGTGCGCATCCTCATTACTCTCATCGTAGCCGTCCTCGTCGTCGGTTTCCTCTATGAGAACATTTCCGAGACTCGCGAGCGTCGCTTCCACCCCATGCCCGGCCAACTCGTCGACATCGGCGGCTACAAACTGCACATCTACTGCACCGGCCAGGGATCGCCAACAGTCATCCTCGATGCCGGCATGGGCGACTCATTCATGTCCTGGCACAAAGTTCAGCCCACGATCGCAAAGTTCACTCGCGTCTGTTCCTACGACCGCGGCGGTCTCGGCTATAGCGATTCCAGTCCGCGCCCCCGCACCAGTAGAGCGTTCGTAGACGAATTGCACAGCCTCCTCCAACACGCGGGCATCTATGGTCCGCTAGTCCTCGTCGGCCACTCCATGGGCGGATTCAATGTCCGCCTCTACGCCAGCCTTTATCGTCACGAGCTTGATGGCATGGTCGTCGGCCTGGTCCTGGTCGATTCTTCTCACCCCGAGCAGCAGAAACGCCTTCCACCGGCAATCAACGATCTGGACGCCACCTGGCTGCGGGAACAGGAATTTTTCGAGTTCACCATGCCTTTCGGAATCCCGCGTCTCATGGGATTCTGCGGCAACGACGATGCCGTCCGCGCCTCCGACTGCAACTTCCACAGCGCGCGCGAAAGCGTCGCGGAATTGAAGGCAATCTCCCAAAGCGCTGCAGAAACCGCCAACAGCGGCTCTCTCGGCGATATTCCTCTGGTAGTGCTCTCGCACGATCCCGAAATGCCCCAGCCCGACCTCCCGGAAGACCTGGTCAAACCCACTAACGACGCCTGGCAACAGATGCAGGAAGAATTGGAGCGCCTCTCGACCAGTGGCAGACGTGTGGTCGCCAAAAACAGCGGCCATTACATCCAACTCGATCGCCCCGACCTGGTGGTCGACGCTGTCCGCAGAGTTGTTGAGCAGGCGCGGCAGGCTCTGCAGCCGCCGGCACCCAAGCGTTAGGAAAACAGTCTGCAAGCAAACCTGCTAATGTGAGTTTTTTCCCAGCCAGCTCCACATGCCGTCCTCAGGAGGATGAACATGAGGTCTTCGCCCCACACCCGTCGCAGTTGTGCGACGCGACTCGCTTTCCTTTTTGTGCTGGCCCTGTCAAGCGCTGCGGCCGCGGCGCAAGATCCGCAGCCACCGCAGAATGGCGCAACGCAGCCCGTCGCCCGTCCTCGCATCGGTCTTGCGCTGAGCGGCGGCGGTGCGCTCGGCTTATCCGAGATCGGAGTGCTCGAGTGGATGGAGCAGAATCACATCCCGGTGGACCGCGTGGCCGGTACCAGCATGGGCAGCATCATCGCCGCCATGTATGCCACCGGTATGTCACCCGAGGAAATCCAGAAGTTTGCCGAGAGCGTCGACTGGGATGAAGCTTTGCGTCCCGAGCCCACCTACCGCCAGCTGAGCTATCGCCGCAAGCAGGATCGCCGCGACTACCAGATTCAGGCCGCACTCGGCCTGAAGCACGGCCTGCAGGGTCCCAACGGACTCAGCCCCGGCGAGGGCGTCGGCCTGTTGCTTGATCGCATTGCGTTCCCCGTTTCCGGCATCGCCAGCTTCGACGACTTGCCCATTCCTTTCCGCTGCGTGGCCACGGACATGTTAAGCGGCGACCGAGTCGTGCTGCGCGATGGTTCTCTAGCCACGGCCGTGCGCGCCAGCATGGCCATCCCGGGCGTTTTCACTCCTGTGGAAATCAATGGGCGCGTGCTCGCCGATGGCGGCATGGTCGAGAACATTCCCGTCGAGACCGTCCGCGAAATGGATGCCGACACCGTGATCGCCATCGAGCTCCGCATTCCACCAGGAGAACAGGAGCAACTGGAAACTCTCACTGGTGTGCTCTCCCGCGCACTTGACGTAATGCTCCTGCAGAATGAGCGCCGCTCCCTTGCTCTCGCCAACGCCGTAGTAACCGTCGACACTGGGAGTTTCGCCATCGACGATTACGATCGGCTCCACGATCTCATCCGGCTCGGTTACAAGGGCGCGGCGGATCAGTCCGCCATCCTGCTGCCCTACGCCATCAAAGACGATGCAGAGTGGCAGCAGTATCTGGCCGCACGCGCGGCTCGCAGACGCCCCCAGCCCAAAGCAGTGCAATCGGTGGAAGTCGAAGGCGGAGACTCCGATCAGGACCGCCGATTCGAAAATAGTCTAAAGTCGGTCACCAGCGGACCGCTCGATCTGCCGAAACTCGAAACCCAACTGACCCGCATCGCCGGCGAAGGCGAGTTCGACCGCCTCGGCTACGAAGGCTTCACACAAAATGGCGTCCCCGCGCTGCGAGTGACGGCACATGAGAAAACCTACGGGCCGCCCTTCGTGGATTTGGCAGTGAACGTCGACGGCTCCGGCGTGGCCGCGTTCGATTTTGCAGCGGGTGCTCGCGTCACTTTCATGGACGTCGAACATCACGGCGGCGAATGGCGTAACGATCTCCTGCTCGGCTCAAGCAACCTCGCCGCCAGCGAGTTCTATCAGCCGCTCGGCGACACGCATCTTTTCATCGCGCCCTACGCCTTCGCCTCAAAGGTGCCCCGCAACGAATTCACGGGACAGACTCGCATTGCGGTTTTCGGCGACGAAAGAGCCGGCGGCGGTCTCGATCTGGGCTTCAATACAGGTCAGCGCAGCGAACTCCGCCTCGGCTACGAGATTTTCGACGGGAAACTTGCGCCCCTGATCGGCAGCGCCGGCCTGGCCTCCGTCGCTGGCAGCACAGGAGAATTCCGCGCCCGCTATGTCTGGGATGGCCAGGATAGCCCCGAGGTTCCGGGCCGCGGCACGCGCCTTATTGCCGGCCTTTCCCGCGTGCTGCAGAGCCCCGGCCTTCTTCATCCCATCTCACAACTCGACGTTCAGACTTCTACTTTCATTCCGACGGGGCCGAAGACTTCGCTCTTTTTCCTCGCCTCGGGTGGAACCACGTTCCACGGCACCGCCGGCCCACTCCAGGTTTTCACTCTCGGTGGAACCTTCCGTCTCGGCGCCTACCTTCCGCAGGAATTCGTCGGCAACCACTACGCCTATTCCTCGTTCGGATTCCGCCGCGAGCTCTATCACCTGCCCCAGCTAGTCGGAGGAAAAATCTATTGGGGCGGATGGTACGAAGCCGGCAGCGCCTTCAACGATCCCAGCACAGTCGTGGTCCGCGGCACGTTTAATCTGGGCGTGATTGCGGAAACGATTGTTGGACCCATCGCTCTCGCCACTAGCGTAAGCCCCACCGGAGAGTCGCGTGTGAACCTCTCCATAGGAAGGCTGTTCTAGCAGGCTGCGGAAAACTAGATGTCGGACTTGATTTTTACTTGGTCGCAGCACCCCCGTCGCTGTGTCAATCTTTTTTCGGTAAGCGCTCTGCGCCCCGAACTGGGCAAAACCGCGGCGCGCCGCCGCGAAGCATATCCGCAGCTGACTCCAGCCCATCCAGCATCGAGAATGTTGTTCTGGTAAAGTTCGGGCCGTATGTCAGAATAGAGCGGGTCGAGAAGTGCTCGTGAACGGGACGGCTTTGGCCGTGCCACACAGATGCTATAGACACGCGGGCTTCAGCCCTTGAGGCCCCGGTGAGGTCATTCTGAATGTGCAGGAATATCAAAACTCTTTTCAACTTCGAACCACCCGTCAAGGCCGAGGAGATTCGTGCCGCCTCGCTGCAGTTTGTCAGAAAGATCACCGGTTTCAACAAACCGTCGAAAGCGAATGAAGCTTCGTTCCTCGCTGCAGTCGATGAAGTGGCGGCTATCTCGGCCCGGCTTCTCCAGTCGCTCGAAACCAACGCGCCGCCAAAGAACCGCGAGGAAGAAGCGGCCAAGGCGAAGGCTCGCGCCGCGGAAAGATTCGGCGCCTGAGTAAAGAGCGGGCGTAAGTCGTGGACGCTTCGTGCAAGTTAGTGAAATTGTACGCAGTCGCTGAAATTATCTTTAAGATATAGCTGAAACAACTCCGCCTCGCCGAAATCCCGCGCCGCGAGTCGGTTTGCCCGAACGGCCCTAAAGGTCGCCCAGCCGCTTTCTTTCGTTTTAATGGCCATTTCCGGACCTGGAAGTGGCATCCCTAGTGAGTGGTGTAACCATCAGTGCTGGCCCTCTGGTGCTCTGGCTCTGCAATATCTTCCAGTTACAATCGTTTCAATGACTTAGGCGTAATTATCAGAGTGGCGTGCAACGCTCTCGAGGCCGCAGTCATCTAAATGGTTGAAAAGGCAAAGCCGAGTGAATTCCTATGAAGAACCCTATGAAAACCGGAACCAATTCAGTCACCGTACTTGCTGTCGTGTTATTGGCAACTATGCTGGCCGTCGCGGCGCCCAGGGCACCGAAAGCAAATGCTCCGCAGAATCTCCCGGCATTTCCCGGCACGCTGGTGAACGCTCGCTTCATCTATGTCACCAGCTATGACGGCGACCAGTTTGATCCCAACCTGCTTGCCGAAGACCGGCAAGCCATCGCCACGGTGCAGGATGCGATGCAGAAGTGGGGAAAGTTCATCCTCGTCTATGAGCCGCGCCAGGCAGATATCATCCTGATGGTCATGAGCCGCCCGTCCGAAGATGTGTTGGCGGTCTATGATGCGCACGGCTGGCCGCAAAATCAATACCTGTGGCGCATGATGGGCCGCAGCGGCCTGCAGCCCAGCGAAGCCCCGCTGGTCACGAATCTGGAAAAGGCATTCGAGCAGGCAACCGCAGGCAAATGAACGGCCGGGGCAGTCATAAGGGACAGGCTTAATGCAGCGTGGGCGAAGCCCACTTGACATCTGATCCCACCTAATGATATCTTGTTGTCGTGCCGCCGTCCGCAGTCATCAAGAACCCCGATTTCCAGCTGGTTTCGGAGTTCGCTCAACCGGATGCCAAGAAGCGCCTGTCGCTGGGCGAGGCTCTCAGCGGCGCCACGGCCTACAACATCTACCGCAATCCTCTCGGCCAAATCGTTCTCGATCCGGTAAAGACAGTTCCTGCCAGTGAAACGTGGCTCTACGAGAATCCGCAGGCCCTCGCCAGCGTGAAAAGAGGTTTGAGGGAATCTGCGCAAGGGAAGAGCGTTTATCGCGGCTCGTTTGCCAGGCACGCCAAGGAGTAGGCGTGCGCCGAAAAATCAAGTTCACCCTGACGGCGGATGGGCAGTACTCGGATTTAGAAAATACTGCGTCGAAAGCGGGAACATTCGAGCAGGTTCGCAAGGCGATCGGTTACCTCGAAATAGACCCGCATCATCCCAGTCTCAATACCCACGAGTTCACTTCTCTTGCAGGCGCAAATGGGGAGAAGGTATTCGAAGCCTACGCCCAAAACAAAACGCCAGGTGCTTACCGCATTTTCTGGCATTACGGGCCCGACGAAACGAGGACTAAAAAACGAATCCCAGTCATCACCATCGTTGCGATCACGCCCCATCCCTAACAGCCGGGTAAAGGCGACCTCTTCAGAGCCTAACTCTTACTGCCGGCGATCATCAGTCCCGCTCCTACCACAACCAACACGATGCTCATGACCGGCGGAACCCTCTGGTCATCGTGCGTAGTGACGCCCACATGCGCGTCGCCTATGCTGACACCGTGATGTTCAGAATGGGGGAAGGGCACAAAAAAGGAAAGCACCCCCAGCACCAGCACTACCACCCCAACCAGCATCAGAGCTTTCAAGGAATGCCTCCAGAATCAGAATTTCCGGAAACGGACGAGCCGCTCCGGGCGCATACGATGCCGATCGTAGCGAAATGGCTGCAAAGAAAGCGCAAAGTTCTTAAGAAGCTCTAATTTTGATACACCTAATTCGCGAAACTCTTCACGAACTCAACCAGACTGCGCAACGCGATGCCTGAAGGGCCTTTCGCGATCCACGGCTTCTGATCTTCCATCCATGCCGTGCCCGCGATGTCGAGGTGAATCCAGGGCGTATCCTCGGCGAACTCCTTCAGGAACATGGCCGCGTTGATGGCGCCGCCCCAGCGTCCACCGGAGTTTACGATATCCGCGATGCTTGACTTGATGTTGTCTTTGTATTCGTCATCGAGCGGCAGACGCCACATTTTCTCGCCCGCCTCTTCATTGGCTTTGTGGAAGCGTTCGTACATCGCGTCGTCGTTGGCGAAGATTCCTGCATTGGCGTAGCCAAGCGCGACCACAACGGCGCCGGTGAGCGTGGCTGCGTCCACCAGATGAGTACAGCCGAGCTGGCGTGCGTAGACCAGGCCGTCCGCCAGGACGAGGCGGCCTTCGGCGTCAGTGTTGATGATCTCAATGCTTTTGCCCGACATGGCAATCTGCACGTCGCCGGGCTTCTGCGCTTTGCCGGAAGGCATGTTCTCGGTGGCGCACACAATGCCGATGACCTTCACTTTCGGCTTCAGCAGCGCAATGGCGCGCATCGCGCCGATCATTGTCGCCCCGCCGGCCATGTCGTATTTCATCTTCTCCATGCCATCGGCCGGCTTGATCGAGATGCCGCCAGTGTCGAACGTAATTCCTTTGCCCACAAGTCCCAGGACTGGTTTTTCCGGAGCGCCCGCGGGCTCATATTTCATGACGATCAACGCCGGAGGTTCGTCTGAACCTTGCGCCACGCCCCAGAATGCACCCATCTTCAATTCTTTGATCTTGTCGGCGCCGTACACTTCACACTTCAGACCAACTTCCTGACACATTTTCTTCGCGCGGTCGCCCAGAATAGTTGGCGTCATGCGGTTCGAAGGCTCATTCACCAGGTCGCGCGTGAAATTTTGCGACTCGCCAATGACCTGCGCTTCGTTCGCCGCTTTTTCGAGAGCGGCCTGGTTACCGGCGGCGAGGATCGTAAGTGCGTCAATCTTTTGATCCTTGCGGTCGCTGCGATAGTAGTCGGCATCGAAGTTGCCGACCAGCGCACCCTCGACGATCGCGCTCACCGCTTCTTCGGCGGAAATACTCGGCGGAGCGATGAAGGCGAAGCTGCGGATCCCGCGCGCCTTAAGCGTGCGCACAGCCGCTCCGGCGATGCGGCGCAAATCGTAAGTCGCAAGCTTTTTCGCCGCTCCTCCACCGATGAGCAGCAGACGCTTCGCTTTCAACCCGCCAGGTTTGTGCAGCAAATTGATTTCGAATGGCTTGCCCGTCAACTCACCGCTGGCCAGCAGATCGGCGGCGGCAGACTGCACGGCCGGGTCGCCGGTGGCAAGCTTGAGCTGTGGCTTGGCGTCTTTGTTCTTGTCTCTTTGTGTTTGGTCTTTCTGCGTTTGATCAGTGTGGTCGAGCACAATGGCGACGAGAGATTCGGTTTCAAGTTGAGCGGGTGAAGAGAGAGAGATAGTCGTTTTCATAATGTCGTTTTGAAATTGTTCGCTGACCTTCCAGTATCGTCGGCAAACGGGGGCGAGCGCAAGCGCGAGAAGATATTTCAACCTGTTAAACTCTTCCCCATGTCGACGTTCGTCTTGGTTCACGGCGCTTGGCAGTCGGCTGCTACGTGGGACCGGTTGACTCCTTTGCTGGAGAAGCAAGGCCACAAGGTGATAACGTCGGTCCTCACCGGGCTTGGCACAGATCAAGGCCGTCTCTCTCCCGAGATCACGCTACGGCAACATATAGAGGACGTTTCACGCGACTTATCAAGGCTTGCGGGAGCCGTAATCCTTGTTGGTCACAGTTACGCAGGCATGATCGTCAGCGGTGTGGTCGAAACCATCCCGACTCGAGTCGAGCGTTTGGTTTTCCTGGATGCCTTCATTCCAGAAGATGGGCAGTGTGTGCTGCACTTGCTTCCGTATGAGATTGGCACGCATTTCCGAAAAGTCGCGCGAGAGCAAGGAGACGGCTGGCGGCTGCCGGGCGGGGAAGGCCAGCTCGATCTCTGGGGGTTGAAGCCAGGCGAGGCGCGAGATTTCGTGCGCGCGAGGCTCTGTGATTTCACTCTGCGTTGCTTCGAGGAGCCGCTTTCTCTTCCGGCCGATCGCAAAGCGAGCGTTCCAGCCACCTACGTTACCTGCGTCGCCGAAGGATATCCGGCGAGGCCGTTCTTCGCGCCATTTGCCGCAAAGGCTCGCGCTTCCGGCTGGAAGGTGGCAGAAGTGAAGACTGGCCACGACTGCCACGTCGAGCGTCCCGGCGAAGTCGCGGAAGTCTTGCTATCGGCGCCGGTGTCGCCGTGAAACAATCACGCCGATAGGGCGCTGGGGAAGCGGGTCTGGAAGTCGAGCAAGCCGACCCACTCCGGCACAATCGTGATCCGGACCATGCCTGGAATCATCGAGCTCAGTTGCTTAACCCAGGCCTTGCCCTGTTCCGGCCCGAAGTAGCGTTCGGCAGCCGTGGCATACTCCGGCACAATGCCGTCGACGAGTTCAAGGCGTGCGGTGCCGCGGACGAGAAGTACTTTGTGGGGAAAAGTATTGTCGTCGATGGTGAACGACACTTTAGGATTCTTGGCGAGCGCCTTCAGTTTCGGGGCCTTGGGCGGCGTTGCCATCACGAACTCGCGGCCGTTCCAGTGATACCAGATGGGGACCACGCGGGGCGTGCCATCGGTCCACACATAGGCCAGGCGGGCCGGAATCTTCGAGCGCAACAGTTCCTGCGATGCGGGATGCTGCAGGAGCTCGAGGTCTCCCTGATGAACTGCTTTCATATGTCGTCCTTTCTCCGGAACCATTCCTAGGAGGAGCAACTCCTCCAAATGGGGTCGAGAGCCTACTATCGCACGGATTGTGCGCCCGGCCCTGCAAATGGTCAACGGCGATGATGCCACTCGGCCGCCTGGGGTATGATTCCATCCCAAAGTGAAGAGAGAGCCGGTTTGCCGGAGGCTGGTTTCGATGAAGGTCCGGTGGTGGATTCTATTCTTCCCAGTAGTTTCAGTGATCGTGCTTTCCCTGCTGGTGAAGCAGCATGCGGCGAAGCCGCGAGACCACGCTGCGCCCTCTCCGGTGGCCGCGGGTTCCAAATAGTTCTCGGCTCACGCGGTTTTTGAGTTAAGTCTCACCTGAATTTTTTCCAGCAACGCGGCAGCGGCTTCGCCGGCATCGCTAGTGGAGAACTCGCTGCCCAGGTCGATGACCGGCAGTTTGGAGCACGCGGACTGGAAGGCTTGTTGCGTGGCCGGGGCTGCGGCAACGTCAGGGCCCATCAGCAGGAGATCGAAATGGGTGATGCGCATCAGGATCATCGCATCGCGCAGGTGGCTGCTGGTGTGGACATCGTAGCCTTCGCGGCGCAGCAGCTCGCGCAAGTAGGCGAGCACATCGGCATTGCTGTCGAGACACAGAACGCTGCGGCCGGTAGCGGCAGGCGCTTCGGCACGGGCCTGGGGAGCGTAAAACGAGGCGACTGCCTTCTCCTCCGAGTCATGCGTGTCGAATAACTTCGCCAAGTGAGACAGCTCCAGAACCTTGAGCACGTGCTCGGGGACATTGCAGAGCTTCAGGTCTCCGTGGACCTGGCGGGTGCTGGTGAGGGTGCGGACGATGGTGCCGAGTCCGCTGCTGTCGATGAATCCGACCTCGCCCAGATGCAGAACGATGGAGCGGCGGTCGCGCAACAGCCAGGCTACATGCGTACGCAAGGACTCGCTCTCGCCCCCGGCAACGATTCGTCCGTTGCAATGCACGATGGTGACTCGTCCAACATCGCGAGTATCAAGTGAAAGGCGCAATCGTTCTCCTTGCGGCCAAACTCAACCCGGCAGAGTCGCGACATTATACGCCGAGGAGGTGTCGTTCTCTTTTTACAGCAAGACGATCGTGATACCCCGGTTGCCTCGGCCGAGGTCGGAGTCGCTCTTCAGTTCGGGATGAGATTGCAGAAGCTTCCAAGCCGCGTCGTCTGATTTGGACCAGTTCTCGCCAAAGACGCAGCCACGAATCTGGCCGTTCTGGGTTATCTCGAGCAGACGCTTTTGCACTGCGATGCGAATCTCGCCGCCGGCGCCGCTCGAGCCGTAGCCGTGAACCAGCTTCAGCAACTTTGTCTTCTCCTGACTTGCCAGCGCAAGTTCGCGGTCGAGGCGCTCAAGGGCTTCGCGGACCAGGGGCATGTCGGACTTGAGGTTGACGGTCTTGATGGGGGCAATCCAGATCAAAAAAATTTCGGATGCTTGCGTTAAAATATATGGAATCAATGAGTTGCGGGGGAATGATCCGGTGGCGATCTGGATAAAATATTGGAAACAAACAACTTGCTCGCAAAATATTACAATCAAACGACTTAGCGAGAGCCGACTGCGGCAAATGCCCTAGAATCAAGGGTTGAATCTGCAAAATATTGCATCCGTTGAAGTTATCTCTGTGCTATTCGATTATCAAAGAACTAATGCGTATAGAAAATTGTTGCAGCATGGAGGATCGAAGTCAAGGGAATTTTATTTACGGCAGCTTCGCTTTGGTGCGGTGGTGAGTGCCAATCCCCCGTTTGCGACAACTGATCTACTGCAACTTTGCGTACTCGGCCTTGGCTTCCTTCAGGATGGGGATGTCGGGATCGGCGTCTTTCCAGAGGGCGAGGAAATCCTTGTAGGCGGCGAGAGCCCGGACGCGGGCGGCGTCGGCATCTGCTCCCTGTGAGGTTCTCGCCTGCAAGACGTTGGCACGAGCCGCTCCCAGATGCGCCAGCGCTCCCGTCCAGCAGTTCCAGACGATGCCGCTGTGGTCGATAATCTTCTGAAACTCAACGGCGGCTTCTTTGCCTTGTCTCCCCGCTAAGTATGCTTCACCGCGAATGTAGGTCTGATAGAGGCAGGATAGATTGTTCACGAATGAAATTTGCCCCAGTTCAACGGCCGAAGCCGCTTGCAAAGTATTTAGGGCGAGAGCAGGATTCTTCCGATTGAGCGCAAGTTGCGCCCGAATCGCAGGCAGCCAGAACGACTGCATCTGCGTATCCAGCGGGAAACGCTTGTTCAAGTCTTGTGCCAGCGGCTCGGTTTCTGACGCATCACCCGCCATGGCAAAGGCTAGCGCGGCTTCGACCTGAACGCCTTGACTTGTTGGAACCAATTTCAAGCCTTCCTTTGCTGTGCGCCTGGCGTCCGTCAGATTGCCGAACGCGGCTTCGCGTAACGCGGCA
>Ga0210383_10001332_pt1 | contig 22602 bp, 19 predicted proteins | sample IncBWC14OmetaG_FD_160072 | JGI IMG/M metagenome (GOLD analysis project Ga0210383, IMG submission 160072) | Forest soil microbial communities from Barre Woods Harvard Forest LTER site, Petersham, Massachusetts, United States - Inc-BW-C-14-O ... | reverse complement strand
CGAGAACGCTCACTTTCAGGCGTTCCCGCCGCTCGGGAGTAAGGTCCTCGTAGCTCGCCCCGTACGAGAACATCGCGATTCCCTGCGCTTGGCTTTCGCCCGTGATGATCGGCTTAGGCTTCGTTGCATAGTGACCGCCGGTTTGGCCCACAGCTTGAGCCGGAACTCCTGACTGCAGACGAGGATCACTCTTGGGGCCTGCACCTTGTGTACTCATTGAGCTTTTACCTCCTGCACGACGCGGACATTTTGACTCCCGTCCGAAGCGCACGTCAAGGAGCGGACGGGCAACTCTGAAGTAGCCCCCAGGGAAGGTTTGCCGACAAACCGGGGGTTGGGCAACACTGAGGCTGCACAGGATAGCCCTGGCGATTGTGTGAGATTCTGTGTCATGAGGTATGCCATGAGACGAGTGCGAGTGCTGCAGGTTTTGCTGGTGTTGATTGGGTCGTTCTTTGTCGCTGGGATCTATCCTCTGCTCACGTCTTTACCGCAACACCCACAGTCAGACTATGGCGATCATATGATGCTCGCGGTGTATTTTGTGCTCGGCGTATTTCTGCTATTGGCTGTGCGAAGGCCGGCGGCCCCGCCGGCCCGGTCGGTGAGCGTTTGCCTCCGGCCTGGACGCAATGAACTACATTGGCGCCAATGCGAGTCGGCCACTCTCCGTCAGAGCGCCACAGCGAAAAGCGCTGGCCGGGTTCTCCAGGTCAGCGTGCCAATCGCCATGCCAAACATAGAAGATCAGACCTTTCAATCGTCCCTGCCGCGCCAGCTGACCGTAATAATCCCTCATCTCGCGAACTAGAGTGACCTTATCTTTATCGACGACCGGGCAAGTACGATTTGCACCGCCCGCTCCCCATTCAGTGAACCAGCAAGGTTTTCCGCCGGCTTTTCCAGGCGCTTGGCATTCCGCCAAGCCATTTTCTTCTACGTGTGCGCGTCGTTTGGCCGCACCCGCGCTCGTTGCTGGATCGCCCGATGGAGGATAGCTGTGAATGCCGTATCCGTCCACCAACCTGTCGAGACCATGTGCGCGGAGGAAGTCGATTGTAACGGAGACGCTGACGGCATCCGCCTTTCTTTGATGTGGCCAGTTGGATCCATCCAGATCAGCCAGCCCCGCAGAAATAATAGGCGTGTGCTGATTCAGCTTCGAATGGTCGCGAACACCTTTCAATGCCTCGAGAAGTTTTATGTATTGCAGATATCCTTCGGCCACCCGCTTTCCTTCGGGATCCTTTGTTAGGTCGTCCATACCCAGAACTCTTCCCTTACCCGGGAGAGAAAAGTCGGCGTTGAAGCCTGCCCAGTTGACCTCGTTCCCGGGCTCGAAGGCTTCCAACACAATTTGTTTTGCCTCTAGTTTGGCCAGCATGGGCTCGAAGCCCGCTCGAAAACGGTCAGGATCGATTGCGGACAGCGGATATCCTTTCCACAATCCTTCGAACCCTTCCGGTGCGTGGGGCCACGGGGTTCCTGGCGCAGGTGTCAAACCCACCATCCATATTATTTTGATTCCGTGGGCGTAAACGCGCTGTGCGAAGTCCAGTCCTTTGTCATCGTTAGACATGGAGCAGCGAAGAACCCGCACCCCGGCGTGCTGCATTTGTCCCAGAATCGTCTCTTGCTCCGCAGGCGGGAGATTGTAAGGCGCAAATACAAAACCCACACCAACCACGAGATCCTGAGCTTGAGGAAAACCCTGCGTCGGCAGCATCGTTAGCAAGAGGGAAGCAGTAAGAATGAAGCCTGTCGGCTTAATGCGTGCCATTAGCAGACCTCGCGTACTCCAAAAACACATTAGCTGGCGGTAACAGATTTCCTGACGGATCTGTCAGCCAGACATCGTAACGGTAAAACATCACAGGTCCCAGAGGGATACTTGCGGCGAGGCTGTCGAACGTGGCCAGTATCTCCTGCATCCCTTGGCTAAGCGTTTCACCCTTTTGCGTGGGAAACGAGCGCTGCGAAAGAAAACCCCATTCCGTAACCCAAAAAGGCTTATCTCGTCCAAGCGCAGCTGCATCTTGACTTAAGGTGCCGCGAGCGGACCCGACAATGTCTCCTGGCCATGGATAAATGTGCGTGCCATAGCCATCGACGTGATACAGAGCATTATCCAGATAATTGAAGCCGTTCACATTTCGCAGTCTGGCGACAACCACAGCCGGTTGAGAGATGTGGCGCCACGGCTTATCCCACTTATCGCTCCCATGGGCGATACCGAACGTAATAATCTTTGCATGGGGAAAATAATCGGGATCGCGGATGGCTAGAGCAGCCGCTTTGAGAAATTCTCCGTAACCACGCAGCCAAGTCGCGATCTCTTTCTCGGATGCTGGGTGCCCAACGGGCACGTCCGCGTCATAGCAGGTGGTGTCAAATTCATTGCCGATTTCGAAGGCATCAATTGTCAAGTTGGCAGTCTTTACTGCATCCAGAGTAGCGCGCAAATGCTGAGTAAACTTGGTCAAGTTGATTTGGCTAAGTTTCCCATCACCCCCTGACCACCCGCACATCCTATGAAAATCTTCGCCTGCATTGGCGAAGGGTTCGTCATAATCCAGATACGACGGAAGAACGTTTACCAGTATCTTCAAATTGTTTTGCTTCGCCAGTCTAACTTCGTTGACGAACTTCGCCTGGAGCTCGGGCTTGGCGGCTGCAGAAAGCACATCCCGGAACCAGGTTGCATGCAGGACGTGGATGCCCTGCAGTGTCTTTTCCTGCACCGCTTCGCTTTCTCTCGTCAGGTTTGACCGATCAATACCGAACTCTTTCGTAGCCTGCGCCGCCGCAGGCTTGGCTGTCAGCATGGCACCGCCCGCTAAGCCAGCGAGTGTGAGAGCAAGAACGGCGACAGTTATGTTCATGGCGATAACAAACCTCATTCCTCGAGATCGTAGCCGAGAAGTGCTTCCTGCTTACCTGAGTGGTCGCAATTCTAACTGTTAGCAGCGAGCCTCCTTACTTTTCCGGCTGCCGGGCCTGCTTGATGGTTTCAGGGGCGGCGAGAGGCGTCGTCCCCTTCGGCTTTAATCAAGCCTGAGAACTGAAACCCAGCTTCTGCCACGAAGTGGCGGTATCAGGCAAAAAACAAGTCGGCTGACTGATATTAGTCCATCATCCCCAAGAGGAACGTGAGATGGTGTCGCTGGCGCTGGTTGAATGATTAGGGGCGCGTGACGCTAGTGCTTTTTCGGAGGCGCGCCCTTGGTGAGGAGTGTGGACCGGAACAGAGGATTGGGGCGCGCGTTCGAAAAAGCACCAGCGTCACGCGTTCAGATTGTCAAAATTCGCGGCACGTTTCTGAGCTACGCCTAGCTACGGGCTCGGGAGCGATCGCGGTAGCCCGAACCATGGAAGCACGTTCTTTTCAAAGCGGGTCATGGCGGAGATCCGGTCGCCGGCCAGCGTAAGGACGTGCAGGCCGACCCCTTGACGGGTGCCGTCGGCGGTGTGCAGGTAGATCCCAAACGCGGGCTGACCGTTCGCTCTCGTGCGTACGAGACTGAACCGACGGCCCGAGCCGAAGATGCTGGTGCAGAAGCGGGCCACGACATCGCGGCCCTCGTATTCGAAGGGCATCGGCGGCATCGAGATGAAGACGTCGTCGGTCAGCAGGGCCACCAGCGCTTCGAGATCGGCGGACTCATACGCGCTGACGAACTTCGCCACCATCGCATCCTCGGAGGGGGAGTTAGACGGAGGCGGTTCGCGGTCGGCGGTCGATTGCAGTCGGCCCTGCAAACTGGCGCGCGCCCGTTTGAGGGCGCTGTTGACCGATTCGACAGTCGAATCCAGCATGTCCGCCACCTCATTCGCGCGGAATCCGAGTACGTCGCGCAAGATGAGGACGGCAAGCTGGCGAGGCGGCAAGACCTGAAGGCCCTTCACGAAGGCCAGGGAGATGGATTCGGTCTGCACGTAGCGCGCCTCCGGGCCGAGCGGCACGTCGATCGCGCCATCGAGGAGGGTGTCGGGAAATGGCTCCAGCCATACGACCTCGCCGAGCCGGGTCGGTTCGGGCGGTACAACTCCGGGCACATCCCATTCCTTGGCGGGTCGTCGGCTGGCCGAGCGAAGCGCGTTCAGGCACCGGTTTGTGGCGATCCGGTAAAGCCAGGTACGGATCGAGGCGCGTCCCTCGAACCCCGCTAGACCTTGCCATGCGGCCAGCATGGTGTCCTGGAGGGCGTCCTCGGCATCCTGAAAGGACCCGAGCATCCGGTAGCAGTGCACCTGCAGTTCTCGGCGGTGTGGCTCGGTCAGCGCTCGGAACGCGTCGCCGTCCCCGGCCAGCGCCCTGCTGATCAGGTCGTCTGTCACCAGCTCCACTCTCGCGTCACCTTTCTCCCACATCTTGTCGCACTTCTAATAGTGCCTCAGTTTGAACTCGGTGAGCGATGGGGTGTTCATTGCCCAGCGCTCGGTGATGACATCTTGTTCCCGCAGCTCGAGCAGCGATGCATCAGATTACACTTTCGGTGATGCGGACGTGCGCATCAGTGATGTGAAAACCATGCTTGTCGATGTCTTCCAGACACTCGTTGGCATCCACTCCGGCCCTTGCCCCTCCATCTCGGCTCAGTTCGATCGATTTAAAGAACGTCCAAGGAGAAAATTGCGAGGGTAGGTTGCCTCCCGTCCCGTTTTCCGTAACACCAAACACGCGGCCTGGACCTCTGAAAATATGCACTAGCATTCGTTTTGCTCCGGGACTACCTGTCAAATAATATAGGCGCAGTGGCATCCCGCAAGCGGGGGCAATCCCGCTCATCTTCCCACCGGGACACTACCCACGTCTATCCGATATAGACACCTGCCGAGGCGCGAACTGGGCGGTTGACGAGCGCCCATTTTCGCGACGTCGAGGTGTCTGTATCGTTGACGGCTCTGACGATTCGGACGTCGATGGATTGCGAAAATGGCAGCCACCCCCAGATGAGTTTTTATCCGTCGGTCTTAACTCATGAAATGGGCGGGTGTGAGCACTCGGACCCAGAAAGGAACCAAAGATGTTGTTGAGGAACAAGGTTGCGGTGATCTACGGAGCCGGAGGTGCGATCGGTGCTGCTGTCGCACGCGCTTTTGCCGGCGAGGGGGCCAAGGTTTTTCTCAGCGGGCGAAAGCAAGCACCCTTAGAAGCTGTTGCCCAGGAAATCCGATCGGCTGGTGGATCGGCCGAGGTGGCCGAGGTCGACGCGCTTGAAGAGAAGGCCGTGGACAAACATCTGCAGTCCGTGATCGATAAGGCGGGCCGAGTCGATATCTCGTTCAACGCGATCGGCATCCCGCCTGAGAGGATTCTGGGGGTTCCTCTGATCGAGATGGATGTCGAGCAGTTCGCGCTCGCCATCGCGAGTTATACGAGGTCGTACTTTCTAACGGCGCGCCTAGCTGCAAGACGCATGGTTCAAAATAAATCAGGGGTGATCATGACTATCACCGCGCTCCCCTCGCGGAAAGGTACCCCATTGAACGGAGGTTACGGTTCGGCGCAGGCCGCCAAGGAGGCACTCACTCGAGATCTCTCCGCCGAACTCGCGCCTCAGGGCATCCGCGTGGTCGCTCTGCGACCACATGGCATGCCGGAGACAAGCACGATCAGGGAAGTCTACGAAATGAAAGCCAAAACAACGGGCATAACTTGGGAACAATTCCAAGGTTACCTCGCAAGCACGACCCACCCGCAACGAGTCATGGCGCTCGAAGAGGTGGCAAACATGGCAGTTTTCCTGGCTTCCGACAAGGCGAGCGGGATGACTGGAACTACTGTCAACTTGACCATGGGCAGCCTAGACGACTAGCGGCGGCCCCGTGGATACGGATATGACCCGCTCCGGCGCCAGTTTGCGGCGCTCGTTATCGCTGAGCTCGTCAACGCATAAGGCAAAGAGAGGGAATCTTTTCTATTTGGTCTGTCGAAATGAATTTCCCTCACCCGTCATCCATATAGAAGAGGACCCAGAAGTCACAGTTCGCTACCGAGGAGGTGAACGATGTGTCCATTCTGTTGGACAACCATGGGATTAGTCGTTGCCGGAACGGTTTCTACCGGTGGGCTGACAGCGTTGGCCGCGAAAGTATATCGCATGAGCAGGACAGGAGAAGTGCTACCGAACTCAGAGGAAAGGAAGAATCACAATGTCGACCAGAACAAATGAGAAGCCGAATCTCGCAATGAAGACTCCTCCGATCGTGTCGCAGCAGGAGTGGGAGGCTGCGCGCCAGGAGCTCCTTGTGAAGGAGAAGGCCTTTACCCGCTCCCGCGACGCGCTCGCCGCCGGACGCCGGCGGATGCCTTGGCTGAGTGTGGAAAACAAGTACGAGTTCGACGGACCCAAAGGCAAGGTAAGCCTGCTCGATCTATTCGAGGGCCGCCCTCAGTTGATCGTCTATCGCGCTTTCTTCGAGCCTGGAGTGTTCGGCTGGCCCGAGCACGCCTGCCGCGGCTGTTCCCTGGGCGCCGATCAGGTCGCGCACCTGGCCCATCTGAACGCGCGCGACACCTCCCTCGCTTATGCCTCCCGCGCGCCGCAGGCGGACATCGCGCGCCTGAAGGCGCGGATGGGCTGGGTAATGCCCTGGTACACCATCACCGACGGCTTCGACAGAGACTTCGGCGTCGATGAATGGCACGGCCACAACGTATTCTTCCGCGACGGCAACCGGGTGTTCCGCACATACTTCATCAACAACCGCGGCGACGAGGCGATGGGGACTACCTGGAGCTACCTCGACCTCACCCCGCTCGGTCGGCAAGAGATTTGGGAAGACTCGCCAGAGGGTTACCCCCAGACTCCGCCGTACAAGTGGTGGAACTGGCATGACAACTACGACGCAGGGGCCTCGCCTGACCCGAAGTGGGTCAAGGTGTCCGACGCGGGAGAAGCCGCCTTCCGAAAGCCCGACGCCGAGGCGAAAGCGAGCTAAAGAATTACTCTTACATTTTGGAAGGTCATCCAGAGGTGCCATGTCGGCGGCCGCAGGCGAATCGCGGATTGTCGCCCGTGAAAATAGCCGATCTCGCTATTTTCGATTATCGTAGATTGTGAAAATAGCGCGGAATGCTATTGTCGACTATAAGAAGGCGGATATGGGCCACGCTACTAACCTTCCCGGCCAGAAAGTATCGCAGGGCAGCTATTCAGCCTTTGTGCCGGCGCCCCTGCCTCCTGAACTGAACTGGACACCCCGGCTGATTGGGGCACTCTCGGACGCAGACCGGTTAGTCGGAAGATTAGCGGGCGAAGGTGGTCGGCTGCCCAAGCCTCATATTTTGATCCGGCCTTTCGTACAGCGTGAAGCTGTTCTATCGAGCAAGATTGAAGGCACACAGGCCACGCTAGGTGAGTTGCTTGCCGCCGAGGCGGGAGCGATCGTGGATCGCAGTCCCGAGGATCTTCGCGAAGTCGGCAATTACGTAGTGGCTCTCGAGCAGGGAATTTCTCGCCTCGAGAAACTTCCACTTTGCATAAGGCTTACCCGGGAGTTGCACGAAAAACTCATGACGGGCGTTCAACGGCATCAGGCTGCGCCCGGACGTTTTCGGAAAATCCAGAATTGGATTGGCAAGCCTGGCAGCACGATCGCCACTGCTTCCTACGTCCCGCCCCCTCCAGGAGAGGTCGAGCCTTGTCTGACGGCATGGGAAAAATTCCTGCATGAATCGACCTTCCCGCCTTTGGTAACCATTGCTCTGGCCCACTATCAATTCGAAGCCATTCACCCGTTTCTTGATGGCAACGGCCGAGTCGGACGCCTGCTGATAACCTTGTTCCTGATCGAGCGCCAGATTCTTCCGACACCACTACTCTATTTATCGGCGTTCTTTGAGGCATCAAGGCGAGACTACTACGACGGTTTGCGCGGGATCAGCGAGCGCGGGGCATGGAACGATTGGTTGGAGTATTTTCTGCTGGGAGTCGCTCGCATGTCTGAGGATGCTTTGAGTCGAGCTATGCGCATCAACGGACTATTGGCGGAGTGGCAGAGGAAAGTCTCCGGAGAATCAAGCAACAACCCGTTGCGTGTGGTCGAACTCCTGGGGGCAAATCCCTTCATCACGATAAATGGCGCGGCGGACAAATTGAAAATCGCGTTTACGACCGCGCAGCGCGCCGTCGAACGACTCGAACGCGCGAAGATCGTAAAACGGATGGGCGATGCGAAGCGCGACCGAGTCTATTGCGCGACTTCTCTCCTGGATATCCTCGAAGAGCCGGCTCGCCTTAAGCCAGCCGACAACAAGTAGCCCTGGGCACGGAAGGGTGTGCTGCGATGGATGTTCGTTCGTTCCGCCCTCGGGTTGACTGGAGTTGGCGTCGTCATTGGGCCTCGGAGCGGCGGCCGCACTCATGAGGCTCATGAAGACGCTGCTTTTCGGCATCAGCCCGCTTGATCCGCTGACTTTCCTGGCTGTGCCGGTCATCTTGGCCACCGCGGCTGCGCTGGCGAGCTATCTGCCGGCTCGCCGCGCTGCTGGAATCGATCCAGTTGAAGCGCTAAGAGCGGAATAACTGAATCGTTAAGGTCATCCAGAGGTGCCATGTCGGCGGCCAGAACGATCCCAAGTCGACGCTCTCTGGACAACCTACTGCGCGACTCGAGAAGGTACTTTAACTCTGGTGCGCTGGAGGGTCCGGGGCAGAGACCACACGAGTCGAATGCCCGTCTTTCCGGTAGAGAATCTCCTGGATCTTCCGCACAAGTTCGTCGATGTAGAAAGGCTTTTGGATCAATGTCAGTTCGCCGTCCGACTCTGAAATATTGTTCACCTTATCATCAGCGTAGCCTGACATATACAACACATCCGTATTACCGCGCACTTTCTTCAGGCTTTTGACCAATTCAGGGCCGTTCATCTGCGGCATGATCACGTCAGTAATGAGCAAACTAATCGATCCCTTATATTGCTCGGCGACTTGCAGAGCCTCCACACCGTTGGCAGCAACGAGTACGTGGTAGCCCTTCGACTGCAATCCCTCGTGCAGCAAGTCTCGGAATGCGCATTCGTCTTCCACAACAAGGAGTGTCTCTGAATGGGATGGAAGCTCCACCGATGCGGCCTGCGAATGAGCGACCTCCACCGGCTGATCGATCTCTGGAAAATAGATGATGAATGTCGTTCCTTTTTGCAGTTCGCTGTCGGCGAAGATATATCCGCCGCTCTGTTTGACGATGCCGTATACCGTAGCCAGGCCTAATCCCGTGCCTTTCCCAACTGGCTTGGTGGTGAAGAAAGGTTCAAAGAGGCGCGCCTGCGTCTCCGCGTTCATGCCCGAGCCGGTATCGCTGACCGATAACGTTACGTACTCTCCGGGAGGAACGGCAATCTCGTGAAGACTGATGGCGTCTTCAAAATGGACGTTTGCGGTTTTAATCGTGATCTTGCCACCTGTGGGCATGGCGTCGCGCGCATTGACCGCCAAGTTCATGATGACTTGTACGATCTGCCCTGGGTCCGCTTTCGTCCTGCCCAGCGCGGGGTCGAGCACGATCTTCTGCTCGATATCTTCTCCCATCAGCCGCTGGAGCATCTTTTGCGTCTCGGTTACCAGAGAGTTCAGGTTTAGTACCCTCGGCTGAAGCACCTGCCGGCGGCTGAAGGCAAGCAGTTGCGAAGTCAGTGAAGCGGCACGCATGCAGGCCTTCTTTATGGTTTCGAGCCTCGTGCTCATGAGCCCTTCGGAATCTAAACCGGCGGACAGCAGTTCGCTATACCCGATAATCACTCCCAGCAGATTGTTGAAGTCGTGGGCGACGCTGCCGGCCAGTTGTCCAAGGGCTTCCATCTTTTGCGCCTGGCGCAATTGCTCTTCGAGCGATCTGCGCGCGGTGACATCCTCGGCGATGATTTCGATGGTGTCGCCTCCGCTTCCGGCACTCGGCATCCGCCGCCCGCTGGCCCGCACCATGACGGGCTTGCCGTCCTTGCGCTTCCAGGTGAACTCCACGGCGCTGAAGAAGTCTGCCCGTGTCGGCTGGGCGCGAAAGCCATGCGCATCCCCGTCAGAATACAGATCACGAGAGACAGTCAGCGCGAGAAGCGCTGCTTCTGATGGGTACCCGAGTAATTTCACCAGTGCGGGATTCGCATGCAGAAACCTGTCTTGCTGGACGCTGATGGTCCCGATCCCGTAGGGAGCGTGTTCGACAAAAGAGCGCAGCTCTGCCTCCGATCGGCGCACAGCCTCTTCCGCCCGCCTGCTTTCCGTGAGGTCAATCCCGACGGCCGCAAGATACGGTTTGCCCTCCAGTTCCACCCGCACAGCAGTGAAATAATAAGGGGCGGTGGCGCCGTTCTGCACCAGCATGTCAGCCTCGACCTGGGCTGACCCCTGATCGAAGACTTCCTGCCGAGCCCGCTGTACGGCCTCTTTGTGTTTCTCCGCCACATTGCCCAGCACAGGAACCCCTGCGGGGCTATCGCGGGCCACTCTTTCGGCGTTCTTGTTCCAGCGCAGGTTCTTCCCGGCTCTATCTTGTAGAATGAATATTCCAGGCAGACTCTCAATCACGGCATCGGCTAAAGTTTTTTCCCGCAGGAGTGCCTTCTCCGCGCGTCGGCGTCGTTCCACACTGAATAGCAGCGCGAATATGAGGACAGTTTCGAGAATGCAGAGCGAGATCACCGCGACGATAACAAAGCGGTAGCGTTCCCAAACCGACGGCTCGCGGAATAGTTCCACCGTCGCAGTCGGTAATCGTTTCTCACTAATGTTCCATCGCTGCAACTGGCGCCAGTCCACCGTGTCCTGGGACGAGTTATCGACCACCATCGGAATACCCGCCGGGTCCTCCCCTTGCAGAACGCGCTCGGCCAGCCTCGCAACTTGCCTGCCCAAATTTTCAGAATTGGTCATTCTGCCGCCGACCACGCCGTGCCCGATATGACTGGAGTAAATCGCATACACCGGGACAGGAGCCGCGCGAGTGATCAGGTCTAGGGCCTCTTCCTGAAGAAAGAACTGGCCACTGGCATCTTCAAAAAAGAAAGTGCTCAGGATGATCGTGTGCGGGGGAACCTCTGCCACTCGCCTCAACAGCTCATTCATGCTCAGTCCCGTTAGGTAGGTGACCTCAACTCTTTGGCGATAAGCTGAGAAGTCCTGCGTGAGCTGATCGACCCAATATTTCTCCAGGGGCGAACTGCCCACCACGACGACCACCTGCTTTGTGTCGGGCTGAAGCCGGAGTGCAAGTTCCAGCGTCCGAGTGGGTTCATCCGTGCTGGCAACGCCGGTAGTGCCCCGTCCGGTCTTCCCCGTCGCGATGAGCTGCTTGAGTTCACTGAGTCTTCTGAGGTTGAACAGGCCCACCATCGGCGTTCCTGGGAAAAGCTCTTTCCCAACGCCCAGCATAAACTGAATCCCCGAGTAGGAAACCGGCACGATCAAGTCGGGCTTCTGCTGCGCGTATTTCAATTTCAACAACTTAACCAGACTCGCCGCATGCGCGGGGGCGGGAAACCTTACCAGGTCCAGGTATTCGGTATAGAATTCCACCCGGTCCTGTACCCCGGATCGCAATTGCGATCGAAGGACATGATCAAATCCGGAATAAATCCCTTCCTCGTTGTCGAAGGAATAAAGGAGCAGGACTTTCTTTGGCGGATTGCTGGAGTCTTGAGACTGGCCCGACGAGCCAGCAACCAGGAGGGCGACGAACGCAGCGCATAAAAGAGCGAATCGCGCGGAGCAAGGACTACGTGGGCTAAGTGGCGCGTCAAACATCACCAAACCGCCTGCTGTTTTTCGGATGTCAGGTCTTCAACACGGCCGCTCCGACGGTCCGAGTCCCGACCGGCTTCAGAACAACTCCTGGGGCAGTGGTGTCGGAGGATATTAGCCCATTTTAGCGGTTCTGACTACCTGCGGTTATGACACCTGCGGTTATGACAACATGGATCAAGCCTCGCACAGCGTCCGACCTCGTTCAAAGTAAGATGGTTTCCGGGGCACAGCCACGCTTGCCCGTATAATATCCACACATCGCACAACGAAACTATGTCTGCCAGGTTCGTGAGCCGAAGAATTCTTCTGGTGGAAGACGACGATGAACTTCGTTACGCCTACGCCACCCATCTTACCGCCAACGGGTTCGTGGTCGAAGAAGCCGGGGATCTCGCTGCGGCGCGCAAGAGTGTTGAGGCTACCCGGCCCGACGTTGCGATTCTGGATTTCCGCCTGCCCGATGGTACGGCACTTGATCTTCTCTCTAAATTCAAGGAACTTGAACCCACCATCTCGATCATCGTCCTGACTGGGTTTGGCTCGATGGAGTTGGGCGTGTCGCTCATTAAGAATGGCGCCGAACAATGCCTTGCCAAGCCTGTCGAACCCTCCGCTCTGCTGATGATCGTTCACAAGGTCTTGGAGAACTCGCGGAATCAGCAGAAACAGCTCGCCAACAGCACCCGTCGACGCCGGGTCGTGCTCAATCCATTCTTGGGAGAAAGCGTGGCCATCAAGCGTCTAGCCGAGGCCGCTTCCAAAGTGGCGAACAGCCAGAGCCCGGTCCTTATTCAAGGCGAGACCGGGACGGGGAAGGGAGTTCTGGCGACCTGGCTTCACGAAAACGGCCCACGCGCTGACGATCCTTTTGTCGACCTGAATTGTGCGGGACTGACAAGGGAATTCCTCGAATCGGAGTTATTTGGTCACGAGAAAGGCGCGTTCACCGGGGCGGTCAACGCCAAGCTTGGCCTGCTTGAGGTCGGCCATCGCGGCACTATTTTTCTCGACGAGATCGGAGACATCGATCCCAACGTGCAGCCTAAATTGTTGAAGGTAGTCGAGGAAAAGAAGTTTCGCCGCATGGGAGACGTTCGCGATCGCTTCATCGACGTTCGCCTGATTGCGGCTACTCATCAGGATCTGCGGCATCTGATCGAGACCAAGGTTTTTCGCAGCGACCTTTACTTCAGGATCAGTACCGTGCCGCTCGCGATTCCGCCGCTGCGCGAACGGCAGGATGATATCCCCGCGGTTGCTCGTTCTCTGCTGATTCGGATCTGCTCCGACATGGCACGTCCTCGTGCTGAACTTTCGGAGAAAACCGTCGAGCGGCTGCGCTCCTACTACTGGCCTGGGAATATTCGTGAGCTTCGCAACGTCCTGGAAAGGGCGCTCTTGTTCACCGAGCACCCAGTCTTGGAACCGGGCGATCTAACGTTTGAACCCGGTCCCGAGACGCGTTTCAACTCCTACCAGTCGGCGTGGACCCTGGAAGAACTGGAACGCTTTCACATCTCCGCAGCTTTCTCCGAGGAGAACCAGAACGTCGAACAGACCGCAAGACGACTGGGAATCGCCAAGAGCACGCTCTATCAGAAGCTGAAGGCTCTGCATCTAACCTGAACGACTCGCACTCCTCCTCGTCTTGGTCGCGTTCCTGGGACAAGTTCGGTTTCGGGGACGCTTTCTAGAATTCAAACCCGTCACGCTCCGCAGAGTGCTGGGGAGGCGCTCGCTAACCCGCGCGTCTTCAATGTCTTCCGGCGCACTCTCCCTTCGATTCGATTTGGCCCGGCGATTGCCTTAAGAGCTTTGGGATCGAGGCCCGATCTCGAAAGATCTGCCCCAATACCTGGTCTTTAAGAGGTTACGCAATGCCTAAGAAGGTCTTACTCGTGGACGATTCGACGACCACGCTGATGATGGAAGAGATGATTTTGAAACAACGCACCAGTTACGAATGCGTGACGGCCAAGGATGGCCTGGATGCGATTTCGCGCGCTGTAGTCGAGGCGCCGGATCTTGTGCTGATGGATGTAGTGATGCCTCGTATGAACGGCTTCGAAGCCTGCAAGCGCATGCGCCTTGAGACTTCTTTGCGCGAAACCCCCATCATTCTGGTCACCACTCGCGGGGAAGAAGAATACGTGGAAGCCGGCTATCAGAGCGGCTGCAATGACTACATCACCAAACCAATCGACAGCTTTGAGCTGGTCACGCTTCTCCAAGGCTATCTCGGGGAATAAAAGAATCCACAGGAAAGGATGTTTCGAGAACGCATGAGCAATATTTCCAACTCACCAGGGGAGCTCGAAGGAAAAGGGCCGGCCCAGAATGTCGGCGATCAGGCCAAGGTGTACGCCGCCCGCATGCGGCTGCAGAATGCGCTCGATCAAGCCGATGCCCTGGACGCCATTCGCGAAATTGCCGGGAACCTGATTGGCACGGAAGAAGTTGCGGTCTTCAAGGTCGACAAGAAACGCTCGGAACTGTGGCTTTATTGGTCGTTCGGCGTCGACCCGAACAAGCACTCCGTTCTTGAAGTGGCCCGCGAGCCGAAACTGAAGCAAGTGCTCAGTGGCAAAACCGTGTTTCGACTCAGATTGTCGAACGAGAATTTACTTTCCACTGATGATCCGGTCAGTGCATTGGTGCCCATTTTGGTCGATGGTACGCCCTGCGCGGTGATCGTGCTGTTTCGCTTATTTGCGCACAAGGCGGGAATCCAGGCTGTGGATCGGGAAATCTGTGAAGTGCTGTCGAACTGCGCTGGCCGGGCAATTGAACCGTATCACTCGCGCTAAACGCAGAGAAAGAATTAAGACATGAGCCAGAAATCAAAAACACAAAGGTTCAACCCCGCGGTGCTGCACTCGAATATTTGCCGCGCATCCTGGACGCTTTCGACGATAAGCACGCGCGGCACTATCTGATTCCCGGCAAGATCTTCGCCGCCGCGCAACCGTTCGCCATCAGCACAATCTTGGGTTCTAGCGTCGCTCTTTGCTTGTGGGATTCGGCCCACTTCATCGGGGGTGCCAATCATTTCATGCTACCCGACGGTCCCGAGGACAGCGAGAGCGCCACTCGCTATGCCAACGTGGCCAACCCGGCACTGCTTCAGCGAATGCTGGACCTCGGCGCCGAGCCCAAAACCCTTGAGGCCAGAATCTTCGGGGGTTCGCTCCCTGCGGTGACGTTCAAAACTGGCGGGGATTGTTTGGGCGATCGCAATGTTCAGGCTGTTACAAACTTCCTGAACATGAACGGCATTCGTCTGGTGCAGAGCGAGGTTGGCGGTACGCGCGGACGAAAACTAGTTTTTCATACTGATGACGGACGCGCATGGTCGGACCAGCTCTGATGGCAATGGCAAATCCAAATCCGCGTCGGCCGCGTCCCGACACGTTCTTTGGCATATCCCCGAATGTGCCCGTCGTCGGGAAGCCTCAGCTGATGTACTTGCTGCCTGGACAGTTGCACGCCAGCGCGGAGCCCTGTCAGATCAAGACGATTCTGGGTTCGTGCGTATCCATCTGCCTCTGGGACAAGCGTCATCTTGCCGGGGGAATGAATCACTTCCTGCTTGCGGCCTCTCGTGAAGGGGAACCCGCTTCTCTTCGCTTTGCAGACGTGGCGACAGCCGAATTGCTGAAGAGACTGGAGCGGCTTGGTTGCCGGACCCGGGAGCTCACGGCAAAGATCTTTGGCGGCTCGGCGCTCTTTCAGAAAGAGAATTGTTATGCGGCCAGCCTGGGCGCCAAAAATGTTGCCGCCGCTCTGTGGTTGATGAAAAACGCGGGGATTCCCGTGGCCGCGCAAGAAACCGGGGGAACGCAGGGGAGAAGGATCGTCCTTAACACCGCTGATGGCGCTGTCTTGTGCCAGCGAATCTAGAAATGAGAAAGCGAAGCAATGGATTTTGATCGCGAAAAAGTCATCGCCGCATTCCTGGCTGAGTCCGAAGAGGGCCTTGAGCGGACCGAGCAGTACCTGATTGCCGCCGAGACCAATCCCGGCGATCTGGAACTGCTCGATGAGATGTTCCGCGTCGCCCACACCATCAAGGGTAACGCCGCCGCCCTGGATTTTCCTCAACTGGCCGGTTTTGCCCATGTGATGGAAGACTTGCTGGAAGCTCTGCGCAGACGCGAACTCGCGATCTCACGCGAACTGATCTCGCTCCTCTTACATGGCGTGGATGCGTTGCGCTCTCTTGTTCCTGCGGCGGCCGAGGGCAAGGACAAGCTTAGCCCGTCGCATCAAGAACTGAAGAAAGTAATGGCCAGCCACGCCGCCGGCCGGGAAACGGTTACGCGCGCAGTCGCCCTTACTCACGACCAAGTGTCCTCCCCCAGAGCGGTTCCGGGCTCTGTACCATTCGACGCCCGGAACCGCACCCTTCGCGTCGATATCCAGAAGCTCGACGACATGCTGACTCTCACCGGGGAGATCGCCATCGCGCACGGCCGGCTCCGGCGCACGATTGAAGAACTTGACACCGAAGCCAGAAGCAAACTTCTCGAAATGCAGCGTGAGGGCGATCGCCTCCAGAAGAGTCTTCAGGAGAAGGTCATGGGCGTCCGGCTGGTTCCGGTCGGACCCTCGTTTCAACAGCTTGCCCGCTCCGTCCGTGATATCTCGCAAAGCCACAACAAGCTCGCGCGGTTGGAGGTCGTGGGTGCCGACGTCGAGGTGGACACTCGCATCCTTGAGCACCTCAGAGATCCTTTGCTGCATATGATCCGCAATGCCGTAGATCATGGCATCGAATCCCCCAAAGTTCGTCATGCCAAAGGTAAGAACCCGTGCGGGTTCCTGACGCTCACTGCGTTCCATAAGGCGGGGAACATCGTCATTCAGCTCTCCGATGACGGCGCGGGCTTCAACCGGCAACGTATTCTGGCGAAGGCCCGCGCGCTCGATCTTCTGCCCGATGGCGAAAGGATCACTGATCAGGAACTGTTCGGTCTCGTGTTCAAAGCAGGTTTTACGACTGCCGAAGAAGTTACCGATCTATCAGGACGCGGCGTCGGGATGGATGTGGTTCACCGCAACATCGAACTGTTGCGCGGCAAAATCGAGATCCAAAGCACAGAAGGCCAGGGCACCACCATTACTATTCGCCTGCCCCTCACTCTGGCGATCATCGACGGCTTCTCGGTCATCGCCAACCACGAGACCTATGTGATTCCGCTCGAAATGATCAGCGAGTGCGTGGAGCTTCCGGCAGACCAGATTTCGAACGATACCGTCGGGGTCATCAGCTTGCGTGGTGAGCCGTTGCCTTATGTCCGGCTGCGAGAGCTATTTGGTAAGCCGAAGCAGCGTCCCGCACGCGAAAACGTGGTCGTCGTCCATCGCGAGGGTGGCCATGCCGGAATCGCTGTGGAAACTCTGCTAGGAGAATGCCAGGCCATCATCAAGCCCCTGGATAGACTTTTTCAAGATGTGCCGGGAGTCTCCGGCTCGACCATCCTCGATAACGGCCGGGTGGCGCTGATTCTCGACGTGAGCACGTTGCTGCGCGGGGTCATTGCCGAGCAGGCCCAGGCATTGAACTGATTGTGAGTCAAAGATTGAGACACAAAGAAATTTAGCGCTTCGGCGCCAATTGAAACTGATCGGAAAGGAACAAACCGTATGTTGAAGAAGTTCTCTATCGCAAAACGGCTCGCCCTCGGATTCGGAGTCGTGCTGTTTTTGCTCCTCGTCGTTGCCATTGCGGGGTACTGGGGCATGGAATCCGTAACCCACGAGACCGTCTCCATGCTGCGCGGAGACTCCAAAGTCTCCCAGCTCGCCGATGAAGCCAAGATCGCGACTCTCGAATTGCGCCGCTATGAGAAAGACACTCTGCTTAATATGGATAACAGGCCACTCATGCAGAGCTATCAGGATAAGTGGAAAGCCCAATTGGCACAACTTCGATCCGTCGTGAGCGACCTGAACACGCGGGTCGCTTCCGACAGCAGCAAGCAACTCGTGTCGGCGATGGACACCGAAATCGCAGCCTACGAGCGTGGCGCGGACGCGGTCGTGGCCGGGATCAACGACGGGACGATCAAGACTCCTCAGCAGGGCAACGCCAAGGTCGCCGAAGTTAAAGAGGAGATCCACCGGCTGGAGGCAGCAGCCACAGACCTCTCGGAAAAGCATCGCAAGATCATGGCCGACAAGGAAGAGACCATTACTGCCTTCGCGCGGCAGACCGCTCTGGTGATGTTCATGGTGGTTCTGGTCACATTCATCGTGGCAACCCTTGTGACGTTCGCGGTTTCTCGCGGTATCACCCGGCCCGTCAATACCATGGCCGACCATCTCGGAGAAATGGCCCAGGGCAGCGGCGATCTGACCAAACGCATCGAGATCATTTCCCATGACGAGGTTGGTCAGATGGCAAACTCCTTCAACTCCTTCGTGACGAAACTGGAGGAAATCATTAGTGAGGTTCGCACCAGCAGTGACGGCATCGCGAGTGCCGCGGCACAGGTGGCGACTTCAGCTGCATCCCTGTCCCAGGGTACTAGCGAGCAGGCGGCCTCGGTCGAGGAGACTACGTCAAGTCTTGAGCAGATAAGCGCCTCCATCAATCAGAATGCCGATAACAGCCGGCAAATGGAACAGATGGCGGTCAAGGGCGCCCGCGATAGCGAAGAATCCGGCGGGGCAGTGCGTGAAAGCGTGACGGCGATGAAGCAGATCGCGGAGAAGATCTCGATCATTGAAGAGATCGCTTATCAGACTAACCTGCTGGCGCTCAATGCCGCGATCGAGGCAGCGCGCGCTGGCGAACACGGCCGCGGCTTCGCCGTGGTCGCTGCCGAGGTCCGCAAACTGGCCGAGCGGAGCCAGACGGCAGCGCAGGAGATAGGCGGACTTGCCGGCAAAAGTGTCGGAGTTGCTGAGCGCAGTGGGGAACTGCTAAAGGAACTCGTCCCAGCCATCAAGAAAACGGCGGAACTGGTTCAGGAAGTCTCGGCGTCTTCCCGAGAGCAGTCTTCTGGCGTCGCCCAGATCAACAAGGCGATGTCAGCCGTCGACACGGTGACTCAGCGCAACGCGTCATCAGCGGAAGAGCTGTCCAGCACCGCCGAAGAGTTGGCCGCTCAGTCGGAAGCATTGCAGCAACTCATGGCCTTTTTCCGCGTAGCTGGAGGAATGTCGTCCGCGGTTCGCAAGCCATCGGCGGAGCACAAGCCATTCCAGCATCGTGCGCAGACCTTCGTGCCAAAAAAGACGAACGGCTCCGCGCTTGAGCATAACTTCACTCGGTTCTAGAAGGCGGACTTTCATGCAAATCACAAGAGAAGAAACCAATCGGGAAACCGAGCAGGATGTTCAGCAGTACCTGACGTTCATGATTCGCAGCGAAGAGTATGCGGTGAGTATCCTCAAGGTTAAGGAGATCATCGAATATGACACCGTCACCGAAGTTCCCAAGACGCCGGAATGGGTCCGGGGCGTAATCAATTTGCGGGGCAGCGTTGTTCCCGTGATCGATCTTGCCCCGAAGTTCCGGCTGGCTCCCAGCGTAGCTGGAAAACTCACGTGTATTGTAATCACCGAGGTGCAGCGCGAGGGGGGAGCGACCGTGATGGGTGTCATGGCTGATTCCGTCTGCGAGGTCATCGATCTCAAGCCCCAGGATATTGAGGAGCCGCCCACCTTCGGGACTCACATCAAGCTTGACTACTTGCTCGGTATGGCCCGCTCCGGCAAGAAGTTTTGCCTCATTCTCGACACTGAAAATGTGCTTTCGACGGATGATCTGCTCGAGCTCTCTGACTCGGTCGGGGAGACTATCGAGAATCAGCAGGCAGAGTTAGCCTCAGTCGAAGCCACTATAGCTTCCGAACCGACTCCACGTGTCGCGGAAGAGGCTACCGAGAAAGAGCGCACCGAGGCCCAGTCGGAGTAGCTGATCAAAATGTTCCGGAGCCACAGAACTACACAGGACGTCACCCGTCACGAGATTCATGATCGCTCGTCTCTGGCTCCGGCCCTGTTCGCCAAATTCCAGGAGTTGATCTACAAGGAAGCAGGGATCTGGCTGGCCCCGCACAAGCATGCCTTGTTAACCGGCAGGCTGGCTCGCCGTCTTCGCTTCCTCGGATTGAGCAGCATGCAGGAGTACTACCAGTTGGTGACGCAGCCTGATCAACTGCACGAGCGCGCTGTGATGATTGATTGCATCACCACTAACGAGACTCATTTCTTTCGGGAGGTCCGGCACTTCGACTTTCTCTCGGAGCATGTCTTCCCGACATGGCACCAAAAGGCGGCCGCAGGCGAGCGTGCGACCCACATTCGCGTTTGGAGCGCGGGCTGCTCCAGCGGCGAGGAACCGTACTCGCTCGCTATGCTTCTGCTGAAACACTTTCCCCTAGAGAAGGGATGGAACCTGGAAGTTCTCGCAACCGACATTTCCACGCGCGTTCTGGAAAAAGCACGGGAGGCAGTTTATCCCATCGAGAAAATGAAGGATATTCCTGAGGAATATCTTCGTGCGTACATGCTTAAGGGTCGGGGTGAGCACAAAGGAGTAATGAAGGCTAGCCCTGAACTGCACCGCGTCGTGAGGTTCGCTCGCGTTAACCTGCACGCCGATTTCTACCCCCTCCAAGGATTCTTTGATCTCGTCTTTTGCAGGAACGTCTTGATCTACTTCGATCAGAAATCAAAAGAGAAAGTGATCAACGGTATCTTGCGGCATCTCTCTCCCTCAGGATTGCTGTTTGTGGGTCACTCCGAGCACTTGGCCGGAATATCGCCCAGTTTGAAAACCGTTGCACCTACTGTGCACGCGCTGATGCCTGAAGGCGCGGAACTCCCCACGCCAGGCCATACGCCTGCCGGGGTTCCTGGCCGTGCGTTCTGAGCCTGAGTGAACCAGTGAATATGCACTTTCCGCGTAAACCAACAAGGTCGGACGGGAGCATTCACGTGCTCGTAGTGGACGACTCTGCCGTGGTCCGCCAGGTCATGCAGGGCGTGCTCGGCGCTGACCCGAAGATTAAGGTCAGTGTCGCCGCAGACCCAATCATTGCCTGGGCCAAAATCGAGAAAGAAGCGCCCGATGTGGTCATCACCGACCTCATCATGCCGCGTATGGACGGTCTTACCTTCCTGCGAAAGATCATGACGGAGAGGCCTCTGCCCGTGGTCGTCTGTTCCGAAGTAGCCCATCGCAGGACCGAAGATGCCATCTCCGCGCTTGAACTTGGAGCAGTCGAGGTCATCACCAAACCCAAACTCGGCGTTAGCGATTTCCTCCACGAATCTGCGGTCATGCTCATTGATGTCGTCCGGAGTGCCGCTCAAGCCAGATTGGTGCCTGGACCGCTCCCGCCAGTCGCGCCACGAAATACTGCCGACGCTGTTCTGACACTAGGCCCGGCGCACCGGCATCAACCCACAGGAGGCAAGATCATCGCCATTGGCGCCTCCACCGGGGGCACGGAAGCTCTGCGTGAACTCCTGCAGGCGATGCCGTCCCGGTGCCCGGGAATCGTTATCGTCCAGCACATGCCTGAGATATTCACACGCGCATTTGCCGATCGCTTGAACAGGGATTGCAGCATTGAAGTCAAAGAGGCCGCAGACGGCGACCGCATCCTCAGCGGACGCGCTCTGATCGCTCCCGGAAATCATCACCTTCTCGTGCAGAGGAGCGGGTCTGCCTACATCGCCCAAGTTGCCGACGGACCGCTGGTCTCGCGACACAGACCGAGTGTGGATGTGCTGTTCAGGTCGGTCGCGAAATCCGTTGGATCAAAAGCAGTTGGCGTGATTATGACGGGAATGGGGAATGATGGCGCTCAGGGTTTGCTGGAGATGCGCAACCGCGGTGCCCAGACTATTGCCCAGGATGAGTCCAGTTGTGTTGTCTTTGGCATGCCTAAAGAAGCGATCGCGCGCGACGCTGTCGCAGCCGTTGTTCCCTTGCGATGGATCGCCGAAACCGCGTTAAAGATGGCAGGGTGCTAAGTTTACTCATCGTCAACGATGTTTTGGGGCTCGACTGCATCCAAAATCAGCAGAGCTTCACCCAGAATCCGCAGTGAGCGAGCATTTACATCGATCGGAAATCACCAAGCCTTGCAATGATTCGATCAACAGGGTTGAAGTGTGCGTTTTGGTGGCTGCCGAGAATTTGATCAAATGGCGAATTCACGCTGGCGGATTCTCAATTTGTCAATCGGGTGTTTGCTCTGACTCTTACAGTTCGACGACATCCGGTTTTAGCCGCTGCGCTTCTTCAACAGCTTCCACGCCGTCGTAGGCTTCGCCGCACACGCTGAAGCTGGGTTTCTCTTCCGAGATCCTCCGTACCTGTTTTCGGATAATTTTCCCCAAGGACTTAAGCTGCTAAATCCGCTGCGTCTGCCAATGCGTCCGCATCCTCTTTGATTACTTAGACTTACAATAGATCACCCTTCTCCTTTTGAGTCCTCCGCGTCTGCCAGTTCCGCCATCCCGGCTCGCTGCTATCTAACCGGATGCCAGCTGCCTAAATCCAACCTGATCTCTGACGCTGATCGCACCTTCGAACCATCCTGCCGTCCTGCTCGTGGGAGAATGAAACCGGAGGGCTTCCTACCAACACTCTTCTATGAAAACTCCTTGCAGATGCTTCGCCCGCACTTGGTTGCTTGCGAGCCTTGCGGCAACCCTGTTCAGCACAAGTTGCACGAAGAAGTCGATCGGACAAACCTCCACCACCGATTTGCAGCTTACGGTGAGCGCCCCGTTTCGCTTCGTCGCCTATGGCGATAGCCGCTTCCACGATCCTAAGGATACCGACGTCGCGAACCCTCCCGTGCGCATCGCGCTCGTCCGCGCCGTCGCC
>Ga0210383_10001328_pt1 | contig 22623 bp, 20 predicted proteins | sample IncBWC14OmetaG_FD_160072 | JGI IMG/M metagenome (GOLD analysis project Ga0210383, IMG submission 160072) | Forest soil microbial communities from Barre Woods Harvard Forest LTER site, Petersham, Massachusetts, United States - Inc-BW-C-14-O ... | reverse complement strand
CATGGGCGAGCAGCGGCGGGACGCTAGCGGCCCTTAGGCCGCCAGAGCGTAACCGTTATTGTCTGCGGGTAAATTTCGCAGTCTGCCAGTTTTACGGGTCGACAGCACCCGGCGTGCGACCATGGCCATGTTGTCTTCGTCGAATCCAGTTCGCCCCCACGATTGTGGGACTTCCATCGAGGCCAGTCTCGAAACGGTTACTACCTCCAATCTAAGGCCCGGCGGACACGCACGCAACCGTCCCCGCCAAGCCCTTATCTACGCCGGTCTGTGCGGATAAACTCACCCTGATAATGGCGCGCGATTCCAATACTCGTAACGGCAAGCCCGCCGTCGACGGCTTCGACCTGGTCGTCGACAACCGCAAGGCTCGGCACGACTTCTTTATCGAGGAGACGCTCGAGGCTGGCCTCGCGCTCACCGGCACCGAGGTCAAGTCGCTGCGGGCTCACCGCGCAAACCTGCGCGACAGCTACGCGCGCATCAAGAACGGCGAGGCGTTTCTCGAGAGCGTGCACATCGGCGCCTACGCTCCCGCCGGCCAGTTCAGCCACAAGGAAACCCGCCCGCGAAAACTCCTGATGCATCGGCGCGAGATCGACAAGCTATGGGGCCGCGTGCGTGAGAAGGGCTATTCGATCGTGCCGCTGAAAATTTATTTCAAGAACGGCCGCGCCAAGGTCGAGCTCGGCCTCGCCAAGGGCAAGCACTCCTACGACAAGCGCGACGCACTCGCGCGCCGCGCGTCCGATCGAGAAATCGAGCGCGCGCTAAAAGGCCGCAACCGCTAAACGACGCCCTCGGCAGTCGCGAGTTGACGCATCTCCGCAGCGAGGCTCTGGAAACTGTCGACGCTCGCCGCCAGCTCCACTCGCGATGTCCCGACGTTGCCCAGCACACTCGCGACGGTGTCGTGAAATCGCGCAGGCTTGATCGCGAAGCCTCGCGACTCAGCAAACGCGCCCTTCTCGTTTAAGTAAAATCTGCGGTTCAGCGCGTACAGCACCAGCGTCATGAAACCCGCCGCGCGAAACAGGCATCCCGCGACGTACATCACGTCGATACGCTCGGCCGGTTTCGCCGCGATCATGATTTCAAATTCCGCATCGAACAGATGCTTTCTCGCCGCCGCCGTCCGGAATTTTTCAGGATACTCGCTGACCAACAACTTGAACCGCGCAACCGTGCCTGTGGGATCGAATAGCGGGCGGCAAACATGGATCTCGCCCGCATAGATCTGGATATGAAATCCCAGCGGATGCCCCAGCTGGTAGATACTGCGCGGCCTCCCGGCCATACAGTCTTCGATCGCGTCGCGCACAGCGCCAATCTCGCGGTAGAGAAAATCGACATGATTCTCGCGAATCTCGAGCCACCCGCCGCCGTTCACCGCTGGTCCCCAATCCCCAAACGAAGTCACCAGGTTGTCGCCATGCCGATCGTCGAGCTCCTTCGCAGCCGCTCCCAGAGCCGCTATCTCGAATGGATGCTTCCCGTCGTAATAAATCCCCAAATCGATATCCGACCGTTCGTCAGCAGTCCCCCGCGCCCGCGATCCGCCAAGCACGATCGCCTCGACACCCTCGATCTTCGAGACCCGCGCAACAACGTCACTGAGTATCAGTTCGATTTCGCCCTCACTCGGCATCCGTCGAGCTTAGGTTGAGCGTTCGAATCGAGCAACGCTGCGAGGCTTCCTAGTTGCTAACCCCTGCCGATGCGTCAATCGCCGGCGGTACCGCCCCCAACAACGCCTGCAACCTCGCGATACGCCTGCTCAGCGGCGGATGCGTCGAGAACAAATTCGCAAAAAATCCCTCATTGTCGTTGCGCAGGCCCTCGCGCGGATTCACGATGAACAAATGCCCGGTGCCCGCGGTGCCGGCTTTCAGCGGCGACTCGATCTTCGCGATATGCTCGAGCGCCCGCAGCAGCGCCCGCGGATTTCTCGTGAACTCGACCGACGACGCATCCGCCAGGTATTCGCGTTGCCGCGATACCGCCATCGCCAGCAGTTGCGAAAATATCGGCGCCACTGCCGCCAGCACGACGACCGCAACTGTGATCAGCGCCGCCATCTGATTGTCGCGATTGTTGCCGCCCCGGCCACGATCGCCGAAACCGCCCCAGAACATCCAGCGGTACACGAAGTCCGACAGCATCGCGATTCCGCCGACCATCACGGCGATCATCATCATCGTGCGAATGTCGTAGTCGGCAATGTGCGACATCTCGTGCCCGATCACGCCCTGCAACTCTTCGCGGTCCATATCGTCGACCAGGCCCTGTGTGACGCAAATCACCGAATGCTGTGGGTCGCGTCCGGTCGCGAACGCGTTGGGCGACGGGTCGTCGATCAAATACACCTTGGGCACCGGCATCCGCGCCGCCGTCGCCATCTCGCTGATGACGTCGAGCAAAATCTGATGCTGATTTGTGTACGGAGTGAGCGGCGTTGCGTGCACCGAGAGCAACACCAGCGACGCGCCGTTGTAATACGACACGATCGATTGCACGCTGGCGAATACGAGCGCCGCGACCATCAGCACCGGGAAGCCGACGATATGTCCATCGACGATCCCGATGTCCCGCGCCGCGATATCCAGCCCGAATCCCAAAGCGCCGAACAACAGTACGAACGCGATTACCAAAATCACCGTCTCGCGGCGATTGGTCGCTTCGAGACTTCTGAAATTGCTGGATGCCATCGCGCACGCCCCCCGAGCACGTCGCTCAGGCGCGAGGCGTCGTCATCGAGAGGTCGACCTTGGGCACGGCCGCTTCTTCGGGAGCGCCCTTGAAATATTCGGCCTGCTTGAAACCGAAATTGGTCGCGATGAGATTGTTCGGGAAAGTCTGGACGCGCGTGTTGAGCTCGAGCACCACATCATTGTATGCCTGCCGCGCGAACGAGATCTGATTTTCCGTGGTCGTCAACTCTTCCTGCAGCTTGAGCACGTTCTCGTCCGCCTTCAACTGCGGATAGTTCTCCATCACGGCGAGCAGCTTGCCCAGCCCGGTGGTGATCTGACTTTCCGCCGCCATGCGCGACGCTTGATCCGGCGCACTCACCGCTTTCGCGCGGGCCTCGACAACCTGGGTCAACGTGTCGCGCTCGAACTGCATGTAACCTTTTACGGCTTCGACGAGATTCGGAATCAGGTCATGCCGGCGCTTCAACTGGACGTCGATTTGCCGCCACGAATTGTCCACCTGGTTCCGCAAACTGACTAATCGGTTGTAGGCAAGGATTACCCATCCGAGAATAGCCACTACGATAATCAGAAACACCATCTGCGATTCCTCCGATGAGAGTTCCGCCCAGGTGGCTTCGTCGGCTGCGCTCACGGCGCCGGCAGTTCAAACCGCCGGCGCCCGAGCCAAAATTCTCCTAGCCGTGGCGCGAAGCGCTTGGCGCGCCGGCTAGTTGTCGAACTCGACTTTGATCTTGAACGGTTTGCTCTCGGGCCGCTTCGGCACCGTCACTTCAAGCACGCCGTCCTTGTATCCCGCCTTGATATTCTCGTGACTCGCGTCCTCGGGCATCGTGAACGCGCGCCTCATCGTGCCGTACGCCCGCTCCGCCAGATGCACTTCCGCTTCCTTCGGCCATTCGGGCCGTTTGCGCTCGGCCTCGACGATCAGGCTGCCGTCCTCGACGCGCACATCGACCGACTGGCTATTGATACCGGCCATCTCGAAATAGAAATGATAAGCGTCCGCATCTTCGACCACGTCCGCTGCCGGCGCCGATTTGCGCGCAGGCTCCAGCTCGTTCCACAGCACGTTCCAATGACGCAGCAATGAGTCGTTTGGGGTGAAACCGTTCATCCGCACTTCCATCTTGAACAAATCCTCCTGCCGTAATTTTTCTGCGGCAAATTTTTTATTTCGGGGCCGCTCGGCGCGAGGAAGGTTCTATCTGCCCTTCGCTCGATTCGCCTCGCGCCCCACAATTTGAAGGTAAGTACGAACTCGAAGGCGTCAAGCGACGATGCGGGCGAAGCGCCAAAAATGCGCGCGAAAACTGGCTATTTTGCCGGTTCGGCGGGCTTCGAGATCCGCGCGATCTCGTCCGCGAAGCGCGCCGCCATCTTGCTATCGCCGTTGGCTTCGGCGATTTTCATACCTTCATTCAGCTCTTTGAGCGCGCGCGGAATTTCCCCTTTGCCGAGCAACACACCAACCTTGCGAAACACTCGGGCGTAAAGCTCTCCCTTCTCGGCGGCGTTCATGGCTACGAACTCATCCAACGAAAACGAGACTAGCGATTCGATCTTCGACGGTTCTATCACGCTGATCCAGCCGGCGCATGGCTATCGCTTTTCGGTCGAGGCGATTTTGCTCAGCCGCTTCGCGCGCGCGAACACTCGCGACCGCGTGCTCGACCTCGGCGCAGGATGCGGTGTCGTATCGATCGCGCTCGCCACTCTCTACCGCCCGCGCGAAGTCGTCGCGCTTGAAATCCAGCCGACGCTCGCCGACCTGATCGCGCGCAACGCCGCGATCAACGGTCTCGAGTCGGTGCACGCGCTATGTGCCGACGTTCGCCACAAACAAATCGCGGGCATCGCGCCCGCGACCTTCGACTTGGTCGTCGCCAATCCGCCATATCGCGCGGCCGCCTCGGGCCGCGAAAATCCCGACCACAGCCGCCGCATCGCCCGCGGTGAGAGCACCGCGACGCTGGCAGACTTCGTCGCCGCCGCACGCCGCTACGCGCGCACCCGCGGCCGCGTCGCATTCGTCTTCGCCGCCCGCCGCAGCGCCGAACTAATCTCCGCGATGCGCACAAACCACCTCGAACCAAAACGCATCCGTTTCGTCCATCCGCGAATCGAGATGCCGGCGTCCGTGATCCTTCTCGAAGCCCGCGCCGCCGCCGGAATCGAAGTAACTATCGAGCCCCCGCTGATCCTCTACGAGCGCCCCGGAATATACACCCCCGAAGCCCGCGCACTACTCAGTTCGCTCTGATTTGCTACTTCAGGAATTCGATCGCCTGCTCGGCCGCAAACTCAGGCTTCTCCATCGGCATGAAATGCCCGGTGTCGGCCACATCGATCACCCGCCCATGCTTGATCTGCTCGGCGACTTTTCCGGATAGCGACGCACCAAGCGAATCCCCGCGCGCCCCGAACATCACCAGCAGCGGCGAAGTGCATCGAAGAATCCGCGAAAGCCCGTCGAACTTGGGCGCCGTCTCGTAAAACTTCGCCTCAACCTCCGGCGCGCACTTCAATTCCCGCTTGCCGTCACTCGTCGCCCGCGTCCCAAACTCGCAATAGTCGCGCAAAATATCTTTGCGCCAGGTGCTATACGGCGGCTTGTTCTCGAAGTTCGAATACATCGCATCGACGCTCTCGAAGATCCGCCGCCGCTTCAACGTCCGCTCGATAAACGGATTGCGCCACCCAAGTTCCGGCGCATCCGCCGACTCAAAAATCACCGGCTCGAACAAAACCGCCCGCGAAATCAAATCCGGCCGCTCGCAAGCAAGCGCCCCGATCGCCGTCGCTCCCGCCGAATGCCCAACCGCCCTCACCGCGGACCACCCCATCGCGATGATGAACCCTTCGAGGTCCCGCATCGTCGCTTCCCATGTGTACTCAGGTCCCGCCGAACTGTCGCCGTGCCCGCGCTGGTCGTAGCTGTACACGTGACCGATCGCGCGCAGCCGCTCTGCAAGCGACCGGTAGATGCGCCCGAGAAATCCGGTCGCGTGCAAGATGACGATTGGCGCGCCGTCGCCGCCCCAGTCCTGCGAATGCAAACGGACGCCGTTGACGTTCACGAAGATGCTGCGTGGTTCGATTTTGTCCATATAGTCAAATATTTGACGAAGAGAAAGGCGAGGAATTTATTGGTCCGATTTGGTCGATCGAAGATCTTCGAGCGTTATCGTCTTGAACAGATCGTTGCGCACCGCGCCGAGCTGCGCGAGCAGGCGATCGACGCGCGGGTCACCGACACTCGCGCCTTGTTCGAGGTCAACCGACTTGATCGCGTCGGCAATCACGATCGTCGACGCCTGCCGCGCGAGGAACAGTCCATGGCCCGGCGCTCCTGAACTTTGGTTAGCCTCGACCACGAAGCCGGCCGCGATTAGCCCGCCGACGATTGCGCGCACTTCAGATTCTGGCACGTACAGTTCATGCGCCAGCGTCCACGAGGTGATGTCGGCGCCGCCGCTCGACGCGCGATCGGCGAGTCGAATCAGAACGTGCATCGTTGCCGCGTACAGAAAGTCCGGCGAGGACGGTCGCAGCATCGGCGGGATGTCGCCGCGCTGCAGCGCCGCCGTCAACTCGGCGCCGAACAGGACTATGGACCACGCGATATAAATCCACACGAGGAAGATCGGCAGCGTCGCCATCGCGCCGTAGATGGCGCGGTAGTTCGCGACGCCCACCTGGAAGCGCACGTATCCCCACTGCGCGAGCTGAAAAAGCACGGCCGTCACGAACGAGCCGATCAGCGCAGGTCCGTATTTGACTTTGGTGTAAGGAAAAAAGACGAACAGAAAAAAGAAGCCGGCCCATACGAACAGGTACGGCAGCAACTGCGTGACGAACGGGAAGTGCGAAATCCGCACCGAGAAAACCGCGGTGAAGCCGAGCGCCGCGACGATCAGAAACGGCACGGTGAACAGTACGCTCAGGTAGTCGGAGAACTTGCGGAAGTAGCCGCGGCTCTGCGGCACGTTGAAGATCGTGTTGAGCGCCTGCTCGATCGTGCCCATCGTGGAAATTACCGTGATGAGCAAAAACGCGCCGCCGGCCGATCCCAGAGCGGCCGCGTTGACGTTCTCGACATACGACATCAGCTGCGACGACGAGGAGCCGAGTCCAAGGTATCGCTCGACCAGCGGCTGCAATTGTTCGGCGCCGCCGAATCCTTTCACCGCGGAAAACGCGAGCGCAAGAATCGGCACGATCGATAGCGCGACGGTGAAGGTCAGCGCCGACGCGCGCAGCAAATCGTTGTTGAAGAGAAAGCCCTCGACCGCGTGATTGAGGACGTGCCAGGCGCCGAGCGCGGCGGTGTGCTTCGATGCTCGCGTTTGCAGGGCGATAGTCCTGCTCTCGAGCCAGTTGGGAGCGCGCTCCGCCACGTCAGTTGCGGAGTTGCGCCCCGCCGATTTGCTCGCGCTTCACGGACCGATTGTCAGGGCGCGACTTGCGCGATGTCAAGCCGCGCGACCGCGCCGCGCGTTGCGCGCCCATCCGCTTTGCGATTAGCTCATCGTTCAATGGCCCGGCTCGTATCGCACGGAAAATACCTCCTCGACGGCGCGCAAAAGTTTTACTTTCGCGGCGTTTCGTACGGCCCGTTCGCGCCGAACTCGCGCGGCGAGAGATATCCCGAGCGCGAGCGCGCGGCAGCCGACTTCGCGCTGATGAAACAGCTCGGCGCCAACGTGATTCGTCTCTACGTGCCGCCGCCGCCGTGGATGGTCGAAGAGGCGCAGGCGGCCGGCTTGCGCATGATGCTTGGCATCCCCTGGCCGTTTCACATGGCGTTTCTCGATTCGGCCGACATGATGCGCGAGATTCGAGACGCGATCAGCAAGACTGTTCGTGACACGCGCCAATTTGGCGAGACTATCGCCGCGTACAGCATCGGCAACGAGATTCGATCTGACATCGTGCGATGGCACGGTCCGCGCGCGGTCAGCCGGTTTCTTGCCGAGCTGCGCGACCTCGGAAAGCAAATCGATCCGGGAGCGTTATTCACCTACTCGAACTATCCCTCGGCGGAATACCTGGATCTGAGCTTTCTCGATTTCATTTCGTTCAACGTCTACCTCCATCGCGAAGAAGATTTCCGCCGCTATCTGACGCATCTGATGGGACAGGCTGGCGAGTTGCCGCTGGTGCTCAGCGAAACCGGCATGGATACGATTCGCGAGGGCGAACAGCATCAGGCCGACCTGCTCGCGTGGCAGTGCCGCGCGGCCTTCGAACTCGGACTGTCCGGGTTCATCGTGTTTGCATTCACCGACGAATGGCATACCGGCGGCGCCGAGATTACCGACTGGGCATTCGGGCTCACGCGCCGCGACCGATCGCCGAAGCTCGCTTTCGATGCAGTCGCAAAAGTCTTCGGCGACAGTTTGCCGCCTCCACTCACAGCGGCGCCGAAAGCCAGCGTCGTGGTGGCGGCTTACAACGCGGCGCCGACGCTCGGCGAATGTCTCGAGTCGCTTCGCGAACTCAACTACCCCGACTACGAAACGATCGTCGTCGATGACGGCTCGAGCGACTCGACTTCGGAAATCGCTACGCAAGCCGGAGTCCGCACGATTCGCGTCGAGCACAACGGTCTGGCCGCGGCGCGTAATGGGGGCGTCGATGCAGCGTCTGGCGAGATTGTCGCATTCATCGATGCCGACGCGCGTGCCGATCGCGACTGGTTGTATCATCTGGTCGAGACGATCAAGCGTCGCGACGCTGCCGGCGCGGCTGGCCCGAACTTTGCGCCCGATCCGCAATCAGCACGCGCCGCTGCGATGGCGGCCGCGCCCGGGTTGCCGCGCGAGGTGCGCGGAGGCGACGACCTCCTCGCGCAACTCTGCGGATGCAATATGGCGATCACGAAGGCCGCGCTGCGGAAGGTCGGCGGCTTCGATCCGATGTTTACTGCCGCCGGCGACGACGTCGATCTGTCATGGCGCCTGACCGCACCAAAGGAAACGCTCGCATACGCTCCCGGCGCCGTCGTGATTCACGAACGCCGCGCGACGCTCAGCGCGTACCTACGTCAACAGCGCGGCTACGGCGTCGGCGAAGGCCTGCTGTTCCGCAAATATCCTCTGCGCAGCGCAGAGCAGGACGGGATGTACGCAGGCCCGTCGTGGATCGGCGCGATCTTCGGCGGCGCGCGCGTTTACTATGGCGAATTCGGCCGCGGCCTCTTTCAAACCGTTTATTCCGCCGGCAACTCGTACGCCGATCTACCGTTGACTATCGAATGGGTCGGCCTGTCGCTGATTCTTCTGATCCTCGGCAGCGTGAACCGTTTCTTCGGCGCGATCGGCGCGTGCGGAATCGCGGTTTCATTGCTGGCCGCGGCTGCGAACGCAGCATCCGGCCCCTTGCCGCGAGCGCATTCGGGACCTATCGCACGAGGCTACCTTTGGATCCTCAACTTGCTCGGTCCGACCGTTCGCGGCTATGCACGGGAGCGCGTCAAGTGGCGATTCGACCCCGCAACCGATACTGCGGATTCCAATGGCCCGGTTAAATTGAGCGGCCGGCTCGAGTTCGTGAAGGCCGATGCCCCAGGGTCGTTCGATTCGGCCGCGATCCTTGCCGCAATCCGCAACGCACTGGTCCATCGCGGTGTTGCCGTGGCGGAGACCGACGGCTTCCAGTCGTACGATCTCGAGATTTTCGTGCCGCCGGCGATTCGCGTGCCGATTAACGCGTTGCACCAGACCGACGCGAGCGTCGCGATCCTGTGGCGTACTCGATTCGCCGCGCGCGGCGCTCTAATCGCTGCGGCATCGACGTTCGTTTTGTTGGCAGCCGGATTTTCGCTGGACGCTGGAATCGCCGGTGTAGTTTTGGCCGCGCTGGCGACGGGATTAACGGCGCTCGTGCGCGCGCGACGCATCCCTGCAGTCATCGAAGCATGCGCCGGCGACGTGGCTGCTTCACTCGGAATTTCGATCGCATCGAAGCCGGACGGCGAAGCCTGATGGGCACGCTGGAACTTTACGGGCACGCGCTTCGCCGGATGCGGCCGCATCTCGGGCGCCTCGCGATTGCGATCGCCGGCGTGCTGCTCGCCTCAACGACGGAAGTCCTCAAGCCGTGGCCGCTCAAGATCGTGATCGACAACGTGCTGCGCGGAGTGCCGCTGGTCAGCACCTGGATTCCCGCGATGCCGCGCGCTGAGCTGCTGATTGCCGCGTGCGTCAGCCTCGTCATCCTCTACGCGATGCTCGGCGTGCTCAACGTGATGACGAACTACGTCACGATCTCGATTGGCCAGCGGATGGTCAACGAGTTGCGCGCGCGCCTGTTCGATCACCTGCAACGGCTGTCGCTCTCGTTCCATCGACGGCGCGAAGTCGGCGACCTGATGGTGCGAATCACCTACGACACCTACTCGATTCAAACGATCGCGATGAACGGATTTTTCCCGCTGCTGTCGTCGCTAATTCTGCTCGGCGGGATGTTTGTCGTTATGATCAAGATGGACGCGACGTTGACGCTGGTCGCGCTCGCGATCATCCCGATGCTGATTTTGCTGATCATGTCGATCAGCGGGCGCATCGACGCGATTGCCGGCGGCGCGCGAATCAAGGAGAGCCGCCTCTACACAGTCGCGCAGAGTGCGCTCGCCGCGATTCACGTCGTGCAGGCGTTCACGCGCGAGGGCGAGTCGTACCGCGAGTTCGTCGAGTCGAGCAGCGCGAGCCTCGACGCGACGCTCCGCCTATACACCTTGCAGACGCTTTACGCCGGCGCAGTGGGCGTGCTGATCGCATGCGGTACTGCGCTCGTGATTTACCTCGGTGCGCAGCACGTCCTCGACGGCCGCCTGACGATCGGCGACCTCATCGTCTTCACAACTTACCTTGCTTCGCTGTACGCGCCGGTGAACCAGATTGCGCAGACCTACGGACAGATTGAAGGCGCCAAGGCGGGACTTCGGCGATGCCTCGAGTTGCTCGCAATTGATCCCGATATCAAGGATCGGCCAAACGCACAGGCGCTGGGCCGTGCGCGCGGCGAAATCGAATTCGACAACGTGGTGTTCGGTTACGAACCGGGCCGCACCGTCCTCAAAGGGATCAGCTTCAAAGCCGCGCCCGGCGAGACTATCGCGATCGTCGGTCCGAGCGGCTCGGGAAAAACTACGATGGCCAGTTTGCTCGCGCGCTTTTACGAGCCGCAGAACGGCGCGATCAAGATTGACGGCAACGACACGCGCTACCTCACGCTCGATTCGATCCGCGGTAATATCGCGATGGTGCTGCAACCGCCGCTGGTGCTCGGCGACACGATGCGCGTCAACGTCGCGTTCGGAAAGCCTGCCGTCGACGACGCGCAGGTGATGCGCGCGATCGAGATGGCGCGACTCGGGCCGGCGCTCGCGAAGCTGCCGGCCGGTCTCGACGAAGTGATGGGGCAGGGCGGTCACAGTCTCTCGGAAGGCGAGGCGCAGCGCGTGACGATCGCGCGTGCGCTTCTGAAGGATGCGCCGATTCTGATCATGGACGAGCCGACCAGCGCGCTCGACGCGGAGACCGAATCGATGGTGCTGGCCGCAGTGCGCGAGGCGATGCGCGAGCGGACCACGCTGGTCATCGCGCATCGGCTCTCGACGATTCAAAACGCCGATCGAATATTGGTGTTGCGGGATGGCGCGATCGTCGAGCAGGGATCGTTCGACGAATTACTGGCGAGAGGCGGGTTCTTCAGCTACCTCTACAATATCCAGGCGTGGAGCCGCGAAGCTGCGGGCTGAAATCTTGAGATGCTTACAATCGGACTCACTGGCGGGATTGGTTCGGGAAAGAGCACCGTCGCGCAAATTCTCGGCGAGTTCGGCGCGCCAATTCTCGACGCCGACAAAGTCGCGCACACCACCTACGCGCCCGGTGCTTCCGCCTACGACGCTGTCGTCGCGGCGTTCGGCGCGGAAATTGTCGCGCCTGATCGCACGATCGATCGCAAGAAGCTGGGCGCGATCGTTTTTGGAAAACCGGAACAACTAAACAAGCTTACGTCGATCGTGTGGCCGGCGACGCGCGCGGGCATCAGCCGCAACATCGCGGAACTGCGCGCGAGCGGCGCGAAACTGCCGATTGTGGTCGAAGCAGCGATTCTGATCGAAGCGAACTGGCAGCCGCTGTTCGATGAAATATGGCTGGTGCGCGCTCCGCGCGAACAAGTGATCGCCAGAATCGAAATCCAGCGCGGACTGAAGCCGGAAGAGACGGATGCGCGAATCCGCGCACAACTGTCCGACGAAGAGCGCGCGAAGCATGCGACGCTGATAATCGAAAACAACGGCTCGCTCGAAGAACTCCGCGAGCTGCTCAAGGAAGTCTGGGCCGAAGCGCTCACGCGCAACGGCTAGGCCCGAAGCGCCGCCAGCACCGCAAACGTCATGACTTCGGCCAGCGCGCATCCACCGGCGAGCATGTAGCCAGACGCGCCGCCCATCCGACGGCTGAGTACGAGCCGCATCGCGAGAATCGTCAGCGCCAATGCGATAATCACCGCGAGCCCGACGTTCTCGTACAGTCCCATCGTGAGTCCCAGCGCGACCACGCTTGATATCGCAAACTCGCGAAACGAAATTCCGCCTTCGTACGGGATGCCGAGCCCCCAATGCTCCAGCGGCCTGAGCCCGTAGCCGATGGGGATGATCGCCCATCGCGACAACATCATCGCCATCACGAGAGCGCCCGCGCGTCCTGCGTCGTCGCCGATTCGCGACAGGCACCAGATCTCAAGCGCGAACGCGAGGATTGCGGCGAGTGCGCCGATCGGGCCGATTCGCGTCAGCCCAGTCGAGGCTGGGCGAGTGCCTCGTCGAAGAACTTCGGCGGTGTCCGCGACGCCGCGATTTGCAAGACCCAATGACAGCGCCGCGCCGACAATCAACGCTACGAATGAGCGGCCACCCGGTCCCGCCACGAGGCCGGCCGCACGATCGACGATCGCGAGAATCACTCCGAGGACGAATCCGACGACGGGAAAATAGACCATCGCGCGCGCGCGCTGCGCGGCGGTTCCTTGCGATCGTTCGTCGAGAACCGGCCACAACGTGAGCGCCGCGGCGGCCAGCACGACGTCGAACAACAATTCGCGGATGCCAGGTAAACTGGTTTCGCTCGCAGATTCCATGTTGACAGAGGTTGATTACAACAGATCGTGGCGGCGCTACGATAGGCGAGAGAAAAATGAAAATCCTGGTGATGGGCGCGGGCGCGGTGGGTGCTTACTTCGGGGCGCGGCTGCGCGCGGCGGGCGAGGACGTGGTGCTATGTGCGCGCGGCGAAAATCTGCGCGCGATTCGCGAGCGCGGCCTCGACATCACGAGCATCCGTGGCGACTTGCGCATCGAGATCGCGGCGACCGATAGGCCGCGCGAGTTCGCGCCGTACGATCTGATCCTGTTTTGCGTGAAGGCCTACGACACTGAAGCTGCCGCACGGGAAATCTCAGGATGCCTCAGGCCCGGCGGCGCGATTCTTACGTTGCAGAACGGCGTCGAGAATGAGGCCAAGCTCGGCGCGATCTTCGGGCGCGAAACGGTGATGGGCGGGAATGCGCGCGTGGGAGTCGAGATGGTGGCGCCGGGCAAGATTGTTCACCTGAGCACTGGCCATATTGATTTCGGAGAACTTGACGGCCGTGAAACCGATCGCGCGAAGAGAGTCGGCGAAGTATTTCAGCGGGCAGGGATACTCGGCCAGATCTCTGCCGACATCATGACATTGCGATGGGACAAGCTCATCTGGAACGGCGCGTTCAACACCGTGACGACGCTGACGCGGCGGCGCGTCGGCGAAATTCTCGACGACCCCGAAGCGGTGAAACTCGTGCGCACCTTGATGCAAGAGATTGCCGACGTCGCGCGAGCTGAAGGCGCAAAGATCGCGGAGGACCGCGTCGAGGCATACATGGCGCACTCGCAGAAAAACTTGCGCGCGCTGAAGACCTCGACTCAGCAGGATCTCGAGCGCGGCAAGAAGCTGGAATACGAGGCGCTGAGCGGCGCGGTGGTGCGCGCGGCTCGACGACACGACGTCAGCGTCCCGGCGGTCGAAGCCGTCTATGCACTCATGCGACTGCTCGACGGCGCACCGAAGCGGGGCGCTTGAGCGATTAGCGCTTTTCGAACTGTTTGTTGCCGAACAGAATCTCCCACGACTTCGGATCCTGTGGCGGCTGATTTGCCTTCGCTGCGGCGCGCATCTTCTCGACGATCTCGCTCATTACCGCGAAGCCGCGCTGAGTTGCGGGGCGCTCGCGCAGCTCGTCGTACCATTTTTTCAGATTCGGGAAATCCTCGAGCGCCTGCCCCTGCATCGAATGCGGCACCAGCCACGGGTAGGTCGCGATATCCGCGATCGAATACTCACCCGCCAGGTATTTCGCTTCGCCGAGGCGCTTGTCGATCACGCCGTAGATGCGTTTCGCCTCGTTGGTGTAGCGGTTGATCGCGTACTCGAGTTTCTCGGGCGCGTAGCGGCGGAAGTGATGCGCCTGGCCGAGCATCGGGCCGACGCTCGCCATCTGGAACATCAGCCACTGGATCACGTTGTACTTTCCGCGCGTGTCCGAGGGCATCAGCTTGCCGGTTTTCTCGGCCAGGTACATCAGGATCGCGCCCGACTCGAAAATCGAGATCGGTTTTCCGCCGGGACCGTCGGAGTCGGTCATCGCGGGCATGCGGTTGTTCGGGCTAATTTTCAGGAAATCGGGCTTGAACTGATCGCCGGCGCCGATATTGACCGGGATCACGTTGTACTTGAGGCCGACTTCCTCGAGCATCCAGGTGACTTTGTAGCCGTTGGGCGTTGGCCAAAAATATAGGTCGATCATTCACCACTCCATGTCGAAAGCGTTCGTTTCATATTGCAACTTGGATCAGTCGGCGGCTCGACGCAAACAAAAAAAGCAATCGGCGGCTGTCGATCGGATAACAAAAAAGACGATTGAAGGATCTTTCCGAATACTTGTAACGTCGCGAGCATGAAAATCGCCCGCGATGCCATGATCCTCGATCGGCTTCTCGTGCTGCTGGCCAGCCTGGCAGCTGCTTTGATGATTGGTTCACCCGCCAGTGCCGCCGGTTGGACGGACGGGGGCTACCTCTATCGCTATTTCGTTTGGGGTGCGCGCTTTCCCTTTTCGTCTCGCTCCGATGACTACAAGAACTATGGTTCTCACACGATCGATAAGGCGCCGACCGCGTTTCAGTTCGCGCCGGGCAAGTTTGATTCAGTTCCGGAGAAGGTGCAATACGACGACGGCAAGGGTGTTAAGCAGGTTGCGCTGTCCGAGCTGCTCAGCTCGACCGGCACCCATGCATTTATCGTGATCAGGGATAATCAGTTGCTGTACGAGAATTACTTCAACGGCTTCGCGCGCGACTCACTATGCACTGCGTGGTCGGTGTCGAAGTCCGTCACCTCAGCGCTAGTGGGCATCGCGCTTGCCGAGGGTTATATCAAGAGCCTCGACGATCCAATCACAAATTACCTGCCGGAGCTGAAGGACCAGGGCTTCGACAAGATTACCATAAGGAATCTTGTGACGATGGGGTCCGGGATTCGATACCGGATCGGATTTCTTCCATGGGACGAATTTGTGCTGGCCGGTTATTACCCCGATCTCAGACAACTACTCCTATCCGACCTCACGATCATGGAGCCGCCAGGGCAATCGTTCCACTACAACAACTTCAACACTGAACTCATAGGCCTGATCCTCCAGCGGACTACGCATCGGCAACCGAGCCAATACCTTGAGGAAAAGATTTGGAAGCAGATCGGTATGGAGTATCCCGCCACGTGGAGTATCGACAGCGAACAGGACGACTTTGAGCTAACACCTATATTGCTGAATGCGAGAGCTATCGACCTGGCCAAGTTCGGGCAGCTGTACCTCGATGACGGCAACTGGGACGGCAGGCAGATCGTGCCAAAACAGTGGGTTGAAGAGTCCACTGCGCCGGACCCTAGTGACCATCGTCCATGGGAGACTTTCTCGCGATGGCAAGAGAAGGGCGGTTACTACAAGTACTTCTGGTGGGGCGTATCCACCGGAAAGGACGACTATAGCTACATGGGTATTGGGACCTATGGGCAGTTCATTTTCGTCTCGCCGAAGACAAAGGTCGTTATAGTAAGGACTGCGGACAAGGACGGGATCGATCCGCCTTACTGGCGCGAAGTGTTTCAGAATATCGCAGAGCAGGTCGACAAGAGTTATAGCCGCTAGTTGGGCACTGAGTCGGCGTCGCCTTTGCGCACGCCCATCAGGTAAGCCTGGATGAAGTCGTCGATCGCGCCGTCGAGGACTGCGCTGGTGTTGCCGACTTCGACACCGGTGCGATGGTCCTTGACCATCTGATAGGGCTGCAACACGTACGAGCGAATCTGACTGCCCCACGCGATTTCTTTTTTGTCCTTGCTGAACTTCTCGAGCTCTTCTTTTTTCTTGCGCTGCTCGAGCTCGAACAACCGCGCGCGCAGGATCTTCATCGCCATCGCGCGGTTCTTATGCTGCGAGCGCTCGTTCTGGCAGGTCACGACAATGTTGGTCGGTATGTGCGTGAAGCGCACGGCCGAGTCGGTCTTGTTGACGTGCTGGCCACCCGCACCCGACGCACGAAACGTATCGATTCTCAGGTCGGCGGGGTTGATGATGATCTCGATCGTGTCGTCAACCTCGGGAAAAACAAAGACCGACGCGAACGACGTATGCCGACGCGCGTTCGAGTCGTAGGGAGAGATTCGCACGAGGCGATGTATCCCGGCCTCGGCGCGCAAGTAGCCGTACGCGAAGTCGCCTTCGACGGTGACGGTTGCGCTTTTGATTCCAGCGCCGTCGCCCGGTTGCAGGTCGGCAATTTCGGTCTTGAAGCCGCGCCGTTCGGCCCATCGCATATAGAGGCGCAGCAGCATCTCGGCCCAGTCCTGCGCTTCCTGGCCGCCGGCGCCGGGATGTATCGACAGGATCGCGCCGAGGCGGTCGTATTCGCCACTGAGCATTAACTGCAATTCCTGGCGCTCGAGTTCGGCCCGCGACGCCGCGAGCGCCGACTCTGTTTCGCGCGCCGCTTCGGAATCCTCGGCAGTTTCTTCTTCGGCCATCTGCAGGAACACGCGCGCCTCGTCGAGCTTGTCGCGCAGCATCTTGTAGCCCGCGAGCTGGGCGCGAATCTGCTGCTGCTCCTTGAGCGCGGCTTGCGCGGTTTCCTGGCGGTCCCAGAAGCCGGGCTTGGCGGATTGTTCGACGAGTTGGTTCTGGCGGGCGGTCAGTGCGGGGACGTCAAAGACGCCTCCCGAGCTTGTCGGCGCGGTCGTCGAACTCGGAAAGCTGCTGTCTCATGTCGCTGAGCATTGGGAGTAAAACCTCGCGCCGGCATCGACCGGCGAAAAATATTATGCCATGAATCGCCGCGCGCCTTAATGGGGGCGGCCGTTGGCAGTGACGCGCCGCGATCGAACCGCTTCGACTTCGAGCGTCGCGGGCCGCGGCCATCGCCAGGCCACGACCAATCCGATCGCCATCAGCACGAAGCAAATCTCGGCGAAGAGATCGCCCACGATCGTGTAGAACGTCCGCACGGGGCGCCACGATACGTTCACGATCTCCGTGCCGCGCTTGAACAGCGGCGTGCGATTCGTGATTAGTCCCGACGGATCGATCAGCGCGCTGATGCCGGTGTTGGCGACCCGCACCATCGGGAGTTTGGTTTCGACCGAGCGCAGCGCCGCCATCGCGAGCACCTGGTAGGGCGCGGAACTCTCGCCGTACCACGCGTCGTTCGTAATATTCACGAGCACGTCGGCGCCTTCGTTCACCTCGCGGCGCGTGAGGTCGGGAAAGATACTTTCATAGCAAATCAAAATACCGAGCTTGGCGCCCTTGAGATCGAACAGCGTCTGATCTTTGCCGGGAATCAAATCGCCAAAGCCGTTCACAACCTTGTTGACGAAGTAACCGAGAATCGCGCGCGCGGGAACGTACTCGCCGAAGGGCACCAGCTCGATCTTGTCGTAGTGCGCGACCAATTCACCCTGGTCCGAGACGAGATCTGCGCGGTTGTAGAATCCTGTGACGCGGTCGTTCTGGACGGCGAGCGCCGGCGCTCCAAACAGGATCGGCTTGCCGATATTGCGCGCGAGGGTGAGGAGGTTAGTTCGATACTGGCTGTCGCTAACGAGCATCGCGGGATAGCGATCGTCGGGCTGGAACAGGAACGCGGCGGCGGCCTCCGGCCACACGATCACATCGGCGCCGCGCTTCGCCGCGTCCACCGTTTCATCCTGGTAGACCTTATAACTTTGCGGCAGAAAGTTCGGATCCCACTTGAGCGATTGCGGGATATTGCCCTGCACCATCGCGACCTTGAAGCTGCCCGTGGCGGGCGTCTTCCTGACGTTCTTTATTCGCCACGCGCCGAACGCCACGAATGCGAGCATCATCGCGGTCAACACGCTCAGACTGATGGTCTGCAGACGATAGACGCCGCGGCGGAACATCACGATGTAGACGACGGCGTTGAAGAACACGATGAAGGCGGAGACGCCGTAAACGCCGGTGAATTCCGCGAACTGGATCAGTTCGAGATATCGATACGCCGCGTAGCCGAGCAGGTTCCACGGGAACGAGGCGGGTACGTAGGTGCGAAACCATTCGAGCGCCGTCCATGCGATCGGCATCGTGAGCACGGCGGGGATTCGCGTCCGCCGCGAAACGAATTCGCCGGCCCAAATCGCGAAGGCCGAGTTGATCGCGACGATCGCGGCGAGCGCGAACATCGGAAAGATCGCGTACCGCATCGGCACGTCGGCGAAGTCGTGCAGTGGAATCGGAATCCAGTAGAGCGAGACGACGTTCGCCGCGAATCCCTGCAGGTACGCCCAGCGGAAGACGCGGCGCATGCTCTCGCCCTCGATCGCGTAGAACAGCGGTACCAGCGCGATCCATGCGAGCAGGTTGTAGTCGAACTTCGGGAACGCCAGCCCCATCGCGAGGCCGCTGGCTACGGCGAGCGCCGCGCGCGATGCGTTGTTGGACGACATCATTCAGGCGGGCGAGCCAAACATCTCGGCGAGGGGGAACACGCCGGCGCACGGCGGGCGGCCGTTGAAGCGATCGAAAATCTCGTCGACGTCCTTCCAGGTTTCGACCAGCGCGGCGGCGAGCGGCGGATCGAATCGGAGGTCGCCGGCGACGCGCCATTCGCGCTCGAAGCTCCAATCGATCGGCGGAGTCTTGTCGAAGTCGAGCGACACGACGCGCCAACTCTCTTCGGCGGCGAGGATTTTCTCAGCCTCGCGCCAGGGCAGGTAGATCACAGGCCGCGCACCCATAGTGAAAGCATAGCGTTTGTCGACGGCGATCCCGAATGGTTCATAGCGGCGGCGATTGCGGCGGTCGAGGATCGTACGCAACTCTGCGATCGGAACGTCGAACATGCAAACCGCCGGGCGCGCGCCGCGAACCATTCGGCTGCCGCCGCGAATGACGCCATCCTTGAGAATCGCGACGAGGTTGTCCAGCGCTGTGGCGGAGGTCGAGGCGCGCGTGAAATGCGTGAGCATCGGGATTGCTGGAATTTTTGCGGCGGCCCGCTTCATCGCGCACCCCCTTTTTCTTCGATCTTCGCAGCCAGCGATCGCTCGCGCGCGAACATGCGGCGCGCGTCAGCGGGCGAGCGCTCGTGATCGTAGCCGAGCAGATGGAGAAATCCGTGAACCAGCAGCCGGCGGAGTCGCGACGACGGAGTCACGCGATACTCGCGCGCCTGGCGGAGTGCGGTGTCGATCGAGATGACGACGTCGCCGACAGGAAGTCCCGGACTGTTCTTCACGTTGCGCGGATTCGGCGGTGTGGCGCCGGCTTGTTCGATTTGCGAGAAGGAGAGGACGTCGGTGGGCGCGTCGACTCCGCGATAGTCGCGATTGAGCCGGCGCATCGCGCGGTCGGAGGTGAGCGTCAGCGACAGTTCGCAGTCGGGGAGGCCGGCGGCGCGCATCAAACGATCAGCGGCGGCGCGAAGGCCGAGCGAGTAGCCACGTCCGCGCGCCGTCGCGCACCGGAACTCGACCGTCACGCGATTCAATCCCGATGGTTGCCGTCAGTTGGTGTCGCGGGCGCCGGCGCCGGTCCTTCGACGTTGAACGATTCGTAGGCCTTGATGATCGATTGCACCAGGCGATGGCGGACGACGTCGCGGTCGTTGAAGCGGACGAACGAAATTCCCGGGGTGTTGCCGAGGACGATGCTCGCTTCCTTCAGGCCGGAGAGTTTGCCGCTGGGCAGATCGATCTGCGTGACGTCGCCGGTGATGACGGCTTTCGAGTTGTAGCCGAGGCGCGTGAGGAACATTTTCATCTGCTCGGAGGTCGTGTTCTGCGCTTCGTCGAGAATGATGAAGGAGTCGTTGAGTGTGCGGCCGCGCATGAACGCGAGCGGCGCGACTTCGATCGTGCCGCGCTCGAGCATCCGGCGCGCGCGATCGAAATCGACCATGTCGTGGAGCGCGTCGTAGAGCGGGCGCAGGTACGGATTCACCTTTTCGGCGAGGTCGCCGGGGAGGAATCCGAGTTTTTCGCCGGCTTCGACGGCGGGACGGCATAGCACCATCCGCGTGACCTGGTTCTTCATGAGCGCTGCCAGAGCCATCGCCATCGCGAGGTAGGTCTTGCCGGTGCCGGCGGGGCCGATGCCGAAAACGATGTCGTGGTTGCGAATCGAGTCGATGTAAATTTTCTGGTTGATGCTCTTGGGCGAGATGACGCGCTTGTTGGCCGAGACGTAAATCGTGTCGAGGAAAATATCTTTCAGCTCGGCGTTGCGGTCGCCGCGGATGATGCGAATCGCATACTCGACGTCGCTCGGATAGATCGGGTAGCCGTGCTTCAGCAGATCGTAAATCTCGCCGATGACCTTACCGGCGAGGGCCTGCTCGGCATGCGCGCCCGAAATTCGAAGCGAAGTGCCGGTGACGCCGATGCGAACTCCGAGCGTGGCTTCGACGGTGCGAACGTGGGCGTCGTGCTGGCCGAGCAAATCGGCGAACAGGCGCGGATCGTCGAAGTGGAGTTCGAGCGAGTCTTCAGTCGCTAACTGGGAAATTGCCGGGGCCTCTTGAGGTACTGATTTCGTTTCTGTCGCCCGCCGGTCGGCATTCGTTCAATCACCGGCGAAGGTAATGGTAATCATTTCGCGCGGCGTATGAAAGTGGTTGTGGATGGATTCGGAACGCCGCGTTGTTGTGAGAATACGAAAGGCTCAGGCAGAGAATTAATCGCCTGCGCGGCGGGCGGCAGGGGTGACCCCTGCACCCAATGTGAAGCGCAAAGTTGCGCGCAGCGCACTACTTTGCTCTCAGAGCGCGGCGGCAGAGGTCGCGTTGGCGGGTTACGTCAGGATGCTAAGAATAAGTTACGACACTAGCGTCGCGACTTTGGCGAGGGCTTCGTCGAGTTTGGAGGGGTCGCGGCCGCCGGCTTGGGCGAGGTCGGGGCGGCCGCCGCCGGTGCCGCCGACGATTGGCGCGATGTTCTTGATGATGTCGCCGGCTTTGATTTTCGATGTGAGGTCGGGGGTTACGGCGACCAGCAGTGCGACTTTGCCGTCGCCGAGATCGGAGCCGAGCGCTACGACTGCGGAGGTGTGCTTCTGGCGCATGCGATCGGCCATCTCGCGCATCGTGCGCGGATCGACGCCGTCGAGTTTGCGCGTGACGACCTTGACTCCGCGCACATCTTGAACGTTTTCTTCTGATGCCGCGCCGCCGGCGCCGGAGGCGAGCTTCTGTTCCATCGCGCGAAGTTTTTTCTCGAGTTCTTTTTCGCGAGCGAGCAGTTTTTCGAGGCGATCGACTGCCGCAGAGTCGCGTGCGCCGAGCTGTGCGCCGATTTCTTCGAGGATTTTTTCGCGCTTGCGAATCGTCTCGAGCGCGCCTTGTCCGGTGACTGCTTCGATTCGGCGGACTCCCGCGGCGACTCCGGATTCGGCCTCGAGTTTGAACATCCCGACGTCGCCGGTGCGCGAGATGTGCGTGCCGCCGCATAGCTCGACGGAGAAGTCGCCCATTCTCACGACGCGCACGCGGTCGCCGTATTTTTCACTGAAAAATGCGAGCGCTCCCGCTTTGATCGCGTCGTCGTATGGCATCTCCTCGACCGTGACCTCGGCGTTCTCGCGGATGCGCGCGTTGATTTCTTCTTCGATCGTCGCGAGCGCATCGTCCTTGACCGGCCCCTGATGCGCGAAGTCGAAGCGCAGCTTGTCGGGATCGACCAGCGAGCCTTCCTGATGCACCGAGCTGCCGAGCACGTCGCGCAGCGCGTAGTGCAGGATGTGAGTTGCGGAATGGTTGAGGCGTGCGGCGTCGCGGCGGAGCCGATCGATCTTGAGCGTCACGCGCGCGCCTCGAACGAAGTCGGCCGCGTCGCCGCGCAGGATGCGCCCGATGTGAACGATCGAGCCTTCGGCCTTGCGCGTGTCCGATACTTCGAGAATCGAGCCCGACGCCGTTTCGATCACACCGCGATCTCCGACCTGGCCGCCGCCTTCGGGATAGAAGGGCGTTTCGGCGACGACGACGGCGACTCGATCTCCGTCCCTGCCTCCGGCCGCGAGCACTTCGGACTCGCCTTCGTAAGTGTGATAGCCGACGAAGCGCGACGCGGTGCCCGCACCGAGACTGATCTCGGGCGCACTGGCGTCGTCCTTGCGCGCAGCGCGTCCGCGTTCTTTCTGTTCGTCCATCAGGCGGTTGAAGCCGGCGACGTCGACATCGATCGAATGATTGCGCAGCACGTCCTCGGTCAAATCGACCGGAAAGCCGTAGGTGTCGTAGAGCTTGAAAGCGACATCGCCGGGAAGCGTGTGGCCGCCGCTCTTT
>Ga0210383_10001327_pt1 | contig 22652 bp, 19 predicted proteins | sample IncBWC14OmetaG_FD_160072 | JGI IMG/M metagenome (GOLD analysis project Ga0210383, IMG submission 160072) | Forest soil microbial communities from Barre Woods Harvard Forest LTER site, Petersham, Massachusetts, United States - Inc-BW-C-14-O ... | reverse complement strand
CGATCGCGTCGACGTGACGCTGGACCTCAAAGGGTCGCGAGTCGGCGGGCATCCGCTGGTCTTTAAACAATAGCCATTCTAGACTTCATAATTCGTGACATCACGGCAACGGTGCGCTCACCGCTTCTGCTGATCGACCTAAACCTTTCGAGTGCAGCCGACACAGGAGAGCACAGGCAGGCGAGGATACTTGGGGAAGCTCGAGTCGGCGTCCGAGAGTTTGCAACGATAGAACGTTGATCCTCGTGCGGACTGAATCCGGTGAGCGTGCAGGCAGTCGAAGCACAGCCCAACGCGGCGCTGTTCTCTTCCCGCCTCTTCTTTTCCGGTTTGATCGCCTTCGGTCACACAGGCAGCATAGCGCATCGTGATGGCGGCTTTCGCTGCGACAATCTTTCCAGGAGCTTCCTCAGCTTGGCGATAAATACCTTATCCGTTTTCAGCTATACTAGAGCGTTTTCTTAGTGGACCTCATCGCAGGTGGATCGCGTTCGCGCGAAAGAAAGGCACACATCTATGGCTTCCCCAGCAGTGGATTACGCTCGTTCGAATCAGCAGCGCTTCTTAAATGAACTGAAGGATCTGCTTCGCATTCCCAGCATCAGCACTGCGCCAGAACATAAGTCCGACGTGCAGAAAGCCGCCGACGTTGTGGCCGCCGAGCTCCGGCGAATTGGCATGGAGAACGTGGAACTCGTCGCCACCAAGGGTCATCCGCTGATCTACGCGGACTGGCTGCACGCTCCCGGCAAGCCGACCGTACTCTGCTACGCGCACTACGATGTGCAGCCGCCCGATCCGCTCGACGAATGGATCAGCCCACCCTTTGAGCCCACGGAGCGCAACAACAACATCTACGCCCGCGGCGCCGTGGACGACAAAGGCCAGCTCTGGATGGAGATCAAAGCCATCGAAGCCTTGATGAAAGGACACGACGGCAAGCTGCCGCTGAATGTGAAGTTCATCATCGAGGGCGAAGAGGAAGTCGGTGGCGAGTCGATCGCCGAGTATGTCCGCAAGCAAAAGAGCAAGCTCAAGGCTGACTTCGCTCTGGTCTGCGATACCGAGTTGTTCGCGCCCGATCTTCCAACCCTGTGCGTCGGGTTGCGCGGACTTGTCTACACCGAGATTGAAGCGTTTGGAGCGAAGACTGATCTGCACTCCGGCATGTACGGCGGCGCGGCGCCCAATCCGTTTTTCGCACTCATTGAGATCATTAGCAAACTAAAGGATGCGAAAGGCAAGATACTGATTCCCGGCTTCTACAAGAACGTAAAGGCTCCAACCGCGGCCGAGCTGAAAGCATGGAAGCGGCTGCCCTTCAACGAAGAGCACTATCGCAAGACGGAAGTCGGTTCCAAGGTGCTGACCGGAGAGCCGGGCTTCTCGGTGCTCTATCGCACCTGGGCGCGGCCCACGCTCGAAGTTCACGGTATGCCCGGCGGCTTCACCGCTCCAGGCGCCAAGACTGTGATCCCGGCAAAAGCCTCGGCGAAAGTTTCCATGCGCATGGTTCCGAACCAGGACCCCGACGACATCCTCAAACGCTACACGGCTTACGTGAAAAAGCTCACGCCCAAAGGCATCGAGACCAAAATCAAAGTGTGGAGCAAAGGCCCAGCATGCGTGGTGGGTACGGACAACAAGTATGTAAAAGCTTCGACCGAGGCCATGCATGAAGTCTTCAAGAAAGACACAGTCTTCATTCGCTCCGGCGGCTCGATTCCAATCGTCACGGACTTTCAGGATGTGCTGAAGATTCCAAGTGTCATGATGGGCTTCGGCCTGCCCGACGACAATCTGCACGCTCCCAACGAGAAATTTCATATCCCAAACTTCCATCGCGGGATCGAATCGATCTGTTTGTTTTTCGAGAAGCTGGGCGAATAGCAGCATCTCAGGAATCCATGTGGGGCCGGGTTTCTGACCGGGCCCCACCGAGCGGAACTCGCCCTTACGGTGCGCTTTTTCTTTCTGAAACGGTGGCAAGGTCTGATACTATTCGCCCACGTAAGGATTGGTGCCTTCGTGTCAGTGACCGTCCGGTTTCTTGCGACTGCGCTACTCTTGACGACCGCAGCGAGGTCCCTGTCGGCGCTAGCCCCCGCCCAACAATCCCAGCAGCCTGAGCCTAATTCGGACAGGGTTCTCACCGTTAGGCTGGAGGCAGCAAGGACGGAGGGCCAACAATCCCGCGTCGTCGAGACCATGAAGGCTGTTGCTGAGCTGTTCGGCTCCTTGGCGTGGCCAAGTGTATTCGGGATTCTCTTAGTAACACAACGGAAGGCGCTTTCGCGAATTCTGGAGGCTCTTGTTGCGCTCGTTCAATCGTCAACTCGAATAAAGTTTGGCGACTTGATCGATGTGGAGGTGGATCGCACGGCAAGGGAGGCCGAGCAGCAACAGACACCTAGTCGCGAGGTACCAACCGAGGAATTAGAAGCTGCGAGTCGTCTTGGCAGATTTGTAACTGAGGCGGAACTTCCAACAGTTCGTGAAAAAATGTTGGAGTTTGCTCGCGAGTATGAGGCCACCCGATCGAATATGAAGCCTGGCCCCGATCGCACACGCGTGATGAACTCTATCGTCGCGAAAATGCGGACTCTGGCCATTGCCGCGACACCATTGCTTGCAGAATTCGCCGCCTGGAAGGATTCGCCTGGTGCGCGGTTGGCGGCTATTGCCATCCTCCAGTTGAGTCCAAAGTTGGAATACCTAGGGTGGCTTGTCGAGAGAATGCAAAACGAACAACCTTTTGTCTTCTTCCATGCAAGTGTGGCACTGCTAGCAATGACGAGACGTTTCGGCGCTGTGGCCGGCGACAACCTGAAGGCCGCGATCAATCGGGCTTTGAATACCGTAAGGTCGTTCAAGGGCGGTCCTCCCGATCAGAATACGATCGACACACTAGAGCTGGCCTTATCGGAGTTGGGCTGATTCGCATGCTCCCGATCGACGATGTGCTGGCAGGAAATTGAAGAAACCTTTCGCGAGGCCGAGGAGTTGCACGAGATCAACATTGCCTTCCGCGGACCGTTGCAGTAAGCTTTTCTGGCTCTCGCGATTCTCCTTTCCTTCTTCTCTCCGCACCTATTCCTGAGCCGATGCTGCATTGTATGTGCAAAATGACGTGGTTGTGCAAAAGGGGGCCCTATATATGGTGTTTTCTTGCTTGACCCCGGTGCGATTTCGCCGTTACAGTAGCTTGCATCTGTGCCCGACGTGTCCAGCCGCGGGTCATGTTTTTCGGAGTGAATAGTGAAGGAATCTAACTGGTTAACATGGATCGAACATCAGGTCCCTCGACTCTGCATTCCAATTCGCGAGCGAATTGGAACGCTCCGCTCGGGATGACAGAACAGGAACGCTGCGCTCGCAGAGTGGGACGCTCGGCTTGTGATGACGAAGGTGGAACGAGTACCGCTAAGGAGTAATCGTTGCTCAAACTAAAAAAGCTTCAGATTCTCGGCTTCAAATCTTTCTGCGACCGCACCGAACTCAAGTTCCACGGGGACGGAATCGCGGCCATCATCGGTCCCAACGGATGCGGGAAGTCCAACATCGCGGATGCTATCTCGTGGGTCTTGGGTGAGCAGTCGGCCAAGACCTTGCGCGGCTCGCGCATGGAGGACGTCATCTTCGCCGGTACACGCGATCGAAAACCTACCGGCATGGCCGAAGTCGCGCTCACCTTGATCGATCCCGAAGTGTATGACGGCCCCGATGCGCATGAACCCACCGAGATCGAAGTGCAGAATGATTTGCCTGGGGACACCGGCGATTGGGACGAAGCTGAAGTGCGAACCAAGGCTGCGGAAGAAGTTGAGCGTTTGACCGAAGAAGCGCAGCCAGGACAACTCGACGAAGAGATGGGCGTGTCGCCTGCTGGGCCGGGCGAGGACTCACGGACGTCGATCGAATCGGGACCGCAAGTCGTTTTGAAGATTCGTCGCCGAAAATTTCAGCAACACTTCCGCGCCGGAGAAATCGTGGTCACCCGCCGCCTGTTCCGGTCCGGAGACAGCGAGTATTTGCTGAACGGCAAGCTCTGCCGCCTGCGCGACATTCAGGAATTGTTCATGGGCACGGGTCTGGGGCCGGAGTCTTACGCGCTCATTGAGCAGGGACGCATTGGACAGATACTGAGCAGCCGTCCAACGGACCGGCGCGCGATCCTCGAAGAAGCTGCAGGCATCACCAAATTCAAAACTAAGAAGCGCTTAGCTGAAGCGCGCCTGGAGGACGCCAAGCAAAACCTGTCGCGGGTAAACGATATTTTCGAGGAAGTCACGCGGCAGATGAATTCTCTTAAGCGGCAGGCGTCGAAGGCCGAGCGTTATGCCAAGTTGCGGGAAGAGATGCGGGCCAAGCTGCGTCTGGTGCTGACCAGCAAGTTCGCTCAACTGGACCGCGAGAGTCTTGAACTGGACGAGCGAATCAACGCGTTATCTGAGGAGATGCGTCACCGAACCGAGACCGTCCAGCAACTCGAAGCGGAGCACGCCGACCGCACTCAGCGAGGATATGGCATTGAGACCGAGATTCGCGAAAACCGCGAGCGCCTCAATCAGATCAAACTGGAGAGTGAGCGGGCATATGCGCAGCGCCGTCACAACGAAGAGCGCTGTGCGGAACTATTGGTGCGTTCGGCCGCTTCCGAGGCTGAGTTGGCGCAGGCACAGCATCGCTTGACGGCTCTCGAAGCCGAGCGTGACTCGAATCGCCAGCTGCTGGAGTCGGCCGCGGCCGATTTTGCCACGGCGCAGCAAGAACTGGCGCAATGCCAGCGAGACGCCACGGACGCAGCCAATGCTCTGGCGGAGTTGGAGCACCGGCAGGAAGCATCTCGCACTGCTGTCATGGAAGTAGTCGCGTTCACGTCTAACCTGCGAAACTTGCTCACCCAAGCGGAAGAACGTCTTGCGGCGGTGGGGCGCGAAGGGCAACGCTTACAAATTGAAATGGCAACCGCGAGCTCTCAGGTCGAGGCTTTCGGCGGGCAGCGTGGCCAAATTGCGCTCGAATTTGAGTCTGTCTCCCAACGCGTCACAGGTTTAACGGAAGAAATTCTCCAGACGCGTGAATCGCTCGAATCCAAACGTCGCGATGAGACCGAAGCCAAGACGCGGTTGGATAGCTTGCGAGCAGAATACGCGTCCGCGATTGGAAAGAAGGGATCGCTCGAAGCGGTGATCGCTGAACATGGTTACTCGACAGAGTCGGTTCGCCGACTGTTTCAATCGGGCGTGATGAATGGCGGATTGGCTCCCGCAGGCGTGCTGGCCGATTTCCTCGAGGTCGAACCGCGCTACGAAGGTGTAGTCGAAGACTTTCTCCGCGACGAGTTGAATTATGTCGTGGTGAAATCCTGGGACGCGGCCGACGAAGGTTTGCGTCTGCTGCGAACTGATGTCGACGGTCGCGCAACATTCCTGGTGCATCCCGAGGACTCGCAGGCCAAGTTTTCCTTCGCGGTGGATGAGGTGGCACGCGCGGCGACGCCCGGCCACGCGATCGTCCCACTGAAGCACGCCATCCGCGTGCTGAACGGCTTCGGGCGATCCCTGGAAGTCATCCTGCCCAAACTGCGCGACGGCTACATTGTTCCGGAACCTGCGGCCGCGCGTGAGCTTGCTTTGTCGAACCCGGACGCATTTTTCCTCTCACAATCCGGCGAGTGCTTCCATAACGTGACTGTCACCGGCGGCAAGCAGCGCGCCGAGGGCCCGCTCTCGATGAAGCGCGAGCTGCGTGACGTAATGCGCCTGCTAAACGAGTTGGAGGTGGCACTTCGTAATGACGAGCTTCGCGTACTGACCTTGGGACGCGAGATCAAAGAGCTGTCCTCGCGGCTCGATTGGCTCGAGGCTGAAAAACGTGAAGCGGAAAAGCGGGCGATGACTTCAGGTCACATGCTACAGCAACTCGATTCAGAGATGGATCGAGTGAGCGAGCGGTTGAACACCTGTCGTCAGGAGATCCAGCGTTTGGCTTCCGAACGCGCCGAGCAGGAGGCGTTAATCAGTTCGCGGCAAACCGAATTGGCGGCTCTACAAACGCAGCGCGAAGAATTGGAAGCGCTCGCGGCTAAGGCGAACGAAGAACTTGCAGGTACACGCACGCGGCGCGATTCGGCTGCGCAGAACGCTTCCCAGCAACTGGCCCGCGTGGCGACGCTGGAGGAACGTCATCGGTCCGCGACCGCCGTGCTGGAGAAAATCGAAGCGTTGGTCGCTGACATGAGCGCGCGCGCCGATTCCCTGCAGACGCAGATCGAGTCCTCCGCCGTAGAGAGACTGCAGCGCGAAACCGAGAATCTGCAGATGATCGCCCAACTGGAAGAACTCGAAGCCGAGCGCAATACAACCGAGGCGCGCGACGGGTTGTTGCAATTTGAATCCGACCAAGTGCGCGCCCGGTTGGTGGAGATCGAGGACGCCCTGCGCGACGCCCGGCAGTTACTCGACCAAGCTCGCGACCGTCGTGGTGAGCTCTCAGCCGCTGCTGCGAAGTTGCAGTCTGACGCGCAGTACATGGCGGAGACCTGCCTGAACGAATTGGGCATACAGCGTCACGAATTGACCGCCGACACAACCATTTCGATCGCCAGCGGGGAGCAGTTAGCGGCAGAGGATCAGGTTTACCGTGAGATGCGCACCCGGCTCGATGCCATGGGCCCGGTAAATATGATGGCTTTGGAGGAATACAAGGAAACCGCCGAGCGGCATGCATTTCTGGACACGCAACGAAAAGATTTGCTGGATTCGATTCAGAACACGCAGGCGACCATCAAGGAGATCGATACCTTCTCGCGGCAGAAGTTCGAAGAGGCTTTCCACAAAATCAACGAAAACTTTCAGACCACGTTCCGCAAACTGTTCGGGGGTGGGCATGCCTTCATGCGTTTAACCGATGAAGAGAACAGCGCGGAAAGCGGCATCGACGTTGTCGCGTCCCCTCCCGGCAAGAAGCTGCAGAATGTGCTGCTGCTCTCGGGCGGTGAGAAGGCTTTGACTGCATTGGCGCTACTGGTCGGAATCTTTCAGTATCAGCCCAGCCCGTTCTGCATCCTTGATGAGGTCGACGCGCCGCTCGACGAAGCCAACATCGGGCGCTTCACCGAACTGGTGCGGGAGATGAGCATCCAGACGCAGTTCGTACTGATCACCCACAGCAAAAAGACTATGAGCATCGCGCCGGTGCTTTATGGCGTCACCATGCAAGAGCCGGGAGTTTCCAAGCTGGTTTCGGTCCGCTTCGGAGCCACCGCGTGATGGGATCCCGTTCCCAGCCGAAGGCGCAAGCGATGCAGAAGGATGTTGCCTTGAACAACGGGCAAATCGCAGAAATCGAGAACGGATTGCTGGAAGCCGATCGTGGACACTTTGCAACTGAAGAGGAAGTGAAACAAACCATAGAAAAATGGAAGTGCCGCGAAGGCTAGTTGTCTGCATCGATGCATTTTTCATCTCTTCCCAGTTATCCTCTGTCATCCTCAGCTTTTCCACAAACCCAATACTATGAAAAGCCGCACCTGAAGCCGATTCAAGGCGTCCACCTGCCGTCAACACTTTTTCTTTCAATGGAATGCAAATCGTCGACGTTCCATTGTGACTTATGCCGTTGACAAATATTTATGGCAGGTTAGAATACGCCACGTTTTCTAACTGTAGAATTTCAACATGAGCCCCCAACTTCTCGACTCCGTTCTTTTGCGTACCGACTTCCCTGAACTGAAACTGCACACCAGCGGCAAGGTCCGCGATGTGTACCAACTCGACGCTGAACATCTTCTCTTCGTCGCCACCGATCGCATCTCCGCTTTCGACTACGTACTTGCTACGGGCATCCCGCATAAAGGGCGAGTACTGACTCAGATTTCTCTCTTCTGGTTCGATTTCCTCCGCGACGTTGTGCCCAACCACGTGGTCACGGCCGATGTGACGCGCTATCCCGCGGCCGCACAGAAATATGCCGACCAACTGCAGGGCCGCTCGACCCTGGTGATGCGTGCGGAAATGATCCCGGTCGAATGCGTGGTTCGAGGCTATATTTCCGGATCCGCATGGAAGGAGTACAAAACCAGTGGCCGCGTCTGCGGCATCGAACTGCCCGCAGGACTCAAGGAGTCAAGCAAGCTTCCGCAGCCCATCTTCACTCCTGCCACCAAGGCGACCACCGGGCACGACGAGAATATTCCGTTCGAGGAGATGACGCGAATCGTGGGCGTAGAACTGAGCCGCCAGCTTCGCGATATCAGTCTAAAGGTTTACGGGAAGGCCTCGGATTACGCTCAGCAGAAGGGCATCATCATTGCCGATACAAAGTTTGAATTCGGCATGACGTCCAAGGGCATCACCCTGGCGGATGAGGTGCTCACTCCCGACTCGTCTCGTTTCTGGCCGGCGGATAAGTACCAGCCCGGACGGGCGCAGGAATCATACGACAAGCAATATGTTCGTGACTACCTGGAACAAATTCGCTGGGACAAGCAGCCGCCCGCTCCCGCTCTGCCCGCGGACGTGGCGCTCCACACCAGCGAGAAATATCTGGAGGCTTTCCGCCAGCTCACCGGGCAGGAGCTGGATGTTTAGTAAAGAAGTTGCTGGTGGGGGAACACGGTGACGGCGGCGGACTGGGTCATCGTGGCGGTCATCGCAGTGTCAGTGGTTCAGGCTGTGATCTCGGGCTTCTTTCACGAAGCCTTTGGCATCGCAGGCCTGATATTTGGGTACTTGCTGGCGGCGTGGAACTACCAGCGGCTGGCCGCGCGGTTTGCGCCTCACATGAAATCTATGTGGCTGGGCGAAATCGCGGCCTTTCTTATTATTTTTCTGGCGGTGCTGTTCCTCGCCGGAATCGCGGGAAGGATCACCCGCCATGTTGTCAAAGAAGCAGGACTTAGTTTTGTGGACCGGGTTTTGGGTGCGGCGCTGGGGCTGCTGCGAGGATGTTTGATTGCAGCAGTGGTCCTGATGAGCATGGCAGCGTTCGTGCCGACGTCGGCGTGGCTGGAAGGATCGGAATTGGCGCCGTATTTCCTGGTAGTAGGGCGCGCCGCCATTTGGGCGGCGCCGCCGGAATTGCGGTCGCGCTTTTATCAAGGACTCGACCTGCTGCGCCATGAACGGCAACGCATGTAGACGCCGCACGCTGCGGCGTCAAAACAGAATTCTTACAATTAGAGAAAAGTGCCCTTGGCAGCTTTTCAATGCAGCTTTCTAAAAGAAAGAGGGATGCCCCGTGAGAGATCAGCTCGAAGCACTCATCCTGCAGATGTACAAAAGCAATATTCTGTATTCCGAGGCGGTGCGCGAATTCAAGAAGCGGTTCATCCTCACAGTGCTGCAGGAAAATAACGGAAACCAGTGCCGGGCCGCGCGCCAGTTGGGGATGCATCGCAACACCCTAAGCCGCACCATCACTGAATTGAAGATTGATATTCGGCAACTGCGAGCCGGAGTCAAACGTCCTCCCCGCAGTGCTCGCCCCGCCGCTTACGATAAGAAAGCGGTCCGCTGAGAATTTTTCTGTAACTTCTCTTTCAGAAATCACAACGAAAAAGTTAGGGCAGCGTTCACACGCTGCCCTGGTAAATGGTCAAGCCCTGTCCCACCCTCAATTAGTGGAATGGTGATGAACAGGCGGTTTCTTGGCTGGCGCAGCCTTAGTGAGCAATGCGCCTTTTTCCATAGTCATGACAAACGGGGTCGGCGTGTAGGAAATCGGCGTCCCTTCAAAGTCCAGGGTGGCACCCACCTGCGGCATCAGCTTGGCAGGAATGGTTCCACCCATAGTCACGACGATGTCAGCCCGCTTGGCATCGATGTCGTCCTGACTGGCTGCGATTTCCAGTTCGGTCGCACCCGCCTTCATGACGGTACCTTCCATCTGCAAGGGTACACCCTTAATCACAGACCAAACTTTCTCAGCATCCGCCGGAGCACCGGCAGAAAGCACCAGTTCCCATTCGGCGAAACTCATATCTTTCGGAGCCTTGGTCTTTACCAGATCGGCCGCTTGCTCGGCGGGAGTAGGGGGAACGTATTGCTTGATGGTGAAATCCGCTGGCGGAAGCAGCGTGGTTGCAGTTTGCGCCAGAAGTTCGTTCCAGCCATCCTCTGAACCGTGGTACTTCACGTACTTGCTGTGGCCGAATTTTACGATCTGAGCCTTGCCGGCCGGATCCTTCACCAGGTTCGCAGCCCGGGCGATGAAAAAAAGTCCGTTGACGTCATCCTCGGGAGTCGCAGTTAGGCTGGCGAGGGCTAAAGGATAAACATTTTCGACGTTGTTCGGGTCCGCTTCCACCGCAGCGCGCAGATATTTCTCCGCAGCTGCGTTGTCCTTCAGTTGGAGAGCAGAAAAACCCGCTACGCTGTTTAGCAGGCCGCCCAGTTGGATCTTCTGTTTGGCGAAGTCTGCATCCGAGACCCCGTCCTGTTTGGACATATTCGGGAGGGCCTGCAATCCTTTTTCGGCATGCTGCCTGGCATCCGCCCATTTTTGGGCGGCGCGCTCGTTGAAGGCCAGCAACACCAGCGCCCGTACGTTATTTGGGTTCGCCGTCAATAGCCGGTTAGCGGCGTCAATGACCTTAGCTTGGTTCCCTGCCTGCTGGTAGGTTCCCATGAGCAATTCCAGCGCGTCTTCCTTCATTACGCTGTTGGGATATTGGTTGAGGAAAGCCTCCAGGCCGCTGATTTTCGCGGCCGCGTCCGTCTGCTGTACCGCTCCGACGTAAGCGTTGTATTCCGCTGGATCCTTGATCTCTTTCTTGGGTTGCGGTTGAGACGCGGCCGGCGCCGCGCTTTGTGTTTGCGGTTGCGTTGTGGCTTGCTGACCCGAGGCTATTCCAGCAAACGTAAGCACAATCGCCACTAGACTCTTCTTCATTTTGAAATGGCTCCTTAGAATTGTCGGGAAAACAGACGGCATTCTTACCCGGGCATACCCAAGCCTAACACCCGGTCTTGCAGAACATGAGCCTACGCTCATGCGACAGGCCCGGAAAACCCAGCACCCGCCGGTGAACCTCAACAGGCCAAGACTATTTCCGGTGAGCCGGATTATAAGTATGTAGCTCAACTAAGGCAAGCTTACTTTCGCATACTCCCCCGCCAGTCTTGTAAGATGTGAGTTAGCGCCATGCTGGTTGCGCCTGCCAACATAACTATCTTAGCTTGGAGGTCCCATGGAAGAGACTGGTAATATTGCCAGTCTGGCCGGACAAGTCGCAGTCGTCACCGGTGCGGGGCGTGGCATTGGCGCTGCCATCGCGGGTGTACTGGCTGGTATGGGAGCCCTGGTCGTACTTTGCGGACGCACCCGGAAGCCGCTGGAGTCCACCTCGAATGCAATCTCGAAGGCCGGCGGGCGCTCCCAGGTACTGCAGTGTGACATAACCGACCTCCGCTCGATCGAGGCCGTGGCCGCCCAGGTAGACCAGACACTCGGCAGGATCGACATTCTGGTCAACAATGCCGGGGTGGGCGGCTTTGGAGGTCCCTTGCACGAACTTCCGCCCGAGTCTTGGGACCAAGTGCTGAATACCAACTTGCGCGGAGTCTACTACTGCATTCGAGCTTTCGCTCCCCTGATGATTCGGGCCCGTAGTGGACACATCATCAATATCTCTTCGCTCGCCGGCAAGAACGCTTTGCCAAATGGTGCGGCCTACGCGGCTTCGAAATGGGGCCTCAACGGATTGAGCTATTCCGCCGCAGAGGAGCTCCGGATCCACAATATTCGAGTCTCGGTGGTTTGTCCTGGCTCGGTAGACACCGAATTGAGCCCGCACGCGGGAAAAGATAAAACCAAGATGCTGCAACCGCAAGACGTAGCTCACACGGTAGCGATGTTGGTAACGCAAGCCCCGCAATCGTTCGTCAGCGAGATTCTGCTACGCCCAACCCAAAAGCCGTAGGCGCGCGCGTTTCGTCGCGCATTCGCTATAGTTATGACCAGCCGAGTTCTGACCTTAATCGTCGCCGCAAGTCTGTGTCTGAGCGGATGCAACCGGGAACGAAGGGAAATTCGAATGGAAATTTCACCCCAGATGGAGCAAGCGATAGCTGCGCTTCGTGGCGCGTACGCCGCATTTAATCGCGGTGATATCGATGCGGCAGTGGACCCTCTTGATGATCAAATCGAATGGAGTGAACCCGCGGAGTTTCCCGGAGGTGGCACGTACCACGGACGCAACGGCGTGAAGCGCTATCTCACTCAGTCGCGAGCCGCATGGGCTGAAGTAAACAGCGAACCGGAGCAATTAATCCCGGTCGGCGACCGGATCGTCGTATTCGTTCATGCCCGGGTTCGGCCCAAAGACAGCAATCAGTGGCAGGATGTACGCCTTGCCGACGTTTATACGTTTCGTAACGGCAAGGCAATCCAGATGAGGGCCTTTGCCGACCGGCAGGAGGCGCTCCGCTGGGCCGGAGAAAAGAGCCGCTAACTCGCCGAGCAGCGAAAAGTGTCTTGACCGCCGCGTGGCACTGGGTGCCCGCCGGTCATGCGTCGGACCGGAAGCGAGCGTTACGACATTATGCGATGCGAGAAGCTACCGCCAGCTCATTCGAAGCATCTGCCGCCTGGGAAATCGGAAAGATTGCAATCGTAGTCGTTCCGTTACCATTCGATTCAACTCTCAGGTTCCCACCAAGCTGGAAGATACGTTCCCGTATTGCCCTCATGCCGACACCCATTGCGTCACCACCCGGAACGCCGAACTGCTTCTGCGCTGCTGAACCATTGCCGCGATCCTGAACTTCGAGTCGCACTTCGCCGAGAGATCGGAGCAGACGAACCGTGGCCTCTTGATGATCGGAGCGACGGTGAATATTCGCAAGGCATTCCTGAACAACCCTGAAGATCACAAACTCAAGATCGGAATTCAGCCGTCCACAGTTGGATTCGCGCTCCAGGGTCACAGCGATTCCGCTGCGCTGTGTGAATCCCTCAACGTACCACTTCAGCGCGGTCCAAAGTCCGACCTCGTCCAACAAAAGCGGATGCAACAAATGTGAAATGGCGCGAAGCTCGCTATTAACATTTTGCAACAGCGTATAGCTCTCGGAGAGAATTCGAGTTTCTTCCGGGCCGAGATCCCCCGCTCTTCTAAGCTGCCCCAGGTTCAAAATCAATGCGATCACCATCTGTCCGGTACTGTCGTGCAATTCCCGTGCAATCCTTCGGCGCTCTTCGTCCTGCATTTTCATTAATTGCGCGCTGAGTTGGCGCGCCGCTTCCGCCGCCTTGCGATCCGTGATGTCCCGGTTTATTTCGAGCCAGCCCGTGAGGTTGCCGTCTGCGTCTTTCAGGGGTGTCCAACGGCTGGCGACAGTCACTTTGGTGCCGTCCCGCCTGGTGTGCACAAGTTCTCCCTGCCAACCGCCTTGTTTTCGCTGTCCGGCGATTTCGGCAAACGGGGATGGGAATTCGGTGTGCAGTAATTCGTGGGGAGACTTGCCTATCACCTCTGCCCTCGCCCATCCATACAAGCGTTCCGCGCCTTTGTTCCAATAGGTGATGCCTTCGTCAGAGCCGCCCACAAAGATTGCATCGTTTGCGGCGTCCAACCACTCCGCTTGCGTTCGCACTCGTTCCGCTTCTTGCGAAAATTTTTGATTCGCGAGGTTGAGTTCGACAGTGCGCTCTTGTACTCGGCTCTCAAGCTGTGCCTGGGCTTCCCTCAGTTCGTCCGTGATTCGTATCCGCTCAGCAGTTGCCAGCTGCGATCGGGCCTTTAATCGACGGTTCGCCTCTCCCAGAACAACCACGAGAGCCGCCAAGACGCAGAAAAGCACCATACTGGAAATTTCGCCCTTAGGATTCTGAAACGTGAACGAGTTGACGACTGGAAGAAACCAATACCAGACGCCAATCACGCTTATGACGGTGCACACTACGGATGGGCCAACGCCGCAATACCACGCCGAGAGGACTACGGCCGCCCAAGCGGTCAGATAAGGATTATCCGTTCCCAGCAAAGGCGAAAGCATTTTCCGCAGCAGCAGAGCCACCAGCGCTGCGAGAACCGCCAGAAAATAGCGCCGGGCATCGAGGGATATCCTGCGTATCAGCATGTTTTCAGATCGACGGACGTAACTCTGCGGGCGTTGGATCTCGAATCTGCCGTCAACCTTATAGCAAATGGCGTCGCCGGAGCATAAGGTGTTTACTGTAGTTCGACGCGACTAGGGCGGCCTACTTCTTAAACAGATTTTCGAATGCCGCTCGGGCATCCATCGGCCGCGCCGAACTCGGCGTAGAGGTTTCCTTTTCCACCCGAACCCGCATGGAATAAAACGTACATGAATTGCGCTCGTCCTTACGCGCGACCCGTTCGGGAATCGGCTGAGTGCATTCGAAACGGCTCGATGTATCGAAATAGGTGCATTGACGGCAGGAGTGAAGCTCGAAGCCGCATTTTGGACATTGCCCAACCGGTTCGGATATCGACGTTAGCAACGCGCCGCACTGCGCACACCGCGAAACCGTGTGCGTTCCCGGCATCTGCACCGCGCGCGGGCCAAACGTTTCCTTCTTGACCGGCTTTTCCCCAGACGGTTTTTCACGCTTCTCGCCGCTATCCTGATACCCGTGTTGGCGATACTTCCGGTCGGACACGAACCGCCTCCTATATGATCGGATATTGTCTCGCTTCGTCGCCATCTCTACAAGTCCGTCGCAAACCCGGTGCAGGCGCGGGCGTCCGTGCCCGTGCTGGACCATTTGAATTCACACTTAAAGTTCCCCGGCCTTCACTGGTGGCGCCCCTGAATTGTAATTCGCCATAACGGGTGCTACCATCCGATTAGCGGCAACAGAGTGGGAGGTTTCATTTATGTCGGAAAACAATAGCAATAGTTTTCTTTGGTTTCTTGCGGGGCTCGGTTTTGGCGCCATCGCTGGCGTTCTCTATGCCCCACGTTCTGGCGACGAAACTCGGCAGGCGCTGCGTTCCCGAGCCGAAGAGGGCCAAGCGTACGTCCGTGATCGCGCGCGCCAAGCTCGCGAGCAAGCTACAACCTGGGCCGACCGTGGTCGGGAAGTACTGAACCAGCAAAAGGAACAGTTTCGGTCCGCCTACGAAGCCGGAAAGCAGGCGTATCACGAAACCACGGCTGCGGAGTCAGGCGGCTCGCACACTCCGTAATGCATCAAATCTCCGCGCCGCACGGCAACTGACGCCGTGAAGCGGAGCAAAGCCTATGGACTATCTACCTATTTTCATCGGCGTCACTGCAGCGGCTGTGTTGATCCAGGCCGGAATTCTGGTGGCCATGTACCTGGCCGTCCGCCAAACCACTGAGCGCATGGAGACGCTCGCCAGTGAGGTCCGAACGAAGGTTCTGCCCGCGGCCGAGATCGTGCATTCCATGCTGGTAGAATTTCGTCCGCACCTCGAGACTCTGGTCACCAATGTGAGCGAGTCGAGCACTGTGGTACGCACCCAGATCGAGCGCCTTGATGCCACCGTCAGCGACGCCATCGACCGTACCCGGTTGCAGGTCATTCGCGCCGACGAACTGCTGAACCGCACTCTGGACCGCGTGGAGAACACAACCGATCTGGTACATAAGACCGTGATTTCACCGGTTCGACAACTCTCAGGACTGGTCCAGGGAATCACCACCGGACTGGAGTTTCTGATCGGATCGAAACGCCGTCAGCGCAACGGAGTTCCCGTTCCCCAAGACGAAATGTTCATCTAGTGGTTGCATCCACTGAACCAAAGGCTGTGGCGCTGCTTGCGTGGCCTATCCTTACGGAATCACGCGAAGAATCATCTGCGTTCCACTGTCCAGTTTAACGTTGTGCTTTTGAGAACTGAGCAGCGAATCCTGTGCCGCTCCCGTCGTCAGCGAGACTCCTGACATTCCCACCACGCCTTGAGCATTTGGCGTCAGCTGTCCATTGATCGCAATCGCCGAACCTGCATCCGAGGCTGATCCGGTGGTGTCCCTGCTACGGGGCGTCGCGGCCCCGGGGTTCGGAGCAGCGCCTCCGTAGCCACCGCGACCAGCCGAGGGCATTGACGACCCTGTACCCGATCCTCCAGGCCGGCCCATGGGTTCGTAGGTCGTTCCAGAATTTGAATCCGGCCGGCCAATCGCCTGAATGGAAGCCTTGAGTGGAACCTCGGTCCCATTCTTCAGGACCATTTTGTCAAAGGCGATCCCCAGCGTGGATGCCGACTCGCCCTCGCGCGCAGTGACCTCAGCGACATGAGCCAGGACTTTCGATCCGCTGGGCGCGAGTACTTCGTTGTTGTCCCCAAGAAAGTCGTCCATGGTTTTGCCAATCACCTCATCGCCCACTTTGGCCTTCTTGGCATCGACCGACTTCACCAGCTCCACACGAATGATTGTGCCCGGTGCAAACTGCACTTTCGCGTTCTGAGAGTCTGATCCGCCAACTGGTTTGGCGGGGCTCTGCGCGAGTCCGACCCCAGCTAATGCAGCAATCAACACGAGATTCATTAGTCCTTTCATGCGTGTCCCTTTCTTGTAATAGAGAAGCGAGAGGCTTGCCAAAGGTTTCCTTCGAGGCTCAATCTCCCGCGAGGAAAGAATCATTTGCGGGTTGGTTATTTTATTTCAGACTTGCATGGACGGCCGTGCCTCAAACGATCCAGCCGCCGCCGACCACCACATCTCCGTCATAGAACACGGCGGCTTGGCCGGGCGTGATCGCGCGCTGCGGCTCATCGAAAGTTACCAACACTTCGTCGACGCCTGTCTTCTCCAATCGAGCAAGCGCTCCTTCGTGACGATGCCGGATCTTCACTCGAACCCGCATCGGTTCGGACAGATCGTCCACTGCGACCAGGTTCACCCGGCGCGCGCGCAGGGTTCGCGAGTACAGATTTTCCTGATTACCGACCACGACCTGCCCCTGGTCTCCCTTGATCTGGATGACGTACAGCGGCGAACCCGTTGCCACACCCAAGCCCTTGCGCTGGCCTACGGTGAAGTTGTGGATGCCGTTGTGCTCGCCGATCACCACGCCGTCGGTAGTAACGAGTTCGCCCGCTGTATCGGGCAGCGACTCGCCCTGCTCGGCCAAATATGCGTCGAGAAACTTCTTGTAATCTCCTCCGGGGACGAAACAGATCTCCTGCGAATCCGGCTTCGCGGCGAGAGCCAGCCCGTGATGCCGTGCCAGATCGCGAACCTGCGGCTTGGTCATGTCCCCAAGAGGAAAAAGCGTGCGGCTAAGCTGATCCTGCGTCAGACCGAACAGGAAGTAAGTTTGATCCTTGGAGGAATCAGCCGGACGCTTCAACAGCCAACGCCCGCTCTTCTCATCGAATTCAACCCGAGCATAGTGACCCGTGGCCAACGCATCCGCACCAATCTGCTGCGCAACGATCAACAACTGATCAAACTTCAGATGGTTATTGCACAAGCTGCAAGGGATGGGCGTGCGTCCTGACAGATATTCCTCGACGAAGGGCTGCACCACATCGCGCTCGAAACGATCTTCGTGATTGACCACGTAATAAGGGATGCCCAGAGTTTCAGCGACGCGGCGTGCGTCATAAACATCATCAAGGGAACAGCACCGCCCTTGGACTGATTCAGGCATGCCAGCGTGTCCGGACAGACGCCGCTGGTTCCAAAGTTGCATAGTTAAGCCGATGACATCGTGTCCGTCCGCGCGCAGCATGGCCGCGACGGTCGACGAATCGACTCCGCCCGACATGGCTACGGCAATGGTCTTAGCGGACATAGCTTCTAGCTTCTGGCTACTAGCTCCTGGCAAAGATATCGACGCCTCTTCAGCGTTCGGAACGTTGCTTGTTCTGAAAAAATTAGAGCGACGGTGCAAGCTAGAAGCCAGGAGCTAGAAGCTAATAGCTGCTCTATTGTAAACCGGCGACAGTTCTCTCAGTCGTGCTACAGTTTGCGGCACAAGATTCAAAGCAAATTCAACGTCGTTGGGCGTGTTTTGCTTACCTAAGCTAAAGCGAAGGCTGGCTCGCGCGATTTCCGGCGGCAAACCCATGGCGGTGAGCACGTGCGACGGCTCGATAGCGCCGGAAGAGCACGCAGCTCCCGTCGACACAGCCAGTCCTTTCAAATCGAGCGCGATCACCAACGCTTCTCCTTCGATGTAATCGAAGTGAATATTCGTCGTGTTCGGGACGCGCGGAGCGCCTTCGCCGTTGACGCCGGTGGCTTCGACGTCGGAAAGAATCTTCTGCTCGATCTGGTCGCGCATCGCCGACATTCGTTCGAGGTCTCCGCGCTCCAAACCCTCCGCAGCCAACTCTGCCGCCTTGCCGAGACCGATGATCCCAGGGACATTCTCCGTGCCCGCGCGCCGCGATCTCTCGTGGCTTCCGCCATAAAACATCGGCTGCAAGATAGTTCCCTTCCGCACATAGAGCGCGCCCACTCCCTGCGGGCCATGCAGCTTGTGCCCGGAGATTGAAAGCAGATCGCATCCGAGACGCTTCACGTCAATCGGCACCTTCCCCGCCGCCTGCACTGCATCGGTGTGGAAATATATCTCCGCCTCGGCGGCGATCTTGCCAATCTCTTCGACGGGCTGCAGGACGCCAGTCTCGTTGTTAGCCATCATGATCGTGATCAGCTTTGTCTGCGGACGTAAAGCGCGGCGAACGTCATCGGGATCGACCAACCCGCGGCCGTTCACGGGAACGTAAGTAACCTCACATCCCAAAGCTTCTAGATGCTTGCACGAGTTCAGCACCGCGTGATGCTCGATGGTCGAACTAACTACGTGATCGCCGGCGCGGATCAAACCCGAAACGGCGAGGTTGTCGCCCTCGGTCCCGCCGCTGGTGAAGACGATTTCAGACGCCCGGCACCCCAGCAGCGCCGCCACAGATTCCCGCGCCCGCTCGACCGCCGCCCGGGTCTCTTGCCCATGGTGATGGATAGAAGACGCGTTGCCAAAATGTTCCGCGAAGTAAGGCCGCATGGCCTCAAAAACCTCGGGCAGCACGGGCGTCGTCGCGTTATTGTCGAGATAGACTCGGCGCATGGAAATTCCTGTTTTTATTCTACGCTCGCACCCTAGACAGCTTCTCGGCGAGCCGGCCAGGACTCCGGGTTCTGGGAAACTATGCCGTCCAGGATCACAAAGGGTCGGTTGTCAGTTCCCTGTTCTCCGTTCTCAGTTTGTTCCTTGCCGCAAGCGTTCACCCGCTAAGTGAGGGCCGCCCCACCCACCTTACAGTCCGAGCCAGTTCCATAATCGTTCCTTCAGACTCAGCAACGCGTAGGGCAACCAACTTCTGTAACGAAGCAGCACGGTGGCGTGAACGGTCTTGGCGCGAGGCGAGCCCCTGTTGCTGAAGACCAGATGGTAAACTCCCGCACCCGCAGGCAGCGGAGCATCAATGGCGCCTGCGGCTAACGGACCGCTTTCGTATTGGGTGGGCGCGGAGTATCCAGTGCTCCAAACCGTGAAGGCGGTGTCGGTCAGCACGTAGGCTTCTATGCCGGGGTCGCGATCTTTGTCCTTCTCAGTGCCATTGACATTGCCGCTGCGCGGGCTGCCTGCGGTTGCACTGAACTCGCCGGTAATACTGACTTTCAGTGCGCCTGGTGGGACCGTGAACTCGCGAGCGGAGAAACTGTGCGGGTTCACCGAAAGCGCGGCGTCGACGATGGTTTGTGTCTGCGACCAGTGGACAAGATCCTGAACCCGCTGTGCCTCCGCACTGTCGCTGGTCCCGGCCCATACTCCGGCCCCGAGCAAAAGCAGGAAAAGCAACGAAAGCGGAATAATTCGGCCTCGCCGTGGCGCCCCCAACGGCTGCGTCCCGCCCGGCTCCACGGCCGGCAGAGGTGGAAGGATATCGCCCTTCGCCGCGAAAATCACGGGCTGGCCGCACTTTAAGCAGAACTGGGAACCACGCGGCAGGTTGGTGGCGCACCGGTTACACAACACATCGGCCTCGCTGCAGGCGAAATTTCAAACGATATTAGCACGCGATTCGCTTCCCCTCCCGGGGAAGCACTCCTGGCCACCCATGCGAGCGCCTGACTAACGCTTCTCCATGGGAACCCAATGTTGCGGGTAGGCGGGGCCGATGTAGTCGGCACGGGGGCGGATCAGCCGGTTGTCGTCGAGTTGTTCGATCACGTGGGCCGTCCATCCGCTGATTCGCGAAACCGCAAACACTGGTGTAAAAAGGTCCAGGTCGATTCCCAGAATGTGGTAGGTCGAGGCGGAATAGAAGTCGACGTTCGCGTTCAGCTTCTTTTCGGCTTTCACGAATTGCTCGATGGCATGGGACATTTCGTACCATTTGCCCTGTCCGTTGGAGTTTCCCAGATCCTGCGACATTTTACGCAGGTGGGTAGCTCGTGGATCTTCGGTGTGATAAACGCGATGGCCGAACCCGGGAACCTTCTTTTTCTCCGCCAGCATTTTCTTGATGTGCTCCACGGGATCGGCGCCTGCGCGGTCGATCGCTTGCAGGATGGTGAAGACAGCCTCATTGGCTCCGCCGTGCAATGGACCTTTCAGGCAACCGATGGCGGATACAACGGCGGAGTGCATGTCCGAAAGAGTGGCGGCGGTAACACGCGCGGCGAAAGTGGAAGCATTCAATTCGTGATCGGCATGCAGGATGAGTGCGATATCCAGCGCGCGTTCGGCGGTCGGCGATGGCCGGGTGCCGTTGAGCATCAGAAGAAAGTTTGCGGCGTGCGAAAGCGACCGGTCAGGCTCGACGATTGGCTTCCCTTTCCGGATGCGATCGTAGGCGGCGACAATCATCGCGATCTGTGAAGTCAGGCGAATCGACTTACGGATATTAGCTTCGTGGTCATTGCTCCTCTCGTCCGCATCGTAGAACGACAGCGCCGATACCGCAGTGCGCAAGACGTCCATGGGTATAACGTGCTTAGGAGCCGTACGCAGCAGGTCAACGACCGCCGGGTCCAGCTTGCGTTCTTCGGCGAGATGGTCGCGGACTTCCTTGAGTTCAGCACGCGCGGGCAGCCGGCCAGACCACAGGAGATAACAAGTCTCTTCGAAGGTGGAATGATCGGCCAGTTCGTGGATGTCAATGCCACGGTAAGCCAGAACACCCTGGTCTCCATCGATGTAACAAATGCCGGAGGTGGTGGCGACCACTCCCTCCAAACCTTTGGGGGGTTGCGCGGTAGTCACACTGGACATGCTTCCTCGCTTGAGTTATGGGATACGTTGTGACTGCACGGCAGGGAGAGCATGTGCGCGTCGCAACTAACTTTTATACGCCAAAATGATTAACTTTCCAACCGGGGACTGGAACAATAGGCTCGGCCGAGCGCGACTAAAGTAGCATCCAGCGATCAGCATTCAAGAATGAAGATTTTTCGCGCCGGCCTTGGCTGGCTGCCGAATTGCTGCTTTTCCGCAAGAACCACTCGTCCGTCCGTTCCAAAGAGTTAACCCGAAGGTACACGACCCTGCTGGATATAGGTCGAGGGTATCTGTTCCCGGTTACAATCGGAGCATGCGCATGCGTTGGGGATGGGACGCGTTGGCCATTGCGGTGCTCTCGGCGGCGGCTCTCGCCGCTGACGAGCCGCAAAACCTCACGCTGCTGCCTTGTCCTCAAGCGGCGTCCAGCGACTCCGCGTGTAACCCATCCAAAGAAGATCTAAAGAAATCCAAAGCGGCTTTTTCCAAAGCGCTGAAGCTGCAGAAGGCCGAGCACTTCGATGAGGCCTACGAGGAATTTGATACCGCGGCCCGGCTGGTTCCGAGGAATGTTGAATACGTAACATCGCTGGCCATGGTTCGACAGCAACTGGTCTTCAATCATTTGCAGAATGGAAATGACGATCTGACGAAGGGGAAGCTGGTGGAAGCGCAGGCTGAGTTTCTCAGTGCTTCCAATCTCGATCCGCAAAACGAATTCGCTCAACAGCGGCTTCGGGATTCACTCGCAGAATGGGCGACGAAGCCAACCGGCGCGCCACAAGTGGTGGCCGAGTCACCAGTGCTGCGGGTGGTTCCTAATCCGGTTGTCCACGAATTCCACTTTCGCGGGGATTCCAATGCGCTCCTGACACAGGTGGCTGGGATCTACGGCGTAAGCGTAGAGTTCGACGAATCCGTACCTTCACGGCGGGTCCATTTCGACATCGAGAGCGTCGACTTCTACATGGCCATGAAGGAGGCTTGCGCGGTTGCCGGGGCTTTCTGGGTGCCCTTGTCGGAAAAGCAGATCTACGTGGTTAAGGAGAACGCCGAATTTCATCGCCAGTTCGACCACATGGGGTTGCGCACGTTCTATCTGCCCGGAGTTAGCACGCCCCAAGAGCTGAACGAAATGGTCACTCTGCTGCGGACCATCTTCGACATTCGGTTTGTTTCCCAGGCGCAGGCGGGGATGCTCGCGGTACGCGCGCCGGCGGGCGTCCTGGATGGGGTCACGAAGTTGCTTGAAAGCTTTGGGGCAACTCGTCCGCAAGTCATTCTGGATGTGCAGGTATTCGAGGTCGATCACCAGTTAACGCGGGACATGGGACTCCAGATCCCCAACCAGTTCACGCTGTACAACATTCCCGCGGCTGCAGTGCTCGCGCTGACCGGGCTGGGCGGACAAAACATTCAAAGCTTGATTAATCAGTTGATCTCGAGCGGTGGCATCAACGCAGCCAGTTCGCAGG
>Ga0210383_10001326_pt1 | contig 22659 bp, 21 predicted proteins | sample IncBWC14OmetaG_FD_160072 | JGI IMG/M metagenome (GOLD analysis project Ga0210383, IMG submission 160072) | Forest soil microbial communities from Barre Woods Harvard Forest LTER site, Petersham, Massachusetts, United States - Inc-BW-C-14-O ... | reverse complement strand
CCGCGACCTGGCGCTGACTGTTGGATTGCACGACGCCGCCCGATACCAGCGTGTCGACGCCTGCGCGCAGCGCCTCGTGCAGCACATAGTCGAGCTTGCGCAGCTTGTTGCCGCCAAAGCCCGGGCCGGTGCAATCCTCGCGCTTGACCCACAGTCGTGGTCCCGCGAGATGGCGGCTCAAGCGCGTCATCGGCTCCAGCGGCGTGGGCAGGGTGCAGAGGCCGACGCGGCCGAAGCGCGCCAGCGCGTCGTTCAGGCGGGCGATCGCTGCGCTGCCCATGGAGATCAGGCGAGGAAGGTGCGGCTGAGGGCTGCGATATCGCTCGCGCGCTCCCAGCTCATGCAGAAGCGGCCGCCCGGCACGATCTCGACCCTGGCCTGCGGGCACTTCGCCTGCAGGAGCGCGCGATGTTTGCCGTAGATGAAATGCTCGCCATAGAGCATCAGCACCGGGCAGTGGAGGGCCGCCAGGCCGCCCAGCGTGTCGAACTTCGCCAGCGCGCCCATCGCCTGCCAGCGGTCGCGGCCGATCTCAAGCTGCGCGGTGTTGATGCGGTCCATCCACGATTGCGTGGGCTGCATCGGCGCATGCTCGGGATCGTGCTTGAGCACGAACTCGATCGAGCGCGGCGCCGGAAACCCCGATTCGTCGCTCGGCCGCACCTTGGCGATGTCGGCGATGTCGCTCTTCGCCGTCTCGGCGTCGCTGAAGTAGGGCGTGTTGACCAGCACCGCCTTGTCGATGCGCTGCGGCCAGCGCCCGCCCAGCGCGATCGACACCGCCGCACCCACCGCCTCGCCCAGCGCCGCGGCACGCTCGATGCGGAGCGCATCCATGGTCTCGATCACCGCGCGCGCGTAATCTTCTATGCCGGGCTGCCAGTCGATATGGTCGGAATGGCCGTGGCTCGGATAGTCGATGGCGACGGCGCGGAAATGCGCGCCCAGCGCCTGCAGCAGCTCCGCCATCACGGCCGAGCTCTGCTGGTTGATGTGGCTCACCATCACGACCGGGCCGCTGCCGCAGGCCCGCCAATGGATATGCCCCGCGAAGGTCTTCGCCAGGCCGCGTTCTACCGGCAGGCTCATTGGCTACTCGAGCTTGACGTTGGCGGACTTCACGACCTCGGCCCATTTCACGCCTTCCTGGCGCAGGAAGGCGAGCAGCTCGGCCGACGTGCCGCCGCCCACGACGCCGCCGGCGGCGGCATAGGCGTCGATCAGCTCCCTGGTCTTGAGCGCCGCGCTGGCCGCCTCGAAGATCTTCTTGCGCGCCTCGGCGCTGGCGGCGCCGGGCGAGACCAAGGCATACCAGTTGTCGGAATTGACCTTGGGATAGCCCAGCTCGCGCATGGTCGGCACGTCGGGCAGCAGCGGCGGCCTGGTGTCGGAGGTCACGGCCAATATCTTGATGGCACCCGAGCGGACATGCGGCAGCAATATCGATATGTCGAGCAGCACCGTGTCGACCGTGCCGGCCAGCAGGTCGTTGGTGGCGGGCGCGGCGCCGCGATAGGGCACATGCAGCAGGTCGGTGCCGGTCTCGCGCTTGAGCAGCTCGATGGCGAGATGGGTGATGCCGCCGGTGCCGGCCGAGCCGCAGGTGATCTTGCCGGGATTGGCCTTGGCGTAGGCGACGAAGCTCTTGAGGTCGCCGATGCCGAGCTTGCTGTTGACGGCGAACACTTCCTGCACGCGCACCACCAGGACCAGCGGCGCGATGTCCTTGGCCGGATCGAACGGCATCTTGGGCATCAGGCTCTGCATGATGGCGCCGGCCGAGGCGCTCATCAGCCCCATGACGTGCGCGTCGGTGCCGGCCTTGGCGACGAAGTCGATGCCGGTGACGCCCGCCGCGCCGCTCTTGTTCTCGACCACGACCTGCTGGCCGAGCGGCCCCGTCATGCCCTGCGCGAGGTTGCGGCCGAAAATGTCCGCCGGCCCGCCCGCCGGGAACGGCACGACCAGGGTGAGGGGCTTGCTGGGGAAGGTCTGCTGGGCGTTAGCCTGCGCAAAGGGCAGGGCAGAAAGGCCGGCAACGGCGGCACGACGCGTAATACGCACTATTTCCTCCCGTTCGTTGTGCGACTGTGCGCAAGGACGAACGGGCAGGCAAGGGTTTGCTGGGGGCGCGCCACTCCAGTGGCGCGTCTTCTCATGAATCATAATCGCGCCACTGGAGTGGCGCGCCCCCAGCGCTAAAACTCCACGTCGAGCTCTTCCACCTCCTCGGGCTCGTTCTTTGCCGCCAGCGTCCATTCGAGCATGGCCGGAAACTTCATCATCAGGTCGCGATAGCCGGCCGATGCGGGGTCGAGCTTCACGTCATAGGTGGCAAAGCGCGAGCACACCGGCGCGTACATCGCATCGGCAATGGTCGCCGTCTTGCCGAACAGGTACGGCCCGCCATAGCGCTGCAGGCAGTCGCGCCAGATCGCCGTCACGCGATCGATATCGGCCTGGGCGCCCGCCCACACCTTGAAGCCCGGATGGCGCGCCTTGAGATTCATCGGCAGCGCCGAGCGCAGGTTGGCGAAGCCCGAATGCATCTCGCCGCACACCGCCCGGCAGTGGGCGCGGGCCGCCGGGTCGGCCGGCCACAGGCCCGCCTCGGGCTTGATCTCGTTGAGGTATTCGCCGATCGCCAGCGTGTCCCAGACCTTGACCTCGCCGTGCTCCAGGCAGGGCACGAGGAAGGAGGGCGAAAGCAGCAAAAGCTCGGCCCTTGTGGCCGGATCGTCGATCGGCGCCACCCGCTCTGCGAACGCCAGCCCCGCCATCCGGCAGAGCAGAAATCCGCGGAGCGACCAAGAGGAATAGTTCTTGCTACTGATGGTGAGCGAAGCCTCGGCCATGACGCCTGGGATGCAATTTCCGAGCCGGTCGCCGTCTATGCTGTATGCGCTTTACCAGACCGCCGCCGACCTGATGCTGCCGGCCCGGGCTTGGGCGACGGCGGCCGGACAGACCCTGGCGGGGGGCGGCGGCGCGTCGCTCGACAGCTGGCGGGCGGCCGGGGCGTTCTGCGAGATGCTGAGCCGGGCCACGCTCACCCATCGCCGGCCGTCCTTCGGCATCGGCGAGATCAAGAGCGGCAACCGCACGGTCCCGGTGCGCGAGGAGGAGGTCTTTGCCACCCCCTTCGGCACCCTGCTGCGCTTCGTCAAGGAAGGCGCCCCGCCGCAGCCCCGCGTGCTGCTGGTGGCGCCGCTCTCCGGCCATTTCGCCACCCTGCTGCGCGACACGGTGCGCGTGCTCCTCCCCGAGCACGACGTGCACGTCACCGACTGGGCCAATGCGCGCGATGTCGGCATCTGGCACGGCCGCTTCGGCTTCGACGAATATGTCGAGCACCTCATCACCTTCCTCGAAGCGATGGGCGAGGGGGCGCACGTGATCGCCGTCTGCCAGCCCTGCGTGCAGGCGCTGGCCGCCGCCGCCCTGATGGCCGAGGACGACCATCCCGCCCAGCCCAAGAGCCTGACCTTGATGGCCGGCCCGATCGATGCGCGGGTTCATCCCACCAAGGTGAACGAGCTCGCCACCGGCAAGTCGATCGGCTGGTTCGAGCGCAACCTGATCGCCCATGTGCCGCTGCGCTATCCCGGCGCCACGCGGCGCGTCTATCCCGGCTTCCTGCAGCTCACCGCCTTCATGAGCATGAACGCCGAGCGCCACATCAAGGCGCAGGTCGACCTCTACAAGGCGATGGCCGCGGGCGAGCACGAGCAGGCCAATACCATCAAGGCGTTCTACGACGAGTATTTCGCTGTCCTCGACATGACGGCGGAGTTCTATCTCGAGACGGTGCAGTGGGTCTTCCAGGACCATCTTCTGGCCCGGGGCGCGCTCGACTGGCGCGGCCGTCGCGTGAACCCCAAGGCGATCCGCCGCACCGCCTTGTTCACGGTCGAGGGCGAGCGCGACGACATCTGCGCCATCGGCCAGACCGTGGCCGCGCACGATCTCTGCACCAGCCTGCGCCCGTATCGAAAGAAACACTACATGCAGGCCGGCGTCGGCCATTACGGCGTGTTCAGCGGCAGGCGGTGGGCCAGCCAGATCTATCCCCTGGTGCGAAACACGATCCTCGCCAACGAGTAGCTCTCCCGCCGAGTCTGTGGCGCATGCTTCGAGACGCATCGCTACGCGATGCTCCTCAGCATGAGGTGCCATTGTTCTACGCGGAATCCGCACCACCTCACCTTTAGGAGGGCGCGAAGCGCCCGTCTCGAAGGGTGGGCAAAACGGCCCCTTTGCGTTACATAATTCATCATGGCTGACTTTCCGAAGAAGACCCTGGCCGACTGGGAAAAGGCTGCCGCCAAGGAGCTGCGCGACAAGCCGCTGTCGTCGCTCGACTGGACGACGCCCGAGGGCATCGTCGTGAAGCCGCTCTACAGCGCGGCCGATCTCGAGACGCTCGAGACCTTGGGCTCGCTGCCGGGCTTCCCGCCGTTCACGCGCGGGCCGAAGGCCACCATGTATACCGGCCGCCCGTGGACGGTGCGCCAGTATGCCGGCTTCTCGACCGCCGAGGAGAGCAACAAGTTCTATCGCGCCAATCTCGCGGCCGGCCAGATGGGCCTGTCGGTGGCGTTCGATCTCGCCACCCATCGCGGCTACGATTCCGATCATCCGCGGGTCGTGGGCGACGTCGGCAAGGCGGGCGTGGCGATCGATTCCGTCGAGGACATGAAGATCCTGTTCGACGGCATCCCGCTCGACAAGATGAGCGTGTCGATGACCATGAACGGCGCCGTGCTGCCGGTGCTGGCGGGCTACATCGTGGCGGCGGAAGAGCAGGGCGTGCCGCAGGCCAAGCTCTCGGGCACGATCCAGAACGACATTCTAAAAGAGTTCATGGTCCGCAATACCTACATCTATCCGCCCGGACCCTCGATGCGCATCGTGGCCGACATCATCGAGCACACCGCGCACCACATGCCCAAGTTCAACTCGATCTCGATCTCCGGCTATCACATGCAGGAGGCGGGCTCGACGCTTGTTCAGGAGTTGGCATTTACTCTTGCGGATGGGCTCGAATATGTGCGCGCCGCCCGCGCCAAGGGTCTCGACATCGACGCCTTCGCGCCGCGCCTGTCGTTCTTCTTCTGCATCGGCATGAACTTCTTCATGGAAGTGGCCAAGCTCCGCGCCGCGCGCTTCCTGTGGGCCGAGCTCATCCGGCCGTTCGAGCCCAAGAAGGCCGATTCGCTGTCGCTGCGCACCCACTGCCAGACTTCGGGCGTGTCGCTCACCGAGCAGGATCCCTACAACAACGTGATCCGCACCGCCTACGAGGCGATGGCGGCGGTGCTGGGCGGCACGCAGTCGCTGCACACCAATTCGTTCGACGAGGCGATCGCGCTGCCGACGCCCGCCTCCTCGCGCATCGCGCGCAACACGCAGCTCATCCTGCAGCACGAGACCGGCGTCACCCGGACGGTCGATCCGCTGGCCGGCAGCTATTACGTCGAATCGCTCACCAACAGCATGATCACCGAAGCGCGCAAGCTGATCGCCGAGGTCGAGGCGCTGGGCGGCATGACCAAGGCGGTCGAGGCCGGCATGCCCAAGATGCGCATCGAGGAGGCCTCGGCGCGCCGCCAGGCCAGGATCGACCGCGGCGAGGAAGTGATCGTGGGCGTGAACAAGTTCCAGCCCAAGGAGCCGACCGTCGTCGAGGTCCTGGACATCGACAACGACGTCGTGCGCGAATCGCAGGTCGCGCGGCTGGCCAGGATCCGCCAGAGTCGCGACGAGGCTAAATGCGTGGCGGCGCTGAAGGCGCTGGGCGAGGCCGCGCGCAACGGCACCGGCAATCTTTTGGCCCTTTCGATCGAGGCGACGCGCGCGCGGGCGACGGTGGGCGAGATCTCCTCGGCGCTGGAAGGCGTCTATGGCCGCTACCAGGCCACCATTCGCTCGATCTCCGGCGTCTATGCCGGCGAATGGGAGGGCGATCAGGGCCTCGACCGCATCCGCACCGATATCGCCGCTTTCGCCGAGGAAGAGGGCCGCCGGCCGCGTCTGATGGTCGTGAAGATGGGCCAGGACGGCCACGACCGCGGCGCCAAGGTGATCGCCACCGCCTTCGCCGACTTGGGCTTCGACGTCGACATCGGCCCGCTGTTCCAGACGCCGGCCGAAGCGGCGCGCGCGGCGATCGAGAACGACGTGCATGTGATCGGCGTGTCGAGCCAGGCGGCAGGCCACAAGACCCTGGTGCCGCAGTTGATCGAGGAACTCGCCAAGCAGGGCGGTTCGGAAGTCTTAGTCGTGGTCGGCGGCGTCATCCCCGCCCAGGACTACGACTTCCTGAAAAAGGCCGGCGTCGCCGCGCTCTACGGCCCCGGCACCAACATCCCGGCCGCCGCCGCCGAGATCCTCTCCATCCTCCGCCAACGCAGCCACAAGCGCGCGGCTTAGGCTGGGGGCGCGCCACTCCAGTGGCGCGATCTTCTTCGTTAATCAGCAAAGACGCGCGACTGGAGTCGCGCGCCCCCAGCAAGAGGCTTGACAGAACTGAGCAATGTTGTGGCGTATGCCCGTCGACCATGCCCACGCCCGTCGACAGCCTAATGCCGCATCGCCTGACTCTCTTCCTGCGTCAGCGGACGCTCGCGGAAGTACAGGATCTTGCCGCGAATCGTCGCGAACAGGGTGCGCGCTTCGAGCTTGCCCGGATAGCGGATCTGGGTCTGGTCGAAATGCGCCAGCCAGATCTTGATCGGCCGCTCGCGTTCGGTCTCGGCTTCCTTCGGCGCCTCGTCGAACTCGCCCGACACGCGCTTGGTGTACATCTCGCAGACCAGCACATCGCCCTGTGCGCCCACGATGCCGGTGGCGGCGGCGGGCTCCATGCCGATCTTGCGGAAGATGATATCGATGCGGCGCTTGCCGTCGTTGGTCCGCACCGGCTTGTCGCAGGCGGCGTCGCCGGCCAGGCCGACGCTGAGCGCCGCCGACAAGGGGTCGAGCGAGCCCTGCTTGTCGGCCTCGGGGATCGCCTGCTGCGGCGTGGGTTTCCAGACCGGCGTATAGGTCTCCTGCAGAAAGCCGCTGGCACCGTACTGGGCGAGCCAGGTGCGCGGCGTGTCGCCCACCATGATGGACAGCGATCCCGCGGCCGGCCGGGCGCCCTGGGGCGAGAAGCCGCCCCACGCCCGGTTGCGGCCGACATAGTTCATGGTCATGGCCTTCAAGGTTCCCACCTTATAGGTGTTGCTTTCGACGTCGTAGGTTGCGCCGTTGAGGCGGGCCGTGACGTCGATGCGAAAGCCCGAGATGCCCGCGATGGTGATCTCGTAGCCGAGCTCGATCTGACGTGCGTCCTGGGCCAGCGCCACCGTCGGCACGGCCAGGCTCACGGCAAAAGCACTGAAGGCCCTACGAAAACTCATGAAATCCCTTCCAAAAGGGGGGCTTACTTCGGCCTTGCCGGCACGATAGAAGGCCCTCGCTCCCTTCGCCACCGAACTTGCGCGCCCGAAAAGGCCCTTTTCGTCCATGTCGCCTCCCGCCAACGATCGCGTTCCGAAGCTCAGCCTGGCGCGCACCTGGGCGGTTCTGGGCGTTCTTGCCCGGCATTTGTGGCCAAAGGGTGAGACGGGCCTGCGCACCCGTGTCGTCATCGCCCTGGCGCTGCTGATCCTGGCCAAGCTCATCAACGTCTACGTCCCGATCCTCTACAAGCAGACCGTCGACGCCCTGGGCACGGCGGCGGCGCAGGCCGTGGCGGTGCCGATCGTCCTTATTCTGGCCTACGGCGCGGCGCGGGTGCTGGCGCAGGCGGTGGGCGAAATCCGCGATGCCGTGTTCGCGCCGGTCTCGCAGCGCGCGATCCGCAACCTCGCCCTGGAAGTCTTCGGCCATCTTCATGCGCTCTCGCTGCGCTTCCATCTCGAGCGCCAGACCGGCGGGCTGAGCCGCGTCATCGAGCGCGGCACGACGGGCATGGAGTTCCTGATCCGCTTCACGACCTTCAACATCCTGCCGACCCTGCTCGAGATCGCCCTGGTGGGCGCCATCCTGTGGCGCCTCTACGACTGGCGGTTCTCGGCGGTGACGCTCGCCGTCATTGCCGCCTACATCGTGTTCTCGGTCACCCTGTCGGAGTGGCGCATCAAGTTCGTGCGCCGCATGAACGACGCCGACACCGAGGCCAACGCCAAGGCGATCGACAGCCTGCTGAACTACGAGACCGTCAAGTATTTCGGCAACGAGGCGCACGAGGCGCGCCGCTTCGACGTCGGCCGGCGGCGCTACGAGACGGCGGCGATCCGCTCCAGCCGCACCCTGTCGCTGCTCAACATCGGCCAGGGCTTCATCATCTCCCTGGGGCTGGCCGCAGTGATGATCATGGCGGGCTCCGGCGTCGTGGCGCACACCATGACCCTGGGCGACTTCGTGGCGGTCAACGCCTTCCTGATCCAGCTCTACATGCCGCTCAACATGCTGGGCTTCGCCTATCGCGAGATCCGGAATTCGCTGGTGAACATGGAAAAGATGTTCGGCCTGCTCGACGTCGAGGCCGAGATCGCCGACAGGCCGGGTGCACAGCGTCTCGTGGTGAGCGGCGGCGAGATCGTGTTCGACCATGTCGACTTCCACTACGAGAAGGCCCGTCCGATCCTGCACGATGTGAGCTTCCGCGTGCCGCCCGGCGACACCGTGGCCATCGTGGGCTCGAGCGGCGCCGGCAAGTCGACGGTCTCGCGCATCCTGTTCCGCTTCTACGACGTGGCCGGCGGCGGCGTGCGGATCGACGGCCAGGACATCCGCGACGTCACACAGTCGAGCCTCAGGGCGGCGATCGGCGTGGTGCCGCAGGACACCGTGCTGTTCAACGATTCGATCTACTACAACATCGCCTACGGCCGGCCCGACGCCAGCCGAGAAGAGGTCGAGCAGGCGGCCCGCCTGGCGCGCATCCACGACTTCATCATGTCCCTGCCGCAGGGCTATGAGGCGGCGGTGGGCGAGCGCGGGCTGAAGCTCTCGGGCGGCGAGAAGCAGCGGGTGGCGATCGCTCGCACGATCCTCAAGAACCCGCACATCCTGCTGTTCGACGAGGCGACCAGCGCGCTCGACACGCGTACCGAACAGGAGATCCAGCGCTCGCTGGAAGAGGTGAGCCGCGGGCGCACCACCGTGGTGATTGCGCACCGCCTGTCGACCATCATCCACGCCGACGAGATCATCGTGCTCGACCGCGGCCGCATCGTCGAGCGCGGCCGCCATGCCGAGCTTCTGGCGCGAAACGGCCTCTATGCCGACATGTGGCAGCGCCAGCAGGAGGCCGCGGCCGAGGCCGAACGGCAGGTCGAGCACCAGGGCGAGGAGCCGCCCTCGTTCCGCGCCGAGGGGCATCTCCGTGTCGCCGAGTAGCGTAAGCGCCGCAAACCCCTGGCGCTCGCTGCTGCCGGTCTTCGCCGCTTGCGCCGCCATTGGCCTGCAGGCGGGCGTCGCGATGCCGCTGGTGCCGCTGGCGCTCGAGCGGCAAGGCGCCGACAAACTCACCATCGGCATCGTGGCCGCCGGCTGGGGCATGGGCATGCTGGCCACCGCCTCGCACATTCCCCGGCTGGCGGCGCGGTTTGGCACGGTGCCGTTCATCCTGGCCTCGGTCGTCGCGGGCTCGGCGCTCACGGTCGCCTACACGCTGACCGCAGGCCCCGTCGCGTGGTTCGTGCTGACCCTGCTGCATGGCGCGGTCGGCGGCGTGCCCTGGGTGGTGAGCGAGATCTGGATGAACGTCGTCGTCGAGGAAAGCCGGCGCGGCAGGGTCATGGGCGTCTACGCCACCATGGTGGCACTCGGCATGGCGCTGGGCCCGTTCGTGCTCCAGCTGGTCGGCGTCTACGGGCCGGCGCCGTTCCTGACCTCCGCCGCGCTCGCCCTGCTGGTGGCGCTGCCGCTGCTGCCCTACTGGAAGAAGGCGCCGGTGATCGAGCACGCGGCCGACAGCGGCTACCTGGCTGTCGTCGTCGCCGTGCCGCTGGCCATGCTGGCCGCGTTCGCCTGCGGGCTGGGCGAGCAGGTCGCGTTCAGCTTCCTGCCGGTCTACGCCGTCGGCGCCGGCGTCTCGGCGCAAATCGGCGCGCTCTGGCTGTCGGCCTTCGTGATCGGCAACGTGATCCTGCAATGGCCGATCGGCTGGATGGCCGATCATCTCGACCGCCGCGTTGTCCTCGCCGGGTGCACCTTGGCAAGCGCCGTCCTGGTGGCCTTGCTGCCGCTCGTTTCGGCGCAGTCGCCCGCGATCATCGGCGTGATCATGCTGTGGGGCGGCATGTCGTTCGCCATCTATCCGGTCGGCCTCGCGTTGCTCGGCCGGCATTTCAACGGCGGCGATATCGCCCGCGCCAACACGGCGTTCAGCATGCTGTACATCGTGGGCGGCCTCGCCGGCCGCCCGCTCGCCGGGGCGGCGATGGATGCGTTGGGCGATCCCGGCCTCGGCTGGACGGTCGCCGTTTTCTACGCCGTCACCGGTATCGCCGCCTTGCTGGCGTTCCACCGGCGCGGCTGATAATCCTGCCAGCCCATGAGCGCCGCGGCCGCCAAGACCGACAAGTCAGCCGATCCGCTGCTCGCGCCCCTGCTGGCCGGGGACCGGCGCGCGCTGGCGCAGGCCATCACCCTGATCGAATCGACACGCGCCGATCATCGCGAGCGCGCCGATGCGCTGCTGGCGGCCGCGCTGCCGCACGCGGCCAAGTCGGTGCGGCTCGGCATCACCGGTGTGCCGGGCGTAGGGAAATCGACCTTCATCGAGCGCTTCGGCCTCGCCCTGCTCGAGCGCGGGCGCTCGCTCGCGGTGCTGGCCATCGATCCGTCGTCCAAGCGCGGCGGCGGATCGATCCTGGGCGACAAGACACGCATGGAGGAACTGTCGCGCCAGCCCGCCGCCTTCATCCGGCCCTCGCCGGCCGGCGCCACCCTGGGCGGCGTGGCGCGGCGCACCCGCGAGGCGATGTTGCTGGCCGAAGCCGCGGGCTTCGACACGGTGATCGTCGAGACGGTGGGCGTCGGCCAGTCCGAGACCGCGGTCTCAGATATGGTCGACATGTTCATCGTCCTGCTGCTGCCGGCCGGCGGCGACGATCTGCAGGGCATCAAGCGCGGCGTGATCGAGCTCGCCGACCTGATCGTGGTCAACAAGGCCGATGGCGACCTCTTGGCGACGGCGCGGCGGGCGGCTTCGGACTACCAGCATGCGCTCCGCATGTTGCGCTCGCCCACCGCCGGCTGGACGCCCGAGGTGGCGACCTGCTCGGCGCTCACCGGCGAGGGCGTGGTCGAGGTCTGGCAGACCATCGAAAGATTCAGGCAGGCGGTCGGCGAGAAGGGGATCGCCCACCGGCGGGCTGAGCAGGCTCGCGCCTGGATGTGGAGCGAGGTCGGCGAGACGCTGCTGGCCGAGCTGCGCAAGCATCCGGAGGTGCGCAAGCTGGTGCCCGGCCTGGAACGCGAGGTCGAAGCCGGCCGAACGACCCCCGCCGCGGCGGCCCGACATATGCTAAAAGCCTTCCATGGCCGCTAAGTCCTTCGTCAGGCGCGCCCGCCGCGCCGCCGCCGCCCAGGAGCTGCCGTTCTGGAAGCGCAAGTCGCTCGCCCAGATGTCCAAGCAGGAGTGGGAATCGCTCTGCGACGGCTGCGGCCTGTGCTGCGTCAATAAGCTGGAATACGAGGGCACCGGGGAACTCGCCCAGACCGACACCTGCTGCAAGCTTCTCGACCCCAAGACCGCCCGTTGCCGGGACTACAAGAACCGCAAGAAGATCGTGCCGGACTGCATCCAACTCACCCCAAAGGTTGTGGAAAAGATGGACTGGCTCCCCAAGACCTGCGCCTACCGGCTGGTCCATTTCAAGCAGGACCTCTACTGGTGGCATCCCCTGGTCTCGGGCGACCCGGAAACCGTGCACGAGGCGGGAATCTCGGCCCGCGGACGGGTGATTCCGGAGGATCAGGTCGAGGATATCAGCGAGCGGGTCGTCGACTGGTTCGCGTAACCGCGGACTGGCTCGCTTGACGGCCCCCCTTCGGGCCCGTAAAAAGCCGGCCTTCCCGCCCCTTGGCGGGATCGTTTTTTAGCGGATATCGCCATGCCCCGTCGTTGCGCCCTGTCGGGCAAAGCCGTGCAGTACGGCAACAATGTGAGCCACGCCAACAACAAGACCCGGCGCCGGTTCCTGTCCAACCTGCAGGTCGGCTCGGTCCTGTCGGATGTGCTCGGCCACACGGTGCGTTTGCGCCTGACGCCGCGCGGCATGAAGACCATCGAGCACAATGGCGGCATCGACGCCTACCTACTGGGCACCAACGACAGCAAGCTCAGCCCCGAGATGAAGGTGTTGAAGCGCCGGGTGGCCTCGGCGAAGGCCAAGAAGGATGCGAAGAAGGCCGCGTAAGCGGCCTTTACTTTGCCAATTCAAACAGCAGCAGGACGTTGCGCTGAAGCGGATTGAAGTTGTCGTCCGAGATCAGCCACAAGAGCGTCTCGCCGCGTGCTCCCGTGGTCACGGCCAACCCTTCCAGATTGTCGACCGCATAGGGCGAGGCGAGCCTCGCCAGCTCCTCGGCGCGCACGGTGCCACCGGGCTTGAGCTGGGCTCGCTCGAAGCGCATCACGCGGCAGCGCACGCCGCGCACGAAGTCGAAGGCGCGTTCGATGGTGGCGAACGATCCGTCGGGTAGCCTGGCGATCGCCGTCGGATTGAAGTCCGGGGTCTTGGCGTACTCGAAGGTCTGCCACGCGTAGCGACCGGTCCCGGTCGGCTGGCCGATCCAGCCAACCAACGTGCCGGGTCGCAGGCTGTATTCCTCGCTGATCGCGATGATGCGGCCGTCGGCGAGCGCCGTCAGCGTCTCGATACCACCGTTGCTCGGCTGACGGCCGATATCGGCCGGGCCGTCGACCGGAAGCGGTGTCGAGCTAAGCGTGGGGTAGCGCCACAGCCGGTGATGGTGTTCGAAAGAGACCAGCCAGGAGCCGTCGGGCAGGCGCGCCATGCCCTCGGCGTCGGCTTCGACCTTGCCGACGAGCGGCTGGCCGTCGAGGCCGAGCAACTTGCCGATCTGGCCGCCGCTGAGCCCTGCCAGATTGCCCTTGGCGTCGTAGTCGACCGTGGCGGTGAACCAGGAACCCTCGTCGGAGATCGAGGTGAGGGTGTGCCCGTCGGGCGTGACATGGAGGTCCGACCAGCCGCCGAAACTGCGCGAATTGGCGGTCATCGAAAGGCCGCCGCGCCACAGCAGGCGGCCAACGCTGGTGACGGCCGGCTCGTCGAACCTGAGCGCCAGGGCACGGCTGTGGATCTCGAGCGCCTGCTCCTTCGCCCCGGCGGGCGGCAAGGATGCACTGGCGCAGGCGGCCGCCAGCAGGCAGAGCGTCAGGAGCGAACGGGCGGCGGTGAACAAGGTACGCCCGTCCAGCAGGCGGCCGCACTCAGGCGGCGCGTCGGCCCGACTTGGCGCCGGCGGCCTTCGCGCCACCGCGGCCGCGGCTGGCGATCGTCACCTTTTTCTTCTCTTCCTCGTCGAACAGCGAGGCGAGCTGTTCCATCATGGTGCCGCCCAGCTGGTCGGCGTCGACGATGGTGACGGCGCGACGATAGTAGCGCGTGACGTCGTGGCCGATGCCGATGGCGATGAGCTCGATCGGCGAGCGCGTCTCGATCCAGTCGATGACGTCGCGCAGGTGGCGCTCGAGGTAGTTGCCGGGATTGACCGACAGGGTCGAATCGTCGACCGGCGCGCCGTCGGAGATCACCATGAGGATCTTGCGCTCCTCGGTCCGCTGCAGCAGTCGGTTGTGCGCCCACAACAGCGCCTCGCCGTCGATGTTCTCCTTGAGGATGCCCTCGCGCAGCATCAGGCCGAGATTCTTGCGGGCGCGCCGCCATGGCGCGTCGGCCGGCTTGTAGATGATGTGGCGCAGGTCGTTGAGGCGGCCAGGATTCGCGGGCTTGCCGGCGGCAAGCCACTGCTCTCGACTCTGGCCGCCCTTCCAGGCGCGCGTGGTGAAGCCCAGGATCTCGACCTTGACGCCGCAGCGCTCGAGCGTGCGGGCGAGGATGTCGGCGCTCATCGCCGCCACCGTGATCGGCCGGCCGCGCATCGAGCCCGAATTGTCGATCAGCAGCGACACGACGGTGTCGCGGAAGTTGGTGTCCTTCTCCTTCTTGAAGGAGAGCGCGTGCATGGGATTGGCGACGATGCGCGCCAGGCGCGCGGCGTCGAGCGTGCCCTCGTCGAGGTCGAAGTCCCACGACCGGTTCTGCTGCGCCATCAGGCGGCGCTGCAGGCGGTTGGCGAGCTTGCCGATGACGCCCTGCAGATGGGAGAGCTGCTGGTCGAGGTGATTGCGCAGCCGGCCCAGTTCCTCGGCGTCGCACAGGTGATCGGCCTCGACGATCTCGTCGAACTTCACCGTGTAGGGGTGATACTGCTGGCCCAGCGGCTCGTTGGACAGCGCACCCGGCGGCAGCCACGGACGCTCGGCGCGGCCCGGCTCCTCCTCGTCGCCCGAGCCCATCTGCATCTCGGTCTGCGCCTGGTCGGCCACCGTCTCGGAGGCATCCTCCTGCTCCGACGCGTCCTCGGTCTCCTCGCCCTGCGCGCCGTAGCCGTGGGTCTCGCTCGAATCGCTCTGGTCGTCGCCGGTCTCGTTGGACTGGCCGTCGGCGTTCTCCTGATCCTGCGAATCGTCCTGGTCGTCGTCCTGCAGGTCGGCCGATTCATCGCCCAGCTTGAGGTCGCGGATGAGCTGGCGGGCGGCGCGCGCGAAGGTTTCCTGGTTGCCCAGCGACTCGCGCAGCTTCTGGAAGTCGCGGCCGGCGGCGGCTTCGACGTCGGCGCGCCACATGTCGACCATCGCCTTGGCCGAGTCGGGCGGTGCTGCGCCCAGAAGCTGCTCGCGGGCGATCAGGCCGATCACGTCGGCGATCGGCGCGTCGTCCTTCGACTTGATGCGGGCGTGGCCGCGCTGGTCGGAGCGCTGGCGCCACAGGGCCGAGAGATTGTCGGCGACGCCCGCCATCCGCTTGGCGCCCAGCGCCTCGACGCGGACCTGCTCGACGGTCTCGAAGATCGCCCGTGCCGTCTCGCCGCGCGGCACGCGGCGCAGATGGGTCTTGCGATCGTGGTGGCGCAGCTTCAGCGCCATCGAATCGGCCTCGCCGCGCACGCGGCTCACATCCTCGACCGGCAGGTCGCGCGCCGGCACGGTGATGCGCGCCTCGCTGCCCAACAGCGAGCCGCCGTCGGGCACGAAGGAGACGTTCACTTCCTTGCGCGATACCGCCCGCATGGTGGTGGCGGTGACGCGGCGGAACTCCTCGAGGGGCGTCGTATCCTTGGCCATCGAGGCCCTCTCTAGTGGAGCTTGCCGCCCTTGCCGCTCGACGGCGGAAGTTCCTTGCCGAAACAGCGCTGATAGTACTCGGCAAGCGTGCTGCGCTCGACCTCGTCGCACTTGTTGAGAAAGGTGAGACGGAAGGCGAAGCCGATGTCGTTGTTGAAGATGCGGGCGTTCTCGGCCCACGTCATCACCGTGCGCGGCGACATCACGGTCGAGATGTCGCCGGCGATGAAGCCGGCGCGCGTGAGGTCGGCCAGCGCCACCATGGCGGAGACGATCTTGCGGCCGTCGTCGGTGTCGTACATCGGCGTCTTGGCGATGACGATGTTCACTTCCTGGTCGTGCGGCAGGTAGTTGAGCGTGGTCACGATCGACCAGCGGTCCATCTGGCCCTGGTTGATCTGCTGCGTGCCGTGATAGAGGCCGGTGGTGTCGCCCAGGCCGACCGTGTTGGCGGTCGAGAACAGGCGGAAGGCCGGGTGCGGCCGGATCACCTTGTTCTGGTCGAGCAGCGTCAGCTTGCCGTCGACCTCGAGCACGCGCTGGATCACGAACATGACGTCGGCGCGGCCGGCGTCGTATTCGTCGAACACCAGCGCCGTCGGGTTCTGCAGCGCCCACGGCAGGATGCCTTCGCGGAACTCGGTGATCTGCTTGCCGTCGCGCAGCACGATCGCGTCCTTGCCGATCAGGTCGATACGGGAGATGTGGCTGTCGAGGTTGACGCGCAGGCACGGCCAGTTGAGCCGCGCCGCGACCTGCTCGATGTGGGTCGACTTGCCGGTGCCGTGATAGCCCTGGACCATGACGCGTCGGTTGTGGGCGAAGCCGGCGAGGATCGCCATCGTCGTGTCGGAGTCGAACAGGTAGGCGTCGTCGACCTCCGGGACATGCTCGGTCGCCTGGCTGAAAGCCGGGACTTCCATGTCGGTGTCGATGCCGAACAGTTGGCGCGCAGAAACCTTGATATCCGGCATGCCCGACACGTTTTCCCGGGCCGCGGTCGTCGTGGAAGCCATCACATGTCCTACAAAACAAAGCCCGCCAAATTGCGGGTCAAATTCATAGTCGCAGGCCGATTTGTGCACTGCAAGCGGCCAATTGGCGGGGCTGCCCTGAGCAGGGCTAATCACTCCGTCGGCAGGTGCTCGGAGGCCCGCAGAGTGGAATAGGCGGCGTTGATTTGTTTGAGTTTTTCCTCGGCCTCCCGTGCCCCGCCATTGGCGTCCGGGTGGTGCCGTTTGACCAGTTCCTTGTAACGAGATTTCACGGCGGCCCGGGTTAACGGCCATGAAAGTTCAAGCACGTCCAGGGCGTTGCGTTCGGCCGGTGTCAGTTGTTCGCTGCCATCGTAGTGGGGCGCCGGCTTTTCACCCAGCCCGGCATCGTCGGCCAAGCCGAACGGGTCGATGATGTGGGCATAGGAACCGCCGCTGCTGCGCCCGCCGAGCGGCCAGACCGGCCTTCGCCAGGTCGTGTCGGCGCGGATGTGGGCCTCGATCTCGTCGGCGTCGAGGCCGGCGAAATAGTCCCATTTCTTGTTGTATTCGCGGATGTGCTCGAGGCAGAACCAGCGATGTTCGTTCAGCCGGTCGCGCGCGCGGGGCGCACGATAGTCGCCGCCCAGCCGGCAGCCCGGCTGCTCGCAGACCCGCTGATGGGTCTGCGCGCCGTCCGTCGCCTGCAATGGGTTCGCTCGCCGTCGGGCCATTCGGCTAATATGTGTTCAACAGTTTGAGCGGGCAAGAGAGGCGAGTGATGGGCAAGGTCGCGATGGCGATTGACAACAAGCTCAGGACTGAGTTCGCGCCGGCGCGCCTTGCCATCGAGGACGAGTCGTCGCGCCACCACGGCCATGCCGGCTGGCGCGAGGGCGGCGAGACCCACTTCCGGGTCGAGATCGTGTCGGCGGCGTTCGAGGGGCAGAGCAGGGTGGCGCGCCAGCGGCTGGTCTACGCCGCCTTGAAGGACGAGTTCGCCGCCGGCCTGCATGCGCTCGCGCTCACCACGCTGACGCCGGCGGAGGACAAGCCTCTTGCCGGACCGCGGGCCTCCAGGCCCGCATCATGATCATGAGCGGGCCTGGAGGCCCGCGGTCCCGGAAGACGTCAGCCCTCCATCTCGATTTCCTTGCCGGCCGCCGCGGCGCGGACAGCGTCGGCATCGGGACCGGTGTAGAAGTCGGGCGCCCAGCGCCGGACCACGGGACCGTCGGCGGCCCAGGCGTGGCAGGTGTCGATCACATAAGGTTTAGGTTTGCGCCTCGGTTTGGATGTCGGGGCGGGGACGGGCTCGGGCGCACCACCTTCGGTCCGCGCGAGATGGGCGCGGTTTAGCTCGCGCGCCTTGCCCGACGACATCGTCTGGAACGCCGTCGTCGCCACCGGACCCAAAAGTTCGACGATGTGCGTGCAGCCGTGCACGCCGCCCAGCCGTGCCCGCACCTCGCGGTGGAAGCCGCCGCCGACGCGCAGGCCGATCAGCTTCCTGAAGTCGGGGGCGACGTCGCCGCAGATGCGGTAGGGCGATTTGTCGGTCACCGCTTCGACGTCGACGATGGTGAATTTGTGATCGAGCGTGAGACGGATCGACATGTCGTGCACGAAGTCGCCGGCCTTGAGTGGCCCGCGCCATTCGTTGGCATGCTCGTAGCTCTTCTCGTCGGTGATGCGGCCCTCGATGTCCCAGAGCCCGTCCTCGCGGAAAAAGCCCTGGCAGGTGACGCGACGCGTATGCAGATGCTGTCGCCTGACCGGCGGCGAAAGCGGCATGGCAGAACCTCTCGACTGATGCTTGGGCTGGTGGCAGCCCTTATATGGCGGCTTCTATGGCGGCCGGCGGCACGATGCGCAACTCGGCGATGCGCGTGCCCTCGCGCTTCAGAATTTCGAAGCGAAATCCGTAAAATGCGTAGGTCTGGCCGACTTCGGGAATGCGCCTGGCTTCATGCAGCACCAGGCCGGCGATGGTGATGGCCACATCCTCCGGCAGGCCCCAGCCGTATTCGCGGTTGAGGTCGCGGATCGGCACGTCGCCCCGGCAGATCAGGCTGCCGTCCTCGCGCAGCATGACGCCGCGCTTGATGGCGTCGTGCTCGTCCTCGATGTCGCCGGTGATCTCCTCGATGATGTCCTCGAGCGTCACGATGCCGCGCAGCGCGCCATATTCGTCGACGACAATGGCGAAATGCTCGTGACGGGCGCGGAAGGCCTGGAGCTGGTCGAACAGCACCGTCGATTCGGGGATGAACCAGGGCGGCGTCATGACGTCCTCGAGCTTGACCGCCTCCGGACTGCCGGCGGCCTTGACCGCACGGAACAGGTCCTTGGCATGGATCACGCCCACGATGTTGTCGGGTTCGCCGCGCTGGACTGGGATCCTGGTGTAGGGCGCTGCCAGCATCTGGGTGACGATCGCGTCCATCGGCTGGTCGCCGTCGATCAGCACCACGTTGCCGCGATGGGTCATGACGTCGCCCACCGTGCGGTCGCCGAGATCGAGAACCGAGCGCAGCATTGCCTTCTCGGCCGGCACGGTCTCATCGGCCTGGCCCTCGCCATGCAATTCGATGGCGCCGCGCAGGACGTCGGCGTGCTCATCGATCTCCGGCTTGCGGTCGACATGCACGCCGATCAGCCGCAGGAAAACGCGCGAGATCCAGGCGACGCCGCGCGCCATCGGTCCCAGGATCGCCAGGGTCACGACGATCGATGGCGCCAGCGTGAGCGCGACCCGGTCGGCGCGCAGCAGCGCCCAGGTCTTGGGCATCACCTCGGCGAAGATCACCACCAGGATGCCGACGGCTATCGTGGCGTAGACGATGCCGGCCGCGCCGAACAGGGCGGTCAGCACCGCCGTGGTGAGCGAGGCCGAGAGGATGTTGACCACGCTGTTGCCGAGCAGCACCGCGCTCACCGCCTCGTCCTTGCGATCGAGCAGCCCGTTCACCAGCGTGGCGCGCCTGTTGCCCTGCTGGGCGAGCCGGTGCATGCGCGGCCGCGAGGCGCCGGTGATCGCCGTCTCTGCGGCCGACATGTAGGCGCCCAGCAGCAGGCACAGCACCACCGCGGGACAGGCGAACTCCAGGGGCAGATCGAAATGAAGGTTGCTTTCCATACCGGCGCGTCAGGCGGCGATGGCGTCGTCGAGCAGGCCGCGCAGGGTTCTTTCATCGACCTCGCGGCTCACGAAGGTCTTGCCGATGCCGCGCGTCAGGATGAAGGCGAGCTTGCCGCCCTCGGCTTTCTTGTCGCCGCGCATGTGGTCGATCAGGCGGCTCGCGTCCCACTGCCGCCGGTTGTCGCCGCCGATCGAGCGCAGCCGCACCGGCAGGCCGACGGCGCCGAGATGGCGGCGCACCCGCAGGGCGTCGTCGGCCGGACAGAGGCCGAGACGGGCCGAGAGATCGAACGCCATCGCCATGCCCGCCCCCACCGCCTCGCCGTGCAGCAGGTCCGGGCCGAAGCCCGTCTCGGCTTCCAGCGCGTGGCCGAACGTATGCCCGAGATTGAGCAGGGCGCGGAGGTCGGTCGTCTCGCGTTCGTCGGCCGCCACGATGCGCGCCTTGGCCAGACAGCTCTGCTCGATGGCATAGGTGCGCTTGGCGGCATCGCCCGACAGCACGGCGGCGCCGTTCTTCTCGCACCAGGCGAAGAACTCCGGCATGTCGATCAGCCCGTACTTGGCAACCTCGGCATAGCCCGCCAGCAGCTCGCGTTTGGGCAGCGTGTCGAGCACGTCGGTGTCGGCCAGCACCAAACGCGGCTGGTAGAAGGCGCCCACCAGGTTCTTGCCGTGGCGCGTGTTGATGCCGGTCTTACCGCCGACCGAGGAATCGACCTGGGCAAGCAGCGTCGTCGGCACCTGGATGAAGTCGACGCCGCGCAGCAGCACCGCGGCGGCGAAGCCTGCAAGGTCGCCGACCACGCCGCCGCCCAGCGCCACCAGGGTCGTCTTGCGGTCAGGACGCCGGTCGAGCAATTCATTCATCAACCGGCCGAAGGCGCCGAACTCCTTGCTGCTTTCGCCCGCCGGCACGGTGATCGACGTGGTGCGTACGCCTGCTTTGTCGAACGAGGCCGCAAGCCTTGCGCCGTAGAGCGGCGCCACCGTCTGGTCGCTGACGACGATGACGCGCGGCGCGGCCAGCAGGGGGCGGCTGAGCTCGCCGGCGCGATCGATCAGGCCGGGGCCGATGGCGATGTCGTAGCCGCGGCCGGCGAGGTCGACGCGGATGGTGCTTGCCTTGGTGCTTGCCGGGGTGCTCATGCCTGCACCTTGGCCTTCTCGGCGATCAGGAACGCACGCAATGCCTCGATCACCTGCTCGGTCGTGCGATCGGCCGGCTGGGCGGTCGAGTCGACGATGATGTCGGCCTCGGCATAGATCGGATAGCGCTGGGCCATCAGGCGGCCGAGCACCTCCTTGGGATCGCCCTGGCGCAGCAGCGGACGATGGCCGCGCCGCCTGACCCGGTCGAACAGCACGTCGAGCTCGGCGCGCAGCCACACCGTCACCGCCTTGGCGCGCATCAGGGCCCGCGTGTCGGCGTCGATATAGGCGCCGCCGCCGGTCGACAGGACGTGCGGCGGCTCGTCGAGCAGGCGCGCGATCACGCGACGCTCGCCGGCGCGGAAATCCGATTCGCCGTATTTCTCGAAAAACTCGGCGATCGAGCAGCCGGCGGCGCGCTCGATCTCGTCGTCGGCGTCGACGAACGACAGGCCGAGGCGCATCGCCAGCCGCTTGCCGATGGCGCTCTTGCCTGCGCCCATCAGGCCCACGAGGGCCACGGTGCGCGACAGCGATAAGGGTGAATGGGCGTCCATGGCGAACTGCAGCATGGATGTCGCCCATTCCGCCCGCGGTTTCAAGCGACAGCCGCCAAGTCCCTGCGGCGATTGCCGCTTCACGGCAATGGCCTTCGGCAATTGCCGCTCAGGCGGCGGCCGGGTAGGTTGCCCGCGCCGTGCCCATGTTCCGTTCCAGACATCGATTCACCGTCCCCACCCTGAAGATTGGGCCGGTGATTGTCGTCGTCGTCGTTTGCCTGCTGGTGGCGGGCCTGGTGGCCCTTGCCGTCATCGAGCCGCGACCGCCGGTGCGCCATTTCGAGGTCCCGGTCCCCAATGACCGCTTTGCGCGCTAGCCTGGTTCTGGCCGGCGTGCTGGGCCTTGTTCTGACGCCGCCGCTTTTTGCCCAGGCCCCGAGCTTCGACGACAAGGTCACCGGCTTCCTGACGGCAAATATCGGCGGCATGCCGGCCGACGCCTGGAACGGCACGTCGCTCGGCACCGCCAAGCAGCTGGTCTCGGCGCTGCCGGCCGCACCGCGCAGCCGCGCGCTGCGTGACCTGCAGTTCACGGTGCTGGTGAGCGCGCTCACGCCGCCCGCGCCTGATGGCAGCCCGCCGCCCAGCCTGTTCGCGCGCAAGGTCGAGAAACTGGCGGCGATGGGCGAGGGCGAAAGCTTGAACGAAATGGTGCGCAGCGCCGGTGGCTACCTCGACCCGGCAACCGCCACCACCGTGGTCAATGCCATGATGATGGCCGGCGAGCGCGAGGGCGCCTGTTCCATCGCCCGCAACTGGCAGCTCACCGAACCTTTCGGCCGGCGCGCCAACGCCGCCTGCGACTACGCGGCTGGCGAAAAGACCGGCGCCGCCGCCGTCGCCTTGCCGGGCGGCCAGATCGACGGGCCGTCGATGATGATGCTCGATCTCACGCGCGCGCCGCCGCCGGCTGGACTGCTGCGCGCCACCCAGCCACCGATCATCCGCGCCCTGGTCGCCCTCAAGTCGTTGCCCATCGCCACCCGGCTCGAGATCGCCGAGCGCGGCGAGGCGCTGGCTGTCATTGAGGCGACGCGGCTGGGCGATCTCTATGTCGAAGCGGTGCGCGACGGCGCGGCGCTGCCGCCGGCGATGGCGGCGCGCGCGCAGCTGGTTGCCGCGGCACGCAGCGCCTCGAACCCCGCCGAGATCATGAATTCCATCGTGGCGGTCTACACCGAGGCGCGCGGCAGTCCGCTGTTTCCGACCATTGCGCGCGCCAGCGCCGCGGGTCTGCTGCGCCTGCCGGCCAAGCCGCAATTTGCCAGCGTGGCGCAGGAGGCGATGTGCGGTTTCCTGCTGCTGGGCGACAAGCAACAGACCCGGGCGTGGACCCAGCTCGCGCTCAACGCCGCCCGCAACAATGCGGGAGCGCTGTCGTCCCTCGATCGGCTGATGCCGCTGGTCGCGGTGGCCGGCATCGACGATCCCAAGCGCCTGCCGCCGAGCGAGGTC
>Ga0210383_10001324_pt1 | contig 22683 bp, 16 predicted proteins | sample IncBWC14OmetaG_FD_160072 | JGI IMG/M metagenome (GOLD analysis project Ga0210383, IMG submission 160072) | Forest soil microbial communities from Barre Woods Harvard Forest LTER site, Petersham, Massachusetts, United States - Inc-BW-C-14-O ... | reverse complement strand
GCGTGTCCGCCTACGGCGAACCGCAGGGCCGGTTACTGGCCGCCCTTCTGCACGTACGACCGGACGAACTCCTCCGCGTTCTCCTCGAGGACCTCGTCGATCTCGTCCAGGATCGCGTCGACGTCGTCGGAGAGCTTTTCGTGCCGCTCCCGGACCTCCTCGGTGGTCCCGGTCTCCGCCTGTTCGGTCTCCTCGGCGCGCCGAGTGGTCTGCCGCTGACCGCCTGTGTCCTTGTTGGTTGCCATGTCACTACCTCCGTCTGTCCCAACGCTATCGTCACCCGTGGGAGTCCCGCCCAATCCCGCCGGGCTCAAATCGGTACGAACTCGCGACCCGTCCCGAGGGTGAGTACGGGGAGGGGGCAGGGCGCCGATCCTGGCCGGTCAGTCTTGGCCAGTCAGGGCGGCGACCAGCTCGGCCGCGGTCCGGCAGCGGTCCAGCAGCTCGCCCACGTGCGCCTTAGTGCCGCGCAGCGGCTCCAAGGTGGGGACGCGCTGCAGCGACTCCCGGCCGGGGATGTCGAAGATGACGGAGTCCCAGGAGGCGGCGGCCACCGACTCGGGATACTGGCGCAGGCAGCGGCCGCGGAAGTAAGCCCGGGTGTCCTCCGGCGGGTTCTCGATGGCCCGGTCCACGGTCGCGTCGTCGGTCAGCCGCACCATCCGGCCCCGGGCGGCCAGCCGGTTGTACAGGCCGCGGTCCAGGCGCACGTCGGAGTACTGCAGGTCGACGAGCTGCAGCCGGGGATGATCCCAACTCAGCGAGTCCCGGGACCGGTAGCCCTCGAGCAGCTCGAGCTTGGCCACCCAGTCCAGCTCCTTGGCCAGCAGCATGGGGTTCTCGGCCAGCCGGTTCAGCACCGACTCCCACCGGTCCAGGACGTCCGCGGTGATGTCGTCGACGTCGTTTCCGTACCGGTCCTCGGTGTACTTGCGGGCCAGCTCGAGGTATTCAGCCTGTAGCTGAACGGCGGTCATCTTCCGGCCGTCCTTGAGCGTGACCAGGCGCCGGCAGGTCGGATCGTGCGAGATCGCGCGGAGCTCGGCGACCGGTGCCTCGACGGACAGGTCCGAGCCGAGGAACTTGTCCTCGATCATCGACAGGACCAGCGAGGTCGTACCGACCTTGAGGTAGGTGCACACCTCGCTCATGTTCGCGTCGCCGAGGATCACGTGCAGCCGCCGGTACTTCTCCGGGTCGGCGTGCGGCTCGTCCCTGGTGTTGATGATGGGCCGCTTGAGCGTGGTCTCCAGGCCGACCTCAACCTCGAAGTAGTCGGCCCGCTGGCTGATCTGGAAGCCGGCGCCCCGGCCGTCGGCGCCGATGCCGACCCGCCCGGCCCCGCAGATCACCTGGCGGGACACGAAGAACGGGACGAGGAACTTGACGATGTCGGCGAACGGCGTGGCCCGGCGCATCAGGTAGTTCTCATGCGAGCCGTAGGAGGCGCCCTTGTTGTCGGTGTTGTTCTTGTACAGCTGGATGGGCGCGCTGCCCGGTACGGTCGCGGCCTTGGCCGCGGCCTCGGCCATGACCCGCTCGCCGGCCTTGTCCCAGATCACCACCGACAGGGGGTTGGTGCACTCGGGCGCGGAGTACTCGGGGTGCGCGTGGTCGACGTACAGCCGACCGCCGTTGGTGAGGATGACGTTGGCCAGGCCCAGGTCCTCGTCGGTCAGCTGGGAGGAGTCTGCCGCCTCCCGGGTCAGGTCGAACCCGCGGGCGTCCCGGAGCGGGTTCTCCTCCTCAAAATCCCACCGGGCCCGGCGGGCCTTGGCGGCGGTGGCCGCCTGGTAGGCGTTGACGATCTGAGACGAGGTCACCATCGCGTTGGCACCGGGCTGGCCGGGCACGGAGATGCCGTATTCCGTCTCGGTGCCCATCACCCGCAGAACGCTCATATCAAGCAGCCTAATGCCGTCACGGACGAAGCCAGCATGCCGACACGATTTCCAGAGGGCGAACGAGCATCAAAGGTACTGCCCAGTGTTCGCCACGGTGTCGATCGAACGGCCTGCCTCGGTGCCGGTCTTGCCGGAGACCAGGGTCCTGATGTAGACGATGCGCTCGCCCTTCTTGCCGGAGATGCGGGCCCAGTCGTCCGGGTTCGTGGTGTTCGGCAGGTCCTCGTTCTCGCTGAACTCGTCGACGCACGCGGCCAGCAGGTGGCTGACCCGCATGCCCTTCTGCCCGGTCTCCAGGAACTCCTTGATAGCCATCTTCTTGGCCCGGGCCACGATGTTCTCGATCATGGCGCCGGAGTTGAAGTCCTTGAAGTACAGCACTTCCTTGTCGCCGTTGGCGTAGGTGACCTCGAGGAACCGGTTCTCCTCGGACTCGGTGTACATCCGCTCGACCGTGCGCTGGATCATGGCCTCGACGGTGGCCTGCGGCGACCCCTCGTGCTCGGCTATGTCGTCCGGGTGCAGCGGCAGCTCCTTGAGCACGTACTTGGAGAAGATGTCCCGGGCCGCCTCGGCGTCGGGCCGCTCGATCTTGATCTTGACGTCGAGCCGGCCGGGCCGCAGGATGGCCGGGTCGATCATGTCCTCGCGGTTCGAGGCCCCGATGACGATGACGTTCTCCAGGCCCTCCACGCCGTCGATCTCGGACAGCAGCTGCGGCACGATGGTGTTCTCCACGTCGCTGGACACGCCCGAGCCGCGGGTGCGGAAGATCGAGTCCATCTCGTCGAAGAACACGATGACGGGCATGCCCTCGCTGGCCTTCTCCCGGGCCCGCTGGAACACCAGCCTGATGTGCCGCTCGGTCTCGCCCACGTACTTGTTCAGCAGCTCAGGGCCCTTGATGTTGAGGAAGAAGCTCTTGCCCTCCTTGGCCCCGGCATCCTGCGCGGCATCCTGCGCCGTCTTGGCCGCGACCTGCTTGGCCAGCGAGTTCGCGACCGCCTTGGCGATCAGCGTCTTGCCGCAGCCGGGCGGCCCGTAGAGCAGGACCCCCTTGGGCGGCTTGAGCTGGTGCTCCTTGAACAGGTCGGCGTGCAGGTAGGGCAGCTCGATCGCGTCCCTGATCTGCTCGATCTGCCCGGCCAGGCCGCCGATGTCCTTGTAGGAGATATCCGGGACTTCCTCCAGGATCAGCTCTTCGACCTCGGCCTTGGGGATCCGCTCGTACACGTACCCGGACCGGGACTCCAGCAGCAGCGAGTCGCCGGCCCGCAGCGGCTGGTTCAGCAGAGGCTCGGCCAGCCGGACCACGCGTTCCTCGTCGGCCTGGGAGATGACCAGGGCGCGCTCGCCGTCGGCGAGCACCTCCTTGAGCATGACGACCTCGCCGACCTTCTCGTAGGCCTGGGCGATGACGACGTTGAGCGCCTCGTTCAGGACCACCTCCTGGCCCGGGCGCAGCTCGCTGAGCTCGACGTTCGGCGACACGTTCACGCGCATCTTGCGCCCGCCGGTAAAGACGTCGGCCGTGTCGTCCTCACACGCGTTCAGGAAGACGCCGAACCCGGACGGCGGCTGGGCCAGCCGGTCCACTTCTTCCTTCAGCGCCACGATCTGGTCGCGCGCCTCCCGCAGCGTCGCGGCCAGCCGCTCGTTCTGCGAGGTAACCCCGTTGAGGCTGCCTTCGGTCTCGCGCAGCCGGTCTTCGAGCAGCCTGACCTGCCGTGGCGAGTCCGCCAGCCGGCGACGGAGTACGGCGATCTCCTCATCAAGATAGGAGATCTGTGCGGTAAGGCTCTTCACCTCATCGTCGTGCCGTGAGACACGCCCGCTGTCGTCTCTGGTGGCCACACCCCTCACCTCCTCCTGAACCGCTAATAAGACATTACCTATACACCGGCATTCCCTAACCTCGCGAGGCCGTTTCGATGCCGTCTTGCCGCACATCCGGTCACCAACCCGTCACTCCAGTATCGCTAAGTGTTACCGTTCACCGGAGGCGTAACCCCAAAGGATGGCTCTTCCTCATACGCGCCCTTGGCCGGACGGCGCCTGCGGGGCGGGGGAATCACCCCCGGCGCGAGCCGCCGCGCGGTGATCAGGAACCCGGTGTGGCCCACCATGCGGTGATCCGGCCGGACGGCCAGGCCCTCGACGTGCCACCCGCGCACCAGGTTCTCCCAGGCGGCCGGCTCGCCGAAGCCGCCGTGCCCGCGCAGGGTCTCGACGGTACGGGACAGCTGGGTGACGGTGGCCACGTAACAGCACACCAGGCCGCCGGGGACGAGGATCGCCGCGACCGCGTCCACGCAGTCCCAGGGGGCGAGCATGTCCAAGATGACGCGGTCGAAGTCGGCGAGCCCGTCGGAGTCCGCACCGAACTCACCGTTCACCAGTTGCCAGGCCGGCGGCAGGCCGCCGAAGAACTGCTCCACGTTCCGCCGGGCGACCTCGGCGAAGTCCGGACGGCGCTCGAAGGAGACCAGGGTCCCCTCCTCCCCTATCGCCCGCAGCAGCCAGCAGCTCAGCGCGCCCGAGCCGGCTCCGGCCTCGAGCACCCGCGCGCCGGGGAATACGTCGGCGAACGCCACGACCTGCGCCGCGTCCTTGGGGTAGACCACTGCCGCGCCGCGTTTCATCGCAAGCGTGTAGTCGGCCAGTAGCGGGCGGAAGACGACGTAGGGGGTGCCGCCCTGCGACCTGATCACGTTCCCGTCCGGGCCCCCGATGATGTCGTCGTGGTTCAGCGTGCCCCGGTGGGTGTGAAAAGACGCGCCGGCCCGCAGGGTGATGAGATGGCTGCGGCCCTTGGGGTCGGTCAGCTGCACCGGTTCCCCGGCCGTCAACGGTCCGCGCCGCGGTTTGGTCATGCTGGTCACAGTAGCGGGACCGGGGGTCAGACGCCGGCGAAGGCGAGGTCGACGTCACGGGCGGCCAGCACGCCGTAGACCTGACCGGACGGCTCCACCAGCAGGTACTCCGTGGCAGGGGCCTGGCGGATCGCGTCCAGCAGGGCCATGCCGGACAGGTCGGCAGACAGGACCAGGCTCGGCTCGAGCGTCCTGGCCAGCGAGCCCGCATCGATCCAGGGCCGCCGCTGCTCCGGCGTGGCCATCACCGCGGTCTCGTTGAGGATCGCGATCGGCTTGTCGTCGTGATCGACGACCACCACCGCCCGGGCCTTGCTCTCGTCCGCACGCCTGATCGCCTCGGCCAGCGGGGTGTCGGCGGCGACCGACACCGCCTTGCGGGCCAGCCGACGAGCCTGCAGCGCGGGCAGCCGCTCGCGGAACCTGGTGGCCTTGATGGCCTGGCCCGCGCCCGTCCACATGAAGGCGGCGACCACCGCCAGCCATATCACGCTGTACATGTCTCCGCCGAACCTGCTCTCCACCGGCGGAGCGAGCACCAGGACGAACAGGCCGAGGGCGAGTACGCGGCCCGCCCAGGCGGCGGCGATGGTGGACGTTCCGGGGCGGCCGGTCACCTTCCAGATCGCGGCCCGCAGCATCCGCCCGCCGTCCAGCGGCAGCCCGGGCAGCAGGTTGAAGCCTCCGACGATCAGGTTGGCCCACATGAGCTGGAAGATCAGCGTGCCACCGATGGTGCCCGCGGTGACCACGTGGGTCAGGCCCCAACCGCCGGCGGCCAGCAGCAGCGAGAGCGCCGGGCCGGCCGCCGACACCAGGAACTCGCGCCCCGGCGTCTGCGGTTCCCGCTCGATCTCGGAGAACCCGCCCAGCGGGTACAGCAGGATGCGGCGCACCGGCAGCCCGAACCCGCGCGCCACCACCGAATGGCTCAGTTCGTGGACCAGGACGGACAGGTAGAGCAACACGACGAACGCGGCAGCGACCACGAACCTGGTGGCCCCGTGAAAGGTCGAGGCCAGGTTGTTAGCGTCGACGAAGATGAAGACCCCGGCGATCACGAACCAGTACGGCGAGATGTGGACCGGGATGCCGAACGGGCGCGCGAGTACGATCCCAGGACCGGCAACGCGGCGCTGCGGCTGCTTCTGCTTCTGCTTCTGCGGCGTGCTTGCCACGATACCGATGCTATGTGGTGCGCTGACATCCCACCGAATGTCGGTGCCATGCCCTACGGTTCAAGAGTGGAAGAGATGGTGCTGGCCCCGGTGGAGGAGCCACCCGAAACGCCGTTGGGGCCGGCGCTCTCGCCGTCGCGCGCGGCGGATTTCATGACGTGCCCGCTGCTGTACCGGTTCCGGGTGATCGACCGGCTGCCCGAGCCGCCGACCCAGGCCACGGCGCGCGGGACACTGGTGCACGCCGCGCTGGAGCGGCTGTTCGACCTGCCCGCGCCCGAGCGGACGCCGCAGGCCGCGCGGGCGCTGGTCCTGCCGGAGTGGGACCGGCTGGCCGCCGACGAGCCAGACCTGGCCGCGCTGTTCCCCGACGAGGCCGAGCGGGCTAGCTGGCTGCAGTCCGCCATCGCGATCCTGGACGCGTACTTCACCCTCGAGGACCCCCGCAGGCTCGAGCCCGCCGAGCGGGAGAGCTACGTGGAGACCACGCTGGATTCCGGGCTGCGGCTGCGTGGCTATATCGACCGGCTGGACGTGGCGCCCGGTGGCGAGATCCGGATCGTGGACTACAAGACCGGGCGGGCCCCGCGTGAGGCCTACGAGGCGAGCGCGCTGTTCCAGATGAAGTTCTACGCGCTGGTTATCTGGCGGCTGCGCGGCCAGGTGCCGAGGCTGCTCCAGCTCATGTACCTGGCCGAGGGCGAGATACTGCGGTACGCGCCTGACGAGTCCGACCTGCTGGCCACCGAGCGCAAGATCATCGCCCTGTGGCAGGCCATCGAGCGGGCCCGGGCCGCGGGCGACTGGCGGCCGAGGCCGAGCAAGCTCTGCGACTGGTGCAACCACAAGGCGCTGTGCCCCGAGTTCGGCGGCACCCCTCCCCCGCTCCCCGTCGCCGACGAGGCTTAACGGCGAGTCGCGAGCAGGAGTCCCGGGTGGACGAACCAGGTTCCGTTCGGCATCAAATGATTTTTGATCTTAGGAACTGACCCCGAGTACGGCGTAGTTGTACATGCCGTAGAACGCCTGCACGTAGACGTTGGTGAGCCTCGGCGACCGGTACAGCAGGGTTTTCTGGTAGATCCCGGGCAAGATGGCCGCGTCCTTCATGACCTGCTCGTCGATCTGGGACCAGATCGCCGTGCGGGCCGCGCCGGTGACCGAAGCGGACTGGACGAACAGGTTGTTCACCACCGGGTCGTTCTCTTCGGAGATATTGGTATTGCCGGTGGGTGAGATGGCGTTCCCGGCGGTGAGGGAGTCGAGGAAGCCGTAGCCGTTCGGCCAGTCGCCCTGCCAGACGCCGGCGGCGATGCCGATGTCGTGGGAGTGCACGTAGGCAGTGGCGCCGGCTGCGGTGTTGTAGTAGTCGTCGGTCGAGGATCCCTTCAGCGTCACCTTGATGCCCGCCCGGGCCAGCGCGGCCTGCAGCGCCGTGGCCGCGGCGGTCTCCTGCGGATTGTCGTTGCGGTAGGCCAGGTTGGTGCTGAAGCCGCTGGGCTGGCCGCACATCACGAGCTGCTGCTTGGCCGCGCTGATGTCGCCGGCTGGCTGGGACAGCGCGTTGTAGTAGTCGAACGACTTGTAGCCCAGGACGACGGGCGGCATGACGGTGCTCGCGAGCTGCCCGTTCGTGGCGCCGCCCCACGCGGTCTGGATGGCTGCCTTGTCCGCCGCGTACTCCACTGCTTCGCGGCAGTGCACGTTGTTCAGCGGCGCGACCTTGGTATTGATGTACATGAACCGCGCGAACCCGTTGAGCGGGTTGTCCGCGTGAGCCTTGTCCGCCGGGCTGGACAGGATCCTGGCCTGCGTCGACGATGCCACTCCGTCGCCCTGCGCGTCCATGTCGATCTCGCCGGCCAGCAGCCCGTTATCGATGTCGGCCTGGTTCACGTTCAGGTTCATGACGATCTGGCTGGGCAGCTGCTTGGCGTTCGGGTCCGTGGCCGGGTTCCAGTCCGGGTTGGGCACCAGGACGAGCTGCTCGCCCGGTGAGTAGCTCTTGAACATGTACGGACCCGTGGACAGCGGGTGCAGCTGGTAGCTGCTGCCCTTATCCGCGCTGGGCAACACGGGGGCGGTTTCACCGAACGCCAGCACGTACGGCAGGTCCGGGAACGGGAACTGCAGGTGGAACACGAGCGTGGTCGCGTCCGGGGTGTCGATCGCGGTCAGGCCGGTCGCGCTCTTGTCCTTATACGGCCCCGGGTAGTCCGGGTCGGTGAGCAGCACCTGGAAGTAGCTCGGCCCGTTGCCCAGGACCGACCGGTCGTAGGTGCGCTCGATCGCGTACTTCACGTCCTGAGCGGTGACGACCGTGCCGTTCTCGAACTTGACGTCGGACTGGATGTGGAACGTCCAGGTCATTCCGTCGGAGCTGACTGTGCCCAGATCCGTGGCCAGATCCGGGACGAGCTGCAGGCCGCACGCGCCCGGGCAGGACTTGTAGGTGAACAACGGCATGGCGAACAGCCGGTCGAAGTTCATCACCCAGGGGACGTAGGTGTTGCCGGGGTCGAACGAATCTGGTGTGCTCTGCGCGTCGAAGTTCAGCGTCCCGCCCTTGTGGCCAGACGGGTTGACCACGGTGGACAGGCCGCCGTTGAATGCCGCTGCGGCCGTGCCTGTGCTCGGCGGGGCAGCGCTGGTGCTGGCGCTGCTGCCGCCTGCGGCTGACTTGCCCTTTGCCGGGTGCCCGGACACGAGCAGGCCGACCACGGTGCCCGCGACCGCGACCAGGACGGCCGCCGCCAGCGCGGCGTAGACCCGGACCGGACGCCGGCGAGCCACCCGCGTCGAGGGCAGAGCGGGCTGCGGTCCGCGCGGGACGCCGTGATCCGTGGTAGCCGGCGCTGAGTCCCGCGAGTGGCCCTGGCCGGCGGCAAGCGGGCTGGCCGCGGGCGGTCGCCAGGTCTGGGCCAGGACCGTCTGGGTGGGAGCGTCGTAACCGCCGACCGGCTGCGTCGAGGTATGGGTCAGCTGGCGCAGCAGGTCGTCCGCGGTGGGCCGGTTCTGCGGCTCCTTGGCCAGGGCGGCCTCGATCCAGGGCCGCAGCGAGTCCGGCACCGCGGCGATGTCCGGTTCGGTGTTCATGATCCGGTAGAAGATGGCGGCGGACACGCCGGTGCCGAATGGCGCGGTGCCGCTGGCCGCGTACGCGATCGTCACCGCCCAGGAGAAGATGTCTGACGCCGCAACCGCCTGCCCCATGATCTGCTCGGGGGCCATGAACCCGATCGAGCCGACCGTCATGCCGGTGCTGGTGAGGACCGTCGCGTCCTGCGCCTGGGCGATCCCGAAGTCGATGACCTTGGGGCCGCCCGCGGTGAGCAGCACGTTGGACGGCTTGAGGTCGCGGTGGATCACTCCGGTCGCGTGAATCGCGGCCAGCGCCTCGGCGAGCCCGGTGGCCAGGCCGTACAGCATCTCGGCCCCGAGCGGGCCCTGCTCCTCGATGTAGTCGGCCAGTGAGGGCCCGTCAATGTACTCGGTGACCAGGAACGGCCGCGGCGCCTGGGTGTCAGCCTCGATCACCCGCACCGTGCACATGCCCTTGACCCGCGTGAGCGTGGTCACTTCACGGCTGAACCGGGCCCGGAACTCGGGGTTCTCGGCCAGTTCCGGGCGCAGCACCTTCACCGCCACCAGGCCGCCGTCCTTCGCGGCACCTAGGTACACCACGCCCATCCCCCCGGCACCCAGCCGGGCGGTCAGCCGGTAGCGGCCGACCCGCGCAGGGTCGCCCGGCAAGAGCTGCGCCAGCGCCAACGAGACCCCCCTTCCAGCCCCGCAGACAATGGTCGCATGGAGGGTTGCACCGGGCAGCCGAACAGAAAATTGATTCCTGAACGTTACACGATGTCACCTTCGTGGCGCGTGGGATCGGTGGGCCGACCTCAGGCCGGCTGCGGCGCGCCTTCCGGAGAGCTCTCGGACACCTGCGGGGTGTTCTCAGGGAAGTGACACGCCACCTTGTGGCCAGGGATCAGCTCGGCCAGCGGCGGCTCCTGGGTCCGGCAGATCTGCTGCGCCTTCCAGCACCGGGTGTGGAAGCGGCACGCGGGCGGGGGCAGCAGGGGGCTCGGAACGTCACCCTCCAACCTGATGCGCGCGCGCCGCTCCCGCTGGCCCGTCGCGCTGCTGAGCGGCTCGGGCACCGGAACCGCCGACAGCAGCGCCACCGTGTACGGGTGCCGCGGCTTGGCGTACAGCTTGTCCCGGTCGGCGATCTCGACGATCTTGCCCAGGTACATGACCGCCACCTGGTCGCTGATGTGCCGCACCACGGACAGGTCGTGCGCGATCACCACGTAGGTCAGGCCCAGCTCGTCCTGCAGGTCCTCGAGCAGGTTGATGACCTGGGCCTGGATCGACACGTCGAGCGCGCTCACCGGCTCGTCGGCCACGATCAGCTTGGGCCGCAGGGCCAGGGTGCGGGCGATCCCGATGCGCTGGCGCTGGCCACCGGAGAACTCGTGCGGGTAGCGGTTGTAGTGCTCGGGGTTGAGGCCGACGAGCTCGAGCAGTTCCTGCACGTTGCGCTTGACCCCGCCGGGCACCTTGACCTTCTGCAGCCGGAGCGGGGCGCCGACGATGGCGCCGACCGTTTGCCGGGGGTTGAGCGAGGAATACGGGTCCTGGAAGATCATCTGGATCTCGCGCCGCAGCGGGCGCATCTGGCCCGGACGCAGATGCGTGACGTCGTGGCTGTCGATCACGATCTGGCCGCTGGTCGGCTCGTCCAGCCGGACCAGCAGGCGGCCGGTGGTGGTCTTCCCGCAGCCTGATTCGCCGACCAGGCCCAGGGTCTGGCCCCTCTCCACCGACAAGTTGATCCCGTCGACGGCCCGGACGGCACCGACCTTGTGCCGGAACACGACGCCGCGGGTGACGGGGAAGTGCCGGACCAGGTCGGTCACCTGGAGCAGCGTGTCGCCGTCCTGCCCGGCAACCGCGCCCGCCTTCGGCGCCGGCGGTGTCTGGATCTGTTCGGTCACACCGGCTCCCTGGCTTCTGGGTCCTTGGCTTCGGGCGCCTGGGCGTCGTCCGCGAGCCGGCTCGCCGGCAGTTCGGCCCATTGGCGGGTCCGTTGGTCGGCGGTCAGGTGGCACGCCGCCGTGTGCCCCGGCGTTACCGCCTCGCGCAACGGCGGCACCTCGGTCTCGCAGCGCCGGCCGCCGACCAGCTCGGTGTACCGGCAGCGGGGGTGGAACGGACAGCCCGAGGGGACCCTGATCAGGCTGGGCGGCGTGCCCGGGATCGGGACCAGCCGGGTGGTCCGGTCCTGGTCCAGCCGGGGCATCGAGGACAGCAGCCCCCAGGTGTACGGATGGTCCGGTCGGCCGAAGATATCGGCGGCGGACCCGTACTCGGCGACCCGGCCCGCGTACATGACCAGGATGTCGTCGGACAGCTCGGCCACCACGCCGAGGTCGTGGGTGATGATGATGACCGCCGAGCCGAGCTCGGACTGCAGGTCGGAGATCAGGTCCAGGATCTGGGCCTGGACGGTGACGTCGAGCGCCGTAGTGGGCTCGTCCGCGATGAGCAGTTCGGGGTCGCAGGACAGCGCCATCGCGATCATCGCGCGCTGTCGCATGCCGCCGGAGAACTGGTGCGCGTAGTCATCGACCCGGGTCTCGGGCGTCGGGATGCCGACCCGGCCGAGCAGGTCGATGGCGTGCTTGCGGGCGACCTTCTTGCTCACCTTGTTGTGGACCCGGTAGGCCTCGATGATCTGGTGGCCGACCGTGTAGTAGGGATGCAGCGAGGACAGCGGGTCCTGGAAGATCATGGCCATCTTGCTGCCGCGCAGTTCCCGGACCCGGGCCGGGCTGGCGTTGACCAGTTCCTCGCCGTCCAGCCGGATCTCCCCGGTGATCCGGGCCTTGGTCCCCTCGTGCAGTCCCATGATGCCCATGCTGCTGACGCTCTTGCCCGAGCCCGACTCCCCCACGATACCCAGCGTGCGGCCGCGTTCCAGGACGAACGAGACTCCGTCCACGGCCCTGACCAGGCCGTCGTCGGTCTGGAAGTGGATCCGCAGGTCGCTGACCTCCAGCAGCGGCGCCATCAGAACCGCACTCTCGGGTCGACGACCGCGTACAAGATGTCCACGATCATGTTGGCGATGACGATGAAGAAGGAGGCGATCATGACCACGCCCATGATCTCAGGCAGGTCCTGGTTCTGGATGGCCAGGATGGTGAACTGACCCAGACCGGGGAAGGAGAACGTCGTCTCGGTGAGGATGGCGCCGCCGAGGAGCAAGCCGAGATCCAGGCCGAAGATCGTGACAATGGGCGTCAGCGCGGCCCGCAGCCCGTGTTTGACCACCACCTTGCGTTCCGCCAGGCCCTTCGCCCGAGCCGTCCTGATGTAGTCCTCCCCCATCGTCTCCAGCATCCCCGCCCGGGTCAGCCGGGCGTACAGCGCGGCGTACAGGAAGGCGAGGGTAACCCAGGGCAGGATCAGGTTACGCGCCCACAGCAGCGGATTCTCGGTGATGGGGACGTAGTGCACGTTGGGGAAGATCGGCCAGTGGTAGCTGAACAGCTCCAGGGCGATCAGCCCGGTGAAGAACACCGGCAGCGACACTCCGGCCAGCGCGACGCCCATCGAGAGCCGGTCGAAGAAACTGCCGCGGCGCAGCGCGGACAGCACGCCGATGGAGACGCCGCCGATCAGCCAGAGCACGGCCGCCCCGACCGCGATCGACAGCGTGACCGGGGCGTCGCTGATCAGCTGGGGCCAGACCGGCTGCTGGTTGCGGAAGGAGTAGCCGAAGCACGGGAACGGGCAGTAGCTGATGTCCGTGCCGTTGTTGTAGTGGATACCGGCCACGATGCCCTTGATGTACCGGCCGTACTGCAGGTACAGCGGGGCGTTCAGGCCGAGCTTGACCTCGACCGCCTTGATCTCCGACGGGATGGGGTTGCGCCCCACGTACTGCGCGGCCAGCTGGTAGGCGGTCTGCCCGGCCAGCCGGGGCACCAGGAAGAAGATCGCGAACGTGATCATGCTGACCAGGAGCAGCAAGAACACGGTCATGATCAGACGCCGGATGATGAAGTAGATCATCGCGCGGGAGCCGCCGCCGGGCGGGTACTTGGTGGGTACCCGTCCGACGGCGGCGCCTTCACCTGCTCTCTAGGCTCGGGCCTTCACGGTCAGGAACTTACGCCCATCACCGCGTAGTTGTACATGCCGTAGTAGGCCTGCACGTAGACGTTGGTGGTAGCCGCGTTCCGGTACAGCAGCGTCTTCTGGTAGACCGCGGGCAAGATGACCGCGTCCTTCATGGCCTGCTCGTCGATCTGCGACCAGATCGCCGTCCGGGCGTCGCCGGTGAGCTTGCTGGACTCGGTGAACAGGTTGTTGATGACCGGGTCGTTGATCTCGGAGATGTTGGTGTTCCCGGTAGCCGCGATCGCATTCCCGTTGAGGAGCTCGTCCAGGAAGCCGTAGCCATCCGGCCAGTCGGCGCCCCAGCCGCCCCCGGCCAGCCCGATGTCGTGCGCGTGCACGTAGGCGGGGTCGCCGGCGAAGTTGGTGTAGTAAGGACCGCTCGGGAACCCCTTCAGGGTCAGCTTGATCCCGACCGCGCCCAGTGACGCCTGCAGCGCCGTGGCCTCCGCGGTCTCCTGCGGGTTGTCGTCGCGGTAGGCCATGTTCGTGGTGAAGCCGTTCGGCTGGCCGCACATCGCGAGCTGCTGCTTGGCCGCGGTGACGTCGCCGGCCGGCTGGGTCAGCGCGTTGTAGTAGTCGAACGACTTGTAGCCGATGATGACGGGCGGCATGATCGTGCTCGCGATCGCTCCGCCCGCGACCGGGCCGCCCCACGAGGTCTGCATCGTCGTCTTGTTCGCCGCGTACTCCACCGCCTCGCGGCAGTGCAGGTTGGTCAGCGGCGCCACCTTGGTGTTGATGTAGACGAACCGCGCGAACCCGTTGACCGGGTTGTCAGCGTTGGCCTTGAGCGACGAGCTGCCCAGGATCCTGGCCTGCGCCGCCGGGCCCACGCCGGCGCCGTACGCGTCGATGTCGGCGTTGCCGGCGATCAGGTTGTTGTCGATGTCGGCCTGGTTCACGTTCATGTTGACGATGATCTGGGTGGCCAGCTGCTTGGCGTTCGGATCAGTGGCCGGGTTCCAGTTCGGGTTGTCCACCATGACGAGCTGCTTGTTCAGCGTGTAGCTCTTGAACATGTACGGTCCGGTGGACAGCGGGTGCAGCTGGTAGTTGCTGCCGGTGTCCGCGCTGGGCAGGACCGGGGCGGTGTTCGGGAACGCGAGCACGTACGGCAGGTCCGGGAACGGGGCCTGCAGGTGGAACACCAGCGTGGTCGCGTTCGGGGTGTCGACCGCGGTCAGGCCCATCAGGTTCTTGGACCGGTCCTTGTACGGGCCCGGGTAGGTCGGGTCGGTGAGCAGCGCCTGGTAGTAGGTCGGCCCGTTGGCCATCACCGACCGGTCATAGGTGCGCTCGATCGCGTACTTCACGTCTTGGGAGTTGACGACCGTGCCGTTCTCGAACTTGACGTCCGGCTGGATGTGGAACGTCCAGGTCAGGCCGTTGTCGCTGGTCGTGCCCATGTCCGTGGCCAGGTCCGGCACGAGCTGCAGGCCGCAGCTGCCCGGGCAGGACTTGTATCCGAACAGCGGCATGGTGAACAGGTGGTCGAAGTCGAGCACCCATGCGTAGTACGTGTTGCCGGGGTCGAAGGAGTCCGGCGTGCCCCTGACGTCGAAGGTCAGAGTCCCGCCCTTGGTGCTGGAGGGGTTGACCACGCTGGAGATGCCGGCGTTGAATGCCACCGCACCGGTCGTAGGTGTCGTGCTGCTGCCGCTGCTGCTAGTGCTGCTGCTGCAGGCGCTGATCAACAGTGCCGACATCGCGCCGACTGCCGTCGCCGCGATAATGCTGCGTCTCTTCATGCCGTGAAAACGCCTCCTGTTACTTGTTCCCGCCGGGCCGCGTACCGCTGGGGTTACCGGGTCTTCGGATCCAGTGCGTCGCGCAGCCCATCGCCGAATAGGTTGAATGCCAGTACCGTGATGAAAATCGTCAGCCCGGGGACGAGCATGTATTCCGGGTCGATGTAGTAGTAGCCGTTCTGCACCGCGCTGGAGAGCATCTGCCCCCAGGTAGGCGTGGGTACGTAAAGGCCGACGCCGAGGTAGTCCAGGGCCGCCTCAAACAAGATGTTGGTCGGGATCAGCAGCGTCGCGTAGACCAGGATGGGCGCCACCAGGTTCGGCAACAGCTCGCGGAACAGGATGTACGGCGTGCGCGCGCCCAGGCTGCGGGCCGCGTCGACGAACTCCCGCTCGCGCAGGGACAGCGTCTGGCCGCGGATGATCCGGCCCATGTACGGCCAGTTGAAGAACCCGATGACGAAAATCAGGACCGCGATCCGCAGCGAGTTCCCGGATAGGCCGAACGCCGAGCTTGGGATGACCCCGGCCAGCGCCAGCGCGAACACGAGCAGCGGGAAGGCGAGGAACACGTCCATGGCCCGGGCGATCAGCGAGTCCACCCAGCCGCCGACGTAGCCCGCGATGATGCCGAAGAAGGTGCCGAGGGCGACCGCGAGCAGGGTGGACAGGAACGCGATGAGCAGCGAGTACTGGGCGCCGACCACGATCCGGGCCAACAGGTCGCGGCCGGTCTCCGGCTCGACGCCGAGCGGGTGGGCCAGGCTGATCCCGCCGAACGCGCCGTTGGGGCGCAGGAACGTCGGGTTGATCAGGTTGGAGTGGTAGGTGTCGGGGTTCTGCACGAGGTGCGGTCCCGCGATGGCGACCAGGATCAGGAGCACGACGACGACGCCGCTGCCCATTGCGACCTTGTCCCGGCGCAGCCGCATCCAGGCGATCTGCCAGAGGGAGCGGCCTTCGATCGCCTTGCCCGGGACGGACAGCGGAACGTCCGGCTCCGGCCCGCCCGGACCCGTCGCCACGTCTATGGGCACGGCCATCGTCTAAAAACCACTCTCTGCGTTCGAAGCAACAGGCATCTATCGCGTCCGGGACCGGCCCCCACGGTTACCGCAACCTCACGCCTCGGCCTTTACCTAGTGAGATTCCGTCATTTCGCGCGCGGGTACCAGCCCCGCGCCGCAGTCGTAGCGTGATCGTGACTAAAACCCGTCCTAAATGTCATAGTGCGCTACGCACGCGGTCCATGTGACTACAGAGTCCGGCCACAGCCCACCGTCCCGATCACGACGCTACGCCTGAGTGACCCTATACCCGATGGAATCTACGGCAACAGGCGGGGTTCGCGGGAAGATTTCCTGTGGGAGCGTACCGGCTGCGAGTGCAGGCCCTCTAGGTCTGCGCGAGCGGTCGGTGCAGGTCGCACGGGCAGCAACCTCAGCGGGTTCTTGCCTAACGCGAACTTTTTCAAAGACACTAGGTGATGCCGTGGCGGCGCAGGATGTCTTCGACGTCCCCGAGGTCGTCGTCATCACCGGGCGCGTTCTTGCCCTTGCGTGCCTTGACCGGGGTCTGGGCCGACGGCGTGCCGGCGACCGGCGCCGTCCGGGGCGCGATCTCCCGGCCGCCGGTCCTGGTTGTTGCGGCGCCGACGGCCTGCTGGTCCTGGCCCCGCTCGCCCCGCTTTCCCTGACGCCGCCGTAGCGGGCCGGACACGACGAACAGCACTGCGGCCAGCGCGGCGACCGCGATGCCGGCCCATACCTCGGTCGAGAACACGAAGCCCTTCGCGAAGTCCGCGATGGATACCCCGATTTTCCAGAACATCTTGATCGAGCCGGTCAGGTACGCGGCTAGCGGCAGCAGCGACCACGCGGCGCCGCGCAGGCCCGCTCCGAGGCCACGGCGCCGCATGACGAAGTAGCTCAGCACCAGGCCGAGTCCGGTCAGTCCCGCGCACAGCGGCAGCGAGACGATCTGGTCGTAAGTGGACATACGCACCTCCCCGCGGTTCTAGGAGAAGTCTAGGTCGTGATCCGTGCGGAATCCCTGGGGCTAGCCCCCGAGGTTAACCCTTATTCCGTCGGCGTATTCCGTCGGCGCCGGCGGTCAGGTCGAGCAGGGAGCGGACTACGGTCCGGCCGGGCGCGGGCGGGATCGGGACCAGCGACGGCACGGCGAAGACCCGGCAGCCCGCCGCCTCCGCCGACGCGACGCCGTTGGGCGAATCCTCCAGGGCGAAGCAGTCCCCAGGGTCCACGCCGACCAGCTTGGCCGCGAGCAGGTACGGCTCGGGGTCGGGCTTGGTGGCCGTCACGTCCTCGGCGCACACCAGCACGTCGAACCGCATGCCGGTACTGGCCAGCACGGCGTCCATGAAGCTGCGCTCGGACGAGGTCACCAGCGCGTGCGGCAGGCCGGCCTTCTTGACCGCGGCGAGCAGCTCGCGCGCGCCGGGCTGGACCGGGACGCCGTCGCGGCGGACGCGCTCGATGATGTCGGACATGAGCCACACGCCGATCAGTTCCGGCGGCGCGGGCCGGGTCGCCTTCGACAGCAGGTACCGCACCGAGCGCTCCAGGCTCCCGCCGAGCAGCTGCGCCTGGTCTTGTTCTGACCAGCTGGCCCCGAGCCTGGCCATGATCGCCGTCTCGGCTTCGAGCCAGAGCGGCTCAGAGTCGATCAGGAGCCCGTCCATGTCGAACAGGACAGCCGCGTTTGGCTCAGACACTGAAGTACTTCGCCTCGCGATGGTGCAAGACGATCGCGTCGGTGGATTGCTCGGGATGCAGCTGCATCTCCTCGGAGAGCTCGACGCCGATGCGGGACGGCTCGAGCAGGCGTACCACCTTGGCCCGGTCGGCCAGGTCCGGGCAGGCCGGGTAGCCGAAGGAGTACCGCGCGCCCCGGTAGTCGACCCGGAAGAAGCCATCCAGGTCCTCGGGGTCCGATCCGCCGATACTGAGCTCACGCCGGACGCGGGTGTGCCAGTACTCGGCCAGCGCCTCGGTGAGCTGGACGGACAGGCCGTGCAGCTCCAGGTACTCGCGATAAGCGTTCTTGGCGAACAGCTCAGCTGTGGCCTCGGAGATCCGCGGGCCCATAGTGGCGAGCTGGAACGCGACCACGTCGGTCTGCCCGCTGCTCTGCGGCTTGAAGAAGTCGGCCAGGCACAGCCGCCGGTCGCGCCGCTGCCGGGGGAAGGTGAACCGCTCGAGCTGCGTCTTTCCATCCTGCCCGAGCACGATCAGGTCGTTTCCCTCGCTGGCGCAGCGGAAGTAGCCATAGACCACCGCCGCCTCGAGCAGCCCCTCGGTCTGGGCCCGCTCCAGCAACATGCGCAGCCGCGGCCGGCCCTCGGTCTCGACCAGTTCGTCATAGCTCGGCCCGTCGCGGCCCCGTGACGGCTTGAGTCCCCACTGGCCCATGAACAGCGCCCGCTCGTCCAGGTAGGCCGCGTACTCAGCCAGCGGTACGCCCTTGATCACTTCGGTACCGAGGAACGGAGGCTCCGGCACCGGGCCATCGGTTGATATGTCCGAACGGACCGTGGTACTTGCGTCCGGCCCGTCGGCCGCGGCCGTCCGGGAGACGGCCCGGACCCGCCGGGTCCGCAGCTCGGGCAGCTTGGCCCCGGGTTCGCCGCGCTTGACCGCCATCGCGGCGTCCATCAGGCGCAGCCCCTCGAACGCGTCTCGTGCGTACCTGACCTGACCGTCGAACAGCGAGGCCAGGTCCTGCTCGACGTAGGCGCGGGTCAGAGCGGCGCCGCCGAGCAGCACCGGCCAGCGCCCGGCCAGGCCGCGCGAGTTCAGCTCGGACAGGTTGTCCCGCATCACTACGGTCGACTTGACCAGCAGGCCCGACATCCCGATGACGTCCGCGTCGTTCTCCTCGGCCGCCGCCACGATGGACGAGATGGGCTGCTTGATGCCGATGTTGACGACGTCGTAGCCGTTGTTGGACAAGATGATGTCGACCAGGTTCTTGCCGATGTCGTGCACGTCGCCCCTGACCGTGGCGAGCACGATCTTGCCCTTGCCCGACTGGTCGGTGCGGGCCATGTGCGGCTCGAGGTAGGCCACCGATGTCTTCATCACCTCGGCGGAGGTCAGCACGAACGGTAGCTGCATCTGCCCGGAACCGAACAGCTCGCCGACCGTCTTCATGCCGTCCAGCAGTACGTCGTTGACGATCTCCAGGGCGGGCCGTTGGGCCAGGGCAGCGTCCAGGTCCGCCTCGAGGCCGACGCGCTCGCCATCGATGATCCGGCGCTTCAGCCGGTCCCACAACGGCAGCGCGGCCAGCTCCGCGGCCCGGCTGGCCTTCAGGTCAGCCGCGTCCACGCCCTCGAACAGCTCAAGCAGCCGGGCCAGCGGGTCGTAGCCCTCGCGCCGCCGGTCATACACCAGGTCCAGCGCCACCTGACGCTGCTCATCGGGGATCCGCGCGATCGGGACGATCCGCGCCGCGTGCACGATCGCCGAGTCAAGTCCGGCCCGGACGCATTCAGCCAGGAAGACCGAGTTCAGCACGGCGCGAGCGGCGGGCTTGAGACCGAACGACACGTTCGACACGCCCAGCGTGGTCTGCACGGCCGGGTACCGGCGCTTCAGTTCGGCGATCGCCTCGATGGTCTCGATCGCGTCGCGGCGGGTCTCCTCCTGGCCGGTGGCGATGGGGAAGGTCAGGCAGTCGACGATGATGTCCTCGACGTGCATGCCCCAGTTCCCGGTCAGGTCGGCGATGAGCCGCTCGGCGACGGCGACCTTCCAGTCGGCGGTGCGGGCCTGGCCCTGCTCGTCGATGGTCAGCGCGATCACCGCGGCGCCGTGCTCGCGGACCAGCGGCATCACCCGGGCGATCCGGGAGTCGGGCCCGTCGCCGTCCTCGTAGTTGACCGAGTTGATGACGGACCGGCCGCCGGTCAGCTCGAGGCCGGCCTCGATCACGGCGGGCTCGGTGGAGTCGAGCACCAGCGGCAGGGTGGCGGCGGTGGCCAGCCTGCTCACTACCTCGCGCATGTCGGCCGCGCCGTCCCGGCCCACGTAGTCGACGCACACGTCGAGCAGGTGCGCGCCGTCCCTGGTCTGGTTCCTGGCGATCTGGACGCAGTCCTCGAGACGGCCCTCGAGCATCGCATCGCGGAACGCCTTCGACCCGTTGGCGTTGGTGCGCTCGCCGATGGCCAAGAACGCCGTGTCCTGGCGGAACGGCACGTGCGCGTACAGCGAAGCCACCCCCGGCTCGGGACGTGGCTTGCGCGCGACCACCGAACGCCCGGCCACCCGGTCCGCCAGCACCGCGATGTGCTCGGGCGTCGTGCCGCAGCAGCCGCCGACCAGGGACAGGCCGAACTCCCTGGCGAACCGGTCATGCGCGTCCGCCAGCTGTACGGGGGTCAGCGGGTAGCGCGCGCCGTCGGGAGTGAGCATGGGCAGCCCGGCGTTCGGCTCGCAGGAGATCGGGATCCGGGCGTGAGCGGCCAGGTACCGCAGGTGCTCGCTCATCTCGCCCGGGCCGGTCGCGCAGTTCAGCCCGATCATGTCGATGCCGAGCGGTTCCAGCGCGGTCAGCGCCGCGGCGATCTCGCTGCCGAGCAGCATCGCGCCGGTCGTCTCGATCGTGACCTGCGCGATGATGAGCGAGTCCGGGGCCAGCTGAGCGGCCGCCCGCTTGCAGCCGATGATGGCCGCCTTAGCCTGGAGCAGGTCCTGGCAGGTCTCGACGATCAGGGCGTCGGCGCCGCCCCGCAGCAGCCCTTCCGCGTTGACCTGGTACGTGTCGCGCAACTCGCGGAACGTGGTGTGGCCGAGGGTGGGCAGCTTGGTACCGGGGCCCACCGATCCGAGCACCCAGCGCGGCCGGGCGGGCGTCGCCCACCGATCAACTGCGGCGCGGGCGAGCCTGGCGGAGGCCTCGGACAGTTCCGCGATCCGGTCGGTCAGGTCGTACTCGCCGAGATTCCCCAGGTTCGCGCCGAACGAATTGGTGGTGACGCAATCCGCGCCCGCTTCCAGGTATGCCTCGTGAACCGCGGTCACGATGTCCGGCCGGGTCACGTTCAGTATCTCGTTGCAGCCTTCATAACCGGCGAAATCATCGATGCTGGCGTCGCTGGCCTGGAGCATGGTGCCCATCGCCCCGTCGGCCACCACTACTCGCTCGGCCAATGCGGCCCGTAGTGTGCTCATCAGCCCCCCAATGTAGGCCATTACCGCCAGGATGCTCTACTTTCCCCCACGCCCAGCCTAGGTGATGTCCCCGCGCAGGACACGCGATACGTCACCCAACGAGTAGAGCCGACCACGTAGTCTTGAGCGTGACGGCCGGTGCGGTGATCGGGAGGTGGAGAGTCATCGAGTTCAACGACATCGGCGAACTCACCTCTCCGGTGGCCATCGCCGGTTTCGAGGGCTGGAACGATGCGGGTGAGGCGGCCAGCGGAGTGGTCAACCACCTTGGCATCGCCTGGCAGGCAACGCCGATAGGCGCGATCGATCCCGAGGATTTCTACGACTTCCAGGTCAACCGGCCGGTGATCGAGATCGAGGGCGGCCATACCACGCGGCTGATCTGGCCGACGACCCGGATCTCGCTCGCGCGGGCCCAGCCCGTCGACGGGTCGGTACCGCCTACCGGGCTGGCCCGGGACGTGATCTTGGTGCACGGCATCGAGCCGAACATGCGCTGGCGGGCGTTCAGCGAGGAACTCGTGCGGAGCCTGGAAAGCCTGGGCGTCGAGATGGTCATCCTGCTCGGCGCGCTGCTGGCCGACGCGCCGCATACCCGCCCGGTGCCCGTATCGGTCGGTTCCTCGAACGCGAAGCTGGCCAGCGAGGTCGCGGGCGGCGGGGTCAGCCGGGTGGACTACAAGGGCCCGACCGGGATCCTCGGCGTGCTGCAGCACACCTGCACCGGTGCGGGCCTGCCCACGGTCTCGCTATGGGCGCAGGTCCCGCACTACGTGGCGCAGCCGCCTAGCCCGAAGGCTACCCTCGCGCTGCTGCGCGGGGTCGAAGACATCCTGGACGCGCCGTTGCCGCTGGCCGATCTGCCCGAGGAGGCCCGCGCCTGGGAACGGGGCGTGGACGAACTCGCCCAGCAGGACTCCGAGGTGGCCGATTACGTCCGGACCCTCGAGGAGGCCAAGGACGCGATGGACCTGCCCGAGGCGAGCGGCGACGCCATCGCCCGCGAATTCGAGCGCTACTTCAGGCGGCACGGCGGCGCCGGAGAGTCAACGGGCCCGGGCGGCATCTGACCCGGAGGGCCCGGCCCAGGATCCTAAATCGGAGGCCAGGGGACGGCGGGCCAGTCGGCCGGCGGATACGGGTGGACGCGGTGCTCGAGCAGGGTCTCGACCCTGATCTTGGTGGCGTTGATCTCGCTCGTGGTCAACAGCCCGGACAGCTCGGCGACCAGCGGGCCCTCGGCGAGTTCGGCGTTCAGGCGGCGCAGCGCCTCCACCGAGCGCCGGGGCAGGCTCTTGCCCCGCCACTGCCACAGCACGGTACGCAGCTTATAGTCCTCGGCGAAGCAGACCCCGTGGTCACAGCCGTACAGGTGCCCGTCGACGGGCAGCAGGTGACCTATCTTGCGGTCGGCGTTGTTCACCACCGCGTCGAACACGGCCATGTCGCGCAGGCCCGCGTGGTCGGTGCGGCGGGACAAGGCGATCAGGTCCACGCCGGTGTCGTGGTCGATCCACAGCTGGCACATGCCGGGCCCGAACGGTCCGTCCCGCATGACCGTGGGCGGGACCACATACCAGCCGGCCGCCCGG
>Ga0210383_10001323_pt1 | contig 22691 bp, 20 predicted proteins | sample IncBWC14OmetaG_FD_160072 | JGI IMG/M metagenome (GOLD analysis project Ga0210383, IMG submission 160072) | Forest soil microbial communities from Barre Woods Harvard Forest LTER site, Petersham, Massachusetts, United States - Inc-BW-C-14-O ... | reverse complement strand
TCAAGCCTTCACGCTTCGACGTTCTGAAACCCTTCGCCGTTACGGTCAGGACATAGGATCCGGGTGGAAGATTGGCGAAGCGATAGTAACCGCTCGCATCTGTGTTTACGGTCTTGTTTCCTACCAGAGTACTGCTGGTGGCAACGACTTGAGCGTTGGCCACGAGGGCGCCTGAAGGATCCTTCACCGTGCCCTGCAGACCGCCGGTCGTTTCCTGGGCGAATATCTGAATGCTGACCAGCACGATAAATGCCGCTGCCAGCGAGAACGCAAACAGCAACGAACGTTTAAAGCTCATTTGTGTTGCCTCCGCGAGACTTGAATTTCGACCTGTTCCTCTAGTGACACCGACGAAATATTGCCGGGCGCCGAGCAACAGCACTGAGTGGGAGAGTGCAGGCGGAAGCCCAGTTTGGAGGTAAATACGCGAGGTTACTAAGTTTAGGTACGAGTCAAAAAAGCGGAGTACCGAGCTTACACATTCTCAGCACCACCAGAAATCCACGAGTGAGCACTTCATATGGATATCCGTAGAAACAACTGGTGAGTGTTGTGAGATTTGGTAGGCCAGCATTATGGCAAAGGATATAAGGCTTTGGGGACGATTGGCAGACGTTTTCTGCTGATTGTGCATCTCACTTGACATATGTTGAATGTGTTTTTCCTCTTGTCCTGATCAAACAGTCGGTGGCCCTGCCGGAGGTGGGCGTAATGCGAGGAACACAGCGGGGAAGGCTTCGTATACCAAAGCAAGAACTGGGAAGGTCCGAACAGGCTGGGGCGTTGGCCGCCAGCGAACTGCAGGCGCTCAACATGCAGCTTCATCCTCACTTTCTGTTCAATACGCTGAGCGGGATCTCGACCTTGATTGATAGCGACCGTAAAACGGCGAAAGCAATGGTCATCAAACTCTCCACGCTGTTGCGAGCGGCTCTGGAGTACAGCAGTTTGGATCTCATTTCCCTTGAAGAAGAATTGCAGTTCGTCGGGAAGTATCTCGACCTGGAGAGGATGCGTCTCGGGCCGCGTCTTGCGGTGAGTTGGTCGATTGACCCGGACACATTGCAAACGTTGGTTCCTCAGTTGATCCTGCAACCTCTGGTGGAAAACGCGATTCGGTACGGAATTGCTTGCTCGCGAGTGGGAGGCTGGGTTGAAATCGTTTCGCAAAGAAGCAATGGCAAGGTTGAACTCCAGGTCCGAAACAGTGTTGGCGGCAAGGGATCCGCGGGAACTGGAGTGGGGTTGCGGAATGCGAAGGCCCGCCTGAAATATTTGTACTCGGGTGAGGCGAGTCTGTCCTTTTCGATAGCTGACGACCAGACGGCCACGGCAACGGTCGTGTTACCTGCCCTGGGTTCTTCGAGCTAGTCCACCTTTGCCCGCACGGGGTTGACTGCCTTATACGCAAGAACTAGTGAGTGGACGCCGCTCCGGGTTCAAGCGGGAGTTCTTGCGCATTCACCGCCAACCACTTTCCGGCCCGCTGCACAAAAACGTCAGTGAACGCGGTTCTCTTCGGCTGGCTGGTCTGATCCCGCAGTGTGCTGACAATTCCAGTGGCAATCGCAACATCTCCGTAGATCCGTACCCGCAACTCTTCGAAGTGTTTGGTTCCCGGGAACGAATTCGGATGCTGACGCAGATAGCTGAGGTGGCCGTCTTTACTGATGAAGCCAGCAGGGAGCACATGGACAAAGTCATCAGCAAGGATGGACTGTATTACATCCGGGCGCTCTTCATTCTCTAACCAACGCTGCTCCACCGCGCGCACCTCTTGCTCCATCGTTTCCGCCTGATCATTCGTCGCCGGAGATACACGCGCCAGAATAATTATTGCAAAGCAGACTGTACAAAAAGGGCGCAGTCGCAAGCGCATCACTCACCTCGCTCCACACAGAATTCATTTCGCGTCGGTCGTCAGCGGCACATCCTTCATTTCCTTGATATCGCTGATCACAATTGCGCGCGTTCCCTTTCGCTCGAATACGGTGCCTGTAGTTCGAACATACTTGCCGACAAAGGGCATCAGCTTCTCACGTTGATCGGTGTCAGGCATCGAACCAGAAATCGGGATGTAAAGTTCGCCGTCCGTGGTTTGGATGACGATTGGGGAGCCATGCCGAACGCATTCCAGCGCACACTGCAGGTTGAACACTTTTGCTTTCGCATCAGGATTCTGAATCGGGCACGCAATGTCCCGCACCAACCCTTCAATCGTTACCTTCGCCTGGTGCGACGGGGGATCCTGCGGTCCTGTGCCCTTGGTCGGTTGAGACATCGCAATGGTCGACGCAATGCCGAATAGCAAACAAACCCGTCCAAATCGGTTCATGGTTTTCCTCCCTGGCATCAAGCCATCTTGGCAGCATTAGACGTTCTTGCCGTCGGGTCGTAGTTGATAAGTTGCAGACAACTCAAAAAGGGTTGTGAGATTACTTATTCTGAGTTTGAGATCCAAGAATGGATTTATTCACGACGTGATCGTGGCACGATTCCTCAGCCACGAGCGGCAGATAACCCATAACTGTGACCTCCGTCTAAATCCATGAAGCTGTCACACGCCGGGCGGCGAACAGACACGAAGTCTCAGCGGACATTTGATGGTCAATAGCCACTCACCCATGAAATAAGATCGAAAATGCAGGAGAGAGCATGACTCGTATGGCCTTGACGTTTTTCACGTTTGTGTTCGCCATCGGCGCGATCAGCTGTTCTCGCACCCGCGGCGAAACCATAACGCAAGAAGAACTAGTCCGGAGAACACAGGAATTCCTTGACGCGATTCCCAGCGGAGATCGTACACCTTGGAAAAAGTATTTCGCGGACGACTGCATGGTTTTTGATGAGAAGGGACAACGCATGGACAAGAAGGCCCTTCTGGATAGTCAATCTCCCATGCCCGCGGGATATTCCGGCGCGATCAAGGTGGTGAACCCGCAGAGCCGGATTTTGGATCACACCGCAATCCTGAGCTACGACTTGGACGAAACTGAAACGATTTTCGGACAAAATCTGACGGCTCGATATCACGGCACCGACACGTGGGTGCTGCGCAACGGGCAATGGCAGATCGTCGCGGAACAAGTGCTTCGGTACTACGAAGATCCTGCGCCGGGAAAACCAGATTTGAAGAAGTATGCAGATTACGTCGGCACCTACGAGCTCGTGCCTGGAACGACGCTGACGGTGTGGAGCGAAGGGGCAGACCTATTTTCGCAGAGAACCGGCAGGGCTAGAGAACTGCTCGTCCCGGAAGCGCCGGACATTTTCTTCCGCAAAGGCGTGGAAGGTCGACGGCTATTTCGCAGGGACGAAAAAGGAAGAGTGGATGCACTGATCGACCGGCGGAACAATGAAGATGTTATATGGGAAAAGACAGGTTAGCTGTTGGCTATTAGACAGCCGGCTAGAGAAAGTGGTCGGACAAAATCGCATTTTGACGAGCCTTACAGAGCCATTATGATATTGGTCAAATGAAGAAGGCGCCCTCGGGAATTTTGCCGATCATTGCGGTCGACCGAAGGGCTCCGAATGCCCTGTACAAACAGATCTACGATGCGTATCGGGCGGCCATAGTCGATCGTAGATTGCGCTCGGGGCAGAGAATTCCCTCAACCCGGGCCCTTGCAACCGAACTTGGTGTTTCGCGCTTTCCCGTTTTAAACGCGTACGCCCAGCTCCTGGCTGAAGGGTATTTTGAAACTCGTGTGGGTGCTGGAACCGTCGTCTCCAGTTCTCTTCCGGAGCAAGTCGCATCGAGCCAGCCACCCGCCGCGCGACTCGCGGCTGCCCGCTCTGGACCTAGACCGGTCTCGGGCCGCTGTTCAATCCTTCCCGCGTTTGAGCCCGGCCCGTGGCTACGAGGCTGGGGAGCGTTTAGTGTGGGGCAAATCGCTTTTGATCAATTTCCGCTTCAGGTCTGGTCGACCCTAGTCGCGCGTCTTTGCCGGAACATGGGAGCCAGATCATTCAACTACGGCGAGCACATGGGTTCGAAGGCCTTCCGGGAAACGATTGCGACCTACCTGAGAACCGCCCGGTCGCTGCGCTGCGAAGCGGAGCAAATCATGATCGTGAGCGGTTCCCAGCAGGCGCTGGAGATTTCGGCTCGGGTTCTCCTCGACCGCGGAAGTCGCGTGTGGGTAGAAGATCCTGGTTACCGCTTGGCGCGAAATGTTTTCGCTCTGAATGGCGGCAATCTCGTACCTGTCCCGGTTGACAACGAAGGTCTGAATGTTGCCGCCGGCATCAAGCGTTGCGGCAAAGCGAGGGCGGCGTTTGTTACGCCTTCGCATCAGTTTCCACTTGGGGTAACGATGAGTGCCTCACGGCGCTTGCAATTGCTGGATTGGGCACAGAATTCGGGATCATGGATCATCGAGGACGACTATGACAGCGAGTATCGCTACGAAAGCTTGCCGATCGCATCTCTGCAGGGGCTTGACGCGAACTCTCGCGTAATTTACATCGGGACCTTCAGCAAAGTCTTGTTTCCATCTTTGCGTCTTGGTTATATCGTCATTCCATCAGATCTCGTGGATCGTTTTCTCATCATGCGCCGCGCCATGGACATCTGTCCCTCAAGCTTTTTTCAGGATGTCCTCACGGACTTTATTGGCGAAGGGCATTTTGCACGGCACATCCGGAGGATGCGGGTGCTCTACCGGGAGCGCAGGAATGCATTGGTAGACAGCATCGGGAAGGAAGTCGGTTCCATGGTCGAGGTGCTCGGCGACGAGGCTGGAATGTACTTGGCTGTCAGCTTGCGAAGTGGTGGCCGCGACGTGCAAATAGCCAAACGGGCGGCGCGAGACAATCTTTGGCTATGGCCGCTTTCCCTCTCTTACCTGAGCGAGGTTTCGCGGCAAGGTTTCATCCTGGGTTTTGGTAGCACCGCAGTGGCGGAGGTTCCCGGCGCGGTTCGCAAACTGCGGGACCTGATCAGTTCGAAATGAGTGATCACGCGTTCGATCATGCGGAGGTTCTCAGCTCACTGACTTCCGCAAAGCCGCTCCCACTATTTTGCCGGCACCGGATTCTTGAACGAAAGCGATCAACCTAATGTTGCGTGGATCCGTGCCGGATTTGAGCTTCAGCTGAATGTTCTGGCTGAAATTTCTTTCTTTTTGCAACTTTCCAATTTTTGTAAGTTGCAGCACGACAGCAACGTGAGTAAGTCGCCGGCCGCCATTTTCCCCGTGCAAGACCTGCGACTCTACGTGATCGAGAGCGACTGCTACGAAGACATCGGCATTGTGTTTGTCGGAACCACTGTCCGCTTCGATGTGCGCTCGAAGAACAGTTGGACTTGCAGCGTCGATGGTTACCGCGTCGATTCGGACAAGAACCTTTGGCACGGCGGCTGCGTCCTGCAAGACCTTGTCCATCTGTTGCGGATCACCAATGTGCATTTCACGGGTTCCATCCACGATGAATTGCGGAGTGTACGCGGTCTTTAAGCCAAGAGCGCGGACATACTCGCTCTGGCGTTCGGTCAGCGCCGACGAGGAATTTGGATCCTTCCAGCCATCGTGATCCCAATAATCCACGTGCTCGCTGAGAACGATCAGCTGTGCAACAGGGACGGGTTGGGAGGTGTCCATGGTTTGGAGGAGGGCGTCCGCGGGAGGGCAACTCGAACAGCCTTCAGAAGTGAATAGTTCAACAACAACAGGGCGAACATTCGCATTCGAAACCTGGGCAGTCGTAGCTTTGTCGTCGGTTGGGCCACGCCCGTCGAGGGGGAACATGACTGCCGCGCTCAAAAGGCCAAAAAGCAAAAAAGCGCCCACTGACAATGGTGCCGAACCGCCTCGAGACATAGCCAATAATTTTAACGAAAACGTCTTCGATAGCAATAGCCACTTCACGCGATTTCATCCTGACCACGATCCCCGCGAAACCGCCGGAAGCTAGACGGGAAGAAAGGTGTCCGTACCGATCCAAAATTCCGCCAACGACCTGAGATTTTTCTTGTATGTCCTGGTAACTGTGTATTCCTTTCCGCCCTTGACACGTAGTCCGTACTCTCCTGTAATCCAGGGCTGGATCTCCTCAACAAATGAGGTGTTGACAAGGACAGAGCGGTGAATCCGAATGAACCCGTAAGACTTCAGTTTCTCCGCCATCTCCGAGATCGACTCTCGCAACATGTAGGAGCCGGATTCACGCTGCAACAAAACGTAATTGCCCTCGGCATGGACGGAGACCACGTCACCCGGATCGATGAATAGAATCCTTCCCTTGGCCTTGATTGCGACTCTCGCCGGCTGTCGCTGAAAAATCTTGCGTAAGAGCGGCAGCGTTTCGACGAGTTTTGCAGCTCGCTCGCTCGTCGTTCGCCGGAAGGCCGCGTCTAACGCCTCAGTGATCCGGCCGCTGGATAACGGCTTTAACACATAGTCGACCGCATGTTTTTCAAAGGCGCTAATCGCGTGTTCCTGGTGCGCGGTCACAAACACGACGGATGGCACCGTCCGGTCGCATTGCTGCAGCCGGTCCAGGAGTTCGATGCCGGAAACCTCCGGCATGTTGATATCCAGAAGCAGAAGGTCGTACGCGCTTTTCGCAAGCTTGTCGAGCGCCTCAATTGCGTCATCCGCCGAATCGAAATGCTCAACATCGCTCCTTCGAGCCAAAATGTTTGTCAAAGCGGCTTGCGCAAGTGGTTCGTCATCCACGATCAGCACACGCATGGTACTCCTCGTCAGGCACTTACCCGGACACACACAACAGTCAGCCCATTGACCATCGCAGTTCTATGATCTTGTCTAAGAGCTCTAACGGCAATAGCCACTTAGCTGATTCCTGTCATGCCACGTTGAACAAAGCTGAGGAATGACGCCACGACGACGCCGGACACCTAGCATCTAACTTCATCGCGACCGTCGATTGTTGGTGCGCTGTGCAGCGTTGTCGGCGAAGGAGTCTGCTGATACAAGAAGAAGTTGTGCTGGGCAAATCGTCAACCGAGGATTCACAGCATACGCGAAAAGGGCTTCGCCGCCGTTGCACAATCTGGCGGGACGGTAATCAGGGCGTTATTTCGAACACGACACCGTAGTTTGAGGCTCCGCCGGCGCTTGTCGTGCCGTAGAGATTCCCATGGTTGTCAAATACCAGGTTGCTATTAGGACTCCCGCCGTCGCGCCCGCCGGTAAAGCGGTGCAGCACGGTTTCTGTCCAACCGCTGCTGTTGTGTGTGAGCTTGAATACGGTGCCGCAGGTACCCGCGGCGGGATTTCCCTTCGTCGTGCCATAAAGATTGCGGGCCGCATCCATCGTCAGTTGCGCCATTGGCCCCGACTCTCCCTGACCGGCAAAGCCGTAAAGCGTTCTCAGGTCCCAACCGTCTTTTGAAGGCCGGAGGCTGTAGACAGTACCTCCGTTCTCCGGACCACCAAACGCGGTAGCGCCGATAAGATTGCCCAATTCCCCTAAGATCAAGCCCCCTTCCGTAACGCTTCCCTGCCTGTTGCCCTGAAAGGTGTACACGGTATTCTCCATCCAGCCGCTAATCGAATGGGTTAATTGAAAGATTGCGCCGTTGGGGGCGGTGGCCGTGCCGTATAGGTTTCCAGCGTGGTCGAAAATAACACCGCTGCATGGGTTGCCAGGGCCTTGAGAAGGGAAATTGTAGAGAATGCTCTCAGCCCAGTTGCGATCCGATGGTGTTAACTCGTAAACCGTACCCGGCCCTTGCGAGCCACCCTGGGTCGTCGTGCCGTACAGATCGCCTGCCTGATCGAACACAAGGTCGCCGCTAGGATAAAATCCGTCATTATTTCCGCGGAACCGATAGAGAATCGTCTCAGTCCACGGGCACGGTACACTTGCGCAAGCTGCTGGCTTCAGCTCAAAAACCACGCCGCAACCGCTTAGGCAGGTGTTCCTCCCTCCGTCTATTGTGGTTCCGTAAAGGCTGCCGTTTGGCCCAATCACGACCCTCCCATACGGGCCAGCTCCGTCGTTGCCACCACGAAAAGCGTAGAGAGGTTCAAGAATCCAGCCAGATAGCGAGTTCGTTAACTCAAACACGGTGCCACAACCGGTGTTCGACGGGAGGCAAGTTCCTCTTCCGCCTGCGAGGGCAGTGCCATAGAGGTTTCCGCTTCGATCGATCGTCAATCCCGCTAATGGGTAGGCCCCATCTTTTCCCCCTCTGAAGTCGTGGATCACGCCGAAGTGCCCGGACGTGGTTCCTTGAGCAGCGGCGAACAGCGATGCGAACCAAGTCAGAAAGACCAAAGTAATCTGTCGGCGAGTTGCGCGAGCCGAGATTTCTGCTTCATTGTGATCCATGATGGTCTTTCTGCCATTCAAACTTTGAAAGTTGGCAGCCGTCGCCTTTGATTCCTCGGAGCATAGAGAGGTTGCGGTCTAAGCCGGAATTTTATTCTCACCCTTGGTGGACATCGTGAGAGGGCTGGATGGTATTCAGTTATGAGGGCGCACACTACCACCTCATGTCGGCCGGGACGGTGTTCGTGCGAAATCCCGATTCAGGCTGCGACTGCAAATCCGCCGTGTATATCGAGGCAGGTCTTCAATGCGCGAAGAGCATAAAGCGCGTCGTCCATCGCTTCCTCTTCTTGAATATTGTCTCCCGGAGCTTTGAACAAGTCCCTCGCTCTGTTCACAATGGCGCGCTCTGCATCCGCGATGCGTACGGAGATTTTGCCGTCATTCGCTTCCAGCAGAGCCGCAAGGTACAACTCTTTCCATGCCCATGCTCGTGAAGGCAGGCTTTCAGAAGTGGCCATTTCGGTCCTCCGACATCCGTCGTTGAAGGGAAAAACCTCTATTCAGGGTGTACCCCTGGGAATCCGCCCCCAGCAATACGGTCAATCCTGTAGGATCGGCCCAGTTTTCCACATTTTGAATCGATAAATACACACGGGTGAAAGATAAATCGGATCAAGCTCGCTGAATGGCGTTGCCGGACAATTATTTTCGCGATACCTTCAGTATCGCCGTACCATGCTTGGCCACGTCGACGGTGTAGGAGTCCTTCACTATGCCGAGATCTTTGTGCAGCAGTAGGTCTCGGAGCCTGGCGGTTCGCGGCGCACCGAGGACCTTTAGATTCAGCGTCATTGCCAGTGCCGATTCGCCTCGATTGAATAATCCCACGGCTTGGCTCCCATCGCTGAGGGGTTTCATCCAGATTTCGAGCGGTCCTTCCTGCCACACCCGATGGCCTTGGATTCCTACTGCGTCCTGATCAACGGCAATGATCTCGGGATTTGTGAGTAACTCCTTGGTCGCCGGAGCCATAGTGCGCAAATCGTTTCCGGTTAAAAGCGGAGCAGCCAACAGTGCCCAGAGAACCATGTGAGTGCGATATTCGTCTTGATCCATGCCGCCATTTCCGACCTCGAGCATATCGGGATCGTTCCAGTGGCCGGGACCGGCGAACTTCTCGAGCCCGTTCTGAGAGAATCCGATCACCGACATGCGGTCGTAGCTGTCGCTGATGTCTCCCGTGGTGCGCCACAAATTACCGGTGTTTGGCCCCCATCTCCAAGGCGCATTGACGCCCCAGTTGCAGATGCTGAACACAATCGGCCGCCCGGTCTTGACCAGCGCATCCCGAAACTTTGCGTACTGAACCTCCGGGTCAAGTCCCTCGGAATGGCACCAATCTACTTTGACGTAATCGATTCCCCAGGAAGCATAGGTGTTTGCGTCCTGGAGTTCGTGGTTGAGGCTCCCAGGGCGTTGTTGGCAAGTGAAAGTACCGACATCCGTATAAATCCCGAGTTTCAATCCCTTGCCATGAACGTAATCCGCCAGGGCTTTGATTCCGCTGGGAAAAGTCTTAGGGTCGGCAACGATGTTGCCGGCGCTATCGCGATTCATCTGCCAGCAATCGTCGATGTTGACGTACTGGTATCCAGCATCCCGCATTCCGGTGCCGACCATTGCGTCAGTCATCCCGCGAATCAACTCCTCGCTTACTTGACAGCCGAACTTATTCCAACTGTTCCAACCCATGGGCGGTGTCTTGGCCAAGTGGAGGGACTCGATTGCGACGGAGGTTTGGGGCCAGGCGATACCAGCACTTGCCCACGAAAGGAATGCAACTAAGGCTGCGAGGAAGACTTGTTGAGAGGCTTGCATGAGCTTGGTGTACCGAATCGATTCGCTTACACTCGATATAGTGGAAACGCAATTGTATTTCAAAACCCCTCAATCTGGCCCATTCTTGGGCGGACTGCGCCAATGCCTAATGGTTCAATCGTGTACGTTGAATTGCGGTAACCAGCGCGCAGCAGAAATGGGCTGCTCTTAGGTTTGAAAGAGTTGGTATGGGGTTCTCTCGAACCGGCCTGAATTCTGAGACTACTTGCATGCATGAAGCGAATCGAATTGGCCAGGGTCGGGAGCATACGCTGACACCCACGTTCGTTCGGATGTTCGGGGAGTCTCCGCAGATTTATCGGGCTCCGGCACGCGTGAATCTGATCGGCGAGCATACAGATTACAACGACGGCTGGGTGATGCCAGCAGCGATCGGATTTTACACCTGGGTTGCGATCGCTCCCCGCTCCGATCGGACGCTCGTGATTCACTCAGAAAACTTCTCGGCACGTATCGAGTGCGACCTGGATCGCCTGCCGGCGACCGGTTCAGGCCAATGGGGCGATTATGCGATTGGAGTGGTTAGGATGCTGGTGGCATCGGGAAGCAAGTTGCCGGGCGCGAACCTTCTCATTACGGGCGACGTGCCCCAGGGTGCGGGATTGAGTTCCTCCGCTTCAATCGAAGTCGCCGTCGGCTATGCCCTTTTGAGCCTCGCTGGTCAAACCATAGATTTGACCGCGCTGGCTCGATTGTGCCAACAGGCTGAAAACGAGTTTGTCGGGGCGCGTTGCGGGATTATGGACCAGTTCATTGCCAGCTATGGAAAGCGCGATTACGCCTTGTTGCTGGACTGCCGCTCTCTGGAATATGGTCTCTTGTCTCTTCATGGAGACGCGCGCCTGGTGATTTGCAACACAATGGTGAAACATAATCTCGCTGCCAGCGAATACAATCAGCGTCGGGCAGAGTGTGAATCTGGTGTCGGATATCTTGCCCAGCATCACTCTGGCGTGCGCGCATTGCGGGATGTAACTCCTGCCGATCTCGCCGCGTGCCGTTTCGAGTTGCCGGAAACCATTCTGCGCCGTTGCCGCCACGTCATTATGGAAAACCATCGTGTCGTCGAAGCCGCCGGGGCACTGGAGCGGCATGATCTGGAGGCGTTCGGAAGGTTGATGGGGGAATCGCATCGCAGTTTGCGCGATGATTTCGAAGTGAGCTGTCCAGAACTAGACGTAATCGTGAAACTAGCGGAACAAGCCCCGGGTGTTTATGGAGCGCGCATGACGGGAGGCGGTTTTGGCGGCTGCACCATCAACCTTGTGCGTTCTGATTATATTGAATCGTTCAAGCTGAGCGTCGGCAAAGCCTACGAGGAAGCCACCGGTATTAAGGCAGATATTTACGTATGCAGCGCGGCGGATGGAGTCGGTCGAACCGCTTGAGCAACAATCGTCGATGGAGTGCGCCCGGACTTCGATGAATCGAATGCCTGCAACCGCGTCGTCGCATCGTCGTTTCAATCTTCTCACACGGGAATGGGTGCTGGTTGCCCCTGACCGCACCCAGCGCCCATGGGAAGGCCAGGTAGAAGCCGGCTCGAACCCCGCCGAAGAGAGTTTTGATCCCGCATGTTATCTTTGTCCCGGCAACGTGCGGGCCAGCGGTGAGAAGAACCCACCTTATGAGGGCACTTTTGTTTTCGACAACGACTTTGCTGCCTTAAAGCCTGGAATTCCGCCGTGGGAAGTTAATGAAAGAGGGCTTTTGATTGCTCGCAGCGAGGCGGGCCGATGCCGCGTCGTCTGTTTTTCACCCCGTCATCATCTCACAATGGCGCGGATGACGGTGCCGGAACTCCGGCGCGTTGTGGACACCTGGTGCAAGGAGTTTTCTGAACTCGGCAGCGACCCCTCCATCCGATCCGTGCAGATTTTTGAGAATCGCGGATCGATGATGGGATGCAGCAATCCGCATCCTCACGGGCAGATTTGGGCTAACGAATCCTTGCCCAACGAGTTGCTTAAAGAATTAGGGTCCTTTCGTGAACATCATCGAGTGCATTCCTCAAGCCTGCTGCGAGACTACCTGGAGTTGGAACTGGAGCAAAAGGAGCGCCTCGTCTGGACCAATCAGCACTTTGTTCTGCTGGTGCCGTTCTGGGCGATATGGCCGTTTGAGACGTTGCTCATTAGTCGGAGGCCAGTGACTGCGATGGATGAACTTACTGACGAAGAGCGCACGGGTCTGGCCGAAATACTGCAACAGACAACCACTCGCTACGACAATCTATTCCACATCCCGTTCCCCTTCACCATGGGTTTTCATCAGCGGCCAACCGATGGCGATCCGCACCCGGAATTTCATCTGCACGCACATTTCTATCCACCGCTGTTGCGTTCCGCGACCGTGAAAAAATTCATGGTTGGTTACGAGATGTTGAGCATGCCTCAACGCGACATCACGGCTGAGGCTGCGGCCGAATTGTTACGCGCGGTACCTGCGACCCATTACCTGCAACGCGATCACGGTGAGGAGGCTTAAGTTGACAACGCCGACTGACGCTGCTGCAGGAAACGCCGGACCGCGGGATCGCGCTCGAGTCCGATCGCCATTTCGTACGCTTGACGGGCTTCGCCGTTTGCGCCTGTCTTTGCCAGCAGTTCCGCGCGTGCCGCCCAGTAGGGCTGATATTCGGAGAGCCGCACATCCGTTGCTACCTGTTGCAGGGCATCGAGAGCGGCGCTGGCGCCATGCAACTCCGCGATCGCCAGGGCACGATTGATGGCAACCACAGGCGAGCCTGCGAGCTGAAACAGCGCGTCGTATAGCTGCAACACCTCTTCCCAATTAGCGCGACTTGTGCGGCAGCGATAAACGTGCGCCGACTGCAACGCAGCCTCTAACTGATAGCGGCCGATAGAGCCGAGAGCGCTGGCACGCCGGATTAACTCCTCAGCCTCGAGAATCATTTGCAGGTTCCACTGCTCGGGATCTTGCCCGGCAAGCGGAACATATTCGCCTTCAGGGTTGCGTCGCGCCTGCCGCCTGGCTTCCGCGTGAAGTACCAGCGCGAGCAGCCCCAGGGCCTCCGCTTCGTCGGGCAGCAACTCGAGAACGAGCCTTGCCAGAAACAACGCTTCCTCGGTGAGATCGCGGCGGACGACATCGGTTCCGCCGGGGTCGCTCCAACCCTCTGCAAACGCGGCATAGATGGCGTCCAACACAGTGTCTAGCCGGCTGGAAAGCTCTTCACGCTCCGGAATGCCGAACGGAATGCCGGCCTGACGGATTTTCTCCTTGGCGCGGACGAGTCGTTTGCTCATGGCGCCCGGAGACATGAGGAATGCGGAGGCGATGGTCTTCGCATCCAGACCGAGCACCACCTGCAGCATCATCGGCGCACGGATGCCGACCTCGATCGCGGGATGGGCGCAGGCAAACATCAGCGCGAGGCGGCGGTCGGGAATTTCGTTGTCCGCTGCGGCCGCGGCTTCCAATCCCTCCGCAAGCAGTTGCAAGTCTCCGGTCGCCGCGTTGGCATGCGAATGCCGGCGCATGGCATCGATCATTTTTCGGCGGGCGACGGTCAGCAGCCAGGCTTCAGGATTGGCAGGGCATCCGCTTTGCGGCCAGGTTGCCAATGCGGAAGCGAAGGCCTCGGAGAGCGCATCTTCCGCGCCAGCCACATCGTGAGTGCGAGCTGCCAGAAAGGCGATGAGCTTGCCGTAGCTGCGACGCGCAACCGCGTCCGCCGTGGTTCTTGCCTGCTCGCCTGTTTCGCATGAGCTCATGGATCGCACCCTGACTTGAGGTTTGACGACATTGGTTCGATTAAGATTTTCAGCAAGTGACAAATTTACGCGACCGGTTCATAGCACAAGAGGACCTTCCCGTTCTTGAAGCTCCGTGTCTTTGTCAGCTTCAGGGTTACATTCTCTCGAATGCCTTCGAACATTGTCCGCCCCTTGCCCAGAGCCACCGGATCCACCATCATTTGGTACTCATCGATCACATGCTCCGGCGCCAACTGCGAGACAATGCTGCCGCTTCCCAAAATCACCATGTCCGGCCCGGATTCATCTTTCATCGCTCGAATTTCCGACACGATGTCGCCCTTCACGAGTTTCGTATTGTTCCACGACGCCTTCTCCAGCGTTCTCGAAAAGACGACTTTCGACATGCTGTTCATCCCTGCCGCCACGGCCGGGCTGTGTTGATCCGCGATTGGCGTCGGCCAATAACTCGCCATCAGCTCATACGTGATCCTGCCAAACAATAACTGGCCGCCGCCGCTGGCATTCTCGGCCACGAATGCCGAATATTCCGGGTCATCGTTGCCGTTGTGCGCCCAGCTGAAGTCACCGTTTGCGCCGACAAAATACCCATCCAGAGTCACATGATTGAAAACGACTAATTTCCGCATGATTTTCTTCTCCTAAAACTTTAGGTTCACGTCAGTGACGAGAGGTCTCGCTCTGCGATGTAATCGGCGATGTCCCTGGTCAGCAGCGTGCCCTCGCGCACGGGACGCACTTCGACGACACCATGCAGTGCGGTTGGGGAGCGAGAAGCCCACGCCAGTGCTGCATCGAGGTCGGCAACCTCGATGATATGAAAACCACCAAGTTGCTCCTTCGTGTCGGCATAGGGTCCATCCAGCACCTGGGTCTTGCCGTCTGCGACCCGGACCGTCGTCGCCGCCGAAGTAGGGTAAAGTCCGCTGCTGTTTTTCAGGACGCCCGCCTTCGTCATGGCCTCCATGTAAGCTCGATAGGCTCCCAGCCAGCGTTCTTTGTCGTCCCTCGTCAACTGGGGCCAGCCCGCCTCATTCACATAGTCCATCAGGATGTATTTCATTTGATCTCCTCTGTGGGTTTAAGTAAGCATTCTCGTCCGCTACCATTATGACGTTCGAACTCCGGTGATTTGGACAGCCAGCCTGCCGCACCTTGTAGGAGCGTAAATGTAGCAACGAAGGCGAGCCCGCTAATACGAAGCGATCGGTACACGGAGGTTAGCCTGCCACGATTTGGTTGCGATAATCTAAGAATATTGTGGAGGAATTTCAACCGTTATGATCGCTCTTGAGCCAATTACATTGCAGAACGCATTGATCTTCAAGGCCGTACGCCTCCGCGCGCTGCAAGATACTCCGTATGCCTTCGGCTCGACGTTTGCACAGGAGTCTCTGCTTACCGATGCTGATTGGATCAAGCGTGCCGTCAACATGAACGGCGAGAGAGGGGCTGGGTTCCTGGCGATGGACGGGGAAACGGCATGCGGCATTGCTGGATCGTTTCTTGACCAGGAAGATGCCACGCGAGCTCAACTAGTCTCAATGTGGACCGCTCCCGCGCACCGCCAGCGGGGCATAGGTGGGCTGCTGGTGAATGGGATTCTCGGCTGGGCTGGGCCGCGCGGAGTCCGTACTTTGCAGTTGATGGTGACGTCCAACAACGAACCCGCAATCTTGTTTTACCAACGCCTGGGATTCACCCGAACCGGACGCACCGAACCCTATCCAAACGATCCAGCTGTGATCGAATATGAAATGTCCCGGCCGATTCCTTGAGCTCCGCCTAGCGACCGCACACCTGTGCGAAGATAGAAACCTGACACCAGACTCGCGGAGCCCATGGACGCATCAACTTTTCGCAGAGTATTCAAAGCATTTCACTACCGAGATTTCCGTCTGATGTGGTTCGGCGCCTGCATGTCCAGCATTGGCACCTGGATGCAGATCGTGGCGCAGGGCTGGCTGATCTATCGGTTAAGCCATTCGGCCTTCCTGCTTGCGCTGGATCAATTTCTCAGCGGTATTCCGATCTTCCTGTTCTCATTGATCGGCGGAGTGGTGGCGGATCGCGCCGAGCGGCGGAAGATCCTCCTCGGTTCCCAGTACGTCCAAATGGCATGCGCGACCGTACTTACTGTGCTGGTGGCGACCGGCCGAATCCACGTGTGGCACATGCTCTGTCTCTCATTCGTGTCCGGCTTGGCGCAAGCCTTTGGCGGGCCGGCGTACCAGGCGCTGATTCCTAGCTTGGTTGACAGAGAGGATATGCCGAACGCTATCGCGCTGAACTCCATCCAGTTCAACATGGCGGTAACCGTAGGCCCTGCGCTCGCCGGCGTGGCGCTGGCGAGGTTGGGCGAGCAGTGGTGTTTTGGGCTGAATGCGCTTTCCTTTCTTGCCCCGGTCGTTTCTCTGTCCATCATCACGGCACGATACTTGCCGGAGAAGACCACAGACTCAATCTTCGGGAGCCTGAAGCAAGGCATCAAGTTCGTTCGCCAGCAGGGATCGATGGAAGCGCTTATCGTGCTGGCGTTCTGCATGACGGCTTTGAGCATGCCCATGCGCACGTATATGCCGGTATTCGTGAAAGACATTTTTCATCGTGGCCCGGAAACTTATGGCAACCTGCTCTCTTTGATGGGAATCGGTTCCATCTGCGGTTCGTTGACGGTTGCGTGGATGGGCAACATACGAAATAAGGGACGCCTCGCCCTCACCACGCTCATTAGCCTCGGCGCGGGGATTACAGGGTTTTCCTTTTCCCGATGGTTGCCGCTGAGCTACGGCATGCTGGTCCTGGTCGGCGCTTCGATGATGGCAGTTTTTGCCACGGTCACTTCGCTGGTGCAATTGATTACGACCAACGAAATGCGCGGCCGCGTGATGAGTGTTTACAACTGCGCATTCCGTGGGGGCATGCCCATGGGAAACTTGCTGTCGGGATGGCTCGTTCCCATGTTTACCGCGCCGGTGGTGCTTGGGGTCAACGGATTTGCGCTCATTCTGATCGCTCTGTACTTCCTTTTCGTGCAGCGGCGCGTGGCGGCGCTTTGACAGAGTGCGCTTGCTGAGGCATGTGCGGAAATCAAGCATGTAGGTAGTGAGTTGAGTGAGCGATGCCCGAATCCGGGCACAGCAGAAGCGAGGTCCACTTATGTTATCCCGGATGGTGTAAGTTTACGTCAGGAGCGGGAAACCACCTGACCGGGGCCGCTTTCAGCGCAGCATTGTATAGTAGTAAGTTGATACGTCAAATGATGTACGACTTGCGAAGAATTGTGGGCGCAACCCTCCTGACTGCAGCGGCCTTTCTCTCAAGCGTGGCGGCTACGGATCCCGCAGTTGGAAAACTTCTGGCAGAGGGCCGTGTCGACAACGCGATTTTGTTGCTGCAGGGCAAGATCGACGCAAGTCCGCATGACGCAGAATCTTACAATTACCTTTGTCGCGCTTACTTTATGGTAGGCGAATGGGATCCGGGCATTGCCGCGTGCGAGAAAGCTGTCGCACACGATCCAGACAACAGTGAGTACCATGCGTGGCTGGGCAGAATTTATGGGGAAAAGGCCGACCACTCCAGTTTCGTCACTGCTGCTCGACTGGCGGGCAAGGTGCGCAACGAGTTCGAGGCTGCGGTGCGGCTCAGCCCCAAAAGTGTCGACGCGCGTGCGGATCTGGCCGACTTCTATTTGGAGGCGCCGGGAATCGTAGGCGGCGGAAAAGATAAAGCGGAGGCGCAGGCGCAAGAGATCGCCAAGTTGGACCCCGCACAGGGTCACCGGGTCGAGGCGCGAATCGCAGAAAAGAAGAAGGATTACGCCGCTGCGGAAAATGAGTACCGTCTGGCTATCCAGGCAAGTGGCGGCAAGGCTGGAACGTGGCTCAATCTGGCCCGCTTCTACCGGCACACGGGACGGTTAGACGAAATGGAAGACGCATTGAAGCACGCAACTGCGCCGGAGATGAACCGGCCCGACTTGCTGATGGGAGCGGCGGAGATGCTGATTAATGCGGGGCGCTACCGCCCAGAAGCCACCCAGTTGCTGCGCCGTTATCTGTCATCCGGTGCGACGGTGGAGGATGCCCCAGTTTTCAAGGCTCATTATTTGTTGGGCACGATTCTGGAACGAGAGGACAAGCAAGCGGCGGCGGCGGAATACCGCGCCGCCCTGTCCCTGGCCAAAGACTTCTCTCCAGCCCAAAATGCTTTGAAACGGCTTCAGCATTAAACGAACGGCGCGATAAGCTCAGACTAGCTTGCTCCGGTTTCGAATTACCAGAGCCTTTTGCTATGCTCGGCAGGGGCGAGAACCGCTTGAACGCGGCTCGCGATTAGGGTGTCCAAATCAGAAAACGGGACGACGAATGCCAGAGCTGCCTCCTATCTCTTACGGCGGAGATGCTTGGGTCTGAACGACAAGAGACTCATCGGATCCGTTGGCAAAGTTCTTTGTCTTCGACGTGCGAGGGGATTCGATGATTTCTAGCATTCGCTATTTACTCCTTGCCGTCGCCGCCATCCCGTTCATCTATTATTTGATTGCGCTGTTCAGTTCGTGGCAATTCTTTCGCGGCACTGCACCTCGGAGCGCAGGAACTTCTAACTACACGCCGGTGGTGAGCAATCTAAAACCGATTCGCGGGCTTGATCCCGACGCCTACGAGAACTTCGCCAGTTTCTGCAAACAAGACTATCCAGAGTACGAGGTGCTTTTCTGCGTCGGTGAAGAGGACGACCCGGTGGTTCCCATCCTGCAGAAGCTGGTGCGTGATTTTCCGGAACGCCGCATCCGGATATTGTTCGGCTCCGGTGGAAGAGGATCGAACGACAAAGTGGTCAAGCTGGCCCGGCTCGTCAGCGAAGCTCAGCACGAAGTGGTTGTCATTAGCGACAGCGACGTCCGGGTGCGGCCCGATTACCTGCGCACCGTGGTTGCTCCCTTGGCTGATCCCAAGGTTGGAGCTGTGACCTGTTTTTACGTGCCGATCGAAGATAAAACGCTCACCGATAGCCTTCAAACGATGGGTATGTTTTCCGATTTCTATGCGGGAATCCTGGTCGCGCGCCAGCTTGACGGGGTGAAGTTTGCGTTGGGGCCGACCATCGCCACCACGCGCACACGACTAGCCGGATTCGGCGGCTATGGCGCGATTGAAGACCGTCCTGCAGATGATCTGCTGGTAGGCCGCCTCATCGCCGAACAGGGTTATGAAGTTGAGCTTTTGTCTTACACCATTTTGACGGTTGCCGATTACGGGTCCATGCGCGACCTTCTCCACACACGCCTGCGCTGGATCGTCGTTATGCGCCATATGCGGCCATGGGGACACCTCGGCTTGCTTCTCACTCAGGGTTTGCCCTGGTCTTTGGTAGCGATTGCGATCCATCCATCAGCGACGGTTGCGTTCGGGTATCTTGGCACTTATCTCGTCTTGCGTTTTGCTATGACTTGGATGGTCGGCATTTGGGGCCTGAAGCAGGACTCGCTTTGGACGAAGATGGGACTGATCCCGGTGTGGGACGCCCTGGCTTTCTTGATTTGGCTGACCAGTTTTTCGCGCAACAGCATCCGCTGGAGAGATGGCGAATACCATATCCGCGATGGCAGGCTCGTGCCCGTCACTCCAACCAATGTTGAGCCAGCGGCCTGAGGCGCAGGTCTCCGTCGAGGTGCCAGCTTATTCTTCAACTCGCCGCGCGTGATCTTCTGCCAGTGCGGCGCTTCCCATTGTTCTTCCCAGCGGATCCACCCACGATTTCCAGAGACGCTTCGATCAAGGACACGGGTTCTCGTCCACTCTGCGTTCGGCGCTCGTTAACCGGTTGCCGCCAGTTGACCCGCGGCATCATCACGGATGCGTCGATCCGATCGCGATATTTCAGCGCCACATTCATCAGCGAGTCCAGAAGAGAGTCGGAAAGTAAATGCGGTTCCAGCCCGAGTTCAATCAGCTTCGAGTGTTTCGCGTTGTAGTAGTGCTCCTCGGCCTCCACTCGCGGGTCGGAGATATGATCGACCTCGATGGTAAGGTCCAGTTGCTCCCCCGCGGTTTGTACCATTCGCGCCAGGTCCAGAACAGAAAACTGTTCGGTGAACTGGTTGAAAACCCGGCACTCTCCTTGAGCCGCCGGATTCAGACAGGCAATCTCGACGCAGCGCACGGTGTCCCGAATATCGAGAAAACCGCGGGTTTGTCCTCCCTTGCCGTAAACGGTGAGCGGATGCCCAATGGCCGCCTGAACGCAGAAGCGATTGAGAACGGTACCAAAGACTTCGTCGTAATCGAAACGATTGATGAGCCCTTCGTGCAGGGCGACTTCATCGGTCATAGTTCCATACACAACGCCCTGGTTGAGGTCGGTGGCGCGCAATCCCCACACTCTGCAGGTGAACATGATGTTGTGGCTGTCATGCACCTTGGAGAGGTGGTAAAAGGAGCCGGGCTGCTTGGGATACGGCACAGTGTCTTTTCGTCCATTGTGCTCGATGGTGATGTAGCCCTCTTCAATATCGATATTGGGCGTGCCATATTCGCCCATGGTGCCGAGTTTGATGAGGTGACAATCGGGCTGAAACTCACGCAAGGCGAATAGCAGATTGAGCGTGCCTACGACATTGTTTACCTGAGTGAAAACCGCATGTTTGCGGTCAATCATCGAGTAGGGAGCCGCGCGCTGTTCGGCAAAGTGCACGACCGCCTCAGGTTCGAAATCCTTGATGACCGAGGAGAGAAAGTCATACTCGGTTACATCGCCAACAAAGGACTGGATGGTATTCCCGGTAAGCTCTTGCCAGATTCGCAGGCGATCTGAAAGCGGACGGATGGGCGTCAGGGTTTGTACGCCAAGTTCATGGTCCCATTGCCGCCGCGAAAAGTTGTCGGCGATAGCAACGGAATGTCCCTTGTTAGACAAATATAAAGCAGTTGCCCAACCACAGTAGCCATCGCCTCCCAGCACCGCAACCCTCATTTGGCCCCCTTGCCGTGTGTTCGCTGAAGAATGATTACCAAACCCCTGGCGTTTCTGATTGAACCGATCTCCGCTCGCATCCCGCTCTTGGCACAGTTATCCCGAAGTTTGAACCGACAGCCATTTTAAAACATAACAGCCGTGTTAGGTGGTTCTCCTCGAGAAATAGGAATTGCATTGTTTGTGAAAACAACCTTGCCGCCGCTAGCCGCAACCAGATTAAGATGCCCAGCCCCCACTAAGGATTCCAGTTGAGGAGTCACATCCTGCTTGGCAATTATGTAGGAACGCTCCGGCTTAAGCCACAGATTCTTAAAATGCGCATCGTCGATAAACACATCGGGCACACCAGGAGCGTAAGCGCCGTATTCCAGATTGAAGAAGCGGCCGTTGCGAAGCAGCGCCGTGCGGTTCGTATAGAAAAAAATGGAAGAAAATGTGTAGTAATGGTGATCGACGATCAGCGTGCCCTCGGGCGATTTCAAAATCGCCTCCGCCAGCGGCCGCGAGGACAGAAACGGATCGAAAACAGCCATAGCCATGCGCGCGGCATGGAAGAACACGATCATCATCAACGCAGCGGCCAGAAATGCGCCCCGGCCGGCCAATCGCCAGATCGCCAACGCACCCACGCAAAAGGCAATTGCGGCCACTAGCAGAGGGCTCCCCAGATATGCGAAGGACGCCAGGGTAAGATCCTGCATGTGCCCCAATGAAAGCTTGTACGCGCCGGGGTGTTGGCTAAGTGCCTGCGAAATGTCGCCCGGCGCGGGGAGATTGCGTGTGAGAACAAACAGCGTTAACGTCGCCAGTCCAGCGCATGCCGCAATCACCGAGAGCACAAGCGTGCCACGCCGTATCCAATCGCCTCCCATCGCGATCGTCGATCCCAAAAGCAGGGCCAGGGCAGGATAGCAAGGCATCGAGTAGTATTCCTGCGTAGTCGAGAAAGTAAAGAAGATCAGCACAAAGCCGACCCAAACCAGCGCCAGCAGCCGAGTCCGGCCGGCGCGATCGGTGGGTGCGAAAGAGAGCTTGGCAACGGCAGGCAAATACACGCTCCAGGGAAATAGCCAGACCAGGTGGAGCAACCAGAAGTAAAGGCGCGGCACGGTGTTGTAGTCCCGCGGATAGCGCAAGTTCAGAAAACGAAGCAATTGTTCATTAATAAAGAAGAACCAAAAAAAACCATGATATTCTCCCGGGCCACTGTGAAGCGTGAAAGCGAAATACGGCGGATTGCGCAAGGTGGCTAGAATGTGCCAGGGCGCAGCAATGAGCAGGATGATCAACAGTCCGCTGAAGGGACGCAACCGCCGCCATGTGCTGGCAGAAAAGAGCCGGCGGGCGAGACAAAGATAGAGGACTCCGGCTGCGAGCGGAAACAGAACTCCGATCAAACTTTTCAGCAGCAGGCCTATTCCGAGGTTTGCTGCCAGCACAAAAGCCCAAAATCGCGGATGCGGCTCTTCAGCATCCAAGGCGCGAAGAAACGCCCACATGCCCAGGGCGACGGTGAATGTCAGCATGACATCGGGGATCAGAATCCGTGTGAACAAGAAAAGCCCGATGCATGTGGCCATGCATAGACCTGCATAAAATCCCGCTCGTTTACCAAAAGCCCAAGTGCCGAAAGCAGCGGTCAACCAGCAAAGCGCAATGGCCGACAATGCAACCGGAATGCGCGCCACCCAGTCGTGCGCCCCCAGGATCGCATAGCCAACCGCCATCGCCCAGTAAATCAGGGGAGCCTTTTCGAGATACACGACGCCATCCAGCCGCGCCGTCACCCAGTCGCCAGAAGTCAGCATGTTGCGCGCGATCTGG
>Ga0210383_10001319_pt1 | contig 22726 bp, 13 predicted proteins | sample IncBWC14OmetaG_FD_160072 | JGI IMG/M metagenome (GOLD analysis project Ga0210383, IMG submission 160072) | Forest soil microbial communities from Barre Woods Harvard Forest LTER site, Petersham, Massachusetts, United States - Inc-BW-C-14-O ... | reverse complement strand
GTTCCGTTTTCCAGGTCGGTGAAGTACTGGGATATGGGCGCGATGTTATTTGGATACTGGGTCGGGATCGTCTGCCCCCATGTGAAAAACTGCACGTAGGTCAAGTTGAGCAGGCAGGTCGGATCGTAGGGAGGCCCGGAACACTGGCTTCCCGTGGGATCCACATAAATCTTCCAACTAATGTTCGCGGCTTGAAGCTCCTGAAAGATTGTCGTTGCTGTCAGCAGCGCCTTGTCGTGGCTGTCCGTGCCTACCGGATGGACATATCCCTGAGAGGTGCCGGCCACAAGATACTCGCGATTCGGAGGTGTTCGCGTCATCGCCGGGTTGAACCATCGATCGGAAGTTGCGAAGTTCGAAGCCATGAAATAGTAATAGTTGAGGTCACCGCCATCGTAGTAGCCCATCGCGCGGATGCCATCGACGTCGTAGAATATCGGTTTCTTGTCCCTGGCAAAGTGCCCTGCCGCCCATACAAAACCGTTCATAGTAGCTGGAAGATTCCCCACCGGGTCGTTGTAGTCCCAATCCACATGACTCTCATTCCAGGAAGGGCTTGGGTCCTCCACGCACAGAGTGATCAGATGAAACGAAGTAACCGGGTTGCTCGGGTCAAAGACGCAGCCGGCCGGCGGCGGCGAATTGGGATCGCAGCCGGGGAGTGCCGGGGGTGGCCCATATAGCGGCGGCGGTCCGGACGTCGGATTGAACTGGGGCAACCCGTCAAACGATTGGTCTGGGAAACCATTCTGCGCCCAGTATCCACGCAACGCGCCAAAGTAGTGATCGAAAGAGCGATTTTCCTGTGCCAGGAAAATGATGTGATTCAGAGCAGTGATGTTTTGGATGTTAAACGTGGCCGTCACCTGCTGGTTCGCATTGAGCGTCAGCGTGCAGGTGGGGTTAGTGCCGCTACATGCCCCCCCCCATCCTACAAAAGTTGAGCTGGTCCCTGGCGTCTCTGTGAGCGTCACTTGAGTGCCAGCGTTAAAGCTCGCGCTGCACGTGGGGGCGCAACTAATTCCTGCAGGGTTGCTGGAAACCGAACCCGTTCCGCTTCCCGCGAGCGTTACAGTCAACACGGGCGCGGCTTGCATAATGTTGAAGGCCGCAGTTGCCTGCTGGCTGGTGCTAAGCGTCAGCGTGCAGGTCGCGTTGGTGCCACTACTGGCGCAGGCTCCGCCCCAACCCGCGAAAGATGAGTTCGTCCCGGACGTCTCCGTCAGCGTTACTTGAGTCCCGGCATTGAAGGTCGCATTGCAGGTTGGTTTGCAGCTAATTCCCGCCGGGTTGCTGGAGACCGAACCCGTGCCAGTACCGACGAGTGTCACGGTTAACACAGGTGTGCTTTGCGGAACGTCGAACGTAGCAATTACCTGTTGGCTTTGACTCAGGGTTACGGTGCAAGTGGGATTACTGCCGCCACAACCGCCGCCTGCCCATCCCACGAAATAAGAATTCGTTCCCGGAGTCTCCGTCAGTGTTACCTGAGTTCCAGCGGTAAAGCTCGCACTGCAGGTTGGTTTGCAACTAATTCCGGCTGGATTGCTGGAGACCGTACCCGTGCCGGTTCCCGCAAGGGTCACGGCTAAGACAGGCACGCCCTGCACAGGATCAAAAGTGGCGGTCGCCTGCTCGCTCTGATTGAGCGTCACTGTGCAAGTGGGGCTGGTGCCGGTACACGCTCCGGACCATCCCAGGAAATACGAGTTTGTTTCCGCCGTGGCCGTAAGCGTCACCAGAGTTCCGGGCTTGAAGCTCGCGCTACATACTTGTCCGCAAGTAATGCCAGCCGGGTTGCTTGCGACGCTACCCTTACCGGTGCCGGCCAGGGTCACGCCCAACACCGGCAAATCGCTGAAGCTGGCCATGACGGAAGTATTCTGCGTCACTGTCACCTTGCAAACGCCGGTACCGCTGCAGTCGCCGGACCACCCCGCAAAAAAAGAATTCGCTGCCGGAGACGCGGTGAGCGTCACTTGAGAACCGCTCGCAAAACTGGCAGAGCACGATTTGCCGCAGTTTATGCCTGCAGGATTGCTGCTGACGGTTCCTCCGCCGCCACCGGCGGCTTGGACGCTGAGTTGAAACGAGCCTGTTGGTAAACTGGAAGAGCTTCCTCCACCTCCGCCGCAACCGGAAAGAACAATCAGGAACATCGAAGTCAAACAAGAAGCGACGGCACCCATTCGCGGCCTAGGCATAGAGTTGCCCCCTTATGTGTATAGGCGCGCTCTTCGATGGCAATGGTTGAACCTGGGTTGCTTTGCACTGGCGCGCTTCAGACTCAACCGCGGATCTCGTGGAATTCAGTTCGATGGGCGAACCTGTCAGCACCGAGGGGTGTACTAACTATAACTGTCATGTACTAGTGTGATCTGTATTCCTCCGGCCGGGGACGATAGGGTCCGAGCTACGGACTTAGCTCGTGAAGTTCCGTCTAATATCGAGGAAAAGCGATGTTCCGTTGGCCTGCGCCGAACCGAAGAGTCCTTATAACTTTGCTTCCATCCGTTGCGTTTCTTGTCATCAGCTTTTTCGCGATCCTGAGTATGGCGCGGTTTGCAGACGCGGCAGACAAGGCTGGTGCCCGCCGACTGCGCCCTAACAATCCAATCGCGGATTTTTTCGTGGCCGATGATGGCAACGACTCCTGGAGTGGGACTCTGCCTGCGCACAATTCCCATCACACCGATGGACCTTTCGCTTCGATTGCGCGGGCTCAGATTGCAATGCAGAAACTTCTTCAGAGCAAACCCAACCGGCGCATCACCGTCATGATCCGGCAGGGAACCTATTCTCTGCCCTTAAGCCCTACCAACCCCGGCACTCTGAATTTCACGTCCAACGACTCAGGAACGCCGCAAATGCCAGTTACCTGGGAGAATTATCCAGGAGAAAATCCCGTGGTCAGCGGAGGAGAACCCATCAGTGCGTTGGGGCTGAAATGGACAAATCCCTCCGGCAATTTCTGGCAGGTGCACCTGCCCACTAACACCCAGGCCTTCGAATATCTGTTCTACAAGAAAACGAATAGCGACCGCCGCTTCCGCTCCCGCCTGCAGTCCTCGAAGGGCCTCGGATTCTACATGAAAGACGGTTCCTGCTACTCCACGTACACGGGAAAGACTGTCGATATTTCGGACTGCAACCTCGGCACTTTTCTTAAAGTCGCTGGAACGGTTCCCCCCGGTCATACCGGTTGCCCGAGCGTGAGGTACCAAGGTCAGTCCAAATGTCTGGACCGTTTCCGATACGACCCCAGCGATCCTATTGCCCGATGGGCTAATTTAAACGGAATCTACACCGGAGACCCCGCGAACCCTTGTCGAGCTGATGGTTCGAATCCTTACCCAGCTGGCGACATTGAATTGACTCTCTTTGGTTCCTGGACCGTCGACCTCATGCGTATCAACTGTGTGGACACTACCAACCACATCATTTATCTCACCGGTCCCACGCAGGGGAATCCTGGCGATTACAGTTGTTTCGGTCCTGCAGCGAGCCACCGTTATGTCATCGAGAACGCCAAAGATGCATTCCAGCAGGAGCGCGAGGCTGGTCAGACGGGACTCTGGTTTTTGGATCGCGCAAGCGTACCCTGGACGCTCTCATACGTCGCCAACGACAGAGAAAACCCCAATATCGACAACGTCGCAATTCCCCAGCTTCAGCCCGCCACGCCCACTGGCGGAAGCATTATCGCAGCTACGCAACTGAGCTACGTAACCTTCCGAGGCATCACCTTCGAGGTGGACAATTTTATCCCGCCGCCCTCCGGGTTCAACAACGATACCAACGGGGAAAATACCTTGCCCGCTGCCGTCGACTGCGAGAGTTGTCAGTATGTTACTTTCGATAGCATCGTGGTACGACATACTTCCGCCTCGGGCCTCCAGCTGGCCACTCTGAACGGACACTTCGGACCGCCTGGGAACAACGATGTCATCCAAAACTCGGCGTTCTACGATATTGGCTCCAGCGGCATCCACATCGGGCACCTGCCGCTTGGCAATGACGTGGCCGCCAATGTCATTCAGTCTGTCATCGTGCAAAATAACATCGTGCAAGGTTATTCCCGCGTCTTTGCTGACGGCGAAGGCATCGCTCAAGGCAACGGCGACCAAATCACCTACCAGCACAACGACATCAATGACGGCTACCACTCGGGCATTTCAGTTTGCGAAATGGGATGCTTCGGCGCGAATGGCAACAACATTATCACCCAGTACAACCACATCTGGAACGTCATGCAAGGCATCACCTCGGACGGCGGAGCGATCTACTACCAAACTGGAGGGGCGCAGAAAAATGGCACCGGAAACCAGATTCTCAACAATCTTCTTCACGATGTGAATGATTCCTCGATCATCGAAAATGGAGTTCTCGGGACCGGCTACGGTGGGCACGGCATTTACCTGGATGGCCAGTCTGCCGGCATGAGTGTGGAAAACAATGTCGTCTATCGCATTTCGCAGGACTCAGCGTTTATGACCGAAGGCCCGGCCAACGGACAACCGCCGAACACGTTTCAGAACAACATCTTTGCCTATGCTCGCAGAGCCATGTTCCGGGAAAACACCGCCTGGCCGCAGAACTGTGGCGGCTCAACCCGGGCCAACCTCATCAGCAACATCATGTATTTTGATCAGAACGATCATACGGGATTTTATGCGATCGAAGGTTGCGCGGATTCGTGCGGCACGGCGTTCAATCAATTCCAGAATTTTCAACGCAACCTCTACTGGAGGACCGACGGCCAGTTCGCCAACTATGACCGGGCGTTCCACGTTTTAACCACTACACCTCCGCCCGATCACGCCAGTTCCTGCAGCCAACCCCCGGATCCAAATGCGCATTGGACCTTCTTCACCTTCCCGACCTGGCAGAATGGACACCCGCGGGTAGACGGACGTGGATTGCCGATGAACGAGGATGCCGAAGGAACCGTAACCGTTGATCCCGGCTTCGGCAATACGGGTCAGGCGACCGATTTCCTGCTCTCCAAGTCTCCTGTCTCGGGCTTCGATTTCATGCAAACCAACAGCACCATCAAAACCGCGGGCCGAACCAATTCACTAATCAAGCCGCCCCAAGTGTTACCCACGTTTCCCACCTACTATTTCACAACCTTTTAATGTAGTTTTCATGAATAGCGAATACAAATAACAGTGTTGGAATGAGTTGGCGAAGGATGATCGGAGCTCGCCCAAACCCCGGACCATGGCCGTTTCCAGCGGCTATCTTTCTTCGGCATGATCACGCCATAACCCCAAGGAGCGGTTCCACATCGGGACGATTTCGACAGGTGTTTTTCGTTGACAATAGTTGTCGCGCTGGGATAATGTTGTTGTCCTGTTTGATGCGGCTTATCCGCAGATTTCGCAGCTCCCTTACGCATGAAAAGTCAGGTTGTCGTACCCAGGAAAACAATCCATGCGCCGGAGATACGCTCCTTTTCGCGGAGGGTTTGCTCTGAATACCCCGAACGGGTCGCTCTCGATGGCGTAGACTTCATGCTACAAGAGCAACAGGCGTGTACCCCCCCCCGCTTTTTCGCCGTCGCAGGCCTTACCCGTTTCGCGAAATCCGGACACGACTTCGTGCCCTGCTGCAAGGAACTACCAACTGTTGATTCCCTCCCCATTTGTCTGCGATCTTTTGAACGCAGGAGGTGGATGGCGCGATGAGCATCTTGATTGCCGGGCACTTTATCTACACTGGCCGCGTGGGCGGTTCCGAGCACATGGTGTACAACCTCACGCGCGGTCTGAGCGATCTCGGTGTCGAGGTCACTTTCCTTTGCGCGGATCGAGCGAATCTTTCGTGTGAATTCCTCGAAGACAGTCGAATCGCTCACCGAACCATCATCGAATGCGGTGGCAAGGGCTCACGTTTTCTCAGCGAGCAACAGGCATGTTTCGATAAGCGGCTTCATGCCTCGGCGATCCTATTTCCGCAGTACTATTTGCCGCCAATCGTCCCTCAAAGGCTGGGACAGACGGCTGTCGTAATTCACGACTTCCAGTACCGTCATTTTCCCCAATATTTCTCGGCGAGAAAGCGGGCGTGGCTCCGTCTTTGTCATTGGCGGGCCTTCACCACTGCAACTAAGGTGATCGTCGTCTCCGATTTCGTGCGACGGGACGCGATCCGCCTCTACGGTCAATGCGCCGAGAAAGCTGTGGTCATCCCGAACCCCGTGTCTTTTGACCGGTTTCGGAAAACTCCTGGCCCTCATCCCTACGGGAACCGCCCTTATCTGTTGTCCGTAGCCGCTCATTATCCGCATAAACGGCTTGATGTTCTGGTTAAAGCCTTTTCTAAAATCGCGCAGAAAAAGAAAGACCTTCTCCTGGTTCTCTGCGGACAATTACCTGAAGGCCTCATTTCGATCGGGAAAGACGTTACCGGACTCCGCGGCCTGATCGCCGACCTCGGACTGAAGGATCGCGTTTGCATTACCGGCTATCTTAGCGACCAGGAAGTCGGCGATCTCTATCACCATGCTGCGGCATTCGCCTTCCCGTCGGTCTTCGAAGGTTTTGGAATGCCCGCCGTGGAAGCTCTCGGCTTCGGCCTGCCAACTCTAACCACGCGATGCACCTCCCTACCGGAAGTAACACTCGGGATGGCCGAGTACGTCGACGATCCCGGTGATACTGACGAGTGGGCGCATCGCCTTGACGCCCTTGTCGAAACACCGCGACATCCGGTCGAGGTAATCGAGCGCATTCGTGATCATTACGATTCGCTGTCCATCGGTCAGCGTTATCTCCAGGCGTTGTCCACGGATTGGGCTGGATCGGTCGAGATGGTAAGCCAAAGCACGGCTCGATACTAGCGCATTCTGTGCTGGCGGGACACCTCCGGTCGCTGGGGCGCGGCGCAGCGGCCCTCACTGCGGAGATCATGGCGCGGCCTACCTCTGGCTTGCGGGCCTGGTACCCCTCACAGTTCACTTTTGAAATCGTAGCATCGAAGCAACGCTGGTATCCATGCACCTTTGGGAGGAAAATTGTTTCACACTGTCGGGCAAACGTGGGATGGGATATGATCAAATCCGTTTTTGAACCAAAGGGAGATTCCGGATCATGCTGTCGCAGCAACTGACCAGGCTGATCAGAAAACTAAAAAAGTCTGAGCACGCGGTCGATGCAAACATACCGCCGTCAGCGCTGCTATCCGTGATCCTGCGACGATTGTTCTGGTCTGTGCGCGGACTCGTCAAGCTGCTCTTCTTGCAGCGCAGGTTGGGTATTGTATTCATGGGCCCCGGCGTGAATCTGCGAAACGCGACCATGATCCGTTTTGGCCGGGGTGTCACAATCGAACGGGGCGTAATCATCGACGGCCTCTCGACCGATGGCGTCGAAATAGGTGATGACGTCACCATCGGCCCCTACTGCGTGATAAGAGCGAGTTTGCTCAGTCATCTCGGAAAGGGCTTTCGACTTGGAAAGCACTCAGCCCTTGATGCCTTTTCCTTTGTCGGCGCAAGTGGCGGAGTGTGGGTCGGCGACCGTGTCATCATGGGCCAGCACATTAGTTTTCACGCTGAGAGTCACAACTTTGAACTGATGGATCGTCCGATCAGAGACCAGGGCGTTACCAACAAGGGCATCGTGATCGATGATGATTGCTGGGTCGGTTCGAACGTAACATTTCTGGATGGCGTACACGTGGGTACTGGGTGCGTCATCGGCGCCGGAGCTGTGGTCACCAAAGACATTCCGCCCTACTCGGTCGCAGCCGGCGTTCCCGCTCGCGTAATCGATAATCGACGGCAGCCCAATACCCAGAGGCCGTTAGCTAGTTCGGATAGTCTTCCGCTGCCGGGCCCCGTTAAAGTCTGATAAAGCGCTTGGGATCCGGGGAATGCGGTCTTCCAGGCGCGCACAGGAATCCAAAAAGCCACGAGCGCAACCCGCTTTGTCTCGCAGGTTACGCTCGCCTTGGATCTCGCTCGATACGGCGCAGGCTACTTCTTGCCGACCCCGATGAAGTACACGTTGTGCGGGCTTCCCACGGCGTTATCCGTGATGATTGCATATGCACTTTCAGGCACCGCAACCGAGGCCGTGAAGGTGACGGTGATGCTGCACTTAGCTCCCGGCGCCAGAGACTTGCAAGTGTTGGTTTCGGTGAAATCAGCCTTGTTCAGGCCGGTGATCGCGATATTGCTGATGGTCAACGTGGAGTTTCCGCTGTTACTCAGCCCAAGTACTTTCTTGACCGGTGTGCCGATCGTAGAGGCCGGGAAAGTCCAGCAGGGATTCGACAAGTAAACATTGGGACCATTCGTAGTTCCGAGGAGCCCAAACACATCCAGTTCGTTTTGCGTCCCCACATAAACCCTGCCATTGGCGACGGTCGGAACTGCAAACTTGTTGGCACAGCCCCCGCGGTCTCGCGGCAATCCTTGGGAGAGCGCCGATGCGCTGTTATAGAGCGTGGTGGTCAAGTTAGTAGCATCGTACGCGTAGAGGATGGCAGGCTTTTGACCAGGCTGAGTGCCCAATGCTTCCTGACGCACTATCGCCCATACGATGCCATCGGACGTGCCGTTGGCCGAAATGGAAGGTGTAGCTCCGACCGGCAGGATATTCTTGCTTTGGCTGACCGGAGTGGTCGACAGCAGTCCGTTGGTCACGCTGTACATCTTCAGATAGTCGCCCTTGCCCGCTTCCGCAACCACGCCCCCGTAATAAATATTTGCGGCGCTTTCCCCTTGGAAATAAGCAGCACTGCTCCAGTAGCCCGTCACGGCGCCGGGCACCTCTTCTACTGCCTGATCCTGCGTTGCATTGTATTTACCCAGATTGCTTCGATTCAGCAGGTAAATGCGACTGGCCACGGGATTCGCGTCACAGGGTGCGCCACCCTTCCCTGCTACGACCAACTCGTTAGGCACGCTGCCTTGCTGCGTGGGTAAGATCATCGGACCAGCCGAACCCAGATCCAGGTCGTGTAACTTTCGGCAAGCTTGATCGTTTGGAGTGAAGTAATCCAGCACGCTAAGACCCGCGTCGAATTTCAACAGGGTATCACCGTAATCGACTCCGCCGGTGTCCGCGTCAAACAGCGCGTCTCCCACCGCCGCATAAATGTCTCCAGCCTCATCCGCTGCGATGCCATTTCCAGCCGCCCAAACGCCACCTAATTGAGCATTCGGGGCGGTGTTGAAAATCGCCTTCTGTTTCAATGTCTTCGCGTCGTAGCCCATGATCCATCCATGCTGAGCACCCGCCCATCCGATATAGACCACGCCATTCAAAAGAAGCAAACCCGCGCGCTGCACATCCGCCAGCGGATTGAATGGAACGATGCCATTCTTATTTCCGGCGCCGGTCCCGTGAACCGAGCCGCTAATGACAATCGGCCCGCCGAATTTCTCCGCGCCCGTAGTGATGTCAATAGCGTGCAGGCGCTGAAAGTACTTACCACTCTCGGCGGTGCGAGCAATCAGATACATCGTGTTTGTGTTGGGATCGATAGCAGGCGTCGAGTTGATACCATACATCGGGTAAACTCCGCAGCTTATGTCGGTATTACCGTCGCTGCCGCATGGCACTGGCTTAATCCCCTTAGCAAGATTGATCAGGCTGATCTGCCATAGCGGTGTGGCACTGAGGCCGTCCGCGTCGAAGGCATAGACGCTATCGAATTGCGTCTCCACGTAAATCACGTTGTGCGTCCCTTGGCCGGGGATGCTCACACTCGGAACATAGAGGGGTTGGCTGTACACTTGGCCGTCCACGGAAAACGAGAACACCTTGCCGAAATTCTTGGAGTTTACGTTCTGCGGAGTGAGAATCGTCTCCTGAAGATTTTGGCCGCTTCGACCGTTATCGTTGTGCTGAGTCAAAACCCCAGCAAAACTTTGCGCATTCGCAGGCGTGAGGCAGGCAACTGCCAGCGTCAAGACCGCTCCGGTGCGGGCAAATCCACGAAGAACGTTCTGATTCATATGCAGATCCTTACAAAGAAGTGTGCCATCCGAGGGAAACAACCGTGAATTGACCAATTCTGGACCGCAATCCAAGCGCTGTCAAGATGCAAGACTTTGCACCTGTGGGGAGAAATTCCCTTCCCTTGCGGCCAATTTACCACCCAACTGTGACCCCGATGAATCCTAGCTAATCGCCCGCCCAAGCTGACGAAGGAAACGTGGATTATTTGGTGCTCGGCCAACCCATACCTGCAAATTCCTTCATGTTATCTATGTAGTGAATACGTTCCGGCAAGGAGACTTTGGTCTCTGTTGCCAAAGATCGAAATTATGTTATCTTTCGACAGCCTTCCTCGCCCCCCGAGGACTTGTTCGCACAGCGGCTCAATCGGAGACACCCACGGAATGAAGTTATCGTTAGTAGCACTGTTTGTGTTATTGGTCCCCTGTTTTCTGCACGCCCAGACAGTCACCACGTTTGAAGGGATCGATGTTTCGCAACTGGCACATCAGCAAATAGACTTTGACCCCAATGGAGCGGTGGGCACGAAGCAATACATGGAATGGGTAAATGTTGCTTACCAGGCGTATGACAAAACGACCTTCGCGCCAGTGTGGGCCACCCCTCAAGCGGGCAACCTGCCCTGGCGAATCAACTTAATGCCAAATTGCTACACCCTGAGCGGAGACGGTCTGATCATGTTCGATCGGGTAGCGTCCCGCTGGATCATCGCGGCCCACGGCATGCCAGGCGGAGGCCAGTATTACTATTGCGTCGCCATTTCCAATACCGATGACCTGACTTCCAGCACGCTCAGTTGGTACACGTACGAATTTCCTCTGACCCCGGTGCTGGGAACGAATTCTCACGGTCACTCGTATTTTCCCGACTGGCCGAAGTGGGGCACTTGGGCGGATGGCTACTACGTGAGTTTCGATTTGCTCGATATCGACAACAAATATCTGCCGATCGGCGTGGTTGCGTGCGTTCTGGATCGGACGAATATGCTGACCGGGTCGACGCCCAGCCCAATGCAGTGTTTTAGCGATCCGGCTCCAATTCCGACGAGCGGAAGTTTATATCTCAAGCACAGCCTGGTCCCGGCGGATATCGAAGGTACAACTCTGCCTCCGGCTGGTCGCGACGAGTTCATGGTCAGCATCCAGAATCCTCCCAACGATGGGCACACCACCACGTCAAACTCGATCAACGTTTGGGACTTTCATGTGGATTGGGTGAATCCAGCCAACTCAACGTTCACAAATTCGCCGCTGACGGTCGCGGTCTATAGTCCTGCGTGTTACAACGTCAAAACTCCGCTGATAACGGTTTGTGTTCCTGAACCTTCCACGCATCCGACGACTGGTTATCACTACCAGATCGACTCCGTCGGGGATCGGCTTATGCCGCGTCTGTCGTACCGGAATTTTGGTACTTACGAGTCATTCGTGGTGAGCCATACGATCCTGGCCAGCACCAAGACCAAGCAAACCGGTATCCGGTGGTACGAGCTGCGCAGCCACGGCCAAGGCTTACCGACGCTTTTTCAGAGCGGCACAATTCACCCGGATAGCGGTAATTTTCGCTTTATGCCCAGCATGGCGCAGGACAAGAACGGGAATGCAGCGATCGGCTACAGCTTGTCCAGTGCAGTCATTCATCCCGAAATCAAAGCCGCATGGTGGAACTTGCCGAGCAAAACCAAGCCGGCTGAGTTGCTGCTGCAAGCCGGGACGGGAGATGAGCTCAATTCAACTCAGTGGGGTGATTACACGAGCATGACGGTGGATCCCGTCGACGGATGTACTTTCTGGTATGTGAATGAATACTTCACCCAGAACCAGACCACAACCCTTGATTGGAAGACACGGATCGCAAACTTCAAAGTTCCGACGTGTCAGTGAAAGTGAGCTACGCGAACTGATTGAAGCTAAAAGCCCAGGGCGATCGTTGCGGATCAATTGACAAAGCAGGTTGATGGCATCAAAATGTGTTGCCTCGCGTTCGGTATTTGACGGAGATTTGAAGATGAAAGTCCAACTGTCGCTCGCACTCTTGTTTTTCGGGTCATGCTTCCTGCAGGCCCAGACGGTTACGTCGTTTGAAGGCATGGACGTATCAGAACTCCCAAAACAGCAGTTAGATTTAGATCCCAACGGAGCGGTCGGCACCAAGCAGTACGTGGAGTGGGTAAACAACTTTTACCAGGCATTCGACAAGACGACATTCATTCCGCTGTCAGCACCTGTGCCTGGAACTCTCCCCTTCCGGCACAACGGACTCGCGGATTGCAACGCTTTCGGTGGCGATGGTCTGGTCATGTTCGATCGTCTCGCATCCCGTTGGATCATTGCCGGGCACGGCTTGCCTTCTCCGGGCCAATACTATTATTGCGTGGCAATCTCTAATACCGACGATCTGAGTTCCTCCACGCTCGCCTGGTACACCTACCAGTTCTATCTGAATCCGTGCATTACCAACTCTGCCGGTTACACCTACTTCCCTGACTGGCCCAAGTTCGGCACGTGGGGCGATGCCTACTACTTGACTTTCGATCTCTTGGACACGAATAACAAGTTCATACCGATCGGCATCGGCGCGGTTGCTTTGGACCGCACGAACATGCTTATCAATGGGACGCCGAATCCAATGCAATGTTTTACCGACCCCAAAATTCCTCCGGTCAAAGGCAGTTATTCCCTCTATCACAGCCTGATCCCGGCGGATGTCGAGGGCACGACACCGCCTCCGGCCGGCCGCGATGAGTTCATGGTGAGCATTCAGAATCCTCCCCGTGACAAGAAAACCACCACATCAACTTCGATCAATCTCTGGCAGTTCCATGTGGATTGGGTAACGCCTACGAACTCGACATTTACGCGTTCAACGTTGACGGTGCCGGCGTATACTCCGGGATGCTACGAAGCGGGCCGTCCGGCCGTGACGTGGTGCGTTCCAGAGCCTTCCACTTTGGGTAACGGCAACCACTATGACATCGATTCGGTAGGGGACCGGCTCATGCCGCGTTTGTCGTACCGAAATTTTGGAACCTACGAATCGTTCCTGGTCAGCCATACGGTCCGAACCGGAATTAAGAGCAGGCAAACCGGAATCGGTTGGTTTGAGCTGCGCGGCAACGGCACTGGACGTCCGACCCTTTTTCAAAGTGGCACAGTCAGTCCCGATCACAATAATTTCCGCTTCATGCCCAGCATCGCGCAAGATCAGGATGGCAACGCCGCAGTTGGCTACAGCACGTCCAGCATCACCAGCCATCCCGGCATTAGCGCTTCGTGGTGGAACCTGGCGAAGAACACTACGCCGACCGAGTTGTTGATTCAGGCTGGCTCGGGAGATGAACTGGACTCCGTGCAGTGGGGCGACTACACGAGCATGACTGTTGATCCGGTGGATGGTTGCACCTTCTGGTATGTGAACGAGTACTTTACCCAGAACCAGACCACACAACTGGATTGGCAGACAAGGATTGCAAACTTCAAGGTTTCGACTTGCGGAGCGAAGTAGCAAGCCAGTTCTGCGCGAGCATTCTCCGCGTATTAGTGAGCAGCTTCATCGAGACCACCCGCGTGCGCCCGGGAAGCTAGTCAAAGTTGGGAGCAGTAAGAACAATGCTTTTGGAAACGATGCCGTCGTTAGCCAGCAGTGAAGACCGGGTAGACATCCTGGGCGTCCGGGTCCGGCGGACGAATCTGGTTCAAACCCTGGACGCCGTCGAAGAATCGATCAGACGGCGTGAGCGCACGTACGCTGTGTTCATCAACGTCTACAACGTGATTGAATCCCGGCGCGATGCGGAGTACCGGCAGGCTCTGAATGACGCCGACTTCCCCATGGCAGACGGAATCCCACTGGTCTGGGCGAGTCGTGTCCTGGGCCGGCCAGTGGCCAGCCGCTGTTGCGGACCTGACTTTCTGGTGGGCATGAACGCCCGCGCTGCAGAAAAGGGTTATACCGTCTACATCATGTGCGGCGGCGACAAGAAAGCAGAACGGACCGCAGCTGCTTTCCAGGCGATGTACCCGAAGCTGAAAATCGTTGGAGCCTGGACACCTCCGTGGGGTCCGATCGAAGGCCAGAACAACGAATACATTTTGCGCGAGCTTTCCCGAACCCAGCCCGACATTCTTTGGGTGGGACTCGGAGCACCGCTTCAGGAACGCTGGGTACGGACAAACCGCGAACGCATCGAAGCCCATTTTACCGGTGCTGTTGGCGGCGCGTTTGACTATCACATCGGAATGCGCAAACGCGCTCCGCGGTGGATGCAGTATCGCGGTTTAGAATTCTGGTACCGCATTAGTCAGGATCCAAGCCTGTTCTGGAAGAAGCGCCACTACGCCGACCTCCACATGTTCGCTCTGCCCGTCATGCTGCAGGCTCTGAAGCAGCGACTGGGTTCAAAATCCACCAGTCTGAAGTAGAAGAACATCCCGCCTGAAAAGCCGCTTCGCAGGCGATCTTTCAGTAGCGGGAGCCGTCGGAGCCGTACACCAAGCTGGCCAACCCGCGTGGCCGCCGTAGGTGGCTGCGCTACCCTGGGACATGAAAAGTCTCCCAAAGCCATCGATAGTCTGCTGTGCCGATGGAATGGCCGCGTTCACGTGTTCGCAGGAAACGATTCCAGCAAAATGGCCTGTGACAGAGGCTGCAGACCTCCGCCGCATGCTCCTTGAATGACTCGGAAGAAGATCAGAAAAAGGTAACGACGGCGCCAGTCCACAGAAATAAAGACGCTGTGGTGAAGCCGGTTACCGATAACATGAGCAGGCGTTTGCGTCCGAACGTGGTGGCCAGCCATCCCGTCATCGGCAAAATAATCGCGTTCGCTACGAGATGGGATGTGAGTGTCCACGTATCGGTACTGGCCGAAGGGTTGCCGGCAATGTGAGGCAAAGAGACATTGACCACGGTGGTGTCCAGCGCTTCGATGAAGGTGCTGGACATGACCGCGATGGCAATCAGCCATGGATTAATATCTCTGGAAACCGGATCGTTGGCTGATATCAGGTTCTTGCCCGAACACAATTAGACTCGATCGCGAACGCGCGGGGCTTGAATTCTCTCAAAGCAGAAACATAGCAGCTATGCTCGGTCAGTAGGATCTGCATCCATGCCCGGACCCCAATCAGAAAATAGTGGATTGAACTCGCTCCCGAGCGCTGGCGGCGGGAACTGGAGGTTCGCTCTGCGGGCGCTTCGGTCCAGGAATTATCGTCTGTTCTTCACCGGCCAGACGGTTTCGCTGATCGGTACTTGGATGACTCAGATTGCCACGAGCTGGCTGGTGTATCGGCTAACCGGATCGGCGTGGATGCTGGGCATTGTCGGCTTTGCGTCGCGAATACCGACATTTCTTTTGGGGCCCTTCGCGGGGGTTTGGGTGGACCGGTGGAACCGCCATCGGACCCTGGTCGTCACTCAGATTCTTTCGATGGTGCAATCGTTCGCTCTGGCCGGGCTAGCCTTGGCCGGGATTATCACCATTCGTGAAGTGATCTGGCTGGGACTTGCCCAAGGCGTCATCAATGCCTTTGACATGCCAGCCAGGCAGGCATTCGTCATTCAGATGGTGGAGGACCGCGCCGATCTGGGCAACGCCATTGCGCTGAACTCTTCTATGGTGAACGCAGCGCGACTTCTCGGCCCATCGATTGCGGGAGTAGTCATCGCGGCAGTTGGCGAAGGCTATTGCTTTCTCATCGACGGCTTCAGCTATCTCGCGGTCATCGCCTCTCTGCTCGCGATGTGGATTCCGTCGGCGCAGCCGAGAAAAGCGCGAAAAGCGATTTTGCAGGAATTGGACGAGGGTTGGAATTATGTCACCAAGTTTGTGCCCATCCGCTCAATTCTTCTGCTGCTGGCGCTGGTCAGCCTGGTGGGGATGCAATACACGGTGCTGATGCCGATTTTTGCGGTTCAAGTGTTGCATGGAGGCGCCCACACATTGGGCTTCCTGATGGGAGCGTCAGGTATCGGAGCGCTCATCGGTGCGATGTTTCTGGCGAGTAGAAAAAACGTGCTCGGCCTGGGCAAGATGGTTCCAATCGCAGCTGCCAGTTTTGGAGTTGGACTGATCGCCCTCGGCCTTTCTCGTTTTCTGTTGCTTTCATTGATGCTGATGCTGTTCGTAGGCGGCGCAATGATGATTCAGATGGCAGCCAGCAACACGATTCTGCAGACCATCGTGCAGGATGACAAACGCGGACGAGTGATGAGCTTTTATTCCATGGCTTTTCTGGGAATGGCGCCATTCGGGAGCCTTCTGGCTGGAGCCCTGGCCAATCGCCTGGGTGCGCCGCGGACGGTCATGGTTTCCGGAAGCATCTGCATCGCCGGCGCGGGTTGGTTCGCCTCACACCTGGGCGAGATCCGAGAGATCGTGCACCCCATCTATCGAAAGCTGGGCATCATTCCTGAAATCGCCGCCGGAATTCAAGACGCGAGCGCATTGCTGACTCCACCCGAGGAGTAGATGTTGCTTCCCGTGTCGCGACAACCTGAAAACCTATCTACAGTTTTCTCTGTACGAATAACTTTCATTCTGGCTCGGAAAAAACGTCTGTTCACCTCGGCCGGTTGTACGCGCTTCACGGCTATCTGACTGGGGTGGCAAGTCCAGCGAAATTGGCACGACGGTTGCTCTGCACAGCCTGCGGCAAAGTATTCAAACACGGAGGAATCGGAAATGAAGAAACTAATCGCGGTTATGGCCACGATGGCACTTGCTATGGCGCTCTCCATGATCAGCTTCGCCCAACAGGATCAGTCAGCCCAACCCAGCACCCAGCAACCAACCTCGGATATGCAGAACGGACAGCAGCCAAGCGCAGGTCAGCAAGATGCGCCGCAACCAAGTTCGCCGTCTCAAGATTCGTCGACTTCAATGCAGAGTTCTCAAGGCTCATCTTTTACAGGAACCGTCGTAAAGGCTGCGGGCAAATATGTTTTGAAGACTACTGACATGAACTATCAGTTAGACGACCAGAAGAAGGCCAAGCAGTTTGTCGGCCAGCAGGTGAAAGTAAGCGGAAGCCTGGATAGCAGCACCAGCACTATCCACGTTTCTGATATCAGTCCCGCGAGCTAAAGCTGCGCTCGTGAAAGCTTGGGGGAGCTTGGCTTGAGGGCAGAGCTCCCTATTTTTCACCTTTTTCTGCTTTCAACTTTCTGCTTTTCGACCCAACCAGTTGTGAATTCGACAGTCTCACCACGTGTTCCTGATGTCCTCACAGTAGATTCCGCCCAGTCTGGGACGTACGAGTACGCAATTGAGCAGGCAGAAGCGTTAGGAGGATTCGGTGAAAATTGCACACCACCACGCGCACTCTTCAAAATTGCGCTAGACTTCTTGGCGCAATCGGTGTAGGTCTTGAGCGGTTTTGTTCTATCGCCGGACGCCCACAAATTAACTAAAGGAACTGATTTCGATGTTCAAAAAACTGCTGCCCATCGTAAGTTTGTTCGTTGCGATCTCCGCCTTTTCCCAGACAGCCGCGTCCGCCCACTTCAACGGCAAGACCTGGTGGGACTACGTAAAGGTTCTTGCCGACGATAATATGGAGGGTCGCGAAACCGGCAGCGCGGGGCTGCGAAGGGCCGAGGCTTACATTGTCGATCAGTTGAAGCAGACAGGGCTTCAGCCTGCCGGGACCGACGGCTACTATCAGCCGGTGAAATTCCGATCCCGGCTAATCATCGAAAAGGATTCCAGTCTCGCTCTGGTCCGTGACGGGAAGGTTGAGCCTTTGACCCTGGGTGAGGATGCCATCTTAAGCACGCGAGTCGACCTTGCTCCCGAATTGCAAGCGCCTCTAGTATTCGTGGGATACGGCCTGAGCATCCCTGAAAAAAACTATGACGATCTTGCTGGCCTCGATCTGAACGGCAAAGTAGCCGTGATTTTGAGCGGTTCGCCGGCGGGCATTCCGGGGGCTCTTGCGTCTCACTACCAGTCTGCCGCAGAGCGCTGGAAAACTCTCCGCAAAGCCGGCGCGGTGGGGATCGTCAGCATCGCCAATCCTTTGACCATGGATATCCCGTGGTCGCGAATGGCAGGGAATCGCACAATGCCAAGCATGGCATTGGCCGGTCCTGAATTCAATGACACCGAAGGCGAGAAGCTCTCGGTCCTATTCAACCCGACGAAAGCGAGCCGACTCTTCGAAGGCTCCGGCCACACATTCGACGGAATTTTGACTTTGGCGAAAGACCGGCAGCAGCTTCCACGATTTCCGCTCACAGCTTCAATCAAATCGAAAGTAACGCTCGAACGGAGCGATGTGGAGTCGGCCAACGTAGTCGCAAAACTACCGGGCAACGATCCTGAGCTCAAGAATGAATATGTAGTGCTCACCGCCCACATCGACCATCTCGGTATCGGCGAACCCATCAACGGGGATCGCATCTACAACGGGGCGATGGACAACGCGTCCGGCAGCGCCTTGCTGCTCGATGTCGCGTCTTCGTTGAAGAATTCACCGGAGAAGCTTAAACGCTCGCTTCTGTTTGTCTTCGTCACCGGCGAAGAAAAAGGATTGCTGGGATCAAAGTATTTCGCCGCACATCCGACGGTCGACGCGACATCGATGGTAGCGGATATCAACGTGGACATGTTCCTGCCTATCATTCCGCTCAAGCTTCTTACCGTGTTTGGGCTGGCAGAATCGGATCTCGGCGATATGACGCGCGAGGTTGCGGAAGCGCATGGCATCGCCGTGCAAGCCGACCCGGAACCGCAACGAAATATTTTTATTCGAAGCGATCAATACAATTTCATTCGGCATGGAATTCCAGCGCTGGCAATTGGAATTGGCGCCGCGCCGGGCTCTCCGGAACAACAGATTTTGAAAGATTGGCACACGCAGCGCTATCATGCGCCTTCCGACGACTTGAACCAGCCGGTAAATCTCGCGGCGGCCGCGGCCTACGAAGAAGTGATCCGGGGGCTGATGATTGCAGTCGCGCAGAACCCTCACCGGCCACAATGGAAACCCGATAGTTTCTTCCGCAGGTACTCCCGAGCGGCCGGCGAGTGAACACTTTCTTGCCCGCCCTACTGCGGCATAGCGGGAACGTAAACCCTGTCGGCGCTCACTAGTTCCGCATTGGGCACCTCAGTCTGAAGTTTGATCTTCTGCATTCCTGCCTTTTTTTCAGGTTTGGCTAGAAACGTAAGTAGGTATTGACGGCCCAGCCGGTGCGTTATGTCGTCAAGATACGGGGCGAACGAAACTGGCGCGCCGTAGCCGAGGTAGTAAGCCTCGCCACCGGTCTCGTCGGCAACCTGGGAAAGATAATTCTGGCCCCAGTTCATCCGCCACATACTGTGGCCGTAGTGTCCCTCTCCCGGGGTATAGATGGCAAAAACGATTACGCCGGCGCGCTGGGCCTGCTCGATCACCGAATCGACGTACGTGTTGCCCGGGCCGCTGCCCCAGTATCGGTCGATGCCATCCGTGGCCATCAGAACCTCGCGGCGCTCGTTGCCTTCAGGCCAGCGTTTGATCAAATCAGCCAACGAAAAATACGGACTCGCGCTGGCGCCGGGATTTCCTAAGGGAAGGCGCAAGGCCTTGGCCGCGAGCGCGTGGTCACTGGTGAGCTCCTGCGTGATCCGTGCTGTGCCATTCTGCATATAGCCGACCCCGACTTTCGTGGTCGCAGGCTGGGCGATGATGAACTGACGGATATCTTCCAGCTGTGAGCCCAGGCTGATGTTAGAAGAATCGTCTAGCAAAACGAATAGCTGGAGTCCGGCGTGCTCTCCCTGCAGAGGAAGCCAGCCGGTCACTTTGTCCCGGTCGCGGCCTTGATACACCATAACGTCGTCGCGAGTGATGTCGGGCACATTGGAGCCGTGACGAGCTTCAGCTGTCACCACAAGGTTTACGGCAGGCCCCACGGACGAGGAATTGTCCTGCGCTGCAATCACTTGCACATTGGCCAAAACGGCGATGACTGCGATAAACGCAATCACTAAGGAATTTCTCTTCATGGACTTCTCCTTTCATACTCGAAGACCATACTGACGATCGATAGCACCTGCTAACACTGCACTTACTAACTAAGATGCGGGATAGGCGAAAAAGGAACTCGCCTGACTTCTCGGCCGGGGCGATCGGAGTCTAGTGGGCTTGGAACAGACTCTTGCGCTTTTACCCCGTCGCCGACGATACTGGAATCACACAAATATGAAGACAAACCTTTCTTTTGCCAACTCCGCAGAAGTCGAAACCGAGTGCCTGGCCGTGGTGGTTCTCGATCACGGTTCAAAAGATAAAACCGAAGTCAAGGTCGAAGCCAGCGACAGCGCCATTAAAGACGTCACCGCGGAAGTGATGGCGAGCGGCGAAGTCACAGGCAAGATATTTGAAACGACGTTGCTGCATCGTCCCGCAAAGCTGAAGGCCAAACGTCTGCTGCTTGTGGGTGGAGGTAAGGCTAAAAGTTTTACCGCTTCCGAGTTGCGCAAACTGGCTGGGGCCGTGGTCCGTTTCCTCAAGCCGAAAGGGATTCGCAGCTTCGCCTTCCTAACTCCCGAGAGTGTTCCGAGCGACGAAGCCGTGAAGGCCATTGTGGAAGGGGCTTTCGTGGGAAACTTCGATCCCGACACCTACAAGAGCGATCGCAAGGATCAGAAGATTGATTCGGTGACGGTTGTAACACGTGGCGACCAGGCTCGATTGCAGAAGGCGATGGACGAAGCCCGGGTCATTGGCGAGTCGCAGAATTTTACTCGCGAACTGGTGAACGAACCGGGCAATCGGATGACTCCGTCTATCCTGGCAGAACGTGCCCGCCAAATGGCGCAAGAAGTGGGCCTCAAGTTCGAAGCGTTCGGCGCTGACAAAATCAAAGAATTGAAAATGGGCGCTTTCTGGGGCGTGGCGCAGGGTTCGGACGAACCCCCGGCTCTGATTGTTTTGCGCTATGAGCCATCGGATGCGCCAACGACTCCGGTGCTAGGCCTGGTGGGGAAAGGCGTTACGTTTGACACTGGCGGCATCTCCATCAAACCCGCCGATGGCATGGAAAAAATGAAATATGACATGGCCGGCGCCGCTGCCATGATCGGCGCTATGCGTGGCATTGCTTTGCTCAAGCCGAAAGTTCGAGTCACGGCGATTATCTGCGCCACCGAAAATATGCCTTCCGGCAAGGCGCAGAAGCCCGGCGATATACAGATTGCGATGTCTGGCAAATCGATCGAGATTATCAATACCGACGCCGAAGGCCGGCTGGTGCTCGCCGATGGCCTCTGCTACGCCCGCCAGCTCGGTTGCACACACCTGATTGACGCCGCTACGCTTACCGGCGCGGTCGTCGTCGCACTTGGTTATGTAAACGCCGGAATTTTTGCTAACGACGACAAAATGTACGAACGCTTTAGTCGCGCAGTGGAGGAAGCTGGCGAGAAATTTTGGCGTCTGCCGCTCGACGACGAGTACAAAGATAATATCCGCTCGAACATCGCGGATATCGTCAATTCCGGAGGACGTTGGGGCGGTGCAGTCAACGCCGCTATGTTCCTCAAGGAGTTTGCCGAAGACACCCCGTGGCTGCACCTGGACATCGCAGGCACCGCGTGGATGGAAGAGAACAAAGCCTGGATCGCCAAGGGTCCGTCGGGGATCGCGGTGCGCAGCCTGGTGGAGTTCGCCCGAGAATTTAACAACTAGAACTGGAATGGCCCCTGTGGAGACGGGCAACTCGCCCGTCTCTCTCACATCGCCGATGGCACGGTGATTCCCATCACTGCCAAAGCGCGGATCAACTCGCGACGCACCACCGCGACCGTCGCCAGTAGAAACTTCTTCTTGCCTTCATCCGGTTCTGCAAGAATCGGATAACGGTGGTAGAAGGCATTAAACAATTGCGCCAACTGGAATGCGTGTTTCGCTAGATAAGCAGGTTCGGTAGTCGCGATGCACTGATCAATCACGTACGAAGTCTTCGCCGACCCCAGCCACAGCTCCCAGATTTCGTTCGCATCCGTACCGTTCAGGTGCTTCGCGAGTTCATCTGTAGAAACGTAGCTGGCTACGTTTCTACAGAAAACGTCTGGGTCGAGTCCGCCTTTGCGAAGAATATTGCTCGCGCGAACTACCGCATACTGTGCGTAAGGCCCGGTCTCGCCTTCAAAACTCAACGCCTCCTTGAAATCGAACGCAATCACCGAAGGCTTGGTGAACTTCAACATGAAATAACGCAGCGCGCCAACCGCAATCTGGGTAGCGATGGTCATGCGCTCGGCGTCGCTTAGTTGTGGGTGCCGCGGATCGACTTCCTTTTTTGCTGAACCGATAAGCGTGTCAATCAGATCGTCAGCCTTCACCCCGAAACCCTTGCGGCCGGAAACTTCAATGTAGGAGCGGGTCTTGTCCTCGTCGGACAACTGATAGCCCAGGTCGGCGGCGCAACGTGGAGTGAGCGCTACCATCTCATAAGAAAAATGCGTGTAGTGATCGGCTTGCTGGTTGTAACCGAGTCCGCGCAGCGCTTCAACCACAGTGTTTTGCGCTTCGGCTTGCCGCGCATCAATCACGTTATAAATCTCGGCCACATCGCCAAAATGCGGATGATCGGGCTCGCCGTTCGTTGTCGAAATCCAGCAGTCGTGTTGATTGGGATAACGATAGAACTTGCGGTATCCGAAGTCGCGGCCCAGCAGGCCAAACTTCCACAGGTGATAGGCGATGTCTTTGCCGACATAGCCTACAGTTCCGTTGGAACGCACAATGACTTTCTGGTCC
>Ga0210383_10001317_pt1 | contig 22740 bp, 18 predicted proteins | sample IncBWC14OmetaG_FD_160072 | JGI IMG/M metagenome (GOLD analysis project Ga0210383, IMG submission 160072) | Forest soil microbial communities from Barre Woods Harvard Forest LTER site, Petersham, Massachusetts, United States - Inc-BW-C-14-O ... | reverse complement strand
CGTCCTGCAGTACGTATGGCGCCGCCGGGGACGAACTGCTCGACGAAATGGCAACACTAAATCCGGTCACTCCATACGGCGACTCGAAGGTTTTGGTTGAACGGGATGTTGCCCAGCTGGCGGACGCTAGTTTCAGCCCGACATTTATGAGGAATGCGACGGCCTACGGGGCGTCTCCACGATTACGTTTGGATATTGTTTTGAACGACTTTGTCGCGGCCGCGTACACGACTGGCCAGATTAACATCAAGAGCGATGGCACTCCTTGGCGCCCCATTACTCATATACGCGACATCATTGGCGCAGCAATGGCCGTGCTCGATGCTCCGAGGGAAGCCATTCATAACGAGACCTTCAATGTCGGGCGCACTGATGAGAACTTTCGCGTTCGCGAGCTTGCCGACATAGTCTCCGAGACGGTCCCCGGCTGTCGCGTGGAGTACGCCCAGGGCGGCGGTCCCGATAAGCGCTGTTACCGCGTGACCTGTGAAAAGATTCGTCGCTTGGTGCCGGGTTTTCAGCCGCAATGGACGGCCCGAAAGGGGGCACAAGAGCTCTACGATGCCTATCGTGCCATTGGTCTTACGTCGGAGGACATCGAGGGAAGTCGGTATATAAGGATGCGCCGCATCCAGGAACTGCTCGGATCCGGCAACCTCCAGAGTTCCCTGCGCTGGGCACTTAGTGGAAGTGTTTTTCCCTCAAAGGCTAGATAAGAACCCTGGCCGTCTAGAAACTCATACGGGATCGATATCTTCTTTGTTCACGTAAGTCCTTGTTCTGCAGTATCTTGCTGGAGTTTCCGGGGCCAAGTATCGCTTCCTGGCAAGATCAGCTTTGGCAGGTTGATTGCGATATCCTATCCAAGCACGGCGCGCTACTTTGTGACGCTTATGGCGGTAGCCCGTTTCGCGGGCCTAGACTAGCCGACCCGGCACAAGGTTTCGGTGATCCAATCGCGGATCCGCGCTTTCGAGTGAGCCCGAGGACCGATGCTACCTGCGGGTCTATGCGCGATTTTCGCATTTCAAAACGATCGAGAATACAAGTGGCCACCATGACCATCAACGCTGATAAGCACCAAGAAACGGCCGTCAAACCATGCCGCTTCTGCGGTGCCGACCTCGAGCGAACCTTTATTGATCTCGGCATGTCGCCGCTCTGCGAGACGTATCCTTCGGCAGCCGAACTCAACCACGGCGAAACCTACTATCCGCTCCACGTCTATGTCTGTGAGGAGTGCTTGTTAGTTCAGCTTGAAGAATACGAACGGCCGGAAAATATCTTCGGAGATTACGCTTATTTTTCCTCCTATTCAGATTCGTGGCTCAAGCACTCTGAGAATTATTGCAACAAGATGATCGCGGAGCTTGGGCTCACGGAGAAGAGCTTCGTGATCGAAGCCGCCAGCAACGACGGCTATCTGCTTCAATACTTTAAGATGCGAGACATTCCCGTCCTGGGGATCGAGCCAGCGGCGAACGTTGCGAAGGTCGCGGTCGAAAAGGGCGTGCCCACGCTGGTGCGATTCCTCGGAGAGCGCACGGCTACGGATCTCGCAGCCGAGGGGCGTGCTGCAGATCTCGTTCTCGGCAACAACGTATTGGCGCAGGTCCCCGATCTGAACGATTTCGTCGAAGGATTGAAGATTTTGCTAAAACCCAGCGGGGTTCTAACCCTGGAGTTTCCGCACCTGCTGCGTCTGATCCAACGCAATGAGTTCGATACGATCTATCACGAGCATTTTTCGTATTTCTCAATGATCGCGGCAAAACGCATTCTCGAAGCGCACGAGCTTAAAGTGTTCGGCGTCGAAGAATTAGCGACACACGGCGGCTCGTTGAGAGTGTATGCGTGTCGCGCGGAGAACCAGACGCGGAAGATTGAAGCGAGTGTCGAACGAATAGTTAAGACGGAAAAAGCAGCCGGACTCGATTCGCCTGCCGGTTATACCGGTTTCGCGAAACAGGCGCGCGATACCAAGCTTGCGCTTATAGAATTCCTTCTCGCGGCTGCGCGAGAAAGCAAAACGGTCGCAGGGTACGGAGCGCCCGGAAAGAGCGCAACACTCCTGCACTACTGCGGCATCGGCAAAGACCTGATCGAGTACACGGTGGACCGCAGTCCATACAAACAAGGCCGGTTCCTCCCGGGCACTCATATCCCAATCTATCATCCCGACCGAATCCGCGAGACCAAACCGGACTTCGTTGTCATCCTGCCCTGGAATCTCAAAGATGAAATAATGGAACAACTGCAATTCATTCGGGAGTGGGACGGCCGGTTCGTCGTCCCGATTCCGGCAGTAACGATTTGCTGAATTGGAAGCGGAGGGAACGAGCATGAAAGTCGTACTGTTCTGCGGTGGGGCTGGAATGAGGCTTCGGGGATACTCGGAAGACGTTCCCAAACCCATGGTGACGATTGGCTCGCGACCGGTGCTTTGGCATGTGATGAAGTACTACGCCCACTTCGGCCATAAGGATTTCATCCTCTGCCTTGGCTACAAGGCAAATGCCATCAAGAATTATTTCATTGAATACGAGGAATCGGTGTCGAACGACTTTGTATTTTCTCAGGGCGGCAGAAAGCTGGAGTTTGTGCAAAAGGATATTGACGATTGGACGATCACCTTCGTGGACACGGGATTGCGTTCAACGATAGCGGATCGGTTGCGCTTGGTCGAGCCGTACTTGAACGGCGAGGAAATGTTTCTCGCTAATTACAGCGACGGTCTTACAGATTTCTACCTGCCGCAGATGATTCAAGAGTTCTCGCGTCGAGATAGCTATGCCTCTTTCCTTTCGGTGCAGCCCCGATCGAGCAGTCTGGACACTGTTCACATGGATGACGACGGTTCCGTTCGCGCCATCAAATGCATGAAGGACTCCAGCGTCTGGATCAACGGCGGTTACTTTGTGCTACGTAAAGAAATCTTTCGGTACATTAAGCCGGGAGAGGAATTAGTCTACGAACCATTCCAACGAATGATCTCCGAAGGTAAAGTCTGGTCACACCGCTACGACGGCTTCTGGCAGTGCATGGACACCTTCAGGGACAAGCAAGTCTTGGACGAGCTAGAGGCTGCTGGCGCAGCTCCCTGGCGTTTGTGGAAGAACGGGCAGGCGGCTCCGCGAGAGGTAGCATGAACGTGCTGAACATTCCCGGCGCGCATCGAATGAGCTGGGACCGAATGCCGGACGGAGGGGGCTGAATTCAGTGAACATCTTCATCGATTCAAAAATCAGCGACGACGACCGCAGGAAGCTCCTGTATGACGGTGCGATTTTCGTCCATGCGCCGAGCGACAGCGCCATGAAGTTATGTCAATTGGCCCGAAAATTGGTGGAGGAAGCATTTGCACCGACGGATCCGCGCAAGATTCAAGATGCCATGTCTCCTGAACAGGCCTCGGAGATTCTTTCGGTGTTGAAGCCGAAATTTATTCACCATCCGAAAGCCAAAGAATACATCCAGGGAATGCTCGCCGAATTGGGTTGCAGTCTCGAGAAGACCTATTTTGACGTGCCTCGATTGCGCACGGCGTTTCCGGGTGATTACCTGAAGACAGGAATCGCGTACGCGTTTCATCCGCATCGTGACACCTGGTATTCAGCGCCATTTAACCAGATCAATTGGTGGATGCCGGTCTACCCGATTAGCTCGGAAAATTGCATGGCAATTCATCCGCGTTATTGGAGCGAACCGATCCGAAACGGTTCGAGTCAATACAATTATCACCGGTGGAATCTAGAGAGCCGCTTTAATGCAGCTCAACAAGTTAAGACTGATACGCGTGTTCAGCCGCGGCCGGAAGAACCGGTGGAACTGGAACCCCAGTTTCGATTGATCTGTGAGCCGGGTGCAGCCTATCAGTTCTCGTCCGCGCAGCTGCATTCGACGGTGCCGAATACGTCTGATTTAACACGATATAGCATCGACTTTCGAACGGTGCATCTGGACGACGTGAGGACACGGACCGGTGCGCCGAACATAGATTCAGCTTGCACGGGAACGTCAATGGGCGATTTCTTGAAGGGAACAGACTTCTCGCGCCTGCCAGCCGAAGCGCTGGCGCTCTATCAAGATGGGACCGAGCGGCAATACGATTCACCCTCCCGCGTTGCCTGATTAAATCCCGCTGCCGGAACGGAAGTTCCGGGCGTGAAAGAACTCGAACGGCCTTTACCACATGCTCTCCCTCAATCTAAAGAAGGACGCCAAGGAAGGATTGAAAGTCCTTTGCCTTGGCGCGCATAGCGACGACGTCGAGATAGGCTGCGGCGGTACCCTTCTGCATCTTAAGAAGGCTTATCCGAAAGTGAACTTTCATTGGGTCGTTTTCAGTGCGTCGGGAGTTCGGAGCAACGAGGCCGCGAAGGCCGCGGAGCTTTTTGCCGGCGATTCCAAACACGACGTCACTATCAAGAGCTACCGAGACGGCTTCCTTCCGTATAGTGGGGCCGAAGTGAAGGATTTCTTCGAAGAGATTAAACATCGAGTTAATCCGGACGTGATATTCACGCACTGGCACGGCGACGCGCACCAGGACCACCGGTTGATCTCAGATCTGACCTGGAACACGTTTCGAGACCATCTGATCCTCGAATACGAGATTCCGAAATACGATGGAGACATTGGCCGGCCCAATCTATTCGTTACTTTGGAAGCGCCGCTGTATCAGCAAAAGGTCGACTATCTGTTCGAGGCGTTCGAGTCCCAGCGCTCCAAGCGATGGTTCGAACGTGAGACGTTTCTCTCTCTGATGCGACTTCGCGGCATGGAATCTAACTCTCCCAGCGGCTATGCAGAGGCGTTTCACGCTAGGAAGGTGGTAGTTCACGCAGAAGTTTGAAAGCGAGATTCAGTATGGCCTCCGGTAAAGACAAATCGGTTGGAATCGACCTAGCGGCCTCCGCAACCAAGGGCTTCTCTAAGTCCCGTGCGCTGTTGCCAAAGGCTCACCGGATTATTCCTGGAGGAGGGCATACATATGCAAAAGGCGACGACCAGTATCCGGAACAAGCTCCAGCGTTCATCACTCATGGGAAAGGTTGCCATGTATGGGACTTGGACGGGAACGAGTTCATAGAATACGGAATGGGACTGAGGGCCGTCACGCTTGGACACGCTTATGAACCGGTGGTGGAGGCTGCATACCGAACGATGCAGATGGGAATCAACTTTAATCGGCCCGCGAAGATCGAAGTTGATCTCGCCGAGGAGGTGCTTCGGCTGATTGACGGAGCCGATATGGTGAAATTCGCCAAGAACGGCTCTGATGTGACGACGGCAGCCGTTAAGCTCGCCAGGGCTTACACCGGTCGCGATCTCGTCGCGATCTGTGGCGACCAGCCGTTCTTCTCAACCGACGACTGGTTTATTGGCAGCACCGAGATGAACGCGGGCATTCCTCGGGCAGTTATCGAGATGACCCTGAAGTTTCGCTACAACGATCTTGAAAGCTTGCGAAACTTGTTCGACCAGCATCCAGACCAGATCGCCTGCGTTCTGATGGAGGCGGAGGCAGCTGTTCCCCCCGCTTCGGGTTATCTGAAGGCAGTCAAGGAACTTTGCGAGGAGCGGGGCGCAGTCCTCGTTTTCGACGAGATGATCACGGGGTTCCGCTGGCATTTAGGAGGAGCGCAGAAATTTCACGGCGTCATTCCCCATTTGTCGACTTTCGGCAAGGCCATGGGCAACGGATTCGCGATCGCTGCGCTGGCTGGCAAACGCGAAATCATGCGGCTGGGAGGCTTGGGCCACGATCAACCTCGCGTTTTTTTGCTTTCCACTACCCATGGCGCCGAAACGCATACTTTGGCAGCTTCGCTTGAGACGCTGCGTATTTACCGAGAGCAAGGCGTCATTGATTTCCTGTGGAAGCAGGGGGAGCGGCTGCGGGTGGGAATCAACCAAGTCGTAACTCGCCACGGCATCTCCAACCACTTCGGGCTGACTGGACGGCCGTGCAACGTCATCTACTACACGAAAGACGCGCAGGGGAAACCGTCGCAGTCCTTTCGTACGCTATTCCTTCAGGAGCTAATCCGAGGAGGAGTCCTCGCTCCTTCGTTTGTTGTCAGCTTCTCTCACTCCAACGAAGAAATCGACTCGACCATTGATGTCGTCGATCGAGCGCTCGGCGTGTATGCGAGAGCACTTGAGGACGGAGTTGAACAATACCTGATCGGACGGCCGGTAAAACCGGTCAACCGGACATACGTTTAGTAGCTGGCGGCGTCACGCCCGCGGATTCCGAATATCGTCGCCCGTCAATTTTGCGATGAGCTGGCGTTCGGCAGTGTCCGAAGCAGTGTTCTTGTATTCCCGCGAGGGAGGGGCAACGTTTAGTCTCGGCGGGACATGCGCGCAAATGAAGCACCTATGCCTACCATTTTGGACTCTTCGGAGCAACGACACGCAGGCGCGATCGCGCAAAACCTGCTCATAGTCTCGGTGGCTGCTATTCTCTGTCTTCCCTACCTGATACATGGGCTCGCGCCGACCGGCGATTCGATACTACACACGACATATCAATATCAGTTCAGCCGCCAGTTCTGGAGCGGGGACTTTTACCCCCGTTGGATGATGAGCGCGAATAAAGGGTACGGCAGTCCAATCTTCCTGATTCAGTATCCACTTCCCTACTGGATAACTGCACTGCTACGCCCGCTCACTCGGTTTGCCCCTACCCCGAGCAGGGAGGCACGCGAGTTAGGCGTGTACTGTTTTCTTATCTTGGCTGCGGCAGGCCTGAACGCGCGTCTCTGGCTTCAAAAAAGCCACGCTCCTTTGGCAGCGACGACTGCGGCGATGCTTTACATTTCTCTTCCCTACTTCTTGGCATACGGAATTTACTCCGATCTGGCCATTGGACAATTGACTGCTTTCGCATGGATGCCGTTGGCGCTAGCCGCCAGCGACTCTCTGCGGTTGAGATTCACGGCAGTAAGTGCCCTCGGATTAGCGTGGGCGCTATTAGTCTTGAGCAATTTTCTCACGGCGCTGATTTTCGCACCTTTCATGGTCGCATATGCGATCACGCGCCGCGAATCCAACCACATGTCGCTCGCCAAATGCGTTGTCTCAATTCTTGTTTCCCTGGCGATCGGAACTTGCGTAGCCGCCGTATACGTATTCCCATTTTTCGCTAATCTAAAGCTCTTCAATATTAACGCCCTGCTTAGCTTGCCTGGATACGAGCTGAGTTATAACCTCGCGTTTGTGAGACTGGCGAGCCTTCACAAGCTCCTGGTCGTCATGGCGCTTTGCTGCGCTTTTATCCTCACAGGTATCGCGGCGCGTTCCATTCGGCGTGGCGGTGGAAGTGCGGTCCCTCGATTATGCATGTTGCTGACTTTGGGACTCGGCGTGCTGATGATTACCCCCGGCTTGGGGTCGAAGCTTATCGGCCTAAGCGGGCTAACGCCGCCAGTTTTCAAGGTCGTCGACTATCTTCCAGAACGAATGTTGGCTATGGCCTTAATGACCTTCGCCCTTGGTGTGTTTGCTTATAGCAAAGTTTCGGAAGATAGTGCCCTCCGACAGGACTTCACACAGTTCTTACTCCCAGTCACGGCCTGCGTTGCATTAATACTTATGCTGCCTTGGAGCGCATTTTTGTGGCATTCGATTCCTCTAGTTGCAACCGCCGTTCAGTTTCCCCATCGACTTTGTATACTTCTCACCCTTGCTGTAACCGGTATTTTCGCCGCTGCCCTCGATGACTGTTTGCACCGTCAAGCGACCCGAGGGGGAAACCCTCCGGCAATGCCCTTGATGTTAATGGTTGTGACGGTGATTTTGGGTGGCGTTCTCACTTGGCGTGCAGATTGGACATGGAGACAGGTTTTGCGCAATTCTTCCCTCGTTCACGCCGACGAATTGCATGACGTAGATCACACGTATCGTACCTACGTTTCCCAAGATCATCTGGCGGGATTTGCGAACCTAATAGGAGCGGTGCCCAATCAGGTTCAGCCCGAGGAGGTCGCCGCGGGTCAGGCACGCCTTGTCCAAGGTCAAGGTATTGTGAATGTGGTCCGCGAAAGTCCGCGCAATCTTCGCGTCTCCTACTCGGTTTCCGGGCAAGGCCAGGCGCGAATCGGACTGGCGTATTCGCCTCTGTGGAAAATCGAGCGCACAGGTGACACATCGAACAGCGCCATTGTGAGCAGCTCGGCGGACGGACTAGTCGAAGTACCTCTAGCCCCCGGCCGTCATGATCTAGAACTCGTGTTCGACGTTGGTTGGCCCGAACGATATGGCTTCATTGTTACAGTTGTTTCGATTGGTTGCGTCTTCGGCGGCATGATCATCCAGCTGACGAATTCGAAATTAGACTTTAAGAGCTTCAGGTTTTGAGGCCGCGATCGAATTCGCGGAAGGTCGCACCGGCGGCGTTTGCTTGTACGCCAGGTCCATCCGGATGGTCAATGGGGAGTTACGGTCGGTATCGCTGGGCAGATTATCAGGTGTTGTGATGCAAAAAACGCGGAATCATCGGAGTGCCACCATCCATCCCCTGCGTCCTCGATCTTTCCCAGCTAAACTGTCAATTGTGCTTCCGATGTACAACGAGGAAGCCGTTTTGGATTCGGTGCGGGCCGAACTGGAGAGGTTTGTGGCCGAGATCGGCGCTGAGACCGAAATCGTCGTTGTGAATGACGGCAGCAGTGACGGCACCATCCTGAAACTTGTCGCTTGGGCTGAGCAAGACCCGCGCGTCAAAGTGATCCACCTTTCGCGGAATTTCGGCCACCAACTGGCGGCAACCGCGGGCTTGGACTACGCCTCGGGGGACGCCGTAGTGCTGATTGATGGCGATCTCCAGGATCCTCTGGAGGTGATCCATCAGATGATCGCGCGGTACTGCGAAGGATACGACGTAGCATACGGGCAGCGCAAATCGCGACACGGCGAAACGCGATTCAAACTCGCCACCGCATGGCTGTTCTACCGACTCATGCGTACGCTCGTAACCCGGGATCTACCGGTAGATACCGGAGACTTTCGCCTGATGTCGCGCGAGTGCCTCGACGCCCTCCATGAGATGCGCGAGACGCACCGGTTTTTGAGGGGGATGGTGGTCTGGGCCGGATTTCCGCAGATTGCGGTGCAGTATGAACGCAAACCGCGGGCCACTGGGGAAACCAAATACTCGCTGATGAAAATGCTGCTATTTGCGTGGACAGCGGCGACGTCGTTTTCGATCTTGCCGCTACGATTCAGCCTGGCGACTGGGGCGCTGGCTGGGTTGCTTGCCGCGGAAGAAGGGATTCGAGCCTTGGTGGAAGAATTCCGAGGAACCACTGTCCCGGGATGGACGTCGTTGATGGTGGTTACTGCAGCGATAGGCAGCGCATTACTGATCAGCGTCGGCATTGTCGGGGAGTACTTGGGTCGTATCTTCGAAGAGGCGAAGGGGCGGCCGTTGTATGTCGTGGCTGCGACCATGAACATCGGCCAGACAGGTAGCCATGTACGGAGCGTAGTCGAGCACCGCACCGTAGGCCTGCGAAAAGGCGCATGAGACGGAGTGCGAATGTTGTGCGGGTGCTTACCGTCCGACAACCTCGTTACATGGACGATAGCCGGTTGCTAAGGGTGACGCCGATGCCGTTCTGCCAAATCCAGGGTGGCCGGCCGTGCGCTCGTGATATTGCGAGCTTCTTGGCACGCAGGCAGCGACGCGGCGAGATTGGGGCGTATCGTTATTATCGGAGAATGTGGTCAGCCAGAATCATGGTGAACTTGGAGGTTTCCGCCTGAGCGCGCGCCAAGCCAATTCGTGGGACACAGCGGCAATAGCCCTGCTTGCCTGCACAGCAATCTTCGTTCTCGCGATGCCAGTGTTTCCGACTCAAGACGGACCTGTTCATCTGTACTACGTGGATATTCTCAGAGATCTGCTAAGGCAATCAGGACCGTTTACGCAGCATTTTGAGATCAAGACCTTCCTGACGCCGTACGCGCTGGAGTATTACTCCCTTCTTGTGCTCGAAGCCGCATTTTCCCCAACGCTTAGTGAAAAACTGTTTATCTGCGGCTACATTTTCGCGTTCGGTCTTGGCTTTCGGTACCTAGTGGAATCCGTCGCGGAAAGAAACAATCCTTGGACACTTGTTGGAATCCCGTTCTGCATGAATCTCATGGTGTATATGGGCTTCTTGAACTACTGCATCGGCGTCGCACTGATGCTGTTTTTGTCGGGTTTCTGGATTCGCTACTGGCGACAACTTGGCGCGCGCCGCGTGACAATGCTGCTCGTCGGTCTCATCTTGATGCTGCTCACCCATCCGGTGCCGGCCGCTGTTTTCTTACTGTTTATCAGCGTCTACTTCGGCATGGATCTCGCGCGCTCGTCCATGACAGATTCCGGACGCTGGGTATCACACTTTCGCGAACGCCAACGGCCGCTGGCGGTGATTGCCGTCATGGCCGCAATGTCCGCGGCTTGGGTAGGCAGGTTCCTGAATCACTCTCAGCAAGCTGCTTCCGGGGCAAGGGAGCCCAGTCGATATCGTTGGGTCCACGATGTGACCGTGGCGCTAAAACTCTGGGGAATAGCGCCTTTCACATCGCCGACCTACCGCCTCGGCCTTGCGTTCCCGCTCGCCATGGCTGGCCTTGCCTGCCTTGCTGCAGTTTGGACGCACCGCCGCCCCTCTTCTTCGGCGATCGCACTGTTCGCGACAAGCGCAATATGTTTCACGTTGTTTTGTTTTGCGCCATTCTCCATTAACGGCAGCAGTTTATTTTCGAATCGCTTTGCAATTTTCTGGATCGTGCTTTTCGTGGCTGCTGCCGCCGCGCTCCATCCCCCTCACCGATGGAGCCTGGCAGCCGGCGTGATCGCCTTTTTTGTCACGGGCGCGCTACTGTCAATGCAGTGGGTGAGCATATCAAGAATCGCTCGTGAGATCAGGCCAGCGCTGGACGCCCCCCTAGCGGAGGTCGGATCGGTCGGGCTGATCATTGGCGAAGACAACGGGAGTTCTGCGCGTTTGCGATTTGATCCCTTCATTTGGAGCGGAGCGCACTATTTCCGACGATCCAAAGCCATTTTGGCGAACACGCCGTGGATGGATCTTCCGATAATCATGATCCGGCCGATGTCCGTGGACCGGTGGAGTTATCTAGAACCGTCTACCGCCAGCTCGTCGCTTCTTTCTGCGTTGAAGAAGGGAGACGCGGTTCCCGAACTGAGTTTGCTCGTGGTGAATGGAGCATCCGACCCGGGAATCGAGGAAATCATCAGCCGTTCTCAATGGGTACCACTGGGGCAGAGTAACGGAGAGATCAGAGTTTTCGCCCACCATCCCTAGCAGGAAGGATTTCGTCCGTCGCAGGATTCCTTGGCCTCGATATGGGCAGATTTGGCGCCTGAGTCCCCTTTTCCGTTTCCATCTGTCGTTAGATTGACATCAATTGTGCCGCGGCGGAACGATAACCGGTGGATCACCTTCGCAAACATATCTTGCCTCGACAGACGTGGGACCAATCAGCGGTATGGATGTCGCAGTGGCGCTCTCCAGCCGGCCTGGATCGCTGAGGTCGTACAAAATTACTTCAGCGGGGAGCGAGCCCGATGCGCGCGATTGCTCAGCGAAGTAATCGCGGCGCACCCCAATTGTGTCGAGGTAGCTTAGAATATCATCCCGCTCATGGTAAAAGGGCAAAGCGTGCGTCAGAACCAACCAAACTCGAGGCCGCCCTCGAAATGCGTCGAGTTCCAGACGGTAACCTAGATTCACGCCGTGATGGCATCGTCCGAGCACATAGTCGGAGTCTCGAAACCGGTAGTCCGCGCTATAAAAACGAAATGCGGGATCGGCTCCATGAAAGACGTACACGCCGTCGCCCGGCCGCCAATTTGCTTCTAAGTGAGACATCACGGGCTTCATGTCCTCGATTCGGTAGGGAGGCGGATGGGCAACGACCGGATACACGACCGGCCCCACCAGCGCCACGCACAGGAACCATCCAAGGTACTTCGACCATGAGACCGCCCATTGGTAGAGCCAATCAACGGATGCTGCGAGGGCGACGATAAAGCTTGGCACCAGGAAAAGAATGAGTCGGTTGGAAAAAGGATATTGATGTATGACTGCGGCAGAGAGCGCTGCAACAACCGGCATGAGAAAAAGGGTGGCCCGCGCACCTAAGTGCCGCCATAGCGCCAGAAACCCGAGGACGATAAGCAGGCCATAATATCGCGAGAAGGGGTAGCCGAGGCTGGCTAGATCTCCGCGTCCGATTATGCCTTGCAGTTCGCGCCACGGCCACCGGGCTTCTACTGCGCGCCAGGGCGGGGTGGGCATAAAGCCTTCCTGCCAGTAATCATGCATAAATTCGCGAGTGTGTGGTGACATGCTCAGAAGGCTGATGACCGTTGCGGCGAGTGCCGAGATGCCCCACAAACCCAACGCTGGGGCAAGCGCGAACATCCTTCGGCCTACGAACTCGGATCGTTGGTAGTAGGAGATCAGGATGAGCGAGACACCCAAACCTCCCACCACCAGAATCGCCGGCTGAGAAAACCAGACAGCGACCGCCCCGATTGCTCCTGCGACGAGTGAATGCTTCAGCGATACCTCCTTTGTCACAAGACTGGTGGCGACGACGAGCAGGATCACGGCAATGGCGACGTCAGACGAATATTGCTTCACTTGTGTGGCGAAAGCGACTAGGGAGGGAGCCGTTGCGAACAGAGCGAGGGCGACGGGCGCTGCAATTCCGTTTAGGAGCCGGCGGACCACCCACGCAAACGCCACCAGTCCCGCCAAAGAGCAAAGGAAAGGATAGAACTTCAGGACCGCGTCACTGGGACCCATGGACGCAGTCAGAAGTTTCTCGACTAGCAAGAATCCAGTTGGAGCAACTTGACCATAGTCCAAAGGCAGAGTGAGTAGCTGACGCAAGGAGCGGTGCAGAATGCTCGTGGTCAGAAAAATCTCATCCATCCAAAGGGAGGTGTTCGCCAAGTATTGCCAGAGTCTTAGAATGGCGCCAAACACCACCAATCCAAGAAGTACAGCGTCCATCCACTGGCGGCGAGGCTTATCAAAGCGAAGCTTCAGTAAGACCGGCTCCTGTTCGGGCGTTATCGACTCACTCATTTCGCGTCATACGGTCCTGTTCGAGCTGGGTGACTTTCCCCGGGGATGTTCTCCAGCGTACACACTGCTTTACGTTGCGCTCCATGGCCGTCCTATCCCATTCCGCGTGGAGATCAGTGTAGCCCAAGTCAATCGAGCCTAAAGAATTTGCCGATCCAGATATTCGAAATGATACAGCCGACAGTTGTAGCTCTGAGGCAAGGATTGCGCTCAGTCAGGGAAACGCCGAGGGACTAGACAAGATCCGATACCCGCTTAGCACCGAATCCACGCCTACACACGAGATGCGATCCCGACACTCGACCATAGACGCATTACAATCATTACAGCACTGCAACGACTTTCTGAAAGGCCGAGGACCGAGTATGACGCGGACGTCGCCGGAACCAACTTGGTGGATTACCAACGAAGGGGAGTGAAGAGTCATGCCTCAAGCTAAACTCGGCGTCGAACAAAACCCTAAACACACGGAGCAGCACGGTTCCGGGCCTGTTAGCGGGATAGAACTAGCGGTCGTCGTGCCAACATATAACGAACTCGAGAATGTATCTCGAATGGTTGTCGCGCTCGAATCCGCTCTGACTGGCCTCCAGTGGGAAGTCATTTTTGTCGATGATCACTCGCCTGACGGCACTGCGCATCGTGTTCGCGAAATGGCTTCAAAGGATCGAAAGATACGAATCATGGAGCGCGTCGGTCGCAGGGGTCTCTCCTCAGCATGCATCGAGGGCATGCTTTCGACACCGGCCCCCTATATCGCGGTTATGGATGGCGATATGCAGCATGACGAGAGCATTTTGCCAAGAATGCTAGAGTGCATTCGGTCGAACCAGTTGGATGTCGTCGTGGGAAGTCGCCATGTTCGAGGCGGAAGTATGGGCGAATTTGCACGCAAGCGCGTATGGCTGAGCAACATCGGAACGAGGATCAGCCGCTTGGTTTGCCGTTGCGACGTTTCCGATCCGCTGAGCGGTTTCTTTGTCGTGAGTAGCAAGTACTTTCACGAGGTTGTCCCGCGACTAAGCGGACGGGGTTTCAAAATTTTGGTTGACTTGCTGGCGTCCGGCAAAAGGGCTGTCCATACCGCGGAAGTTCCGTACCATTTTCGCAACCGACAACAGGGCGAAAGCAAACTGGACGTGAATGCAGGACTCGAATATCTATATCTACTGGTCGACAAAACCGTTGGGAATGTTATCCCAACTCGTTTTGTGCTTTTCGTCTTGGTTGGCGCTCTGGGGATGTTGATCCATCTCGGCGTTCTTGGTCTTGCTTATCGCGGCCTTAAAGAGACGTTTGCGATTTCACAAATGGCGGGCACGTTAGCGGCGATGACGTCGAACTTCTTCCTCAACAATGTGGTTACTTTTCGAGATCTTCGCCTGCGCGGGAGAAGCTTGATTTTCGGATTGCTAAAGTTTTGCGCAGCGTGTTCGATAGGCGCGGCTGTGAGCGTCACCTTGGCTAACATGCTGTACCATTCGCAAGTAGCATGGTATTTAGCGGGCGTGATTGGAGCTGCGATCGGGTCTGTGTGGAACTACGGTGTCAATACAGCAATTACGTGGCGCCGAGTTCGCGCCTGATTATCAATTTTGATTTTCGCAATATCGCACAAGGCAAACCTGATCTCCGATGACCAATCGCTCGCAAATCGTTCCCCGAGGATGGGACGGTCATCTGCAAAATGCCGCAGAACATTTGTTGCGTATTTGAGGTCAGTTGGATGCCGGCTCGCTATCGCGCGAGCTAACGCGTTCAAGCCACGGGATTGACTTGTCGCTAGCGACGTCGTGTTGCCACAGAGACGTCGGGAACATCGAACGACGACGGGTCAAGACGGTGAACCAGAAGCACTTAGCCGACCGGAGATGCACTGACTTATGAAAGAAGGATTGAAGGAGTTGTACAAATATCGTGGGCTCCTCTACATGATCGCCTATCGCGATGTGAAGGTAAGGTATAAACAGTCGGTCATGGGATTCCTCTGGGCCATACTCATGCCGATATTGATTGTTCTCGCCGGCGTCGTGGTTCGGTATGGGTATGCGATCGCCGCGCATGCACCGCTCAAGTCGGCGGACATTGCGGGAGTCGCAGTGAAATCGCTTCCGTGGGCATTCTTGGTTTCCACCATTCGTTTTTCTTCTCTGAGTTTGATCAGCAATCGGGAATTAGTGACAAAGATCTATTTCCCCAAGGAGATTTTCCCCATCGCGGCAATGCTGGCCAGCTTCTTTGATCTCGTAGTGGCCTCGGGCGCTCTGGTTATTTTTCTGTTTTTGCTTCACATTGCCTGGAGCCCTTATCTGGCTTGGGCTCCTGTATTGCTGTTTACACTTGTGATGCTTGTTTCTGGAATTGGAATGGTAGTGGCGGCGGCCTGCCTTTATTTTCGAGATGTGAAATTTATCGTTGAAGTCGTCCTGACATTTGGAATCTTCTTCACGCCGGTCTTTTACGATGTAGGGATGTTCGGTGACAAGAAGAAATGGTTGCTGTTGAATCCGATCAGCTCCCTTCTCGATGGATTCGGCGCTTGCGTTGCCCGTCACGAATCTCCAAATTTACCTTGGTTTTTCTATAGTTTGGTCTGTGCTCTGCTTGCGCTCGTGGGTGGATACATTTTCTTCAAGCACGTGGAGCCGGGCTTCGCGGAAAGCATTTGAAGAGGGACGAATGTCGGACGTAGCCATTGTCATGGAGCATGTCTATAAGAAATTCCGCAAAGGAGAAATCTACAACTCCTTGCGCGATTTGGTTCCTGCCTTGACCGGCAAAATGTTTCGGCAGCAAGAACTCAATGAGAGTGACAAAAGGGAATTCTGGGCATTGCAGGATCTCTCATTTGAGGTGAAGGCCGGCGAATGCTTCGGGATTATCGGTCACAATGGGGCAGGCAAGAGCACTGCACTGAAAATTCTCAGCCGGATCATGAAACCGACCAAAGGGCGTATGGTGGTGAACGGGCGCCTCTCCGCGTTGATTGAAGTATCCGCAGGCTTCCACCAGGACCTAACCGGCCGGGAGAATATCTTTCTGAATGGCACGATTTTAGGTATGACTAAGCGAGAGATCCAATCAAAGCTCGACCAGATCATCGCTTTTTCCGGCATCGAGGAGTTCATTGACACTCCTGTGAAACGTTATTCCTCCGGAATGTTCGCAAGGCTCGGATTCTCAGTGGCTGCGCATGTGGATCCAGACGTACTAATAGTCGATGAAGTCCTTAGTGTGGGCGACTCCGCGTTCCAACAAAAATGCATAGAGCGCATGCGCGAAGTGCTCCGCAGCGGGGCCGCCGTGCTGTTTGTTTCTCACAATTTAAAAGTTGTCTCAGAGTTCTGCCATCGTTGTCTTCTGCTCGAAAAAGGGCGAACGGTCACGATAGGAAGACCGCAAGAAGTCATTTCGACTTATCTTCAAAAATCTTCCAACCGTCAAGCGGGGGATGCAAGTTCTGGCCCGGTCAGAATCTCTAGCGTGAGAGTCCGCGATGATGAAGGGGAATGCATGCGGTTTAAACCCGGCCAAAAAGCGTGGATCGACGTTGAGGTAATAGCGGCCACGCGTTGCAGCAAAGTGTCCGTTACCCTCTATATGCTTGACGAGAAATTTACACACGTATTTGACACTTCTACTGAGCGCTTAGGGCACGAGACTGCGGATCTGGATCAAGGCGACGTTTACAGCTGCTCCTTCGAGCTGCAGCTGAACCTGGCCGGGGGGACCTTTTATCCTTCGGTCGTTCTGTACAGATACGACATCCAAGCCGTTTACGATAGATGGGAACCTGCCGCTACGATCTATGTCAGCTCTGAGGGCGGTGTCCGGGGCATTGCGCATTGCTTCCCCCAGATTTGCAAACAGGAGATTCGTAGGGCAGCGGACACGGCCCCGGTGCGATTGTGACTGGCCACGCGGGATTCAAACCTATGTCAACCAACCCTTCAGCGGCCGATCGGTCGCGCGAAATGGACGAAAAATCGTGGTGGGACTTGTGGAACACATCGTATCGTACGAGGGACGATAACGATGCTATCTCGGGCGAGCTCTTTGAACGAGCTGCGGCCGCGGTGAACGACATCACTCGAAATTCGAACTTTCGCGTCCTGGAAATCGCTTGCGGTACGGGAACCCTGTCACGAATGATCGTGTTTTCGAGCTATCACGGACTAGATATCTCGGCTGCAGCGATAGATATTGCGCGACAAAAAAGCGCGTGCATCTCGTTTCCCGCAAGTTCAGTTCCTCCTACGTACGAAGCCGCCGACTTCCACGAATGGCCCCTGCCGGAACAGGCGTTCGATGTCGCTGTTTGCATAGACGCGATTTCGAGCATCCGGGATCAAGCTATCGCCTTGGAAAAAATCGCTCGCAGCTTGCGGCCCAGCGGGCACTTGGTTCTCACCACGATCAATCGATATGTTTACGACCGCATTCAGCGTACGCCTACTGTCAGGCTAGAAAGCGGACCGGTATGCCACTGGCTCTCGCGAAGCGAACTGCAAACTTTAATTCGTCAGGCCGGATTTGCCATCGAGCGCTCCTCCACGATCATGCCCAGAGGAAATCTTGGGATTCTACGGTACATCAATTCACGGCGGCTGAATGAGGCCTTCGGCGCGCGCATCGCATCCGTCCTCCGGCGCCTGAAGGAACATGTGGGGCTTGGTCAATACAGTTTCGTGGTGGCGCGAAAAAACGGCTGAGTTCTGCACAGTTTCTCCAAGTAGATTCAGGTCGTCGGGCAGGGTCTGCGGTTTGCCCTCGGCGCCGTATGCCAGGAGTCACGCTGAGGTGGATCCAAATTTCTGCTGGCTACTCGCCGCTCCCAGCCGATTCACGCCGCGCTCGTATTATCTTGTGGGGAAACGCACCGCTTGCCGACCCGGTGAGCGAACTATACTCAAGGAATCAGGTGGTTCTGAAACGAGCTAAGGGAACAAACCGCGAGGCTACGCGGAACTCATGGGCATTAACGCGGCTATGATCAGAAGGGAACGACGCTGAGCGCAGACAGGAACGCGAGATCATCCAGGTTGAGAGTGGGCGATTGGGTGGAGATTCGCAGCAAAGAGGAAATCCTCAGCACCTTGGACGGCGACGGACGCCTCGATGGCATGCCGTTTATGCCCGAGATGTTCGCGTTTTGTGGTACGCGGTTTCGAGTTTACAAAAGGGCCCACAAGACATGCGACACGGTTTTCCCGGTCCGCGGACGCCGCGTCAATCGAGCCGTCCATCTCGAAACGCGGTGTGATGGAAGTGCACACGATGGGTGCCAAGCGAAATGCTTGATCTTCTGGAAGGAAGCTTGGCTGAAGCGAGTCGGTACTAGCCCCCCAGCGGCCGTCTTAGAGGCTGTCGATCGTTGCAGACGGGAAAGCGAAATCGTATCGGCCTCTCCATGCCTTGAATCCACGGTGTGGGCTAGGACCCGCAACCTCGATTCAACCAGCGGCGCTCCAAAATACACCTGCCAGGCTACTCAACTACCTTATGCCACCACACGCCTCGAATGGTGGGACGTTCGCCAGTATGTGGAGGATTACCTCTCCGGAAATGTAGGTCTCTGGCAGATCATTTGCGGCGCGGCCTATTTTCTCTCTTTCGCCGTCAGCCGGGCCGGTATCGGCCTGGGGCGTCCCATTCGCTGGTCTTGGGATAGGTTGTACCCGCTTTGGCGGGGAGCGCCGTTTCCTCGAAGAACAGGGACTATTCTCGAAGGCCAACCGACACCCACGCAGACTCTAGATCTTCAAGCCGGCGAGATCGTTCGAATCAAACCTTATAAAGAGATCCTGAACACGCTGGACGTTCGAAACAAGAATCGCGGTCTATATTTCGATGCCGAAGAGGTCCCGTATTGTGGACGGACGTATCGCGTGCTTCAGCGGGTGACCAGAATCATCAATGAAAAAACAGGACAAATGAGGGAGATGAGTAATCCCAGCGTTATCCTGGATACTGTCGTTTGTCGATCGCGCTATAGCGAATGTCGGTTGTTTTGTCCCAGAAGTATCTACGCATATTGGCGAGAAATTTGGCTCGAACGCGCCGGACCCGATTCTTCGGTTACTCCAACCGAAAGCGCCGTTCGAGTCACGCCGCCGTGCGAAACGGCATCAAGCAGTCGATGAGCCAGTCCTGATCGCGATCCGAATGTTGGAGTGAAGTATCGGATGGAAATTCCGAAAGGACAAGGAACAGGGCTGCTGGAATCTATCGTGAGCCAACCTCTTGTCAGCGTCGTTACGCCGTTTCACAACACTGCGCCGTATCTCGTCCAATGCATTGAAAGCGTACTGGCCCAAAGCTGCGACGAGTTCGAATATATCCTCGTGGACAATTGCAGCACGGATGGATCCCGGGAAATCGCCGAGAACTATGCCCGCCGCGATGCCCGGATTCGGCTCATTCGGCGGCCTCAGCTACTTTCGCAGGTTCAGAATTACAATCGTGCCCTGGCGGATATCTCGGGAGCCAGCCTCTACTGCAAGGTTGTGCAGGCCGACGACTTTATATTCCCGGAGTGCTTGCGGTTGATGGTGGAGGCATTTGAGCGGTCCGAATCCATCGGGCTGATGAGTTCTTATTGGTTGAAGGGAAATGAGGTTCGCGGCACTGGGTTGCCGTACCCAATGCCGTTGCTCGCTGGTAAAGAGATGGCGCGCTTGTATCTCAGGACTGGGGTCTGGGTCTTCGGGTCGCCAACGGCGGTGATGTATCGGTCTTCCATAATTAGGAGTGGCCAACCCTTTTATGACGAGTCCCGGTTGCATGAAGATACTGAGAAATGCATGCAGCTACTGGAGCACTGGGATTTCGGATTTGTTCACCAAGTGCTTTCGTTTTCGCGAGTGGACAATGAATCCATTTCTTCCGCTGTTCGTGATTTTCAGCCGAATGTGCTGGATCGCTACATCATCGTAGAGCGCTACTCTTCAGTGTTCCTGGAGGCAGGCGAAGCGGCAGAACTGAAACGAAAGACCAAACGAGAACACTATGACGTTCTGGCGAACGCGCTTCTCGAGGGTCGAAAGTCTGAATTCTGGCGATATCACGGAAAGGGGCTCAGTACACTGGGCAAGACGATCGAGTGGCGTTACTTGACCGCCCGAGTCGCGAGGCGATTGCTCTGGAGTGCGGCGAATCCCGGCCGAACGATCGCGAAGTTCCTGCGGCTACTGAAGGAACAAGCAAATCGCGAAAGTTCTAGCGGGACAATTGTTTCGCCCAAGAAGACACTCGCACCTGGGGTTGAGGAGTCCCACCCGTCAAGCCAGGGCTGACTCCATTAGAATGCTGAGCTTGCCGAACAAGCGGGTTACGGACCTTCTCAAAGCTGGGGCGATCCCCGAGCGCCTTCGTAGATTCTCAGCGAAGAGTCAAAGTCTTGACGCTTGCTCAACGAATTCGGGAATTCTATTGGAACGCACATGCAGGAAGAACAAATTGACAGAGGAGTTGGAGTGATCTCTTTGGAGACAGAAAACGATTCAGTCGGTCTCGCAAAAAATCAGCGGTACAAGCATACCCGACTTTGGGCCTGGGCACGCCAGAGCAAGATTGGCGAGTCGGCGAGGGCTTGCAGAAGGTGCCGACGCGAGCTTTGGGCTTGGGCTAATTGCAAGGGAATCGCTGCTATCAGCGTGGAGCGCCTGGCGAAGTCAATCGAAGTGCTGGGGGCTCACGCCTCAAACACTGCGGAGGAGACAGAGACGCCGATCTTCTTGCTCTCTACTGGCTGGCGAGCGGGTTCCACGTTGCTTCAACGCATCCTGGTAACCGATCCCCGACTGCTCCTTTGGGGAGAACCCCTTGCAGAAATGACAATTGTCTCGAGGATTGCCGAGATGCTTAGCAATTCAATAAGCTCGCGGAATTTGCAACTGTGGAGGGACCAGCAGGATGCGAACTCGCTGACGCTGTCTACTTCGTGGGTCGCGAACCTTTACCCACCGAGTGGCGACTTCCGCTCTGGCCTGCAAAGCCTGTTCAATCAGTGGCTTGGCGAGCCCGCTTACCAGCGGGGTTTCGGACGATGGGGCCTAAAGGAAGTACGGATCGGGGCGGCGGAGGCGGTTTTGCTTCGTTGGCTTTACCCGAACGCCAGATTCCTAGTAATTTCACGCCATCCCTACGACTCCTACCGTTCTTTGGCGGATTCCGGCTGGGACCAAGTGTTCTACAGATATCCTGACGTGAGCGTCGACTCAGCAGCCAGTTTCGCGAAACACTGGAACAGGCTGGCCCTGAGTTGGCGCGAGCTGCCTGCGGGATTCCCTTTCGTCCACATCAAATATGAAGACCTAATCGGCGGTAAAGTTGACTTTCGCGCGCTCGAGTCTTGGCTGGGACTCGAGATCAAGGAAAACGTCGCGCTATCGGCCGAGGTTGGTGGTACCGCGAGGCGCACCAAACTGAGCTGGTGCGAACGTACGATTATCCGCCATGAGGCTGCAGAGGGGATGCAGGCGATTGGCTATTCGGAATAGTCTGATGGGTCTTTATGCTCAAAAGCCTGGCGGCGAATCCTGCCGTTCCGGGTGCGGCAGATCTCTAGAAGTCGGTCCTTCTTCTTGCACCCAGTCGAATCATGGAGCAGGCAAGGCGGCACTTGCATCATCGAGGACTAACACCCAGTCGTTGGAATCGGGTGGCGTGAAATTTTGTGTTCCGCTGTTCGGGAACGTCCCGATGTTGGTTGTGGCTGCCGTAGTCGGATTGAACCACCAGCCCTGAACTGTGTTCGTGGAACTGGTGATCTGGTTCATTGCTACGGTAATGGTGGTCGCATTCCCGTTCGGAATGTAGGCGATGATCGTTTGTCCATCGCTGGTGCGTGCGGCGGTTGTGACCGTAAGTCCTGACCCATAGCCGGCGGTGACCACGGTGTGGTTGATGTCCGGCACGAGCAGCCAATGTTCCCTGCTGCTGAACAGGCGTCCCTGGTATTGCTGCGACACCGATCCGGGTGAAGAAAGTTCCGTCTGCCAGGTGGGAGTTGGCCCGAAACCCCCGTGCGGAGAGTTGAAGTTCCAGATGGCGCCGTTGCCGAAAATCCTCCCCACATAGCAGCCGGAGAGAATCTCTGCATATTGTTCGAAGCGTACGCTAAGCTCAGGAAAGCTACCACCCTCGTAATTATTCTCACCGCAAAGAGGCGGCAGGAACGGAGAAGAGGTGTAGGCGTTCTGAGCGGCTGCAACGGTTGTTGTCAATTGCGGGTAGGCCCAATTTATATTGAGCCAAGACGGAACGGCTCTCGGAACAGCTTGGAATGCTTGGACGCTGTTGTAGCCGTTCGTTGTACATTGCTGACACGCCTCAAGTGTGACGAGATGGTTCGGGTCAGCGGCGGCAATCGCGGCCCCTACGTCAACGAGCCTCGCATAAAGAGTTCCATTGGATGGAAGAGAGTCACCACCGAGCAGCCAGACAATATTGTTGTATCCCCTGTAGCGATTACCGATCCACGTTCCAAATGCGGACATCGTTGCATCAGAACTACCCGCAACGCTGGTAAGATAGCCCGGCTCGGCACCATTCCCAGGGAAGAACGGATTCAGGAAAACCGTGATCCCCAGGTTTGAGGCCTGCGTGATAATCG
>Ga0210383_10001316_pt1 | contig 22752 bp, 18 predicted proteins | sample IncBWC14OmetaG_FD_160072 | JGI IMG/M metagenome (GOLD analysis project Ga0210383, IMG submission 160072) | Forest soil microbial communities from Barre Woods Harvard Forest LTER site, Petersham, Massachusetts, United States - Inc-BW-C-14-O ... | reverse complement strand
GCGTTCAGGTTCGTGCCCGCCTGGAAGCGGCCCGAGGCCGCGAGCGCCTTCGCGAGGGTCTCCTGTACAAGGTCCTCAGCGTCTGGGGGATTACCGGTTATCCGAAGCGCCGCGGGATACAGGCTCGTGCCATAAAACCGCAGCGCATCTTCGGCCCACACCTCGTCCGCGGTCACGGCCATCCCTGGCTCCGGATTTCGGCTTTCAGAACTCCTCCTACCCTTACGCCAGCGTGCCGGCCTGCTAGAACGGTGTGGGGATGTGCCGCAACGGCAGCTCCGGCGGTACGTAGCCATCGGGCTGCTGCCGTTTGGGCAACTTGACGTCCCGGTGGGCCAGCGGCTTGTAGGGGACCTGGCTGAGCAGGTGGCTGATGATGTTGAGCCGGGCGCGTTTCTTGTCGTCGGCATCCGCGACATACCAAGGGCCCCACGCGGTGTCGGTTGCGGCGAACATCGCGTCCCTGGCCCGGGAGTAGTCATACCAGCGGCTGTAGGACTTCAGGTCCATGGGCGACAGCTTCCAGATCTTCCGCGGGTCGTTGATCCGGCTTTCCAGCCGCCGGGTCTGCTCGCCGGGGCTGACTTCGAGCCAGTACTTCAGCAGCAGGATCCCGGAATCGGCCATGGCTTTCTCCCAGGCCGGCGCCAGTTCCAGGAACCGCTCGGTCTCCTCCGGCTGGCAGAAGCCCATCACCCGCTCGACGCCCGCCCGGTTGTACCAGCTGCGGTCGAAGATCACCACCTCGCCGGCCGCCGGGAAGTGCTGGACGTACCGCTGCACGTACATTTGCGTCTTTTCTCGCTCGGTCGGGGTGGGCAGGGCGACGACCCTGAATACGCGAGGGCTGACCCGTTCGGTGATCCGCCTGATCGTGCCTCCCTTCCCGGCCGTGTCGCGGCCCTCGAACACCACGCAGATCTTGGCTCCTGAGTCCTTCACCCACTCCTGCATAGCCACGAGCTCACCATGCAGGATCCTCATCTGGCGTTCGTATTCCTTGCGCTTCATCTTCGGCGCCGGCCCAGCTCCGGTCTCCTCCCCGGCGGCAGAGGATGACGCCCGACTCTCCGCGTCGTCCCGGTCGCGCTTGCCCTTCTTCTTGGCCATATCGCTACCTCCGATCAGTGCGGTGAACTCGGGTCAGTTTCCGAAATGCCCGCGAGGTACCGCAGCCTGGCCCAGTCCCTCGGCGGCTTCGGCGCCGGGACTCCCGGGCGGTCCCGAGGTACCCGGACGCGGAGCGCGCCGGGGGAGACTGTGCAGGTAACCGGCGTCGACATCAGGATCGACTCGCCGTCGACGCCGACCGGTATCTGCGGCACATCGGCGTTGATCTCGATCTGCTTCGTGGTCAGCACGCTCAGCCCGGTGGCATGCCTGCCGCGGAGCAGGCCTGCGGCCTGCCGCGCGCTCGCCACCGTGACGCCGACGACGCCGAGGATGCCGCGGTCCAGCCGCGCGCGCCGGCCCAGCCCTGCAATATCCCCGGTTCCGTAGGGATTGTTGGACACCAGCAGCGCCTGCGGGGCCTCGATCGTCGTGCCGTCCGCCTGCGCGCGCAGCCGTGCTCCGCGATGGCCTTGCAGCAGGTCAGGAAGCGTATTCAGGGTCGTATTCAGCTTGTCGCCGCGGTAGGCAGGGGTCTCGACCACCTCCGCGTACGCGCCGAACGACGCGTTGTTGACGAACGTCTGGCCGTCGATCATCCCGAGGTCGACCCGCAACTCGACTCCATCGGACAAAGCACCCAGACAGGCGGAAGGGTCCTCGCGATCCAGCCCCAGGTCGAGGGCGAAGTGATTGCGCGTACCCGCGCTGATGACGACGAACGGGATGCCGTGCTCGGCCGCGATCCCGGCCACGAGGGCCTGCGTTCCGTCGCCTCCGGCGACGCCGAGCAGGTCGGCGCCTGCCTCGACGGCCTCGCGGGCCACCTTGGCGACATCGACGGGCTCGGCGCCGCCAATGAGGAACACCTCGGCGCCGAGTTCTTCGGCCTTGCGCTGCAGGTCGAACTTCGCGACCTTCCCGCCGCCGGACTTCGGGTTCATGATCAGGTACGGGTATCGGGCAGGCGGCTGCGCTGGGTGCTCGGGCATGCGCCAGTCCGCCTGGCTTCCGGCCAGCGCCAGCCGCGCGGTCATGCCCGCCAGCAGCCATACCGCGGCCGAAAGGAGCGCTATCCACAGCAGGCCCCTGAACGCGTAGACGACGATCACCGCGATCGGCGTCAGGACGAAGACCGTGAGCGACAACCACCGCCAGATGCTCCGCCGGGAAAGGAAGAGGTACGCGGCGGCCAGGCTCACGACCGCGGCGGTCAGGCCCACGGCCACCATCGCCAGGCTCTTCAGCCCGGCAAAGACCACCAGGACCACGATCGCCAGGCCTGCGAGCACGAAGCTGAGGCGCGCCAGCCAGCGCTGGGCAGGCGTACTCTTCGGGCCGTTCATGGTTGGATCATCTGCTGTTAGCGGCCTTGGCGCCTCACCCGTTGCAGGGTGGTTAGGCCAGAACTGCGGGCGCGGTAATCACCCCGTCCGGGGTGATGACGGGAACGTTCCGGGCGAGCAGGCTGCATCGGTGTGACCAATGCGAGCATGTCCAAGGCGGCCGCGGCGGGCCGCGCGATGATCCTGCCGCTGGCGCTGGCTCAGTTCATCGCCAGCTACGCGGCCACCAACATGAACGTCGCGATCAGCGCGATCGCCACGGACCTGGGCACGGACGTGGCCGGGGTGCAGACGGCGATCACGCTGTTCACGCTGACGATGGCGGCGCTGATGATCCCGGGCAGCAAGCTGACCGACATCTGGGGCCGCAAGCGGTGCTTCGTCCTGGGCCTGATCGTGTACGGGGTGGGCGGGGTCCTGGCGCTGCTGTCGTTCGGGCTGCCGCAGCTGATCATCGGGTACTCGCTGCTGGAGGGCATCGGCTCGGCGCTGATGATCCCGCCCATCTACATCCTGGTCACCGTGGCCTTCCCCGACATAAAGTCGCGGGCCAAGTACTTCGGCGTGGTCAGCGGCGCGGGCGGCCTGGGCGCCGCCGCCGGGCCGCTGATCGGCGGCGTGGTGACCAGCGCGATCAGCTGGCGCGCCTCGTTCGGCCTGCAGGTCCTGGTGGTCGCCTGGATCATCCTGCTGGCCCGTAAGATCGCCGACCCGGGGCCATCCGAGCCCAAGCCGCGTTTCGACCTGACCGGGGCGGTCCTGTCCGCCGCCGGGCTGTTCTTCGTGGTGCTCGGGCTGCTCCAGTCCAGGACCTACGGCTTCGGCAAGTCGCGACAAGACTTCACCATCGGGAGCACCGTGGTGATCCCCAAGGGCTCCATCTCCCCGGTCTGGATCTACGTCGCCATCGGCGCGCTGTTCCTGCTGTGGTTCTTCTTGCACACCCGGTCCTGGGAGAATAGGGGCCGGGACGTCCTGCTGCCGCTGCGGTTGTTCCGCAACAAGACCTCCAACCTCGGGCTGGGCACCCAGACCATCCAGTGGCTGATCCTGCAGGGGTCGTTCTTCGTAGTGTCGGTCTACCTGCAAGAAGTCTGGAAATACGACGCGATCAAGACCGGGCTCATCCTTACTCCCGGCACGATCGGGATCCTGGTCGCGTCGGCCGCCGCCGGCCGGTTCGCCCGGCGGCACCCGCAGCGGTGGCTGATCATCGCCGGCTTCCTGGTCACCGCGGTCGGCATGATCCTCCTGCTGACCTTGGTCCGGGCGCACTCGGGCGTCTGGACGTGGATCCCCGGGCTATTCCTGTTCGGAGCGGGGGTGGGGACCATGCTGACCTCCTCGGTCAACGTGGTCCAGTCCAGCTTCCCCGAGGCCGACCAGGGGGAGATCTCCGGCCTGTCGCGGAGCGTCTCCAACCTGGGATCGTCGATGGGCACGGCCCTGGTCGGCTCGGTCCTGGTGGCGGTCAAGCTGCCCGAGGGCAGGCCCTTCGCCGTCGCTCTCACGATAATGCTCGTGTTCGCGCTCATCGGTCTGGTCCTCGGCGTCCTCATTCCGCGCCGATCGGTCGAGGCTACGACACCGGAAAGCCCGGGCACGGCACCCGCGGCGCGTCAACCGACTTCGTAAAGCGCAACTCGGCAGGAGGGTGCGATGCGCTGGTCGATTGCGCGTAACCGGGTAGCACGCCGACGGGTTGCACCGCGTCGGTCCAGGCCGCGGGCGCGGAGGTCCGCCTGCTGCCCATCACCCGCCTCGAGGCGTTCTCCGACGCCGTGTTTGCTATCGCGATCACGCTGCTCGTCTGGAAGTGCACGTGCCGGCGGGAACGAGGCGCTAGTTAACGGGCTTGAACATGAACGGCCCGGTACCTGGGCTACGTCGTGAGTTTCACGTTCATCGGCGGGGTGTGGGTTGCGCACAATTACATGACGCGGTTTCGTCAAGGCGACCGACCGCGGGCTCATACGGATCAACCTGCTGCTTCTGCTGTTCGTCTCGTTCCTCCCCTTTACCACGGCGATCGCGGCGACCCACTTGTTCCCGTCGTTCCTCCCCTTCGCCGACCACGCGGTCACGCGAACCGACCTGGCGGCGGAGCGTGTCGCCGTGGTGATATTCGGGCTCAACCTGACCCTGGCTGCACTCATGCTCTACGTCATGATCAGGCACGCCGGACGCACTCCTGGCCTAGCCGCTGACGACACGGCCCAGGCGGAACTGCGGGGCTTCGCCAGGGAACGCAAGACAGCGGTGCTGCTTCAGGCGAGCGCCGCCGTTGTAGGCCTCCTCCTGCTCGTGATCGGCGTCATCTTCTACCTGGCGGTATCGATGATCTACCTGATCGAGCCGTTCCGGGAAGTGGATATTCACGCACCGCACACCGCCCCGCCAGAGAAACCCTGATTCTGGTTGCTGGCCTAGGTGGCGGGTCGGGCGTCCCTGGTTTGTCTTATTGTCGCCGACGTCATTTTCGGTCTCCCAAGATAAGAATCGCCGGAATTTGCGACTCCAGCCTGCCGGACCGTCCTGGAATGTCGTCACCCTCGCGCGGGCGATTCCGCCAGTCCCCGGCCGCACTCAATGTCCCGACGACAGCCGGTGGTTATCGTCGGCCGGCAGGAAACCCTGCCCAGCGCCTCTGAGCGGGCCGGCCGCCGGGCTCGCAGGACGCAGACGGCGATAAAGCCGAGGCCGAGCCAGCCGAGAGCCGTGAACGGCTGCAGGTCCATCAGAGCCCAGCCGCCCGGGTGCAGGATCTGATCGCGAGCATCGGCACGCTGGTTCATGTAGGCCACCAAGCCTGCCCGCCAACTGGGCCCACGTCTTCACCCCCAACGGGCGACCCGGGCGAACTTCGGCGTCCAGATGTCCGAGGCTGACCTGGCCCTGCTTCACCAGCGAAGCGAGGGGTGGCCCGCGGTCCTGCAGATGGCGGCGCTGTCCCTGCGCAGAACCACAGATCCGGCCCGGGTCGCGCGGGTACTGGAGGTCCGCGGCCAGGCCATCGCCGACTACTCATCTCCGAGGTTCTCGAGCAGCAGCCGCCTGAGCTAGCCCAGTTTATGCTCGATACCTCTATCCTTGTGGGGGTGCTGACCGCGGACGCGTGCGCCGCGGTCACCGGACGGCATGACGCGGCGGCGCTGTTGCGCAGCATCGATTCCGCTCACCTGTTCCTGGTGGCACTCGACGATGAGCGGACCAGCTTCCGGTACCACCGTCTGGTGCGCAGCGTGCTGCGCGCCGAGTTGCGCGCCCGGGACCGCGCCCGCGAGCAGGCGCTTCGGATGCGGGCAGCAGAATGGTTCGAGGCCACCGGAGACGCCCGGCGTACGGCCGTCCATTATCTGGCTACGCATCATGCTGACCGGGCCCTGGCGGTCATGCAGGACCGGGTCGTGCCTGACTTCCTGCACGTCCCGACGATGCCAGAGCCGCTGGTCCTGAACGTGGCCGACCCGTTGATGCTGGCAGAGACCTCCGAACGGCTGCTGGGCCTGGCCGCGGACCTGCTGTTGTTGGGTGACATGGCTCGCGGCTGTGAGTACCTCGACCTGCTCGAGCATGCCGGGAAGATCCCGCCCGAGTCGGGGCTGGGCGCCCGGTTCGCGGCGTTTCAGTCGTTCCGCTGCGGAGTGGCCGGGCAGCTGGAGACGGCCGTGCAGAAGGCTCTGGCCGCACGAGCTACTCAGGACCGGACGCAGCTCACCGACGAATGGAACGCCGTCGTCCCGCTGGTCCTTGTCCGCGTATATAGCTGCCTGGGCGACTTCCCGGCCGCCGAGCGCGAGGCAGCCGCGGCTCTGGCGGCCCCCGGCGTCGCCGAATCGGTCAAGCTCGTGATGGTGCCGAGTGCCCGCGCGCTGGCCTGGTTCGAGACCGGATACCTGGCCGAGGCTGCCGATGCAGCCAGGGCGGCTGACGCCGATTCGCAGCGGCTGGGATTCGGCCAGCATTTCTTCGCCGTCGACCATCTGCGTGTACTATCCGGCCTCGCGCTGGAAAGGCCGCGAGCTCGACGCCGCGGAGCAGCTTACCGAACGAGTGCTCTCGATAACCGAACAGCGTCGGCCGGTCTTCGAATTCCTGGCGCTGCTGGACCGGCGCAGATCTGGGCGGCCCGCGGGTAGGTCCGTAACGCGCTGACTACCGTCGGGTCCGCACGCCGCGTCCTGACCTCGGCAGCCAGTCCGGCGCTGCTCGCCCGCGCCGACGAGCAGGAGGCGCTGCTGCGCCTCTCGCTTGGCGATACGCGCTCCGCCGCGGAGCTGGCCAGCAATCTGCCCGCCGCGCGCCGCGGGGTGCTGCTGGCCCGGGTTGCGCTCGCGGCTGGTGATGACCATGGCGTCTAGGAGCACTTGCGGGCAGCGGCCCTGGGCGACCTGACGCCACGCCAGGCGCTGGTGCGCCAGGTACTGCTGGCCGGCGCCGCGATCGATCGTGGCGATCCCGCGGCCGCGAGCCTGCTCAGAACCGCCCTGCACACAGCCCGCGGCCAGGGCTTCCTCGATACCGTCGTCACCACTGCACAGTAAGTGGCCAGTTACGTGGTCGAGCACGCGGCCCACCTGCGGTCAGACCCATTGATCGACACGCTAGTTGCCGCGGCACTGGAGGTGCGCGCCGCCCAGCCGGGCTCCGCCCCATCCAGCCGGGTACTCGCCGAGCCCTTGACCGCCGCCGAGGAGCGGGTCCTCCAGCGCCTGCCGATCAGCACCTACCTGCAGATCGCGGACACCCTCTACATTTCACGCAACACGGTGAAGACCCACCTGCGGTCGATCTACCAGAAACTCGGAGTGGCGTCACGCTCGGAGGCCCTCGAGCGAGCGGTCGACCTGCGCCTGCTCTAAGTCCGCGCCGCTCGCGGGAATCACCCTCGGTTGGGTGACGACCGGACCATATCGCTCGAACAGTATCGGGAAAGCAGCTCGGGCCCGAGCAACCCCGGCAGTCCCTCACATGTTCAGGTCGGCACTGGGTCTTTCGAGGAGTTGAGATGACTACCACCACGACCGCTAGGCATCCCGGTGAGAACGTCCCGTGGTATGCACTGCCGGCGCAGGACGTGACCGCGCGTCTGGGTGTAGAGGCGGATGAGGGGCTGGACGGCGGAGAGGCGGCGCGGCGGCTGGGCGAGTACGGGCCGAACGAGCTGCCGACCGAGCCGCCGCCGAGTATGTGGGCGGTGGCGCGGGGCCAGCTGGTCAACCCGATGAACATCATGCTGCTGCTGGTGGTCGCGGCCAGCTTCGCGATCGTGCAGATCGCCACGGCGCTGGTGGTGCTGGGGCTGGTGACGTTCAACGTGGTGATGGGCTCGGTCCAGGAGCTGAAGGCCCGGGCCAGCGTGGAGGCGCTGGCCAAGCTGCAGGTGCCCCACGCCCGGGTGCGGCGTTCCGGGCAGGTCGAGCAGATCGATTCGGCCACGCTCGTACTGGGCGACATTGTGCTGCTGGAGGCGGGGGACGTGGTCCCGGCGGACGGGCGGATCGTGTCCTCGGCCACGCTGGAGGTGCAGGAGGCCGCGCTGACCGGGGAAAGCGCGCCGGTGCCAAAGGACTCTGGGACATTGCCCGAGGGCGAGGTCGCGCTGGGCGACCGGACCAACCTGGTGTTCCAGAACACCCAGGTCACCCGGGGCACGGCCACGTCCGTGGTGACCGGTACCGGCAGCGCGACCGAGATGGGCCGGATTGCCGGGATGGTGACGGCCACTAAGCGGTCGAAGTCCCCGCTGCAGCTCGAACTGGACGGCATGACCAAGGTGTTCGGGCTGATCGCCTTCGTGGCGGTGGCGATCATCGCGGTCTTCGGTCTGGTGCGGGGCCAGGACATCACCACGCTGGTGCTGTTGTGCATTTCTACCGCGATCGCGTCGATCCCCACCGGGCTGCCGACGTTCGTGGAGGCCATGCTGTCGTCGGGGGCGCGGCGGCTGGCCGAGCACAAGGCGGTGGTCAAGTCGCTGACCGATGTGGAGACCCTGGGCGGGACCACGGTCATCAACTCCGATAAGACCGGCACGCTGACGATGAACGCGATGACCGCGACGCAGATGCTGGCCGGCGGTGACTGGTTCAAGATCGAAGGCCCGGGCTATGTCAAGTCGGGCGCGATCCTGGGCGTGGCCGGGGGGAAGCTGCCCGACTTCGGCAACCTGGCCCTGGGCCTGGTCCTGTGCACCGACGCCACCGTCGCCGACGACGGGTCGGTCATCGGCGATCCGACCGAGGCGGCGTTCGTGGTGCTCGCGGCGAAGATGGGCGCCGACGCCGGGGAGACACGCGAAGCGCTGCCGCGCCGGGCCGAGGTGCCGTTCGACTCGGAATACAAGTTCATGGCCACCTTCCACGACCGCCCCGGCTGGCTGGCCGGCCCGATCGTGGCCCAACCGCACTTCACGTCTGTGAAGGGCGCGCCTGACGTAGTACTCCGGCGCTGCGCGCACGCGCTGTGGCACGGCGAGGTGGTGCCGGTCGGCAGCGTCCGGGACGAGATCCTGGCCGCCAACCGCAAGCTGTCTGAGCGCGGGCTGCGGGTGCTGGCGTTCGCCGCCCGCGACCTGGACGACACCGAGATGGCCGCGGCACTGGCCGATCCGATGGCCGCCGTCACCGGCCTGGTCTTCGTGGCGCTGGTCGGGATCGTGGACCCGCTGCGCGCCGAGGCCAGGGACGCGGTCCGCGCCGCGCTGGGCGCCGGGGTCGACGTGCGGATGATCACCGGCGACCACACCATCACCGCCCGCGCGATCGCCGACGAGCTCGGCCTGGGGCCCGGCGTGATCACCGGCACCGAGCTGCAGCACCTGACCGACGATGAAGTCATCGGCCGGCTTCCCCAGCTGCACGTGTTCGGCCGGGTGGCGCCCGAGGACAAGCTGCGGCTGGCCAGGCTCATGCAGCAATCCGGTGACGTGGTCGCGATGACCGGCGACGCCGTCAACGACGCCGCCGCGCTGAAACAGGCCGACGTCGGCGTGGCCATGGGCAGCGGCTCGGAGGTCACCAAGCAGGCCGCCAAGATCGTACTGACCGACGACAACTTCGCCACCCTGGTCCGCGCCGTCGACCTCGGCCGCGACATCTACCGGCGGATCTCCACCTACATCCGGATGCAGCTGACCATCTTGTCCTCGGTCCTGCAGCTGATGGTCTACGCCACCATCTTGAACATCAACAGCGGCGTCGCCCTGTTCCCGCTGCAACTGCTGTTCTGCAAGTTCTTCGTCGTCATCACCGTGGTGATCGGGTTCATCGTCGACGTCCCCGACCCCGGCGTCATGCAGCGGCCACCGCGCAGGCCCGGCACGAAGATCGTCACCCGGCCGTGGATCATCCGCTGGTTCATCTTCGGGTTCGTGGTCGCCGCCACCGCCCTGGCCGTGCTCGAGTGGGGCCCCGGCAAGCCCAGCACCACCCACGCGTCGGTCAACATGACCATGGCCTTCGCCATCGTCTCGCTGTCCGCGGTCAACATCGGCCTGGTCATGCGCCGCGAACGCCAGGCACCGTGGTCCTCCCCGGTCTTCCCCTACCTCGGCTGGATCATCCTGGGCTGGATCCTCACCTGGGCCGCCGTCGAGCTCGGCATGCTCCAGCGCCTGCTCCAGACCACCTCCCTCAGCGGACGCGAGTGGATCATCGTGCTCGCCCTGTCCCTCCCGGCCCCCGCCGTCGTCGCGGCAGACAAGGTCCTCCAGCTACGACGCCAGCGCGAGGCCCGCACCGCTCAGAGCACCGAGCCGGACGCCCACAGGGAGCCGAAGTGAAGTCTGCGGCGGCCCGCTGGTTCGGGCGGTCGGCCTGCTCCGCTGAGACGGCGGTAGAACGGTCTTAGAGCAGGCGCAGTTCGACTGCACGCTCGATGGCCAGCGGGCGAGACTCCACCCCGAGCTTTTGGTAGATCGACCGCAGGTGGGTCTTCACCGTGTTGCGGGAGACATACAGGACGTCTGCCATCTGCAAGTAGGTGCTGGTCGGCAGGAGCTTCAGAACGCGGAGCTCGGCCGGGGTCAGCGGCTCGGCGAGCAGGCTGCGGGACCGGGATGCGTCCGGCTGGGCGGCGCGCGCGTCAAGGCCCGCACCGACGAGCTGGTCGATGAAAGGATCCCGTCGCCCCTGTGTGACGTGCTCGATGAGGTAGCTGGTCACCTTGGGTGCTGTGCTGACGACGGTGTTGAGGTAGCCCTCCTGGCGTGCTGTCTGGATGGCACCGCCTACGACGCCAGCCGCCGCCGGATCGGCGCGCTCGATAGCGGCCCCGGCCAGGAGCAGCTGGCGGACCAGCGCACGACGCGGTGTCAGATCACCCAGCGACGGCGAGTGCAGGTGCCCGGCCGCGGCGCGGTGATCGCCGGAGGCCAGGGCGATCCTGGCGTGCAGCAGGGTACGACGGGCGAGGGGCAGCCTGCTGGCCAGTTCGGCGGGGGTGCGCGGGTCGCCGAGTGACAGGCGCAGCAGCGCTTCCAGCTCATCGGCCCGCCTCAGCAGCACCGACCCGGTTCCGGCCAGGATCTGCCGGGCTGCCTCGATGGTCGCCAGCGCCTCGCGGACCTGACCGCGGGCGGCCCAGATCTGGGCCCGGTCCAGGAGGGTCAGGAACTCAAACATGGGCCGCCGCCGCTCGGCGATCGACAGCGCCTGCTCGGTGAGCTGCTCGGCTGTGTCGAGGTCTCGCCGCTCCAGCGCCAGGCCAGCCAGGACGCGCAGGGAATCCACCGCGAAGAAATGCCGGTCGAATCCCAGCCGCCGCGCCTCCGCATGGGCGGCTCCGGCCGTTTCGGCGGCCCGATTCAGGCGGCCGGCGTCGAACCAGGCCAGCGCCCGCATGCCGGGCACCATCACCAGCTTGACCGGTTCGGTTAGCTCGGGCGTGGCAAGAGCCGCCGCTATCTCACGCTCAGCCGCTGGGAAGTCCTCCAGCCAGGTATAGGCACTCGGAAGGATCAGCGGTGCGGCGACGTTCCACGCGTCGCTGAGCTGCATCTCCTTCATGATGGATCGGGCCGCCAGGGCCGCACTCACGGCCTGGTCCGCCTGGCCGATCAGCGCATGGCGGAAGGACTGGAACGCTATGAACCGGGCCCACAGTCTCGACTCGCGGGGGATCGGCGGCTGAACGCGCTCGAGCAGGTCCAGGTACTGGCCGCCCCGGCCAGTATCACCCGAAAGCAGCAGGTCGGCCGCCACCGTCAGCAGCCGATCGGGCGCGTCGCTGAGCACGGAAGCGTCGATCATGCTGAGATCCAGTGGTGCTGGCATGGCCGGGTCGGCCAGAAACTCGGGCAGGACCCGGTCTTCCAGGAGAGTCAGTGCCCGGTCGGCCTGCCGGGCCGCGAGGAAATGGCGGGCTGCACGCCGGGTGTCGCCCGCGGCCTGGAACCATTCGGCCGCCCGCAGCTGGAGCCTCTGCTCGCGGGCCCGGTCTCTGGCGTGCAGCTCGGCGCGTAGCAGCTGGCGCACCAGATGGTGGTACCGGAAGCGGGACTGCTCATCATCGAGCGCCACCAGGAACAGCTGGGCTGTGCTGACGGCGCGCAGCAGCGCTGCCGCGTCCTGTCGGCCGGTGACGGCCGCGCATGCATCGGCCGTCAGCTCGCCGAGGATGGAGGTGTCGAGCATGAACTGGGCCACCTCCGGCGGCTGCTGCTCGAGTACCTCAGAGACGAAGAACTCGCCGATCGCGGGGCCGCGGACCTCCAGCGCCCGCGCTATCCGCACCGGGTCAGCGGTGCCGCGCAGCGACAGCGCCGCCATCTGCACGGCGGCGGCCCATCCCTCGCTTCGCCCGTACAGCATCCCGAGCTCACCATCGCCGACCTCGACGCCGAAACCCGCCAGCAGGTCGCGGCTTTCGGCCAGGGAGAACGACAGGTCACGGTCGCGGAGCTCGCATAGTTCCCCGCTCATCCGCAGCCGGTGCAGCCGCAGCGGCGGGTCCCTCCGGCTGGCCAGCACCAGCTGGGCGGTCCCGGCCGGCCACCGCTCAACAAGATCGGTCATGTCCCCAGCGACCGCTGCCGCCGCGGCATGGAAGTCGTCCACGATGACCGCTGACCCCGCGGGCAGTTGCGCGGCATCGTTGGCGATCGACGCGGTGACATCCGCCGACATGGTGTTGTCCATCGCCAGCAGGTCCGCGGCATCGGTGCCGAACCACGGCGCCACCACGCGGGGCGCCTCGATGAACCCCGTCCAGAACCGGATCGGGTTGGCGTCAGCCCGGTCGCAGGACAGCCAGGATGTAACACCGGGAGGCCGGGCCGCCGTCCAGCTTGACAGCAGCACGCTCTTGCCCGCACCCGCCGATCCCACCACCACGGTCAGCCGCTGCCCGGCTCCGGAATTCAGCCGGTCGTGCAGCACACGCCTGGTGACCAGCGTCGCGGGCAACGTCGTGGGCCGGAATTTCGCCAGCGCAAACCTTGCGCCTCGGGAGGCGCCATGCTCAGCCGCCGCGTCCTCTGCCACGCCTCTCCCGCAGTCATTGCCGTAAGGCAGCGGCTACGGTTCGCGCCCGTTTCCCCTGCTTTACCCTGCTGGCACTGTGATTGTAACGTCTGGCAAAATCATGGTGACTGATCTGATCTTTTGCAGATCGGGGGGCGCGGGATCCGCCAGCCGCCGGGCCGTCCCGGGAGCGCTTGGTGGAATGGGTTGGTGCTCAGTCGCGAGGCGCCATTCCGTCCTCCGTCGACGCCGACTGGGTCATCTACGCGACGGTGCCCATTACGGTGGCCGCACTAAGAGCATCATGGCGCGGGCGTCGCATTACTGCTGCCGACGGTCTTTTTACCGGTGCGCGTCGGCGGGCTGTTCTTCGGCTGGCGTGAATACTCTGCCGATTGCCTCCAAGCGTGCGGTTCCCCTTGCCCGCAGGATGCCAGCGGCGATAATCCCGAGGCACAACCAGCCGAGCGCTGCGAAGGGCAGCAGGTTTACCAGGGTGTATGCCCGCGGATGAAGAATCCCCCACAGCGGGAACAGGAACAGGACGGCGGCTGCGGCCGGGAGCAGCAGGTGCCGCCAGAGCCGGAACTGGTCGCGGAACTCGGTGCGGAACGCGCGGATGGTCGCGATGTTCACGGCCAGGTAGATCAGCACCACCGACAGCGCGGCAGCTCCGGCCAGGTACCGGAAGGTGCGGGGGCCGCCGTCGGCGTAGGTCAGCGGCAGCCCGAGCACGAGTATGAGCGCTGCGGTGCAGCCGATCGCGGTGACGGGAGTGCGGCGGCTCGACAGCCGGGCCAGGGACCCCGGCAGGACCTGTTCGCGGCCCATGGCGAACAGGATCCGGATGGCCGCGTTGAACACGGCGATGACAAAGCCCAGGCCGGTGAGCACAATCACCAGGTCAATGACCCACAGGACCGATGGCGACCAGTAGCGGCTGGTCAGATAGCCCAGCGGGCTGGGCTGCCGGGTCAGGGCGGTGATGCCATGCCGCCCGGTGCCGAACGTCTCGGCTAGCACGACGAGCAGGTAGAACAGGCCGGTCACGAGGACGACGGCAAAGGTGGCCGCGGGGATGGAGCGGCGCGAGTCCCGTGCCTCTTCGCCGAGCGCGGCGGCGGCCTCGAAGCCCGCGAAGGCGGAGATGCCGTAGATCATCGCGTTGGTGATGTCGCTGAACTGGCCGTGCGGCGACGATGCCGGTGAGAAGACCGCGCCGGTGTAGTGCGCGGGCCCGGTTTTGCCCAAGATCGTGATGGCCAGGGCCGCGATTACGGCCACCTCCCCGGCGGCCAGCAGTAGATCGACCGAGGAGGAGGTGGCGATGCCCAGGTAGCCGACTAGGACCACCGCCGCCACGATGACCACGAACAACGCCCACGGGGCGATGGTCACATGCACCACAGTGGCGAGCAGCAGCGACGCGTACGCGCTGGTCAGCGCGACACCGGCGGGCGCGTACAGCGCGTACGCGGCGATCATCATCCAGCCGGTCAGGAAACCCCCGATCTGGCCCAGGCCGCGGCTGTTGTAGGTGTACAGCGAGCCAGCCGAGGGCAGCCGCCGGGCGAACTCCGCGATGCTGCTCGCGCAGCACAACGACGCGACGAACGCGATGACCACCACCAGTGGAGAGGCGAACCCGGCGTAGGACACCAGGATGAATAGCCCGGCTGCCACCGAGCCGGCCGGGGCCACACTGCTGAGGCCGAAGGCGATCACCCGCCCCGACCCGATAACTCCGTGGGCCAGTCCACGGCCCTCGTCGCTGCTAGCGCTCAGGCCATGACCCCCTTGCCACCGGGCGGGCTCACTCAAGAACCGGCCGGACAGGTTGCCCGGCAGGCGAGGAACCTGCGGTCCAAACCGGTGATCCGCATGATCCTGACCAGCGAAGGCCTCGGCGAGATCAGCCGAAACTCACAGCCCGCCTGCTCCGCATAACCGGCCATCCGCAACAAGGCGCCCAGGCCCCGCGCATCACAGAAAGCAAGCGCAGTCAGGTCTACGACCACGGGCCCGGGGCAGCGATCTATGACCTCCCTGACGTAGCTGACCACGACGTCGGCGCTGACGATATCCAGCTCACCGCCCAGATCCACGACAACCTCGCCACTAGCACAGACCCGGTGGCTCATTTCAAGCGGCACAGATTCCTGCACATCGTCCTCTGCCGCCACCGCTACTTCCTCTCGGACAGGGCTGGCTGACCGGGCCGCCCGGAATTCATCGCGCATGCGCGATGACATCGGGGTGGCGCCCCGCAGTCCGCTCGACAGTCCGGCCAGCCTCACCCGGCACCAACCTCAGTCCTCAGCTGACGGCGCCACGCGGTGCATGTCGATCAGCTCAAGCCCGAGGCCGGTGATCCGCACGACCAGCCCGGACAGCGCTGCCTGGTCCGGCAGCTCCGCGCGGAGGATTGTCGTGCCCGGACCTACGATGACCTCGCAGTCGTCGAATTCCGCGCGCAGCGTACTGCCCGCCTGGCCGGCGAAAGTGATCTCATACATCTGTGCTCGCAGCAAAATTACGCCTCGCGTTCTGCCGGTTCAGCCTTGCCGCCAGCGTGCCCGGAGGCAGGTGCCGCGTCATCACCCATCCCGGGGTGACCTCGTGGCCTGGCCCGCGATCGCATCGCATCGGCCAGGCTGGAACGGTTCGACGTCACCGCGCCGATCACCTTCGTGCTCGCCGGGCTGCTGCTGACCATGGGCCGCTGGCTGTCCTGGGCGTAGCACCCAGCAACTGCCAGATCGAAGGCTCATCCGGCGGAGCTCACCCTCTTGAGGGTGATGCCCCAGGTCAAGGACGGTGCTGAACTGTGAGTATCTACGCCGACCAGAATGAGCATGGCTATGAGGAGTTGGTCGAGGCCGTCAGATCCGGACGCCCCGAAACGGGCGGAGGTGCGTGAGCGCCCCCCGATCGTGCCGCCTACCGGGCCGTCAGTGCCCTCGGTCATCGAGGGACTGAGCACCGTCGAGGTGCGGTGGATCCTGCCCGGCCAGCTGGATGCCGCGGTCGCCGGATGGTTCGGGCGGTTCCCCGCCGGTCTGGACTCGCGCAAGGACATCTACCTCATCCATCCGTTCCTGCGCGGGCTGTCGGTGAAAATCCGCGCGGGTCAGCTGCTCGAGGTGAAGCAGTATCACGGCAGCCCGGGAATCCTCGATGCCGCGGGCCGCGCCCGCGGCCGCATCGAGTCCTGGCGGAAGTGGTCGTTTCCGTTCGGGTCGCTCGGCCTGGACGGAGCCGGGTCGGCCGGCTGGACGGTGGTGCACAAGAGACGGTGGATGAGCCGATTCCGGCTGGCCGACGGACGGCTCATGGCAGACTTCGCGGAGCGGTCCACGGGTTCGGAATGCGGGGTGGAACTCACCGAGGTCCGCTCGGACGGTGAGACCTGGTGGTCCCTGGGATTCGAGGCGACCGGTCCGGCCGACTCGCTGCGCAGCACGCTGGAGGGCGCCGCCGCGCTGATGTTCGCCCAGGCTCCGCCCGGCGATGTGGAACTCGACATGAGTCACTGCCAGTCCTACATCGAATGGCTGTCCCGGCGGCCGGTAGCTCGCGTGACGGAGACAACAGGCCTCCGGCTTGATGCGTCCACTTAGCGGTGGGACGTCTCGTACGGATCGGCGAGGGCCGCGAGCGCCGGCCGCGACAGGACTGCACGATTCACCCGCGTCGGCTCCGGAGTTGGCCATAACAGCGCAAGTCAGGCACGAGGAGGCAGCCGCGCGGACCCATGATGAGCCCGCGCTGGGGTGGACGGTGGTGCTGCGGCGGCAGCCGGTCCGCCTGGCGGACGGCCGCCCGGAAGGCGGCTGCACCGATACGTATGAGCTGATCTGCTGTGAGTGCGGGGCTGATCCGGACCTGGATTACCGTGACGTGGCGCCGTTGGCGCCCCGTGATGCGGGTGATTCACCCCTCGATGGGCGAGGCGTGCGCCCGGTTTGTGCGGAACCGTAAGGCCTACAGAGGCCTCAGCCCGCAATCATCGGAACCGGGCGGTGACCGGCACGTGCCGGATAACCCGTCCGGAGCAGGACGCAGGTCACAGCCGCTTTGACAAGCCGAATCGATCACCACAGAACAAGAAAGAAAAAGGACGCCATGTCTGACCTGATCGCGATCGGATACCCCGACGAGACCACCGCCGAGGCCGCCGCCGACGAGGCACGCCAGCTCGCCAAGGACCTCATCATCGAGCCCGATGCGATCGCCGTGATCGTGCGGGACAAATCCGGCGATTACCACGTGCACACCCGCCACCACCTGGTCGGCGCGGGGGCGACCTGGGGCATGTTCTGGGGCCTGCTGTTCGGGCTGCTGTTCTTCATCCCGGTCTTCGGGATGGCCGTCGGGGCCGGGCTGGGCGCGCTGATGGGCAAGGTCACCAAGTCCGGCATCGACAAGCAGTTCCAGGACCAGGTCCGCGGCATGCTGCAGCCGGGCACCTCCGCGCTGTTCCTCATGGTCGAGAAGGTCACCCCGGACAAGGCCGTCGAGGCCATGAGCAAGTACGGCGGCACCGTACTCAAGACCTCCCTATCCAAGGAAGGCGAGCAAGAGCTCCAGGACGCCCTGCACGGCGCCACTGCATAGAACGCTGCCCGCAAGCAGTCCACGTCCGGGACGAAAGGAATCTGATCATGACCATGCCATCCAAGGTGGATGTTGATGACGCCACAAGGGAGACGCTGGCCGGATTGGCCATCGGCGAGCATGACCTCTTGGCCGGGGGCCTGGAACTGCGTGCCGAATGGCAAACCAGGAGCGGCCTTGACGCTCGTAGTTACGCGCTGGTCAAGATCGCCGCGCTCATAGCGCTCGACGCCCCCCCGGCCTCCTACCTGTGGCAGGTGGCCAACGCGCTGGATGCCGGGGCTACCCCGGCGGACCTGATGGGCGTGCTGATCGCCGTCGCCCCGCAGGTCGGCGGGCCGAAGACGGTGGCGGCCGCGCCCGAGCTCATGGTGGCCCTCGGCCTGTCTTTGCCGGACGAGCCGTAGAACATGCCAGGCACCAGCAGTAAACGACCAGGGAGGCACCAATGTTTAGACGACGACGGCCGTTGCTGCGTGCGGCTGTGGTGGGCGGCGGCGCGTACGTCGCGGGACGGAGCATGGGCCGGCGGGCGGAGCAGCAGGGTCAGGCCGAGGCGGACCAGGACCAGCGCATCAGCCAGCTCGAACAGCAGCAGGCGCCGCCGCAGCCCGACCAGCCCGCACCTGCCGCGCCCGAGACCTCGCCGATGATCGACGAGCTGAACAAGCTCGCCACCTTGCATCAGCAGGGTGTCCTGACCGATGCCGAATTCGCCGCCGCCAAGGCCAAGCTGCTCGGCACCTGAGCAGGAACTTGCAAGGACCAGGGAAGGAGTACTAGCCGGAGCAGCGGCTCTCGCACGATTCGGAGCTCCGCAGATCCGGGCTGGGTACCGGACTGGCATTGATCTAGTCCCGCCATGGGGACTCACGGAGCGGACACTAACGCTTGCGATTCGGCGGGCAGAGATCCCCGTCCTCCTCGAGCGTGGCTCATTCCCTGAGGTCTCGCAACGGTGGTGGCCTGGCGGGGGTCGGCGGATGGGTGGCAACGTGCTCAGACGGGCCAGTGAGCGCCTGGAGATCACCCACTTACGCGATGGCCGCCGGCCTGAGCTCACGATCACGGAGCGTCAGTTGACTAGCGGCTGAGCCGGCGATGATGCCGTCGGCCCCGGCGGCTGAGGCTGCTTGTTCTGTTCCAGGATGCGTTGCTTGGCGGCCGCATAGGCAGCGTCGGAAAGCACGCCCTAGTCGTGCAGCTGTGCCAGCTTGCGTAGTTGCGATATCCACGATGTCCGGTCATCCGCAGCCACGGGCGGGTACTGGGCGGGGGCGGATGACGGAACGGAACGGCCGGCTGGGCGCGCGGTTCGACGCCCTGCACGCCCATCTCGGAGTCTCTCGCAAGGTCCTCACCTGCGCCTCACCCGCCTGGTCAGCGACGAGATCGTGGTCAAGCGCGCCTACGCACAGCGGCCCGAGCGATTCGACTACATCCTGACACCCGCAAGCTACTCATGCCAAATGCTGACGCTCCCGAAGCACCGCGTGCCCGCTGCGTGCCCGTCCGGATAAGCCCATGCGGCAACTCGCGGAATCCGGTCCAAGGGGTCTCCTGCTTCTGCGGCACGGTCCATACCGCAGGCCGCGATCCGGTCGGCCAACGGTGACCTTCGCAGTGACGGCACGCTTCCCGAGTCGGGCAGGTCCTGGAGCGGGAGAGCGGCTCTCGTCACAGGCATTTACGCCGATCGCAGTCACGGAGGGGCCGGATCACCCCGGTGTGGGTCACCGGCGTCGCGGGGATTCACTGGGTATGAACACCGTGACCGCACGATCTCCAGCCGCGTCCGCGGCGCGACGGCGAGCCGACGAGCCGGCGCGATGACACTGCCGGAGGGCTTGGTCTACGTGCCCGGTTTCCTGACCGAGGCCGAGGAACGCGATGTGCTGGGGTTGCTGGCGACGTTCGAGCTGCAGCCGTACGTGCTGCACGACACGCCGTCGCGGCGGCTGGTGCGAAGCTTCGGCCTGGCCATGGTCGCCGGCGCCTACGACGCCGGCCCGGCGGCACCAGTCCCAGCCGGGCTGGAGTGGCTCCGGGAGCGCTGCGCCGCGCTGATGGGACGCGAACCCGGGGAGCTGGCGGACCTGCTCGTGACGCGCTACCCGCCTGGCGCGGGGATCGGGTGGCACCGCGATGCGCCGCAGTTCGGCGATGTCGGCGGCGTCTCGCTGCAGGCCGCGTGCCGGATGCGGTTCCGCCGCGGCCGGCCCCGCGCCTGGCAGACCGCCGAACTCACCCTCGAGCCCCGCTCGGCCTACGTCCTATCCGGCCCGGCGCGGACACAATGGCAGCACCACATACCCCCGGTCACCCAAGAGCGGTGGTCGATGACGTTCCGCACCCTGCGGCACACGGCGGCCGGCACCCGGTGAGCGGGCGGACGCGGCTGGCCGTGCGCGTCCACCCGAGGACACGCACCGAGCGCGTGGAGCGGGACGGCTCGACGCTGCAGCTCCGGGTCCGCGAGCCGCCTGCCGGCGGGCGGGCAAACGCTGTGGTGATCTGTGCCGTGGCGCGGTGGGCCGGCGTCGCGCCGTCGCAGGTGGCGATCGGCTCCGGCACGACCACACGCCCCAAGCTGGGCCAGATCGACCGCGAGGAAGCGCTCCCTGCACCGGCTGCCTGGCCGACTCAGCCGCGCGGCCGCGATCACGGCAAGCGTACGCAGGGATCGTGATTCGCGAGCCGGAGGCGGCACCGGTCGCCGGAGCTGGGACGCAAGCCGACGGGCCGCTGGCTGGGGGCTGGCGCCCTGCGGACGACCGCCCGCCCGTCACGGTGGTCATCGAGTCCTGCATGTGCTCATGCTGTGGTGGTGAGCGTCCTGACCCCGGCTAAGGTATTGATCGCCGCGCGGCGGCTCGCCCGAGCACGCCCCCACCTGGCTGCCGTGGCGGCCATCGTGCGTCACGAGGACCTGGCCGGACCTGCCCAGCTCCGAAACGTGGCGGCAGGAAACGGCCGCACCTATCGGTTGGGCGCCACACCTATCGCTCAATTCGTGCTCGCTCCGCGGTCCACTGCTGAGTCGGCGGGAATGGCTACATTCAGCCGACCCTGGGCGATGTAACAAGCCCGCGTACTCAGCGGGGAACCGGCACCGGTAGTAGGCCTGATCGTTGCTCCAGTTGCCGGTCACACAGGCCGCAGCGCAGGGCCGGGACCGGATTCACACTTCCCTTGCTCACAGTGCTGGAATCCACGATTGCGCCGCACTCGTCCATGACGGCCACCCATTACGGCCGGAGCGGCCCTGGAAGCCAGGTGGCGCCGCTGTGCTGCCAGGCGAAAGAGGCGCGATCGGTGCGCGAGATCACCCGCCGCCGGGCGATGCCACCAGCCGGGCCGCCACGCACACTGGCGCCAGGCATCTGAAACCTATACGGGAGGTCACTATGACATCGGCAACATACCGGCCGACCGGCGCGGCCGGGCGCCATGCGGAAGGCCGCGGCTACGGCCTGGTCATCTTCGGAGCCGTGTTGCTGGCGGTAATCGGCTTCTTCAACCTGCTCGACGGCATCGCCGCGATCGCCAGGTCGCACGTCTTCGTCGGCAACGCCAGCTACGTGGTCGGCGACCTGCGGGCCTGGGGCTGGGTCATGACCATCTTCGGCGTCGCGCAACTGGTGGCCGCGGCCGGGGTGTGGCTAGGTAACCAAGCGGCCCGCTGGTTCGCAGTGGCCGTGGTCGGCCTTAACGCCGTCGCCCAGATGTTCTTCATCCCGGCCTACCCGTTCTGGTCCCTGATGATCATCGCGGCCGACATCGTCGCGCTGTGGGGGCTCTGCGCCTACGGCAGCCGTGAGAACATCGAAGCTGCCTCCTGACGTCGTCCTGGGGCGGCCCGCCGGCGGAACGTGCCGTGCCAGGTCTGGCGGAACCCGACAAAGCCCTGCCGCCGGTGCGCCTGAGTCGAGGCGAGGAGTACCTCCGTCGGCCTAGCTCGGCAAGCGGGTCGCGGACAGCGTTGACCGAACGGTCCGGCGCGAAGATCCAGCTCACCCGGGTCACCGGAGCGGCCCTGACTATCTTGATGGTCAGGGCCGCTCCTGGCCTGTTCGGGAACCTGCGCCAGTTCGCACTGGCCGCCATGGCACTACCGCATAACTGTCCCTAGCCGACATCCCAGAAACGGTGCGGCAGTGGCGGCGCGAGGCGGAATTCCTTAGGGCCTGGCGACCTTACGATGCCGCACTCGGGCGCGAGGAAGGGAAGGCCAGCACGACGTGCTGCGTCGTTCAAACCCGGGATCGTAATGATGGCTGAGCAGAGCGGTTCGCCATCCGCGACGCCTTCCATCTCGACCCGCGGGCCCACGCGGGTCCGTAGCATGCTGCTCCTGTGCCGCCAGACTCTGCATCCTCCCGGAATCGTGGTCCTTGTTTACCAGAGGGTATAAAGAGCGGTGAGCGTGGCTGAGATGCTGACGATCCAGGCCTGCGCCGATACCGAAAGGGAGAAGGACGTGACAGTTGAGGCTATCGGTACTCAATGGTGAGTGATCATCATCTAGCCGCTGCACTAGCCACTTACCGGGCTTGCCTGAGCTCGCCTGAACAGCAGACTTCGAGGCGCATGATTGCTGCGATCACGGCTGTACGAGATCACCTTTGAAGGTCGAGCCGGCCCGGTAATACGCGCGGAGTTTGACAACTGCGAGGTCAGCGTGGGTCAGGACACGACGACCCTTCGCGTCGGACTACCAGATCCTGCGGCCCTCTGGAGGATCATCGAGCGGATGATGGGACTCGGTCTCCACCTGATCGAATTGCGCCTGGTGGCCGTTCCGTCCGCTGCGTCGGAGCATGGGAGCGCAGGCCAGGGATCACCAGCGGGATAGCCGGCGAACCGTCATTCCCGGGCGCCTTCTGTTTGCTGGATATCCGCCTGACGCCCGCCTGCCCTTCTCTCTGGCACTGGTCAGCGTTCCTCGTGGTGGACGGCGGCGAGCAGCGCGGCGTACGCGCGGACCAGCGCGGCGCGCTGCAGCGGGAGCAGCGGGGCTGTCGGGTCGGCAGCCCTCTCGGACCCACTGGTCGGACAGATCCATCGCCCGCACTCGGTGCGCGGCGTCCACCGGGCCCGGTGCAGGCGTGACTTCACGCTGCCGAGCGGCATGCCGGTGAGGGCGGAGATCTGCCGGTAGCCGAGCCCTTCGAGGTCGGCGAGATAGACGACGATCCGGTACCTGTCCGGCAATT
>Ga0210383_10001315_pt1 | contig 22755 bp, 18 predicted proteins | sample IncBWC14OmetaG_FD_160072 | JGI IMG/M metagenome (GOLD analysis project Ga0210383, IMG submission 160072) | Forest soil microbial communities from Barre Woods Harvard Forest LTER site, Petersham, Massachusetts, United States - Inc-BW-C-14-O ... | reverse complement strand
AAAACTGAGAGTTGTACATCGTCGCCTGGTCTTTGCCTTCCAGATCAGACGGGTCGTCGTCCTTGTAGACGACGTCACCCAGATGAAAAAGAAACGAGGCACCGACGGCAGCCGAGTTTCCGCCGTTGGCGTGCGGATTGGCAATCTGCGCGGCCATTGCGGTCGCCACCCGCGAGCCCGGCACAGGCTCTTTGAAATGGCCCGAGCACCCGACTGCATGGAAGGTCATTAAGCCGCGCTCCCTGATTGCGTGCGATTCATCTGCAACGACATCCTTCAGTTTAAGATGTTGCGAGCCCACAGGCGGTACGGGTATCGGGCTCCATACCCCGTGCTCAACACACGCTGGGTAAGATGGTAGGGCTCCACCCGACGCCGTCGGAACTTGGAGTGACATATACTTTCAATCCTACTCTGAATTCGAGCTGTCGTCGCCAGAGACTCCTACCAGGACCTCAGTTTTGCGTTATAAACCTAAGATGAAACTCAAAGATAAATCCGCGCTGATTACGGGTGCAGGAAGTGGAATCGGGAAATCAATCGCCCGGGCTTTCGCGCTGGCCGGTGTCCGGGTGGCAATTGCAGATGTGAATCGGGGCGCAGCGTACGCCGTCGCCGAAGAGATTAAGGCGTCCGGCGGTATAGCCAACTCCATCCAAATGGACGTGGCAAACGAAGATCAGGTCAATTCCGGCGTCGAACAGGCCGCGCGAGAGTTCGGCGCTTTGGACGTGCTCGTAAGCAACGCCGGGATCCAGGTCATTCACCCGATCATCGATTTCTCGTTCTCCGATTGGCGAAAAGTTGTGTCGATCCATCTGGACGGTGCGTTCCTGACGACTCGGGCAGCGATGCGTTCGATGATCCACCATGGGCAAGGCGGAACGATCCTCTACATGGGTTCGATTCATTCGCACATCGCGTCACCGAACAAATCGGCTTACGTCGCCGCGAAACATGGCATCGTTGGCCTGGCTAAGGCCGTGGCGAAGGAGGGCGCAAAATACGGAATAAGGTCAAACGTCATTTGTCCGGGCTTTGTTCGCACCCCGTTGGTCGAGAAACAGATCCCTGAGCAAGCGCAGCAATTTGGGATAACTGAAGAGGAAGTTATCAAAAACATCATGTTGCGGGAAACCGTGGATGGCGAATTCACTTCCATGGAAGATGTCGCCGAAACCGCGATTTTCCTCGCAAGTTTCCCGAGCAACGCCCTGACCGGCCAATCCATCGTCGTCAGCCACGGCCATTTTATGCAATAAGATCCAGCGCTTTACGTGCGGATGGTGCGGACGTTTTCCTTCTTGGACTCGCATTCCTCCGTAAGCCGTCGTAATTCGGAAGCGAGCTGCTGCTGGAGCTTTTCCACTTCCGAAGGCTTTCCAGCCGCTTGTTCCCGCCGGATTTGATCGGCAATGAGCAATTCCCTTTCAGCCATTTTGGACTTGTACAGAGAGTCAATCTCCGCCAGTTGAGAGCGTTGATCGTCTGTTAGTTTCGAAGAGGGAGAATGTTTCTCCAGGCGTTCCATTGCTAGCTCGTAGGCCGATTTCATAAGAGAAAAAAGCCCGTTTCTTTCCTCCTGTCCAGAGCGTGAAGAATTCGAGTCCGAGAACGGCTGCCAAGAGGGAAAGGATTCAGAAGGCTAAAGGCCTCCACTTTTCACTGGTCAAACTTCTCTAAACGATGAAGGAAATCCTCGTAGTTGACCGCTTCGCGAATGACCGTATTTAGCTGATCAATTCGGTCGTCGTCTGAGGCGTGATTAAATGCGACTCTGCGCTGGCCCGAATTCTGGTCGAAGACAACTTCATCCCAATGAATGGCGTGGATTTGAGAGTTGAACCGGGCGATTGATCGCCCTCTAAAATAGGCCCGAGTGGTCTCCGGCGGCATAAAAATCGCCGTCTTGATCTCGTCTTCTTTCAGGATACGCCGAATTTGATTCTCGCGGACCAGCTCATAGTAAAGGCCCTGCTCCCAAGCGATGTTGTGGTACTCCAGATCGATGGATTGAAGCCAGGGATCCGTCCAATCGAGCTTTTCGCTCTCCTGAAAAGTGTTGAGAAGATATTTTTTCGCTACCCAGTCGATCCGATCGACGCACCGCATGAAATCCACTTCGAGATCATTCAAAATCTCTTCCCACTCCTGGAGGATCCAACTGACCTCCTCATCGGACCGGTCACAACATTTCTGAGCCTTTTCCAGGTACATGCGCTGGATATCAATCGCAGAGATCTTTCGCCCATCTTTCAGTTCGATGATCCAATCGCAGGTCGGATCGCGGCTAATCGACTTGGTGGCGTCAACCGGTTGCGCGACTTCCAATTGGGGAGCCTCCCGTCGTTCGACTAATTCCAGCACGAGAGCCATCGTCCCCATCTTCATCGCAGTCGCGAACTCACTCATGTTCGCGTCCCCGAGAATCACGTGAAAACGGCGGTACTTCCCGGGATCCGCGTGGGGTTCGTCCCGAGTGTTGATGATCGGTCGTCGATTCATCGTGTCAATGCTCACCAGCACGCTGAAGAAATCCGACCTTTGCGAGATCTGATACACCCCGGGCTGTCCGGATGATCCTTCGCCTTCTATCCCCATTTTTCCGGCACCGGCGAAGATCTGTCGTGTCACCAGGAAAGGAATGACATCGCTGACCAGGCGGTCCCACGGCACCGTTCGGCTCATCAAATAATTGTCATGGCATCCGTAACTGTGACCGATGAAATCGGTGTTGTTTTTGTAGAGGCGGACTTCGCGCTCTGGCGCTATTTTTTTATTTCGACGACGGACGCACTCGCTTAAGATCCGTTCTCCTGCTTTGTCCTGCGCAACGATGTCTCGCAGCCGGGTGCACTCCGGAGTCGAATATTCGGGGTGAGCGTGGTCGTTGTAAAAGCGCGCTCCGTTGCTCAGGACAAGATCGCTCTTGATCTCCTCGAAGCTGAGAGGGCGATTTTTATCGAGCTCATAGTAGGCCGACTCGTCGGTGTCCTGCATCAGGGATTGCGCACGGAAACCGCGAGCGTCCAAGTGCGGATCTTCCAAGTCGTAATCCCATTTCATCAAAGCGCCGTGCTCCGTGTAACACCTCACAAGTTCGATCGATTCAGTCACGACATCGACGCTTTCAACCCCGTTAACCGTAATGCCGTATTCCGTCTCGATACCAAAAACCCTCTTCATGCAACTCAAAGGTGCGTCTGGGCTAAGGACCAGATTAAATGACATGAGACTCTCCCGCCGGTCTCTCGTTGCTTCGGACGGGAGAAACCTTGACGACGTTCTCTGAATCGTAGTCGATCAGCTTTAGCCAATCCTCAACAATGTCAGTGGGCGGGAAGATGTCGTTTTCTGAATATTCTGTGTTGAGTGAAAGCAGCAGGTCCGATTCGCTGATGCCCTCTTCCTGCGTGGAGTTAATGGCGCGTTTAATCGCCAATTCTTTCGTTCGCTCGACGACGGAAGCGATGATCGCGCCACTGACCAAATCTCCCCGAAAAAGCGTGTCTCGTTTGCCGCTGCGCAGGATGACATCCAGGAACCGGTTCTCGTCCCGATGAGAAAATTGGGCTTCGACAACCTTATCGATCAAATGGGCAACCGCTTGCGGAATACCACCAGTCTGCTTGATCAACTCTGGATCGTACGGCAGATCCTGACTCAAATAAATTCGATAGATCTCGCGAGCCGCTTCGCGGTCCGGGCGATCCACCTTGATTTTTCGGTCGATTCGACCCGGTCGCAGAATGGCCGGATCAATTAAGTCAGCCCTGTTGGATGCAAGGATGATGACCACTTCGTTCAAAGACTCGATCCCATCCATCTCGGTGCAAAACATGGGGACCAGCGTCGACAAAACATTCGAATAGCGGCCCGCCCGGCGAGTCCCCAGGATACTCTCGGCTTCGTCAATGAAAACGAATGGCAAAAAGCCCTCTTTCCGCTTCTCCCGGGCAGTCGCGAAGATTTCGCGAACCATGCGCTCGGACTCGCCCACCCACATATTCAAGATCTCCGGGCCTTTGATATGCATAAAGAATTGCTGCATATCTTCCCCGGTTTTTTCCTTCAATTGCCGGGTCAAATTGTAGGCTGTTGCTTTTCCGATCAAAGTCTTACCACAACCGGGCGGTCCGTAGAGGAGGAAACCTTTGGGGGTCTGGTGTTGAAACTTTGCAAAGAGATCTGCGTGCAAAAGAGGCAATTCGATCGCATCCTTAATGGCACTGAGAGCTTCCTCTTGCCCACCGACCTTCTCCCACGGCAACTCGGGCACCGTCTCGAGGTAATACTCTTCGGATTTCGATGAACTCAAGACCTCAATGGCAACCCGATAGTTGGGGTCGACCCGAATTTCATCTCCGACTTTCAGCGTCTCCTTCATCAGGTCCTGGCATCTCTGCAGCACGACCGCCTGCATCCCATGTTCCATGCCGACTCGGAGACGGTCCGCTCCAAGCAATTCAGTGATCTTGGTGACCGGGCCCGATAAATCGTACCCCAAGTCGCCAACGATCACGTAGGCTTCGTTGACCAGAACCCGCGTTCCTTTTTTTAATCTCGAAAGATTGATTCTCGGGTCGACGTTGCAGTAATAGTCAGAACCTCCCACCACAATCTGAGCAGTCTCCTTGTTGGGAGTGCCGAGATAGGTCCCAATACGATTCGCTGGGGAAGTCACTTTCTTGATGACTTCGTCAAGTTTTTCGATCGTGTGCCGAGCTTCGCTTATCATCTCTTCCTGCTCGGCGAAGTTTGACCGCAAATCGATCAGCTCGCTTCTAGTAGGGTCACCTGGAGGGAGACTCGCAATGATTCTCTCCAGGAATTCGAGAGGAGTTGAGGGCTCAGAACCAAAACCACCATATTCGGGTGCTCTCTCTTCGTTCATCTGTACTTCTTAATCAGTCCGCGTTGCGACTATAAACGGATTCCGAATTCGTAGCAAACCTGGACTTGAACCTGTCACCGAATTTCATTCGACCCATACGTTTCTCGACGTCATCCACCGTAAATCTATTCAAACACCTGTCAGGAAAGCGTCCGCCTTACCGAACCGGTAAAACAAAGTGGGACGCCTTTCTTACACCGGCAATCCAACGAGCTAAAAGAATGTTATGGCTTCTAGGCGGCATACTGCTTTGCGGGAAATACACCCCGGGGCCAGGCGCGGTATCGTCATGATTAAGAAAGCGTTGCATGATTTTCGGGATTACTGATATTGATCGCTTATGTTAGACACCCTCAAGGAGCCAAAGAGGGAAATTGTTCCCCCGGGTTCCCGGGAACAATACATCGACGCCTTTAACTGGATGTTGCTCGCGCGAACGGTCGAAGAAAAGTTGGCCAGCCTGTGGCGCGCCGGAAAAATCTCCGGCGGCGTTTACCTGGGCAAGGGACAAGAGGCGATTAGCGCCGCCCTCGGCATCATGTTGAAGTCCGGCGACATTTTTGGCCCTCTGATCCGCGACCAGGCCGGTCGGCTAGCCTTTGGCGAACCGTTGATCGACGTCTTCCGCGTCCACTTCGGATCTCGCACCGGGTTGAGTCGTGGTCGCGACGGGAATGTGCATCGAGGCAATCCGCGCAGGGGATACCACGCGATGATCAGCCACCTTGGATCCCTCATTTCTGTGGTGGCGGGGGCCTTGGTCGCAAGACGTTTTAAGGGAGATACGTCCGCCATAGGCGCAACAACCATAGGCGATGGAGGGTCTTCCACCGGTGCTTTCCATGAGGCAATCAACATGGCTGCGGTCGAAAAATTACCACTGGTTGTCGTTGTCGTGAACAATCAATACGCCTATTCGACGCCAAACAATCGGCAATTCGCCTGCAAAGATCTAGTGGATCGGGCCATCGGTTACGGCGTCGAAGGCCATTCATTAGACGGAACCGATCTCCTCGACTGCCTCCTGGTGCTTGCGCACGCCACGGATCGAGCCCGATCTGGACATGGTCCACAAATGGTCGTAGGAAATTGCCTTCGGCTGACGGGCCACGCGGAGCATGACGACGGCTTTTACATGGATAAGAGTTTATATCACACGGCACTCGGCCGGGATTGCCTGAAGGTAGCGGAAAGTTATTTGCAGGAACGCCAATGGGCGGATGAGGCGTTGCTCGAGCATTGGAGAAAAACCGCGAAACAACAGGTGGAGGAAGCCGTGATCAACGCGCAGCGTGAGCCTCTGGCGGACCCAAACACTGAAACTTGGTGTCCCTACGCGACTCAGAGAATCGCCGAAGCACTTTTGGTTCGATGACTATCACGTACCTCGAGGCGATTCGGGAAGCGCAGGAAAAAGCTCTCCGAGACGATGAGCGGGTGTACATTTATGGCCAGGATGTCGGGACCTTCGGCGGTGCTTTTAAGGCGACAAAAAACTTGGCCAAAGAATTTCCGGGCCGGGTCCTGGATGCTCCAATCAGCGAGGACGCAATGGTTGGAAGCGCGATCGGGGCCGCCATCGAGGGAATGCGCCCGATTGTCGAAATGCAGTTCGCGGATTTCTCGGCGGTGGCCATCAATCAGATCGTCAATCAGGCCGCCACACTTTTCTGGCGCACACAGGTAGCCTGCCCGATCACGATCCGGTTGCCGTGCGGAGGCAACCCGGGCAGCGGCCCGTTTCATAGCCAATGTTTAGAGTCGCTTTATAGCCATTTTCCCGGGATGGTTGTGATGACTCCGGCCACCGTTGAAGACGCCTACACGATGCTGCTCGAAGCGGTTGAGATTGACGACCCGGTCATCTTCTGTGAGCACAAGTATCTCTACAATCGCTTGAAATCCGATGCGCTCCCGGAGACCGGCTTGCCATGCGACACCGCCAGAGTCGCCCGGTTCGGGCGGGACCTCACGATCGTGGCCTATAGCGCGATGGTCCACGAGGCTCTCGCCGCCGCGGACCAATTGCGCAAAGAAAACATTGAGGTCGAAGTCGTCGACCTCCGGTGCGTCAAACCGTTCGACCTCAGAACGGTGCTGGGCTCGGTGGCAAGAACTGCAAGACTGCTTTGCGTCGGAGAATCCTGGCCATGGGGTGGAGTCAACTCGGAAGTTATCGCTTCCGTGGTTACCCATGGGTTCCATCTCCTCGATGCTCCTCCTCAACGTATTAATAGCAAAGATACGCCGATTCCGTTCCATCCCAATCTCTGGGGAGCCCACAAACCTTCCAGCCAGGTGATCGCTGCCGCGGCGCGCCGGCTTTACGAATTGTAGTTACCCAACGATACTCAATACCCTCCCTTTATGCCGAAAGTCCCGATCATCATGCCGCAGCTCGGTGAATCGATCGCCGAGGCAACGGTCGTCCGGCTGACCGTGAATGTAGGAGACCAGATCGAGACCGATCAGGAAGTTATTGAGGTCGAAACCAATAAAGCAGTGATGAGCGTGACCACCCCTTGCAAGGGGCTCATCGAGAGCATTACCGCCGAAGTCAATGAAACCTACCCGGTCGGAAGTACGCTCGGATACATCGAAGCATCACTCGAAGACGCCGAGCGATTGAACGCCCCCGAACCACCGGCGATGGTGGACAACGATGCTTCAGCGGACCAGGCAGCTCCAACCGATTCTCAGCTCCGTCCGGCGCAGAGTTTGGAAATTCCGGCCAGTCTAAACGGCGCCGCTTTCCAGTCGCCGCGGCTGAAAGCACGGCTCCAGGAACTCGGAATTCATCCGACCGACGCCGGGGTCATTCCGGGGAGCGGAACCGCCAACCGGGTAACGATCCAGGATTTCGAAGCTTATTTCGAAGCGCTGAGCCGGCTGCCATCGAAAAAAGCTTCTCCCATGCGACTCGCGGTCGCCGATTCGATGCGCCGGAGCTGGACCCGCCCACTAGCCACGCTGGGGGTTTCTATTTCGCTCGAGCCGATTCTTGCTCACCGAAAGTCTCTTTCCCCTTCTCCGGGCCCTGCCCTGTATCTGGCCAAAGCCCTGGCGATTGCTTTGTCCGAATATCCGCAATCCGCCGGACGCCTGGTCGGCGACAAAATCTTTCTTCCTGGATCGATTGATATCGGTGTCGCCGTCGAAGTTGAAGACGGCGTCGTGGTGCCGGTCTTCGCGAACCTCGATAAACAGCCCCTCGCCGAACTGCCTGCTCAGTATAAAAAATTTCTCCAAGCTGCCAAAGAGAAGCGTTTGCCGGAAGAAGCAAAGCGGCCCGCCATCGCTTCCGTGACAAACTTCGGTACGCTCGGAGTCCATTGGGCGACCCCGATACCACTTCCCAACGAAACGATGATCGTCGGACTCGGTTACGGCGAGAAGCGGCCGTTTTGGGATGAAAAGGCCGAACGGTTCGTTCCGCGCCTCGAAGCAGAGTTGACGATTAGCTTTGACCATCGCGTCATCGACGGAGGGCAATCCGGACGCCTGGTGCGGCGGATCATGGCTCTCCTGGCCGCGCCGGAAACCCTGTAGTTTCGCGTCAGCGTGAGGCGTACTTCACTATTTTCCCTGCTGCTGCTCGTCGTTGGCACCTGGCAGCTGCAGACCCAAGCGCATCCTCCTGATTTGTTGGCCAACAGCCGCCCTTTTGACTTTTATGACAGAGGACCTTACCGCTCCGATCTGCCTCGACCTTCAGATTTCTTCGGTTATGAGACTGGTGATTTTCTGACGACCTTCGCACTGTACGAATCTCTATTGCGCGAGTACCAGAGCCTCTCGGATCGCTTGCGTGTATTCACGATTGGAAAAACTCCGGAACACCGTTCGCAGTACATTCTGGCGATCAGTTCTCCAACCAACCTGGCTCATCTCACTGAAATCAAGGACCAACTGGGGAGTTTGATCGACCCGAGAAAGCTGAAGGCCGGTCCCGAACTTGATCAGTTGATCCAGAAGCTGCCGATCGTCGTGTGGCTCTCCTACAGTATTCACGGGAGCGAATCGGCCGCGTTCGAGGCAGGCATTCAGATCCTCTATCAGCTTCTTGCTTCCAATGATCCTGTGCTCCGCGACGCTCTCGATCACACCCTGATTCTGATCAATCCTTGCCAAAACCCGGACGGCCACGAGCGATTCGCGACCTGGTACAACGCCCACGGAGCCGGCCGGCCGGAACCGTATGCCTACGAGCACCAAGAACCCTGGTCCATCTCCGGCCGGTTGAATCACAATTTCTTCGATCTGAATCGCGATTTGATTTCATTGTCGCAACCGGAATCGCAAGCCGCGACCAGAGCCTTTCTGGAGTGGCATCCGCAAGTCCTCGCGGATCATCATGGCCAGACAAAGGAGTACTTCTTTCCACCTCCTGCGCCTCCGATTAATCCGAATCTACCGGAGAAAACGACCATTAAATGGCTGGAAGCTTTCGGGAAATCGAATGCGAGCGCGTTCGACAAATACGCGTGGCCCTATTTTGTGCGCGAGAGGTTCGACCTTTTTTACCCCGGATACTGGGACAGTTGGTCATCGCTTCATGGCGCAACAGGCATGACTTATGAAACCGACGGCGGCGGCCCTTTGGGATACAGGTGGCGTCGAGAGGATGACACGGTCCTGACGCTCCGGAGCGGTATCGCCAAACATGTAACCGCCAGTCTCGCGACCGTGGTCGTTGCATCGGCCAATCGCGAAGCCAGGCTCCGGGACTATCGAGATTTCTTTGAAACGACTCTCAAAGAGCTGAAACGAAAATTCTTTCTTGTTCCTGGCAAGGATCCACAAATTGCCTCCGAACTTGTCTCACTCCTGATGAAGCAGGGAGTCGAAGTTTCTCGAACAAAAGCCGATATTAAACTGCTCAAGGCATCGGACTATTTTGGTGACGCTCCCGCTGAGAAAGCGATTCCGGCAGGTTCGTTTGTCGTTGATACCGCGCAACCCTACGGCCGAATAGCCACCGCCCTGCTCGAGACCGAGACCACGGAGGACGCGGAGTTCCTGAAACGCCAGGAAACATTGCGCGAAGCAAACGAAGCCAAAGGCACTGCAGAGGCGAAGCAGGACTACGAGTTCTACGATGTGACCGCCTGGTCTCTTCCCTTGGCAATGGGAGTTGAGGCTTATTTCACAGATGAACCAATTCGATCAGATGTCACCACGGTGCCGGCCTCCCCAAACCTAAGCGTTGGCATTGCAAACCGTGTTCCGGCGGGGAGCGCCGCAACAAGCCGCGTCGAGCCGGGAGTCGCCTATGCTTTTGCACCTTCCTCCGTTCGGGCGATGCGTATGACGATCGAGCTGTTAGGGCAGGGATATCGCGTGGAGACATCAAATGAGGCGTTTCGCGCGGAAGGCAAAGATCTGCCTCGCGGCAGTTTTATTCTTTGGGCGGGGCGAAATCCCAGCAATCTCCACGAGATCTTGACGAATCTTTCTGAGAAATACGGAGTGACAGTTCAATCGATCCGTACGTCGCTCCCAGATAACAGCCGTCGCGGCATTGCCTCGGAATCCGATTTTTCCCTGAAAGCGCCAAAAGTAGCTCTCCTGGCGGACCAGCCCGTTGAGCAGAGCAGCTACGGTCTAATGCTATTCCTTCTGGGGCAAGAGTCTGGGTTACAAATCGTTCCGGTTTCCTTGGAAAGTTTGACTCGAGATGTCCTTGACCAGATCAATGTGCTGATCCTTCCGAATGGCCAGGCTTCGCGTTATAAGAAAGACTTCGAAGAAAGCCAACTCGGCGATCTGCGAGACTGGGTCAGCCACGGTGGAATCCTAATTTGTATCGGTGGCGCCAGCGAATTCGCGGCGGATCCCGAAACCAAGCTCACGCCGGTTCGCCTGGTCGGCAGTGAAGAGAAATCAGAGACCTCTACTGAAAAGCCGCCAGCAGAACCGCGGCAAAAATCAGATCGTCCCTCGTCCCAAAACAAGGAATCTGCGAACCGAAAGCCAATCGAAGTTCCCGGATCGATCGTAAAAGCTAAAGTTAACCGAGATCATTTTCTCACGATCGGGTACGATTCCGACACTCTTCCCCTCTTTGTCCAGGGTAACGTCTTCTTCAAACCGAGCGAAACAGGCGCTAACGCCCTAACCTTTGAGGGCGACAAATTGCGAATCAGTGGATTTTTTTGGGAGGGTAACACTGAACAACTGCTCCGCGGTACCTCGGCGTTGATCGACGAACCCGTTGACGAGGGCAGCGTGATCCTCTTCAACTTTGAACCCGGCTTCAGGATGATCTGGACCTCAACCCTCAGGCTCTTGCTCAACGCCATCGTCTACGCCCCTTCCCAGCCGCACAAATCCGATGACTAAGCCTCGGCCTAGTGCATCGTCTCATAAGTGGGAGGCATACCGTTGGCTTCAAAAGGCGTGAGTGAGGAGCGTATCCGCTGCGATACGTAACGAACGAGCAACGACGCAGACGGACCCTTTTCAAGCCAACCCGGAGGGCCGATGGCGCTTTGGCCGATTTTCCGTCCGGCGGTCGCCGGACTCGTTCCTCACGTATGGATCAAGGTATGCTCGTCGCTCGCGCCTTGAAAATCGGCCAAATCGCCGACGGCGGAAAGCCTCCCACTTATGAGACGACGTACTAGTGCCATCCAACCATGCATCGAGCGAGCAATTGGCATAAGCCACCCCAGATTCTCGGATCGATCTGAACATAGAGCGCAGCGCAGACTAGCAACATGAGACCGCCTGTTTTGACCTCTTTCATGGGGAACAAGGAACACAAGCACATTGTATGCCATCGATCTATAGATATTCATAAAATGTTCTTAAACAACACCTTATAACTACATTGAGCGTCGGCGATGGGATAATAGCGTGTTCTCTATCCCATAGTCGGGACAAGCACTTCCCATTTTCGCTAGTGTACCGCTTCACTCTGGGCGTCGCGCGTGTCGTTGCCGTTCTTTATGCAGGAGGTCTCGGGAAACAATTGAGAGGCGCGAGGGTCCCGCAGCTAACTTTCGAATCTCGTCACGTTCGAATTCGGTGATCGTCAGGCCCAGGGTGGGTTCCAGATTCCGCATCCGTGTGCACAATGTGTGATAATACGCTCGCATGAATTCGCGCTTGGCTTCGTCGGTCAACGCGCCATTGGCCTCCTTGAGGAGATCGATGACGCGGGCGTTGCGCATCACGACCGCCCGTAGTTCAACCAGCTTGGCCCGGTTCTTCTCTTGCTCCTCGGGCGAAGGCTGCTTTGCAGCCGGGAAAGGCGAAGCCGAAGTCGATCCCTCAGGCTTCAGGACCGAAGGTGAAGGTAGCCCTAAGCCAGGCGGCTCTGCGGGAAGTTGATTCGATTCCGGCAGCAAAACAGGAGCGGCTTGTGGTTCCGGTGTACCTGAGGGCGTAGGAGCTTCCTCCGTTTTCGGAGCAACCGAAGGCAAAACTGGGCCCGGTTGCGCTTTCTGTCCAACGGCAACCTCGACCAGGAGAACGATCATTACCACCACAGGGAGCACGAACTTCATACGACCGAATTTCCGGCATGTTCAACCTCATTGTAGGGCGTTGGTTGGTGGCGGTCAAAATCAAGCGTTATATGAGCCACGGCCACGCCAAGCGCGGCCGTTATTCTGTCACTCCGATAGAAGTCAGACCACCGGCGATATACTTTTGGCACAGCAGGAACATCACCGTAATCGGCACGCCACTCAGCACCGCCAGCGCAGCAAAACGACCCCAGAGTTGTTTGTATTCGGGCAAAAACGAAGCGGCGCCTACCGCTAACGTCCAGTTTTCTCGAGTTTGGAGAACGACAGATGCCACGGGATACTCCGACATGAAGTAAATGAAAGACAAAATGAACACGACCGCTACGATGGGGAGGCTGATCGGCAGGTGAATCTGGACGAAGGTTTGGAACTGAGAAGCGCCATCGATTTGCGCCGATTCCTCCAAGCTGGCGGGGATGGTATCAAAGTAACCTTTGATGATCCAAATAAACTGCAAAAATCCACCGAGGTAGACCATGGTCAGGCCCGTTTTAGTGTTAAGGCCGAGCCATTCGACAGCCTGCCCCGTGTAATCAAGAATCACGTGGAAAGCGACCAACGCCAGCACCATCGGGAACATCTGGAGGATGAGCAAAGCACGCAAGGTCACCGATCTGAATCTGAAATGCAGTCGGGAAAGCGCATAGGCAGCCGTTCCGGACAGAAAGGTGATGCCGATCGAAGTGGCGGCAGAGACTTTGATCGAATTCCAGCACCAGAGTAACGGGGGTGTTTCAGCCTTGATGGTGCGCAGTTCGCCCGTGGCGGTGTTAATTACCTCCTGATAGGGAATGCCCAGGACATACTTCCAATGTTCCAAACTAACCTGGCTCGGCAGCAACCCGATCGGTGCGAAGTTGCCCCTGCGCAAAGAAGCAGAAATTACCATGAGATACGGTGCCAGGACCAATACCAGCAGAGCGACCAGCAACATATGGGAGATCCCGAGTCGCACCATACTTTTTTGTTGGGAAGTCATTGGGCAAGCGCGTACGCTTTTACCGAGGCAACCGCATCGTTCCAACGGCTCACGAGCCGGTTTCGCTTGCTTTCCTCAAGCGATGGGTAGAACGCGTCGTGGGGGGCCACAAGCCTTGCAATTTCTTCGGTTGAGGACCAAAACCCGCAACCGAGTCCGGCGGCGAACGCCGCGCCTAGACCCGATAGCTCGGCTGTTTGGCTCCGCAAGACCTGCCGACCGAGTACGTCGGCTTGAAACTGCATGAGCCAATCGTTCTTGCTCGCGCCCCCGTCGGCCAGAAGTGTTTCCAGCCGAGCCCCGGCGCGTTCCATGGCGTCAAACACATCCTTTACCTGGAGAGCGATCGCCTCCAGCGCGGCACGTACCAGGTGCTCCTTGCGCGTGTCAAACGAGAGTCCCATGAATGCACCTCGCGCCTTCACGTCCCAATGAGGTGCTCCCAAGCCGGCAAGGGCAGGCACAAAGTAAATATCGCCGCTGCCCTCTAACTCGGTCGCGCTTTGAACGGCTGGTTCCAAATCCTCGCAGCCGGTGAGCGCCAAAACCCACGATAGTCCGGAACCCGTCACGGTGATATTTCCCTCGTAGGCATATTGGATTCTGCCAAATTTCCAAGCGATCGTGCTCGAGATACCTTTCTCAGCGCCTTCCGGGACATCGCAGAGGGTCATGAGAGATGAACCGGTGCCGTAGGTGGCCTTCACTTTGCCCGTTTCGAGCACGCCATGGCCGAGCAACGCAGCGTGGGAATCGCCCAGAATGCCATATAATGGAATATGGGTGCCTCCAGGAAAAACCGCTTCGCCCAGCAGCTCGTTTGACGCAACCACCTCTGGCAATGCGGATATCGGCACCCCGAAAAGCCGAAGCAAGTCGGGATCCCACGCACCGTGTCCAATGTTGAACAGTTGCGTGCGGGAGGCGTTACTGAAATCGGTCACAAAGCGTTTGCCACCCGTGAGGTTCCAGACGAGCCAGGCGTCCACAGTCCCCAGGCAGAGTTTCCCCTCCTCAGCAAGCTTGCGGAGGTCAGAACGATTTTCTAGCAGCCATTGAATCTTACTCGAGGGAAAAAGCGGATCGACCTGTAGTCCTGTTTTTGTTCGAATGTATTCTTCCAGCCCTTTGCGGCGAAGCGCCTGACAGATTTCGGCACTGCGACGGCACTGCCAGACAATACAAGGAGCCGCAGCTTTACCCGTCTCCCGGTTCCAGGCCACGAGGGTTTCCCTTTGATTGGAAATTCCAAGCGCGACCACCTCATACCCGGCTCCCTGGGCTAAGCAACCTTCCACCGCTTTTCGTGCCGCCTCCCAAACACCAGCCGCCGATTGTTCAACCCAGCCGCTTTTTGGATATTCGATCGACAGGGGAACGGAATATCGGGCTAGCACGTTGCCCTGCCGATCGACCAAAATCGCCTTTACATTCGTTGTCCCGGAATCCAACGCGAGAATGGCTTTCATGAATTGTAATGCACTTTTGGGAGGATCTTTCGCTTTCTGCAGGCGTGAATTATCAAGTGCTGTTCTACCTTACCTTGGACTGGTTACCCTCATGCCAATAGGTCTCCCAGCCGAAATAATTCGAAAATGCCTCGTGCAGCACGGCTGCGGAATGAGATTGGTTCATCGCTGCGTGATGTTCAAAACCTTGGCGGCACACATAACGCATCAGTCCCTGCAGCTCCTCGACCTCAACGACCGCGCGGCTGCCGAAAGTGTCCAATGGATCATCCACAAATTGCCCGTCGCCCACGTACGAGCGAATGACTCCATGGCGGTCATCCGTAGTGATTCGGGAATAGCTGAAGGGGCCCTTCGGGGTCCTGCCGGCCACGGTTCCGTAAGTGTTCTCAGTGCCAAGCGTCGTGGCAAGTATTTCCGCATTGGCCATCTTTACTTCGCCAAAAAAGCTTTTTGCCCAATTGCCGCAATGGAAGACCACGCACTTATTCGGATCATCGCCGTAGTTGTTGTTCCAATCGACTAACGCGCTCGGTTTACCCGACGCCAGCTGCAGGGCATACATCGACGCCACGCCGGTGACATCGACCTCGCAAGCGCTAGGCAGCAGATTCTCGCTCATCATGCTCATGAGCGTGCACACGTTTACCCCATAATTATGTTGCAGCGAATCCCAGCACTGGATAGCGCTCGCATGCAGATCGTAAGTCCTCATCCAGTCATCCAAAACAATTCCTAGCTTGGCCATTTTTGTAATCGCCGCTGACGGAATACCGCTCGTTGGAACGTAGGCGCGAATGCCTTCCAAACGCTCAGTCACTGATTTATCTTGGTCGCCAATCTTCTCGGCTCTGCCAAAGACCTCAGACAGATCGATGCAGCTAACGCTGATCCCAAAGGCCTGCAAAAGTTTTTCACTATATCGCGTCGTGTTGAAGGCGTTCGGTCGAGCGCCCACGGCGCCGAGCCGGGCACGTTTCATTCCGTGGACAACACGGCAGACGGCGACAAATGCGTCCATGTCCGCTTTGAAAGCGTCAGTCTTCGGAAGAACGGTGTGTCGTTTAGTTAGGCTGAACGGGATGCCGTACTGATAGAAATTATTGCAGACGGAAATCTTTCCACAAAACGCGTCGCGACGCCGCTCCAAGGAAAACCGTGTCAGGTCATCCGGGTAAGCCTGGACCAAGATCGGCACTTTTAATCCAGAAAGCTTAATTGTATCCGCCACGCCCTTCTCGTCACCGAAGTTGGGCAGCACCACGAGGACACCGTGAATACGGTGGCGATGCTGGTCGAACAGCGCAGCACACTTTTTTGCGTCCTCCCATGTCTCGACGCCGCCGAGCTTGGTGGCTTGCTCATCGATAATCACCGCTTCGATCCCTCGCTCAGCGAGTATCTCCAAGACATCGCGACGTCCTTGAGTGACTAACGCATCAGGAAAAAAATCTCGGTTGCCGACAATGACGCCTAGAGTCGTTGATAGTTTTCGGGGCATAAAATTTTCGCTCTTTTTGCCTATTTTGGGTCAATGATCTGGGGCTTCTTCCCCTGGAACCCAAACCCCTCTCGGGGCGCGCCCTTGGAAGGGCGCGAGAGAAAGCGTCGCCACGACAACTCCTCATCTTCGCGCCCTTTGGATGTGACCCAGATGATCTCCCGCGACTGGCTTATTCCTTCAGACCAAAGGCCGTGTAGTTCTGGACATTGTCGGGGTTGATCAGCACACAGTCGATGGTCTGTTTTTCGTCCTGGGTAGCTTTGCCATTTTTAATGTATTGATCGGCCTGCTCAACAGCGAGCTCAGAGAGGTGGACAACGGGCTGCAGCACCGTGGCACGAATCTCGCCCGCCTTGATCGATTCGGCAACGTCCGGACTACCATCGAAGCCGACGACAATCACTTTCCCTTTCCCGGCCGCTTTTAAGGCGGCATAGGCGCCCAGCGCCATCGTATCATTGCCACTGATCACACCCTTAATGTTCGGGAATTGCTGAATGATGGTCTGCATCTTTTGAAAAGCTTCCGCTTGATTCCAGTTCGCGCTCTGAGCCGCGACCTTCTTCAGTTTGGGGTACTGACTCAGGGTATCATTATATCCCTTGGAACGGATCCCCGCGTTGGTGTCGGTTTCCTTCCCAATCAACTCCACGTAATCCCCTTCTTCACCCATTAGCTTCGCGAATTCCTCAGCTCCCAGGGTTGCTCCCTGATAGTTGTTGGAAACCAGCTGTGCGACAGCGCTACCGGTCGCGTTGATTTCACGATCGACCAGAAATGAAGGGATCCCGGCATCTTTTGCCTTTTTGACTGCCGCGATCGTGGCATCGGCGCCGGCATTGTCCAGGATGATGGCGGCGGCCTTTCTGGCGATGGCGGTGTCAAAAAGCTGGTCCTGTTTGACGGGGTCATCATTGTGCACCAAAACGAGCGTTTCGTATCCGAGCGCTTTAGCTTTGGCATCGGCAGCATCTGCTTCGGCCTTGAAAAACGGGTTTTCCGGGGAGGGCACAATGATCGCGATAAGTTTCTTCTGCGCGAGGGCGGATTGAACCATTGCTCCGGCAGCAAATAAGAGCATGAGCATCGTCAGACGGCTGGCGACGGATTTCCATATATTTCGAGTATGTTTAGACATGACTATCATCGATGGTGTTGTTTGGGTTGGGTTGGAGGGAAAAGGACTTCCGCGGTTTCTCAATCTGTTTTCGGTATCTAAGCAAAGCTTACGAGCGTTTGAGTGCGAGGCGCTGCTGAAGGCGCTCTTGGAGCTGATCGAGCACGACAGCAAGGATGATGACCAGGCCGGTGATCACTTTTTTCCAGAATTCCTGGACGCCCAGCAGGACGAGTCCATTGGTCAGGACGCCAATCACTAATGCGCCGACAATGGTTCCCCACATCGTGCCCCGTCCCCCGGAGAGCGATGTTCCTCCAAGCACCACAGCCGCGATGGCGTTGAGTTCATAGCTTTCACCCACTGCAGGGTGCGCGGCGACCAATTGCGACGCGGTGATCAGGCCGGTCATCGATGCGCACAAACCGCAAATCATATACACGCTCATCTTAATCCGGCTGACATAGATGCCGGACAGTTCGGCGGCACGCTCATTTCCGCCCACCGCATAGACCTGGCGTCCGAACGGAGTCTTACCCGCCACAAACGCCGCGACGGCGGCGAAAACGAACATGATCCAGATGACGATCGGGATTCCCAGGATGCTCCCGGCGCCAAGAATCGGAAAGCCGGTGTTTCCTAGTTCCGCCTTGCCGACAAGATTAGGAAAGGTCGCTCCATTGTTACTCAACTGGGCAGCGCCCCGGGCGATGTAGAGCGTTCCGAGTGTCGCGATAAACGGCGCCACATTGAAGCGCGTGATGAGCATGCCGTTCAGGGCGCCCACGAGCAAACCAAGGCATAGGCAGAGCACGATGATCATTGGAACATTGAAATAGATGGCGACTCCGAGTGGCGGGATCGGAAGACCCCGGTCAATGAGCAAGCCCGAAATCATGGCGGCCAGTCCAACCGTGGAGCCCACCGATAAGTCGATACCACCGGTCAAGATGACAAAGGTCATGCCCACGGCCATGATCGCGTTAATCGCGGTCTGTCCAACCAGGATGATCAGGTTCTGCTGAGTGAAAAACGCCGGCGAAAGCACAGAGAAAATTCCGAGCAAGACAAACAAGGCAATCAATGCTCTTAACCGGAATAGAAATACGCCCAGGGACAAACCGGACGGTTTGGCTAAGAGCGGGCCGGCGGGAGAAGTCAGAGTGGTGGGCATTTGGGAAGAGCTGGGCGGACTTATTTCGATGGGTGGGCAGGGATCGGGTGTTCAGTCTGTTGACGCGCGCCAGCGGCCAGGACCAACGCTTCCTCGCTCAATTGGTCGTGAAGAAACTCGCCCGTGATCCTCCCTTTGGAGAGAACGATGACCCGGTCCGGAATGGTAAACATTTCGGGCAACTCGGAAGAAACAAAAAGTACGGCCAGGCCTTTCTCGGCCAGCTGATTCATGATCTCGAATATTTCCGCCTTGGCGCCCACGTCGATGCCGCGGGTCGGCTCATCAAGCATCAGGATTTGAGGTTCCGTCAACAGGCTCTTGGCGATCACCACTTTCTGCTGATTGCCGCCGCTCAATGAAGTAATCGGTTGCTGAGGATTCCGGGTCTTGATCGACAGGTTCCGGATCATCGCGTTGATCTCATGTAGTTCGCGCCGCTCGGAGAGCCAAAAGGAGGTCACAAAGCGTCGCAAATTGGCAAGAGTGATATTATGCGCTACCGAAAGTTTTTGGATCAATCCCAGGCGCTGCCGGTCCTCAGGCACTAGCATCATCCCGAGATCAATTCGTTCTCGAATCGATTCCTTGCGGAGCTTCCGATCATCCAGGCGAATCTCGCCGCTCGCCTCCGGATGCTGTCCCATCAGGCTTTCGAATAACTCCGTTCTTCCGGCCCCCATCAATCCAAATATCGCCAGGATCTCGCCTCGTCGGAGGGTCAGGGAAACGTTTTCCAAGGTAAATCCCCCACCGGCCCGCGGAAGGCTCAGATTCTTCACTTCCAGCACGGGCCGGTCGGCGGCCGTTGCCTTAGTCTGGGTTCGATGCCTGGGAGCATTCACGTTACGCCCAACCATTTTTTCGATGATCCAGCCGATGTTGATGTCCCGTGCGGGCGACGCGGCCGCCAGCTTGCCATCACGCAGGACGGTCACGTAGTCCCCAATTGTGAGGATCTCTTCCAGTTTATGCGAAATGTAAATCAAGGCCACGCCGTGTGCTCTGAGGTCCGCGATGATCCGGAAAAGCGCCGCCGTTTCCGCGGCGGTCAGAGCCGACGTGGGCTCATCCATGATTAAAATTCGAACATTTTGAGACAATGCCTTCGCGATTTCCACGATTTGTTGCTGTCCCATCCGCAGATCTCTTACCAGCGTGGCCGGGTTCAAAGGCTGTTCGAGCCGGTTCAATAATTCTGCGGTGACTTGCTCCTGCGCCCGGTGCTGGACCACGCCACCTCGCGTCAGTTCGCGAGCAACAAAAATATTTTCGGAGATGCTGAGATTCGGATAAAGATTCAACTCCTGAAAAATGATACCGATCCCGGCCTGCGCAGCCTCTCGAGTCGATTTGAATTCCACAGGCAATCCATCAAGCAGCAGCCGGCCGGAGGTGGCACGCTCAACGCCGGCAAGAATTTTCATCAAAGTCGACTTGCCCGCTCCATTCTCGCCGATCAGGACGTTGACCGCACCGGCGTAAACTGTGAAGTCGACTTCGTCCAGCGCCACCGTTCCAGGAAAACGCTTGGTGATTTTCTCTGCTGCCAAAACAACCTTCTCGCTCTTCGAAAGAGTTTGGTCAGCTGATGTCGTCTGACTCATACTTGGCATCTACAAGACGATTTTCACAGGGGTGATCAGAATCAGCGATTTTGAGTGGGGGTCGAAGGTAAACGCCCCAAAAAATGTCACCGTCTTGCCGGCCAAAGACGCAGGAACGACATTGGCGAAGGACGATTTCAGCGCCCGGCCGTTCATTTCTTTGGCAACGTCCGCGTAATCAAGCTGATTCGAGAATTGATTGAACGTCACGATCCCGGTGGCGTCGCGCAATGCCGTGCCGCGAACCACGGGTCCGATCTGGAGGGCAACCTTTTCATTCAAGCCGGGGATCTCCACCAGGGCGGTGCCCGCCTGAGATTCGCTCTTAATCTCCGTCACTCGACCTGTCCCTTTGACCATATAATTGTAGGGATTAGTCGCTTCACGCCGGCCGTACTTCTTTCCGGCGGCGTCCGGATCAGCTCGAATCTCGGGCAGGATTTTCGCGATATCCTGTGCCTTCTCGTCAAAGATCGGCAGCACCTTGCTCGCCCAAATCGGATCGACGAACCGGGAAGCCGCGCCCGGGCCAGTTTGAGCACCGATGCCTGTACCGGCGTGGTCCGCCAGAGGTCGGACCACGAAAGGCGGTTTCAGCGTAAAAAGAATCGCCAGCAAAACAAAAAGGGCCAGGATCACCATCCGGTGACGGTTTTTGCGCCGAGTCCGCGGCTCCGGGGAAGTTTTGTCATCGTTGATCAGGGAGGTCATTTTCCATCGAGGGCAAAATTTTCTTACCGTTGAGGGGACTCCATCTCACCTCGTTGAATGCCATCAACGGAAGGGTTCAGCTTTTGCTGGGATGCACGCTTATCCATGAACGCATAATTATTCCTAACTTTGAAGGGGGACCGTTTTTCATCGAATCTGGGGCGGGTGTTGAGTCCCACTCCTGACTGACCAATGGCTGATCGGCAGGGCACTGTCAAGACCGTTGATCCCTCTAAACGACTTTTTATTTGGACTATGTTTAAATATTCATATCATTCGCTTTCGCCGCTTCCCAATCTGCTACCGGCGCCGAATTACTTTGTTAAGTATCCCATGGCCGCCAGATGCTCCACGCTTTGTCTGGCCCAATTGAATTCGAGTTCCATCGTTTTCGCCAGGTCTTCCTGAAACGGAGGCCACTGTTCGACAATGACGTTTGCCTGACAGGACGCTGCCGCCAGGGCCTCAAATATTTTGACGAGTGGCAGCACGCCCTGTCCGATCGGCTTACCTCGGAAAGCAAAACCCATCAAGAAATCGAGCCTCTCGACAGCAAATTCCTTGAGGTGGACACTGATCGTAAAGGGCGCCAGGTTGCCCAGGATTTCATCCGTGTTTTCCAGCGCGCCGTAAGAATTGGTCAAGTCCAGGCAGATACCGAGGGTGGGATGGTTGATCTCCGCAACCAGAGCCGCCAGGTCCGAGGTGCGGTACGCTTCGTAATTTTCCAACGCGATTCTCACCCCTGCATCTCTAAAAGAGGGCAGCACCTTTAATAGGTTGGCGCTTACTTCTTTCAACGAAGCCGGCGCGCCGTGCCAACCTCCCATCGTTCGGATTAAACGCGTACCCATCTTTTCCGCAATCTCCAGGTAGCGGAGCAGATGCTCCGGTTCCGTCCCTCTTGTTCCAATTTCGATTTCGATGTTATGCTGGGCCGCCAGTTTGCTGGCGCGAGCGATCGCCTCGCCATCGCACGCACTCAATGGAAGGTTATCCAGAAACTGGACCACATGAACGCCCAGCTCCTTAGCCCTCTGGACCACGGCAAGCGGGTCCAGAACATGCTCAGGACGGTGATTCGAAATCGTTCCGACGGCCCACGGAAAAGTCCATGATCCCACTCCGATTTTACCGATTGTTTTACCGCTCATTTCTTCGCTCTCGGCCGGACATTTGCTTCGGCCAGCATTGCTCATCAGTCTCGAAGGGTTTTCGAGCAAACATCTTCACCTCAAGCGCTGCCAACCGAAAGACTAGGCTACCTTGGAAGAGGAGGCGAATCTTTGCTCTTTGGCGCTGTGCTTAGCCAAACGATCTGCCGTGTACTGGTCCGTTACCAGAGTGTTAATCCATTTCCCGCGCAACCCGGCAACGATCGCGGCAAACTTCCGCTTGCCGCCGGCAATTCCGATGGTGGTACGAATCCGGCTCAGCCTCTCCAGGTCGATCCCAATCACCCGGTTTCCAAAAGGTTCTTTGACTTCCCTGCCGTTGGCGTCATAGAAGCGGAGGCAGATGTCTCCCACGACGCCATTTTTCCGCACAATGGCCAGTTCTTCAGAGGAAAAGCTGTTCCCGCTGCTGGCGACCAGAGCTGAAGGTTCGAGCGAGCCGATTCCGACCAAAGCCAAGGTGATTTGATCAAACAACTCAAGGGTTTCACGGACATACGGATCCTGGGACAAGATTCGGGCGGCGCCCGCGGAACCGACGATTCCCGGAGCCGGCAGAAAGCGGGCGTCACCGTTCACCAGCCGGGCTA
>Ga0210383_10001313_pt1 | contig 22773 bp, 19 predicted proteins | sample IncBWC14OmetaG_FD_160072 | JGI IMG/M metagenome (GOLD analysis project Ga0210383, IMG submission 160072) | Forest soil microbial communities from Barre Woods Harvard Forest LTER site, Petersham, Massachusetts, United States - Inc-BW-C-14-O ... | reverse complement strand
CTAATCCAGCCAATGTCCCCAAATGTCCCGAGTTGTCTCTTGCTGAGACGCGAAAATGCCGCGAAGATAGGCGCAATTTACGGCTGCACAGGATTCGACCGCACTAGCAGTACGGTGGCAGGGTGCTGGTTCAAGGGACGCTCCAGCACAGAATCCTGTCGCAGCCGTGTTTTTTTCATAGCCGCCCTAACGTCTTGGTTTTCCCCAATTGCAGAACACTAGAAATAAAAGCGATTGAAAGCCGGTATGGCGGCGCAGAGGATGCTGCCGACCGTCTCGACGCAGCGGGCCATTTACAGCGACCGCTTACGGTTGCACTCGTTCGGGCGACCAGGCACTGTGTGATTTCGACGTGAATCGGGCGAATGTGGCGCAAACTGGCGCGAACATCTGGAACACGATGATCCTGGTGGATTAAGGCGTAAAAATCGCTCGTCGCCACAGCGCTTACTTCGTGTTCGAGGACGACAGCCAGGGCGGCCAGGCGTACCGCAGCACCACACCGGTGGCATGATTATGGGGTTTGACGGAGTGAGCACGAATGCCACGTCGGCGACGCTTTCGGTGGGCCAGGACCGGTCCAGAACGTCCCGATTCCGGCGCAGCAAAATTGCATCGGCGGGAGCCGCGCACCAACAGCCGGCGGAAACCGCGGCCCCGGCCAAGCCCGAAACCAAGGGCAATGCGCAGAAGCCAGCTTCGCAAGCGAAACCGCAATAACCAGACTCAGCTAACGGAGAGAATGACCTGAAAGGCCGCGAGCGCAGGCTCACGCCTGCGCTGCCCGATTCGTGTACGCTGGATAGGCTCCTTGCGGGCCGAGAGGGAACTCCAGTGAAACTGAAAACCGCGTTGTTGTTGTTATGTTTTGCCGGGATGTCGTTGGTGGTGAGCGCCACGGACCTGCCGACGGTTTTGCCATCGAACGTGAAGATCGTAAAATTTTCCAGCGCCTCGCTGGGTGATGAGCGGACCATGCTGGTGATGCTGCCAGTGGATTATGAAACCTCGGTGCTTCGATATCCGACCCTGTACCTGTTGCACGGCTATGACGCGGACATTACGGATTGGGCGCGGGGAACGAACCTGTCTGCGTACGCCACGCAGCACCACTTGATTATCGTCACGCCGGACGCCTCCCGCGGCTGGTACGTCAATAGCGTGGGCAATCTGAAAGCGCGATTCGACGACTACATCGTAAAAGACGTCATCGGATATGTAGACGAACATTTCCGCACGATCCCGGAGCCGTTCGCGCGCGCGATTGGGGGAGTTTCCATGGGCGGATTTGGGGCCATGCTGCTGGGGCTGGAGCATCGCGAGATGTTTGCCGCAATCGGCAGCTTCAGCGGAGCGCTGGCGGCCGCGCACGCAGGGGCTCTTCAGCTACCGCTGAATGCGACGGACGAGGATCGGAAAAACCGGCAGGAATATGTGGCGCTGGTGGGCGAACCCGGGTCAAAAGAGCAGAAAGCGCGCGATCCCTTCGAGCTTGCCGCGCAAATTCCCGTGGACGAAGTGCCCATGCTGTTCATAGTGTGCGGAGGCGAAGACGGAAATGTCGAGAATACACATGCGTTCCTGGCCGTGCTGGCCTAACGCCACATTCCTTATGAATACCGGGAAATTTCTCCTCGCGCGCATGACTGGAGAATTTGGAATGAAGAGATTCCTGTGTTTTTAGACAAACTCGATCGTCTGGACGCCTTCGGGTCCGGGCTGAGAGAAAGAGACCTCGAGCATCACAAGCCTTGATGGCAGCCCAGCCTGGTGCGATTCGCCCGATTGGCGAGAAGGTTACGCCTGTACTACGTCCCGGTTGCGTACCATTTTCAGAGATGCCTATACTGGCCGAGACCGGGAGGATTGGTGTGTATCCTCTCCGGGTTGAAGGGTTCGGTGGAGACCAGTAAGTCTCTAATCCTGCGGAGAAACGTGCTTTCGTGAGCCTTGACGAAATCAAGCAGTTTCCGACCGTGGAACGCCGGCGCAATACGGGCGTGCCTGGGGAACGACGCGAAGCAGGGGAAGTGGCGGTCTTCCAGGAACTGGGGAAGGCGCTGACTTCGTCGTTGCAGCTCGACCAGGTGCTGCGAACGATCATGGAAAAGATTGATGAGTTTTTGCGGCCCGACAACTGGTCTTTGCTGCTGCTGGATGAAGCCAAGCAGGAATTATATTTTGAGCTAGCGGTGGGAAAAGCTTCGCAGGCGCTGAAAGACGTGCGCATCAAGCTGGGCCAAGGCATTGCCGGCTGGGTGGCGCAGCACGGCGAAGTGGTAATCGTGCCGGACACCACCAAGGACACCCGCTTTTTCGGCAAGGTTGACGAAAAAACTAAAATGGAGACGCGGTCGATCGTGGCCGTGCCCGTGAAATTCCGGGACACCTGCCTGGGCGTCATCGAACTGATCAACTGCGTGGGCGTGGAAGGATTCGATCCGAGGGACCTGAAGCTTCTGGAAGCGCTCTCGGACTTTGCGGCCATCGCGCTGGAGAACGCGCGGCACGTGAAGCGCATCCACGAGCTCACCATCAAGGACGACTGCACTTCGCTTTATAACGCGCGGCACATGGGCTTTATCCTCGATACGGAAATCTACCGTTCGCAGCGCTACAACTACGAATTTTCGATCGTTTTCATCGATCTGGACCACTTCAAACAGGTGAATGACACGCACGGGCACCTGGTGGGCTCGCGGCTGCTGGCGGAAATGGGCGACGCGTTGAAGACCAATTGCCGGCTGATCGATTTTGCATTTCGCTACGGCGGCGATGAATTCGTGATTCTGTTGCCGCAGACGTCGAAGGATAACGCGATTAACGTGGCTCGCCGTTTGCACAAACTCATCCGCGAAAGCGTTTGGCTGAAGGACGAAGGATTGAACATCCAGATTACCCCGAGCGTGGGCTTGGCCGCCTACCCGGCGGATTCGAAGACGAAAGAAGGTTTGCTGCATTTGGCCGACGAGGCGATGTATCTGGTGAAGAACACGAATCGCGACAATGTGGCTGCGGCAAACATGGGGATTTTGCCCGTGCAGACGGCCGCGGAAGCAGCCGGCGAAGCTGCGGGCTAGTCGCTAACATCCCAAGCGAAAATAATCCACGGCCATCACAAGCCTGCGAGATGTACAGCCTCCGGGAATTCTGATTAACTAAAAATATGAAACGAAGCGAAGCTGCGCGACTTGCGCGCTGGTCTGCGCTTACCGCCTTGCTGCTGGCGCTGGGCACCAGCGGAATCTACTTGCGTCGCCAATGGGTGGCGCACGTGGAGCGAACCAAGGCCCCTCCTCCGCTGACTGAAGATAAGGAACGGCAATCCATTGGGTTAACGGTTTCGAAGAATGAAGGGGATCGCACGGTTTTCACCGTACAGGCGTCGAAGTCCACGGACCTGAAGGGGCAAGATATCAGCCTGCTCGAAGAAGTGAAGGTCACTGTCTTTGGCAAGCTGGGAGATCGCCACGATGTGATCCACACGCACAGTTGCCGCTACGCGAAATCCAATGGCGGAATCGAGTGCAGCGGCGATGTACAGTTTGATCTGGAAAGCGCTGCCGACGCCGCGCGCACGCAAGGCGATCGCGCAGCCAAGCCAAACCTGATCCATGTCGAAACCAGCGGCGTCACATTCAACGCCAAATCCGGCAGGGCAGACACAACGCAGCCGGTGCAATTCACGATGCCCAACGGCAATGGCGAAGGAGTGGGAGCGACGTATCTGTCCGAGGACGGCGTGCTGCGCCTGGAAAAAGATGTGCGCGTGACGCTGCGAGAGACCGGAGCGCTGGCCGTCGGTAAGAAGCAGAATGCGCCGCCTTCCGATGTGGTGTTGCGCGGCACCAGCATGGAAATGGGCAAACAGGCCAGGAAAGTGGTGCTGGCCGGGCCAGCAACGGCGACCACGGCCACGCAGCAACTGAGTTCAGGCCAGATGACCGTGCTGCTGGACGACGAGAATCGCGCGCAGACATTGATTGCGGAACCGGGCAGCTTGAATCAAACGCCGGTGGTCGTGTCTCATGGCGGGAAAGGGCCGACCGGAGAAGGAACGCTGCGCGCGGACCTGATGACTGCCGACCTGGCGCCCGAAGGCTGGGTCCGCTCCATCGAAGTGCAAGGCAATGTGCAAGGCAAATCGGAAAGCGGAGACATGCAGGCGGACACGGGACACGTGGAAATGTGGCCGCGCGTGAATCAAGCAAAGCTGATGACCCTGCATGGAAATGTCCATATGGACCAGCGCGACCCGAAGACGCAAACGGCACGAAAGTTGGTCACGAACGTCTTGCAAATGAATTTTGCAGGTGGAAAGCCGGGCGAACCAAACCCCATGCAACACGCAGAAACGTTGGACCGTGGAGTGATGGAGTGGAGCGACACGCCTACATCGCAATCCAAGCTGAGCGCGGATAAATTGGCGGTGGACTTTGCGGCCGCTGGCAAAGCCAAGGATCTTGTGGCCACGGGAAACGTCCAAACGGAGCGGCATCTCGAGGGGCGGCCGGTGCAAACGACTACCGCTACGAACGGAGACGCGCAACTTGACGCCGGCGGCGCTTGGACGCAGATGACCCTGCACGGCAATGTGCATTTGAAAGAGGGTGCCCGCAGCGCAGATGCGCAGAAAGCGGTGTTCGCGCGAGTGGCGCAGACGACGGTTCTGACCGGGGAAGCGGTTGCACGCGACGAGAGCAGCCAGACCAAGGCCAACAAAATCACCTTCAACCAGGACAGCGGAGGGATCGAGGCGGAAGGCAGCGTGCGGTCCACCGATCTTGGAACGAAGCAAGGAACCATTCAGTTCAGCTCTTCGCCTTCCAACGTAATCGCCGATCACATGGTGGGAAATTCGAAGAACGGCCGAGCGTTGTACACCGGGCATGCGCGATTGTGGCAGGGACCGTCGGTGCTGGAAGCCGATTCCATCGAACTCCTGCGCGATACGCGAATCCTGAACGCCAACGGAAATGTGCGCGCAGTATTTCCAAAGCAAGACAGCGACGCCAAACCTGCCGACAACAAAGTCGCCAGCGACAAGACTGGCAACAAAGCAAAGGAAGTTGCTGTGTGGCACATTTCGTCTGGCACTCTGAAATATTGGGATTTGGAGAACCGCGCGCACCTGGAAAAAAACGTGGTCGTGCAATCCGCGGAAGAACGAATGAAGGGTCCGGTGCTGGACTTATATTTCACGCGCGTACCGGACGGTAAAGAGGGCAGCGCAGGCACTTCGAAGATCAGCCGGGCCGTCGGCACAGGCGGGGTTGAGGTTGTGCAGGGAGACAAACGCGGCACCGCCGAACGTGGCGTGTACACCGCCGACGACGATCGCTTCGTCCTGAGCGGCGGAACGCCAACTCTTTACGACGAAGACGGTGGAATGACCACCGGACGTGAATTGACCTTCAATATTGCGGATGATACGATCATCGTGGATTCGGGCAACGGCCCGCGCACGCTGACCAGGCACCGGGTCCAGAAATAAAGGGGACCGCGTTGCGATCCCGCGTGAATGCGGAATGCCGACACTCCAAGGCGTCGATCTCAGTAAGTCCTACCGGGGACGCAAGGTAGTAGATAACGTCGAATTAGAAATTGGGCAGGGTGAAGTCGTGGGATTGCTGGGGCCGAACGGGGCTGGCAAGACGACCACCTTTTATATGATCGTGGGATTAGCACGTCCGGACTCCGGGCGTGTGGTGTTGAACGGCGAAGAAATTACGGACCTCCCGATGTACCTGCGGGCGCGCAGCGGAATCAGTTACCTTCCTCAGGAACCGTCCGTCTTCCGGCAAATGACAAGTGAGGAGAATTTGCTTGCGGTGCTCGAGACTCTGCCGTTAACGCCGGAGCAACAGCGGGACCGCCTGGAGGAGTTGCTGGCTCAGATGGGATTAGAAACGGTTCGGCACAGCAAGGCATATATGTTATCAGGGGGAGAACGCCGGAGGCTGGAGATTGCGCGATCCCTGACGCTGCAGCCGTCATTCATTCTGCTGGACGAGCCGTTCTCCGGGATTGACCCGCTGACGGTGAAGGATTTACAGGATTTGATCCGCGAATTGAGCCGCTCGGGAATTGGCGTTTTGATTACAGATCATAACGTGCGGGAAACACTCAGCGTAACGGATCGCGCGTACATCGTGAATCATGGGAAAATCATGAAGAAGGGTACGCCGCAGGAATTAAGCAACGACCCTGAAGTGCGTCGAGTATATCTGGGAGATAACTTCCGGTTGAATTAGGGCTATCCTAAGCAACTGGCGAAAAGTCATGGCTTGGCAGGGACTCAAACTTAACCTCCGTGTGGCGCAGAAGCAGATTCTGACGCCAGGGTTGGTTCAGATGGTCAGCGTGTTGGCGCTGAACCGTCTGGAACTTCGCGAGATGATCAATCAAGAGATGATCGCGAACCCTGTCCTCGAGGAGTTGAGCGAAGAGCCTACCGCAACCGACAACTACAGCGACGAAACCTTCCTGAAAGCCGAGACGGAAAAAGTTCCAGAGAAAAAAGAACCTAATCCGTTTGACGAATTTGACGTCGGTTCCTTTTTCAATCAGTACCTGGATACCGGCGGCGATGGCGGGCAATCCCAGGAACGCGAAATTTCCGAACGGCCTTCTTTCGAAAAGTTTTTGTCGTCCGCAGCGGGGTTGACCGATCACCTGGCCTGGCAGTTGAGCGTAACCATCTGCTCGGAGAACGTGAAGGAAATCGTCGAGAACATTATCGGCAACCTGGATGAAAACGGTTACCTAACAGCGTCCGTGGAAGAACTCTCGCAGGATGGAAAATATTCCCAAGACGATCTGGAAGACGCGATTGCCGTAGTGCAGGACTTCGATCCCATCGGAGTTGGCGCGCGGGATTTGCGGGAATGCCTGCTGCTGCAACTGAAAGCGTTTGATTCACAGAACACGCTGGCGCAGCAGATTGTGTCCGACCACCTGAAGCAGGTTCAAGCCAACCAGCTGAAAGAAATTGCGCGAGCGCTAAATCGTCCGATGGACATCGTGAAGCACGCCATCGACGCCATCAAGAAGCTCGATCCAAGGCCAGGCCTTCGCTACAACAAAACAGAGCCCCGGCTTGTGGAACCGGATGTGTACTTCCGGAAAGTGGACGACATGTGGCAGGTGTTCCTGAACGAAGACGATATGCCGCAATTGCGCCTGAGCCCCACGTATCGTCGGCTGCTGGTGAGGGATGCCGCGGACAAAGACGTGCGCAACTACGTGAAGGAACGTTTCACCGCCGCAATTCAGTTGATGAAAAACATCGAGCAACGGAAACACACAATTTTGCGCGTTTGCCAGTCCATCATTGCGCGCCAAGGCGAATTCCTGGACCACGGGCCGGATACACTGAAGCCCATGATGATCAAGGAAGTGGCGGAAGAAGTCGGCGTGCATCCCTCGACGGTGAGCCGCGCGGTGGCCAGCAAGTACGCGCATACTCCTCAGGGTGTGATCGAATTGCGGTCGTTCTTCAGCGAAGCGGTGAACGGGCCCGAGGGCGGCGGCATGTCCCTGCAGACCCTGAAACGGCTGGTGAAAAAAATGATCGACGAGGAAGACACAGCCAAGCCGCTGACCGACGAGCAGATCGCCAAGAAACTGGAAGAGAATGGAATTCACGTTACGCGGCGTACCGTGGCAAAATACCGGGAAGACATGAGAATCCCGAGCACGCACCAGCGTCGGGTCAAGAACTGAGCCCGCCCAAACCGTGAAGCGCACCAAGAGCAACTCACGCAACGCGAGTACTCCAGGCCGACAACTTGTCATCCTCACCGGACTTTCCGGATCAGGAAAGAGCACGGTCCTCAAGGCATTTGAGGACATGGGCTATCACTGCGTGGACAACCTGCCGGTGGAATTGATTCCGATCTTTGCGGAGTTGCATGCTGCGGGCGAAGGCGACCTGCAGCGGGCGGCGTTGTTGGTGGACGCGCGCGAAGGGCTGCAATTGGCGAAGCTGCCGGGTCTGCTGAAACACTTGCGCCGCGATCACCCGATCATCCTGGTGTACATCGAAGCGCAGGAAGATGCGTTACTTCGGCGGTACAGCGAGACGCGCCGCCCTCATCCGCTCGGCAAAGATTATTCCGTGCGCGAAAGCCTGCGCCACGAAGAAGTGCTGATGGAACCCATCCGCAAACTGGCGGACGTTGTGATCGATACCACGCAATTCAACGTGCACGAGTTGCGGCACTTCATCAACGAACGATTCAAGCTGGAAAGCAAGCGGCCGCTGCTGGTTTCGCTGGTGAGTTTCGGCTATAAGTTCGGAGTGCCGACGGACGCAGACCTGATGTTCGACGTGCGATTTTTGCCGAATCCCCATTTTGTGCCGAAACTAAGGAAATATACGGGCAAGGACGCGCGGGTTCGACGGTACATCCAGTCGTTCCCGCAAACCGGCGAATTTCTTAAGCGCATCCAGGGATTGCTGACCTACCTGATTCCTCACTACATCGAAGAAGGGAAGAGTTACCTAACCATCGCGTTCGGCTGCACCGGAGGCAAACACCGTTCCGTGATGATGGCGGAATGGCTGAAGCACGGGCTAGGCAAGAAGGGGTTTGCCACGCGGGTGATGCACCGGGATATAAGTGAGTAGCTTTCACTTCAGGGCAGGAGAGTCCCGCTGTGCCCGTTGATGTCGCGTTCATCACCGTCAACTACAACACGCTGGAGTGCGTGAAGCGGTTGGCCGCCTTCTTCAACAGCCTGGATGTACCTTTCACGTTTTCCTTTACGGTTGTGGACAATCAATCCGGCGATGGTTCGCAGGAGTTCCTGCGATCTTCGCCTGACATCCATTACATCCAAACTGGCGAAAATATCGGCTACGGACGAGCGATCAATCGTGGTGTGACGGCTACTGACAGCAAGTATGTCTGCGTGACGAATACGGACGTGATCCTCAATCGCGACGCGTTGATTGCACTTTGGCGCTTTATGGAAGGACGAAGCGACGCGGGCGTTTGCGCGCCAAGAATCACGTATGAAGACGGGCGCGAGCAGGGCATGTTGTTCCGCCGCTCGCTTTTTTCCCAATATGCGCAGTGGTACGCGAAGGCGCTGTCGGCATTCGCCAAGCAGAAATTAGCGAAAGCCACAGAGCCTATGAGGGTAGAAGGCGTGATGGGCGCGTATTTCCTGATACGGCGATCCGTGATGCCTCAACCCGCACTGTTTGACGAGGACTTTTTCTTTTTTCACGAGGATATCGCACTGGCGCACACGCTGCTGAATCATGGCGTGTCGTGCTTCGTCGTTCCCAGCGCGAAAATTATTCATATTGGCGGACAATCCAGATCGCCGGCATCCGTTTCGGCGTTCTACGAAACTAAATATCTTTACCTGAAAAAATTCTACAGCCTGTTTCATGCCAGGGCTGTCTATCTCCTTGATCGCGTGCGCATCCTCCGCAAGTGGTTATTTTATTCGTTATATTCGTTATTCAGCGCCTCGGAGCGCATTAAATCCAAACAGCACTATTACAGGATGGCCTGGAATACAACGCGCTGGAAGTGAGCAGGCTGTCGCGGCGCCCAGCCGCCACCGCTGAATTTGAAAACGAGATAAGGTGCTGTCATGCTTGGTTGACATGCTGGCTGAGGGGCGAATAGGGTACTAGGGGTAAGACAAAGCCGGTAGAGGACAGGCGGGTGGGTTCCCTGATTTCAGCACATCTGAAGCGATTGTTGAGCTACACGAAACCATACACTGTGCGGCTGGCGGCGGGTGTGTTGCTTGTGGCCTATGTGGCGGCGGTCGAAGCCATCATCGGGTTCATGGTGAAGCCGGCGGTCGATTATGTGTTGGATCCGGGCAAATTCGGGTCGAGCTTGCCGCTTGTTACGCTGCCTTGGAACGGGAAGGTGATTTACCTCAACAAATTCTTCCCGTCGAACATACATAACGTCTGGACAATTTTTGCCATTACCCTCTTGGTTCTGTATGTGAGCAAGGCGATCGCGGAATATCTTGGGTTGACGGAAATCCAGTATGTGGGACTGGCGGCCACACGCGATCTGCGCAACGCGTTTTACGAGAAAGTAATCAAGCAGCCGATGGGATTCTTCCAGGGCAATGCCACGGGAAGAATCATTTCCGTGGCCACCAACGATATCGACCGTGTGCGCGTCGCCCTGAGCGATTATCTTGCCGACCTGTTCATGAAGAGTTTCAGTTTTGTGGCCTTCGTTGCCGCGATGCTGATTTTGGACTGGAGACTGGCGCTGGCCACGACGGTGTTGCTGCCTGCGGTGGTAATTCCCGTAAACAAATTAGGCAAGAAGATACTTCAGTCCGCAAGAACCAGCCAGACTAGAATGAGCGATTTGAGCCAGATCCTGGAAGAAACGGTGAGCGGCAATCGCGTGGTCAAGGCGTTCGGAATGGAAGATTCCGAGGTCAAGAAATTCCACGAAGTGGCACGGCGACTGCTGCGAGAAAATATGCGGTGGGTGCGCGCGGCGATCCTGACCTCGCCACTGATGGATATGGTCAGCGCCATCATTATTCCCCTCCTTCTGTGGTATGCCCGCGTGCAGATTCAACACCATCAGCTCACGCTTGGCGGTTTCATTTCATTTTTGTATGTAATGTTCAACGCGTACATGCCGCTGAAGCGGCTGGGCTATGTGTACCAGCAATTCCAGGCGGCGCAGGGTGCGAGCACGCAGGTCTTTGCCTATCTCGATCGCGAAGAAGAAGTGCTCGACCAAAAAGGCGGAAAAGTCCTGGCCGGATTCTCGCGAGACATCGCTTTCAACGATGTCAGCTTTGCTTACGAGTCCGACAGTGCCGCCATTCTCCAGCACGTCAGCTTTACGGCCAGCAAGGGATCGGTGATCGCGCTTGTGGGATTGAGCGGCGCGGGAAAAACCACGCTCGTGAACCTGATTCCTCGCTTTCATGAGGTGACCACGGGACAGATCAGCATCGACGGGACCGACATTCGGGAGATGAACCTGCGTTCGTTGCGAAATCAGATCGCCATGGTCACCCAGGAAAATATCTTGTTTCACGATACGGTGATGAACAACATTTGTTATGGCATGGAAGCGGTGCCAAGGCAAAAGGTGGAGAACGCGGCGCATACGGCCCTGGCGCACGAATTTATCCAGGAACTGCCGAACGGCTACGATACCGTGATCGGAGAGCGGGGTACCCGCCTCAGCGGTGGCCAGCGCCAGCGCATCGCTATTGCCCGCGCGATCCTAAAAGATTCGCCGATTCTGATACTGGACGAGGCTACGTCAGAACTGGACTCCGAATCCGAAAAGTATGTACAGAAGGCTTTAGGCAACCTGATGGTCGGCCGCACCGTGTTTGTGATCGCCCACCGCTTGGGTACGGTGCGGAAAGCCGATAAGATTCTTGTATTAGAGGATGGGCGCATCCGGGAAAGCGGCGCGCATGCAGAGTTGTTGGCCAAGGGCGGCAGTTACGCGCGGCTGCATGAACTGCAATTCGCGGAAGAGGATCTGCTGACTCCCGCGGACCTGGAGCATCCCAAAGTAATGAGGTCCAACGAGGAAGGATGACCGCGAAAAGTACAACCGAAGCCACCAGCATGGCGCCAGGCAAAGCAGAATGCCGTTCGATGACCGGGTATGCGATGGTCCGCGGCGAATTCAAGGGATGGACCGTACGCTTGAGCGTGAAGAGCGTGAATCACCGTTTTCTGGACGTGAAGTTGCGGATTCCGGATTCGCTGGAGCCGTACGAGCACAGGCTGCGGCAGGCGGTGCGTGGGCGAATTCATCGCGGGCATCTGGACGTGCACGTAAGCATGGATCCGAGCGAATCGGCGCCGGTGCACGTGAACCGGGAATTGTTGAAGGCTTATGTAAATGCCGCGACCGATCTACAAAAGCAGACCGGCGGCAAAGCGGAACTGGACACGGTGTCGCTGCTGCGCTTGCCGGGTGTGATCACCGGACTGGCGTCGGCCTTGCCGGAAACGGAAGAGGAACAGGAAGAACTGGGCAAGGCGCTGGAGACTTATCTTCTCGAAGCGCTGGGGAAGATGGATGAAATGCGCCGCAACGAAGGGCGGCACTTGACCGACGAGTTGCGTGCGCGTGTCGCAAAAATTTCCATCGAAGCCGGACAAGTGCGAGAGTTGGTGAGCGCGCTGCGGCCGGCATGCTCGCGCCGATTGGAAGCCCGGCTGAAAGAATTGCTGAACGGTACGAACATTGAGCCCGCGCGGTTGGCACAAGAGGCCGCGCTGCTTGCGGAACGCAGTGACATAAGCGAAGAATTGGACCGGCTGAGAAGTCACCTGGAACAATTCACGAAATTGTTGGACGGCGCTGGCGAACTCGGCAAGAAACTGGATTTTCTGTTGCAGGAAATGCACCGCGAAGCCAACACCATGCTTTCGAAAACACCCGGCGTGGAAAGCGAAGCGTTGACCATCACGGGTCTGGCCCTGGAGATAAAGTCGGACATCGAGAAATTGCGCGAACAGGTCCAGAACATCGAATGAGCGAGGGAACCGGATTAGAGCCGCTGATCTTGATTGTTTCCGGACCATCAGGGTCCGGCAAAAGCACGCTGGTGCAGAGGATTCTGGAGCTGCCGGGGACCATGCCCTCGATATCATGTACTACTCGGCCCCGTCGGGCGACTGAGGCCACAGGAAAATGCTATGATTTCGTCACTGAGTCGGAGTTCCAGTCAATGGTAGCCAGGGACGAATTTCTGGAGTACGCCCAGGTCTTTGGCAAGTATTCCTACGGGACGCCGAAAAAGTGGCTGCAGGAGTCTCGCCGCCGAGGATTGGATCTGGTGCTGGAGATCGACGTACAGGGCGCGCAACAGGTGAAGCGGAAGTTGCCTGAATCGGTGGCGATCTTTATACTTCCACCCTCGCGCGAAGAGTTGGAACGGCGGCTGCGCAGCCGGGGCCAGGACGCGAACGAAGAGATGGCGCGGCGTCTGGCGAAGGCTCACGACGAGATTGTGGCGAGCGAGAAATTTTACGATTTTTGTGTAGTGAACGATGACGTGGACCGTGCGGGAAAAGAAGCGCAGGCGATTGTACTTGCCTTGCGTTGCTCCAGCGCACGTCGCCGCGATCGCGTAAAACAAGTCCTGGCATCGTTTGGAGGGTAAGATACTCATGACCGTGCAAACAAAAGCTCCCGAGAGCCAGTTTGCTTACGTCGTGCTGGCCGCGCGACGAGCGCGTCAGATCATGGCGGGGGCGCCCCCGATGGTAGACAACACGCGCACCCAAAAAGCTACACGGATCGCGTGCGAAGAGGTCACCCATGGGCTGATTGAATACGACTTTTCCGAGATAGCCGCGACGGAAGAGGAAAAGGAAGCCAAGCGGCGCAAGTAACGCGCCGCGAGGCAGCTATGCGCATCACCCTCGGGGTTACGGGCGGAATTGCCGCGTACAAATCGGCGGAACTTGTCCGCCGCCTTCAGGACGAGGGGCACACTATCCAGGTAATCATGACGCAGGCAGCGCGCGAGTTCATCACGCCGCTTACCTTTGCCGCGCTCAGCGGACAACGGGTCATCACCGATCTATTTACGAAGCAACCCGGCGGGGAAGGCAGTCTCGATTCCGCGATCGATCATATTGCCGTTGCTCAGAAAACGGATCTGCTGCTCGTGGCGCCAGCGACGGCGGATATCCTGGCCAAATTTGCGCGTGGCGTGGCGGACGATTTCCTGACCACGTTGTATCTCGCTTCTACCGCGCCGATGGTGATCGCACCGGCCATGAACGTAAACATGTGGCAGCATGCGGCCACGCAGGAAAATGTAGCGGCATTGCGCGCGCGCGGTGTGCGGATTGTGGATCCTAACGAGGGATATCTGGCATGCGGGATGACCGGTTCGGGACGCCTGGCGGACCAGGAAGAGATTTTGAAGGCGGTACGAGAGGCGGCGCGGGCGGAGCAGGATATGGTTGGCGAAACCGTTCTGGTGACCGCAGGGCCGACTTGCGAAGACATTGATCCCGTGCGTTTCCTGACGAACCGGTCGTCCGGGAAAATGGGTTATGCCGTTGCCACGGCTGCGGCGCGCCGTGGCGCGAAAGTGACCCTGGTAAGCGGGCCGACGGCACTCGAGACGCCGCGGGGAGTGCAGCGGGTGGACGTGCGCAGCACCGAAGAGATGCAGCGGGCGGTGCAGGCAAAGTTTCCGGCGTGCACGATTGCCATATTTGCGGCAGCGGTTGCCGATTACCGGCCGGCGGAGAAGGCTCGGCAAAAGATCAAGCGCAAAGAAGATGCGCTGACGCTGCGGCTGGAACCCAACCCGGACATTCTGGCGACCGCGGCCAAAGGAAAAGGTGAGCGGCTGGTGGTGGGATTTGCGGCGGAAACTGAACACATGGCGGAGAATGCCCGGAAAAAGTTGACGCAGAAGAACGCGGACTTAATCGTGGCCAACGATGTCGCTGCCGAAGGCGCAGGTTTTGATGCCGACACAAATATCGTGACACTGTTTTCGCGCGATGGGCGGGACCGGCCTTTGCCTCAATTGAGCAAGGCCGAAGTGGCGCAGTGCATACTGGACGAGGCGCTGCGGCTTCGTGGCGGCTTGAAGAGCAAGCCCGCCTCTCGTCGGGCTGGCGACTGACAATCATGCCTGAATCGATTCCGGAATCCTTGCAACAGAAGATTGAAGAACGCCTCCGCTATTACGAGGACCTGGGGATTCGTTTGTTCTATCGGGATCGCGCAGCGGGTGGCCTTTCACAGCTGAGCGGGCCGCCGGCTGTTTCCGAAGCGCCCGCCGTTTCCATTTCGCAGGAGAGTTCCTTGCCTAAGCCGAAAAGCAAAGTGGCCCTGCCGGTTAATGCAGAGCCGGCGCCGAGAATCGTGCCCGTGGTGGCGCCGTCGGGGGTTTCGTTATTCGAAACGATCGACAAGGTGCCGGGTGATTCACTGCCGAAGATTCGCGAAGACCTCGGCGACTGCACGCGCTGCAAGCTGCATAAGAAAAGAAACAAGCTTGTGTTTGGCGATGGCAGCGCAAAAGCTCAACTGGTATTTGTCGGCGAAGGGCCGGGCGCGGATGAAGACGCGCAGGGCTTGCCATTCGTAGGCCGCGCGGGAAAACTTTTGACGCAGATGATCGAGGCCATGGGCCTGCAACGAAAAGACGTATACATCTGCAACGTAGTGAAATGCCGCCCGCCGGAAAATCGCGCGCCGGAGCCCGACGAAGTACAGACCTGCTCGCCCTACTTGCTGCGCCAGATTGATGCGATCGATCCCAAAGTGATTGTTTGCCTGGGAGCGGTGGCGGCCAAAACACTGCTGCAAACCACACGCGGCATTTCGCAATTCCGTGGAGAGTGGCAGGAGTGGCGCGGGCGCAAGTTGTTGGCCACGTATCACCCGGCGTATCTGTTGCGAAATCCACCGGCCAAAGCCGACGTTTGGAAAGACCTGCAAAAGGTAATGGCCGAACTCGGTTTGCAACTGCCGAAGAAAAAATCCTCGTAGTTTCTCACCATGGGCATTTTTCTAGGTCTGCTGACCGCGCTTTCCTGGGGAAGCGCGGATTTTCTGGCGCGTTTTGCCACACGAAAAATCGGAACGTTGCGCACCATGCTGTACATGCAGCTTGCGGGTTTGTTGTTGCTGACTGTCGCGCTGCATTGGCTGGACGGCTGGGGACACCTGGCGGATGGTTCGGGATTTCGGCCGTGGGCGTGGGGAATTTTGGTCGGCATGTTGAACACCTGCGGCACACTGGCGCTGTACCGATCGTTTGAGATTGGCAAAATGTCCATCGTCGCGCCAATCTCTTCGAGTTACCCGGCGCTGACGATGTTGCTCGCCGCGACCACCGGCGAACGGCTCACGCTCTCGCGGCTGATCGGATTTGCGCTGATCCTGACGGGCGTGGTCGCTGTCGCAAGAGGGGAAGATGCGCCTGCGGATAACAATACGATTGACGGACAGAGACCATCGAACGAGAAACACTTGGGAGTTGGATGGGCGTTGCTGGCCGCTCTGTCTTTCGGCGTGATGTTCTGGCTTTTGGGAACGCACGCGGTACCTCTGATTGGCAGCGCGCAAACTGTGTGGATCATCCGCCTGACGAGCGTGGTGCTGGCCGCCGCTGTGATTCTGATTGCGCGCCAACCGCTAGCCTTGCCGAATAAGGGAGCGAACGGCTGGATTCTGGGCATCGGCCTTCTGGATACAAGCGCGTACGTTCTAAATAATTACGGGATGCGCCTGGAACAAGTGTCGGTGGTAAGCGTGCTCGCCTCCTTGTATGGAGCGGTCACGGTGGCATTCGCCGCCACGATTTTGGGAGAGAAGATTACGAAAACGCAATGGCTCGGAATCGCCGCCATCTTCGCGGGGATTGCCTTGATCAGCCGATAACAGAGCAACCCGGGATGCCGGCCTGAAGGCGCGGCTCTACATGGTGCTGCTACACTACACGCGGAATGAAACTGCACCACCAACACGTCATCGCGAAATGACCGAATCCTATTGCAATGTGGCTTTGCCGGTGCCTTTGCGCACGACGTTTACCTACGCCGTGCCCGACGCCATGCGCGCACAGGTTCAGCCCGGCAGCCGGGTGCTGGTGCCCTTTCGGAAGAAAGCAATGGTCGGCGTGGTGGTAGAACTGACGGACACCGCTCCGGAAGGGGCGAAAATCCGGGAAGTCCAGAAAGCGTTGGATCTGATTCCAGCACTCCCGCCGAAACTTCTGGAATTGGGACAGTGGGTGGCGAACTACTATTTGGCGCCGGTCGGCGAAGTGTTTCGCGCAATGCTTCCTCCCGCGACCGATGTCGCCCGGAAGCCACAGATCGTGCTGACCGACGCGGGGCGCACACTCGCTGAAAAACTGAAAGCAGCAACCACGCTGACCGATCTCGACGGCGCAGAGACAGAATTTCTCGGGAGGCTCCTGGAGAAAAAGGGCGAACTCACGTTTGCACCAGGCGGCAAGCTGGGGATCACGCCGGAAGCATTGCAACGAATGCTGCGACGCGGCTATCTGGAAATTCGGGAGACCATGCAGGGCCGCAAGCGCAAGATGCAGAACGTGGTGGCATGGAAAGGGAAAGACGCGGAGCAGTTGGGGAAAAAAGAGCAGCGGATTCACGCGTTGTTGGAGACCGAACGCGGCCCGCTGCCGATGCCGCAATTGCGGAAGCTGGCGCAAGTTTCACGCGGCCTGATCGACCGCATGCTGCGCGACGGATTGCTGGAAAGCTGGGAAGAACCGATCGATCCTGTGGAAGACCCGTTCGATACGGGCTACACGCCGCCGGCGCACACTCTGAATGAAACACAGGAAAGCGCGTTCAACGCGATACGCGCGCGATTTGAGCTGGGCGAATTTGGCGTGCAGTTGTTGCACGGTGTGACCGGCAGCGGCAAAACCGAAGTGTATCTACGCAGCGTGCAAGATACATTGGCGCGCGGCAAAACCGCGGTCATCCTCGTTCCCGAAATTGCTCTGACATTGTGGATCGGACGGCAATGCCGCGCGTGGTTTGGCGCGCGCTTCGAAGGCGTTGCAGTGCTGCATTCGGCGCTCAGCGATGTGGAGCGAGCACGGGAGTGGCAACGTGTGCGCAGTGGAGAGGCCCGCGTAGTCGTAGGAACGCGCTCGGCAATTTTCGCGCCTCTGGAAAATCTCGGCCTGGTGATCGTGGATGAAGAGCAGGAGAACAGCTATAAGCAGGAGGAAACACCGCGCTATCACGGGCGCGACGTGGCGATTGTGCGCGCAAAGCTGGAAAATGCGCTGGCCCTGCTCGGCTCAGCCACGCCTTCGCTTGAGACTTACCACAACGCGGTGAATGGCAAATACGAATTGCTCACGATGGCGTCACGCGTGGAGAACCGCAACCTGGCGGCGGTCGAAATCGTGGATCTGCGCACCGATTTTCAAGCGACGCAAAAGGCCAATCCCATTTCGCAAACGCTGCATGCCGGAATTGCGGAGTGCTTATCGTTTCAAACGCAAGCGCTCGTGCTGATCAACCGGCGCGGCTATTCCTGGTCGGTGCTCTGTCGCAGCTGTGGAGCCTCGGTGCAATGCGTGAATTGCAGCATTTCCATGACATATCACAAAAGCCGCAACCGGCTGGAATGCCACTATTGCGGCTCGATCCAGGCGGTGCCGAAAGTTTGCTCGAAGTGCGAATCGAATTATGTGTACTTTTTCGGCGAAGGCTCCGAGCATCTGGAAGAACGCTTAAGAAAAGAATTTCCCGGAGCGCGCATTGCCCGGCTCGATCGCGATACGGCGCGGACGAAGAGGCAGTACCAGGAAACATTGGGTGCATTCGCCGGCGGCGCGCTGGATATTTTAGTGGGCACGCAAATGCTCGCGAAAGGCCATGATTTTCAGCGAGTAACATTAGTGGGCGTGATCTCAGCAGATTCCTCGCTTAGCATGCCGGATTTCCGCGCGGCGGAGCGCACGTTTCAATTGCTGACGCAAGTCGCGGGCCGTGCCGGGCGTGGCGAATTGCCGGGGCGCGTACTGATTCAGACCTACTACCCCGAGCATTACGCAGTGCAGGATGCCGTGCGGCAGGACTATGTGTCGTTCTACGAGCGGGAACTCCATTTTCGGAGATTGATGATGTATCCGCCGTTCACCTCGCTCGCCAACGTAATCGTAAGACATCCGAATCCGGAAAACGCGATTCAATGGTCGCGGCGCCTGTCCGAATACTTCGCGCCTCATGATGGCAAAGGCCTGCGCATTCTCGGCCCGGCATCCGCACCGCTGGCCAGGCTGAAAATGGAACACCGCTACCAGTTTTTACTAAAGTCACCCAAAAAATCGCTACTCACAAAAATCTTAAGCGGCGCACTGGCGTTCTGCGAAGCAAACGAAATCCCCGGCACCGCGTTGTTGGTAGATATGGATCCATTGACGCTGCTGTGAGCGTGATGCACTACGCGCACTGCTCAGGACGGCGCATCATCACGGGGGCTGTGGCGGGACCAGAAGAAGTAGCCGGGCAAGCCTAGCAGTACGATGGCTATCGCTACGAGAAGATGTGTGAACTGGCGCGGATCTTCGAGTGCGCTATAAATTGCGTTACCCACTATCGCCAGTGCCGCCAGCACGAAGAGCAGCGGCGTTACCGGATAGCCGGGGACGCGATAGGGAATCGGCTTGCCTTGATTCGCGGCCCGGATGGGGAAAATCGCCGCCGCGCCCAGTCCGTAAAAAATCCAGCCGATTAAAATCGCGCCATTGGTCAGTTTTTCGAAGCCACCAAGCAGCGCCAAAATGCATGACCAAACCCCAAGAATGAAAATCGCGGCGGCGGGCGTGCCAAATCGCGGGTGGATTTTCGAGAGCTTCTTGAAAAACAGATGATCGTTGGCCATGGCGAAAAACACGCGCGGAGCCGTGAGCATCACGCTGTTGGTGGAGCTGAACGTCGAGATCAAAATTGTCGCGGCGACAAGCATGCCGGCCCAGGGACCGAGCACAGACTTGGCCGCAGCGGCAGCAATGGTATTGCTGGCGGTGGCCGCTTTTGGCCCGAGCGCCACGAGATACGCAATCACCGCAAACAAATACAGCCCGGACAGAAGCAGCGACCCGGCAAGGAACGCGCGCGGAAAACTCTTCTGCGGATTCTCCACCTCGCCGGCGCTATACGTGCCGAACTGCCAGCCTTCGTACGCCCACAGCACGGTAATCATGGCGAACCCGAACGCCGACAGCAGCCCATAGCCGGAGATTGGCGAGCCCATGGCAGCGGGAATTTCCGCAGCGTGCTTACCATGCCAGAAGCCGAGGATCAGAAGGATGCTGCCGAGAACAACAATGATGGCCACCTTGATAAACGTCGTTACATTCATCAGGTCGGAACTTTTGCGCGTGCCCCAAATATTGACGAGCGTAACCACCGCAATCATCAAGACCGGCACAATGAATTCCCCAGCGCGCGAGAGCGGGATGATCTCCTGAAGATATGCGGTGAACGCATGCGCCAGCGCCGCGATAGTCGCGCTGGCAATCACAAGTAACAGCGACCAGCCGTAAAGAAATGCGGGGAGCCGGCCGAATCCATCGCGAATATAGCAATACAGCCCACCCGCTTCGGGATTGGCTGCCGATAATTCCGCATAAGTCAGCGCCCCGACCAGCGAGAGGAGGCCACCAAGCAGCCAGACGAAGAGCGAATAGCCAACCGAGCCGACCAGCTCGCGCAGGATCAACCCCGGCGTAAGAAAAATACCCGAGCCGATCACCGAGCCGACGAATAGATATAGAAGATCGCGTTGGCTGAGAGTGCGCGTCAGTTCATGTTTGGGTTCCATAACGTGTCTGGACGCGCGGACTACCGCAACGGATTAGCCATGAAACAAAGGAGAAAAACCGCCAGCGCGATCACCGCGCCAAACCGGCGGTCCGGGTCAAGCGGGGTAGGATCGTAGATCGGCGCCATGCGAAAGAAGCGCAAGCCGATCAGAAGCGCCGCCCAGAAATACCATCCCTTCCATACAAAAAAGCCGAGCGGAATCAATGCCAGCGGGAGCAACAACGAAATCCAGCGATGCGCGCGCGGGCTGACGGAGCGCACGATGTGCCCGCCGTCGAGTTGCCCGACGGGAAGCAGATTCAGCGCCGTGGCGAAAAGGCCGACCCACGCGGCGCGTCCCACCGGATGCAGCAGCAAGTCCGTGGCTTGGGCATTCGGCTGGACGATTGCCGTCATCAGCTTCAATGCCAGCGGCACTCCAAAAATAATGTCCGCGCTTCCATCGGTGCCAATCGAAGGAATCACTTTCGCATGAAGCACTCCGTAAGCCAGCGCCGGGGTGGCGAACAAAAATCCGACCAGAGGGCCGGAAGCGCCAACATCAAACAGCGCGCGGGAAGAGCGAATCGGAGAACGGATCAGGATGAACGCGCCAAACGTCCCGATCAACGTGGGAGCGGGAATAAAAAAGGGATAGGTGGAGTGGATATGATGATGGCGACAAGCAAAATAATGGCCAAGCTCGTGAGCCAGCAGAATCGTCAGCAGCGTGGAAGCGAACGGTAGCCCTGAAAGAAGCAGCGAAGGGTGATGATATGCAAGCGGAAACGTCTCAAAAAAAGTGTCCAGCGAAACGGTTTGATTATGCGCATACGCCGCGGCGAAGTGCGCGCCCGCCAGCAAGCAAGTGATCAACGTCAGAAAAAACAGCCCCGTCGCGAAAATTAATGAGCGCACGGAAGGGTGCGGGCGCACCGCGCGATAATACGCCGCAGAACCTGGCCGCCGCGACCAATCATAATCATGGGATTGCAGAATAGCGGGAGCGCGCTGCTCTGGTTCCTGGGGATTCACTAGGTTTTACTTGGCTGGGGCAGGGGTGGTGTCTTCCAGGCCCTGCAGTTCCTTGCCGGGCTTGAAACGCACGGCTTTTCCAGGAGGAATGCTGACTTCTTCGCCGGTGCGAGGATTACGCCCGATGCCGGTCTTGCGAGGCTTCACGCTGAAGACGCCGAACTTGCGCAGTTCGATGCGCTGGCCGCGGCCCAGTGCGTTCTTGAGCGATTCAAAGACGGTCTCGACAGCCTGCTCCGCTTTTGTGCGGCTGATATTTGTCTTGCCGACCACAGCATTTACGATGTCGAGCTTGATCACACCACCCTCCAGGAATCCGTGGCCCGATGCTAGAGGCTACCGTCCAGGTTGTCAAGACGTGGCCCCTCATCTACACTGTAACCTTTTGAGAGTACACGTTTTTCGCGATTTTTACAGGAGGATATGGATGTCCGTCAAGCCAGACAGCTGGATACGCCGCATGGCGCTGGAACACAAAATGATCGAGCCGTTCACGGACCGGCAAGTCCGGGAAGGGGTGATCAGCTATGGCGTGTCCTCATACGGATATGACATCCGCGTGGCTAACGAATTCAAGATTTTCACAAACGTGAACAGCACGATCGTGGATCCCAAGCATTTCGATCCGCGCTCGCTGGTGGAATATACCGGCGAATATTGCCTGGTGCCGCCGAATTCCTTTGCCTTGGCGCGCTCGATTGAATATTTCCGGATTCCGCGGAATGTGCTGACGATCTGTCTGGGCAAATCGACCTACGCGCGCTGCGGAATTATCGTCAACGTCACACCCTTCGAGCCGGAGTGGGAAGGTTTCGTGACTTTGGAAATCAGCAACACCACGCCGCTGCCCGCGAAGATTTACGCCAATGAAGGTTTGTGCCAGGTGCTGTTCTTCGAAAGCGATGAACCCTGCGAAGTCAGCTATAAGGATAAAAAAGGGAAATATCAATCCCAGGGCGGCATCGTGTTGCCGCGGTTGTAGGCGGATCTCGCAACTCCCTTAAGGCTTGTCATCCGAGGGGCGCGTAGTTTTGCGCCCAAAAGGATATCAAACAAGGCGATTCTTCGACTCGATCTGTCGAAGCTCAACTACCGAAAAGTTTGCCGGCAATTTCCGTGACGTGTTTGCCCTGGTAGCGCGCGACCTTCAGTTCGTTTTCGGTGGGCTGCCGCGAACCATCTGCTCCCGCCATAGTGGTTGCGCCGTAGGGCGTGCCACCGGAAATCTCCGCCATGTACATCAGGCCGGGTTCGGTATAAGGCACGCCGACAATCACCATGCCGTGATGCAGCAACGTACTGTGAAAGCTTGTAATCGTGGTTTCCTGACCGCCGTGTTGCGTCCCGGTGGAAGCGAACACGCTGCCCACTTTGCCGACGAGCGCGCCCTTCATCCATAAGGGCCCGGTCTGATCCAGGAA